>Ga0126371_10006664_pt1 | contig 10291 bp, 7 predicted proteins | sample PanSoiMetaPlot_4_FD_110145 | JGI IMG/M metagenome (GOLD analysis project Ga0126371, IMG submission 110145) | Tropical forest soil microbial communities from Panama - MetaG Plot_4 | ecosystem: Environmental > Terrestrial > Soil > Tropical forest > Bulk soil | place: Panama | collected 2016-02-17
ACCAGCTCGTGCAGGACAAGCTGACTTGGATGATCAGTGAGATCACAAAGGCGCAGCTTTTAGTACTGCAAGTGGGACGGCTCAAAGATGCCGGGAAGGTCCAGCCTCAACATGTCTCGATGGCAAAGCGCAACAATGTCTGGATGGCTCTCGAGTGTGCCCGCTTATCCCGCGACATTCTCGGAGCGAATGGAGTGGCCGACGATTACCCGATTATGCGCCACCTGATGAATCTGGAATCAGTAAAGACTTACGAAGGCACGCATGACGTGCACTCGCTGATCATCGGACAGAGCGTAACGGGGATCGACGCGTTCTGAAGCTGTCGGTTGTCAGCTTTCAGCTTTCAGCCGGACGCATTCAGATCGTCTGAACGCTCACCTCATCCGTATAGTTCTTCGAGCAACTCATACGCTCTTCGCAGGTGGGGGACCACAATGCTGCCGCCCACAACCAGCGCCACGTTGAGCGATTCTTCCTGCTCGAGACGCGGTACGCCCAACCTGTACGCCTGGATCGCGTGGTAGAAGATGCAGTCGTCGCAACGCAAGCAGGCAGACGCGACCAATCCCATCAACTCTTTAGTCTTAGCGGGCAGAGCGCCTTCGAAATAGGTGTTGTGATCGATGTTGTAAAAACGTTTGACCAGGAAATTGTTGGCCTTGTCCACGTTCGCGTTCAAACGGGCTCGTGTATCGATGAAGCGCCGCGCCAGTTCGCTTTTATCGGCCACGTACTTCTCTGTGAATAGAAACAGTGGCTCTTTCCGTTCGTGGGTCTGTCGCTCTGTGCTGGGATGTTCCGCTTGCGTGTGTTCCGAGGTGGTAGGCATGGCCAAATACTAGCAAAACGAACCGGAGACCGGCGCCGCGAGCCGGATCCTCACGCTGACGGCTTATCTTTCATCGGTTCCACCGCCATGAATTCCTCTGCAAACCGCTTGGCATAGCTTTCGAGGAGAGTGGGAATGCGGTGGGCATCGGATGATTTCAATACCAATCCAGCATGATGATGCTTCTTGATCCGCAGGTGCACCTCAGGATCGTTGTACGCCGAAGTGTCAGGATTCTCCTGGCGCGCGAGCGAGAGGATCACGCCCGCATAATCGTTACGCATCGGCGGCAGCGTGTAACTCGCATTTCCGCCTGCCACTTCGATCCGGGCCCACTCGCGCCATAAATTAATTCCTGATGCGGCTTCGACCATCTCATTGATGTAGGCTCCGCCGACTCGAGCCGCGCACTCCAGGAAATAGAATTCTCCATCTTCCTCCGCGCGAATGAACTCCGCGTGAGACACGCCGCGCACCAGTCCTAAGGCAGCAATCAGGTCTCGATTGATGGCGCGGAGAGCCGAATCATCGGTGCTCCCACGAGGCACCGTGAAGCTCGTAAACACTCCGCCGTGGGCTACTTTCATCGGCGGCTTGCCGTACTTGCTCACGTTCGAGAATAAGATCTCGTTTTCCGAAACCACCGAGTCCACGTGATAAACGTCCCCAGGAACGAATTTCTCCAAGAGGAACGTCGCCTGCTTGTCCCCGAGTTGATCGAGTAACGGCCACAATTCCTCAGCGGCATGGATTTTCTTAATGCCGATTGCCGACGCTTCCTGTCTCGGTTTCAGCACCCAAGGCCCCGGCACATGATCGAGGTAGTACTGAATATCTCCGTGATTCACGACGGGCACGAAGTCCGGCACTCGGACCTTGCGGTCCAGCGCACGCATCCGCATTGCCAACTTGTCGCGGAAGTAGCGCATGGTCGTCAGACCCATACCGGGAATACGGAGATGCTCGCGCAGGGTTGCCGCTGTCTCCATATCGAATTCGTCGAGAGCCACAATTCTGTCGAGCTTTTCATTGCGCGCGAGATGCGTAACGGCTTTCACGACATCTGCGAGAGGAATGTCTTCCGGAAGGTAATATGTCTCGTCGAGGCTTTCGCGCGGCCAATCCGCATCGCGCAACTTCTCGGCTGTCAGCAGGATCACGCGGCAACCGTTGCGCTTGCACTCGCGCATGAACTCCTGGCCCTTTTCGTAGGTAGTGATGCAAAGAAAAGTCGGGGGACGCGTATCAGGCATGGCTTGCTTTCAGATCAAGGTTAGGAGAATACCACGCTGTTCCATTGACGGGTCTCGCGAACTTTGCGAGAAAAACGATTGGGTGAATGCTGTATTTTCATTCTTTTCCGGAGTGCGCTATAGTCTCACCCCGGCACGTGAGATTTTTGAGACTCTGTCGAGAATCCCACGTCTCGCAAAAGCGGCGAGACGTGGGGCACCCGGCTCATTCGGTTCGCTGGACCTGGAGGTCCACGATACCCAGGAGAGATCGATGGCAACACAGTCCCGCCCCGAAGGCAAAGCCCGTCTTTACGGAGAGAACATCGAAAGCGATTTGTCGGCTCGGTTCTTGCGAGTGGTTGAGGTCGCGGCCATCGCATCCGCTCACACCATGGGACAAGGCGAACGGAGACTCAGCGATCAAGTGGCCACCGAAGCCATGCGTAAGTCGATGGAATCGATCCCCATGCGTGGCACGATCGTCATCGGCGAAGGCGAGCGCGACGAGGCACCGATGCTCTATATCGGCGAGAAAGTCGGGGCCGAGTTCCCTGACGGCACTGAGGTTGCCGAAGTGGATATCGCGGTGGACCCGTTGGAAGGAACGAACCTGTGCGCCACCGGAGCTCCCGGAGCAATTACGGTGCTGGCGGCATCGGAGCGCGGCGGACTGCTCAATGCGCCCGACTGTTACATGGAGAAAATTGTGGTTGGGCCGTCGTGCAAGGACGCTGTCTATCTCGATGCTCCCGTGTCCCACAATCTCAAGAACATCGCGCGGCGACTGGATCGCGATGTCGATGACCTGGTTGTGATGGTGCTCGATCGGCCGCGCCACGAGAAGCTGATCGCAGATATCCGAGCCGCCGGGGCGCGTATCCGGCTGATTGGCGACGGCGACCTTTCAGCGGGAATCGCAGCTGCTGTAATCGGAACCGGCGTACACGCAGTGATGGGGTCGGGCGGCGCGCCGGAGGGGGTTATCACCGCCGCTGCCGTGCGATGTCTCAACGGCTACATGCTCGGTCGTCTCGTCGTCAAGCCCGATCAGGAAGAGCGCCTCGAGCGTATGGGCATCAAGGACCAGAACCGGATCTATGAGGCCGAGGAACTTGCGCCCGGCACGCAGTTGATTTTCGCCGCAACCGGAGTGACTGACGGCGCGTTGATGAAGGGGGTCCGATTCTTCGGCGAAGGCACGCGGACGTCGTCAGTGATCATGACTCTGCGAACGGGGAAGGTACGCTTCGTCGAGAGCATTCACCTGGACAAGAATCCGGATTTCAAGGTGAGGTTCACTTAAGCCCTTTCAAACTTGTCATACGGCTTTTGCGCCCAAGAGCCTGTCACGAGCGGACTCGACGGGACCTATCGCGTCCACAGCATTCGCGCTCGACACAGTGCATGGGTACCTCGGCCCGCAAAATACCCGGGCCTCAGGATGACACAGGCCAATGATGATTCGTTCGGGCTCGAGTTTTATTTCAAGTAATACGAGTCCTTCTTTAACTCTTCCGGGATCGCTGGGAACGGCGGCCAGCTCTGCGAATATCCCTTCAATAGCGGGGCGGCTACTTCCAATCGAGGCGTGCCATCATGCACCGTGAACTGATGGGGATGGCCCTCTGAACTTCCCTCCCACAGGCATACCCCCGCGAAAGCGCCGTCTTTTCGCAGGATGTAATAGCTCATGTCCATGAAGCGCAGCTTGTTCATGTCGCCGTTGTAATTGCGCACGATGCGTTTCAACGCATCCATCCCCGCTTCTTGCGGAGACATTCCACGCCTCATGTTCTCGACGATCGTGTGGGCGCCCGCTACTTTGATGTTCTCTTCCCCGCTGCCGGTGGCACCCGCCGATCCCACATCCTGATCCGTGTAGCATCCCGCCCCGATAATCGGCGAATCGCCGCAACGGCCGGGGAGTTTGAACGCCAGCCCACTGGTTGTAGTAATGCCCGACATCTCGCCTTTCTCGTTCAGGACGGAGCAGTGAATTGTGCCGGTGGGAGGAAACAAGACTCGATGCACTGCCGCAAGCTGGAATTCGGGCTCGATTCCTAGATCCGCCACCCGTTGTTGCAGTTGTTGAATCCGATCGCGCCAAATCTCTGCCTGTGGTTTCGTGTCCAGCGCAGGTGGTTTCCAATTCGGATCGGCCATGCCCGGGCCCCACCAGTCGCGATCGGACTGAAGTTGCTTCCACAACATCCAGATCTTCCGCGAGCGCTCGGTGAGCAGGTTCTCCCGCGGAAAGCCCATCGCTACCGCGAATCGTTCGGCGCCTTCGCCGACCAGCATGACGTGCCCGGTGTGCTCCATGACCGCTTTGGAGACCATGGAAACGTTCTTGATGTTGCGAACGCCACCGACCGATCCTGCACGTCTCGTTGGGCCATGCATACAGCAGGCGTCCAACTCGACGACGCCCTCTTCGTTGGGCAACCCACCCAGGCCGACGGAATCGTCGTTGGGATCATCCTCGGGACCTTTGACCACACGGATCCCGGCCTCCAGGGTATCTCCACCACTCTTCAGGAATGCATATGCGGCTTCGACATAAGGCCGGCCATTCCGGGCGCAGATGATGGTCGGACGTTTCGGTGCGTCACTCTGTGAAGCGTGCCCCTCCTGCTGCGCGGGTTCAGCAAAAGCCGACATTCCAACTCCACCCGCGATGGCCCCCGCGACTGATGTTTTCACGAAGTCACGGCGCGAGAAAGTCATGAATTTCCCCCTTATCTAAAAAACGAAAGGCGAAGAATAACACGTAGGACTCGTGCAAACTGCGGCCCGGTACTCGGGAGGTCCTTCGCTCCGCCTGAAATGCGGCTCCGCTCAGGATGACGCCGCCACTTGGGTAGGATTCTTGTGGAAAAGATTGCAGCCTCTGCACTGCACACGTGAGACTGCGCAATCATGTGGGCGGGTCTAAGGTCCAAAGGCCAGGTTTGTATAGCCCCTAATACCTAGCCCCTGATCCCTTTTCATTCCAGTAATCGCGCTGGATGTTGCTCTGAGCTTATCTCCGGGCGAACCTTCGGAGGCGCCCAGGATATCGAGCACCCTGTTTCTCCAGTCGCTCCGCCGCGGTGACACTGATGGGCTGCACTTTCTCCGAGCGGAAGCGCAGTAGGGCGGCGATGTTCCCCACCTTATCGAACTCGGGATCATCCTTCACGTAAAAGGTCTCAACCTCGCGACGGATCACCCACGGCAAGATCGCCTCGCCGACATCCACAATCTCCTGTGTCGCCCGCCCGCAGATGGGGCAGTAGCTGACCAAGTGCGCGTCGATGTGTCCGCAATGTGCGCATTCGACGGCGTTGGCTTGCAGGTTCTCGCTAACGAGCAGCGTTTGCACTTCCCCCAATTCCAAAGATCGCAACACGCGCCGTAATCCGGTAACGCCGCGCCCATTGCTGCGCGCGTAATCGAGAACCTGGACCACAAGCTCCCGGCGTCGCTCGTTCTTCCATTTTTCGAGAATCTGTCCGGCATGACTTCTGAGCTCATCGCGAGTGGCATGTGCCAGGTCCGCGTGGAAGCGTCCGATCAGCGCCTGGCTAACATAGGGATGGAGTTGCGGCTCAAACAAGGAAACGTGGGAATCCTGGCAAGCCAGAATCCATTTTTCGTACACACCCTTCTCCAGCAACTCTTTTAGATTTTCCGCGATGTTCTTGAAGTGCTGGCGGACTTCATCTTCGACGCGCCGCTGCGCATGACCGCCTTCATATCCAGCGAACCCGTCACTCCGTCCCCGGCGAGACAGCGGATAGAACAGGTCTTCCCGCTCGGTGAGTTCTCCGAGGCGAAAATCAAAAATACGGGCGCGATGACGGTCCAGCAGCACAATCGCGAGCAACGGTGAGGCACCGAGCAGATGCGCCACCGGCTTCAAATGAAAGTGCCGGTCCACAAACATTTGAGTGGAGGCAAGGGTCGGAGGCAGGTCATATTCTTGCCATATATCGTGTTTCGAGCAGGCGAAGACGGCCTTGGCATGAGTTCCGTTGCTGCGGAGTTCACTGGAGAGCCGTACGATGCGGTCGACGTCAGCCCGGGCAGCGTCTTTCTTCCCCTTGCTTTCGAGGTTGCGCATCGCCTCCCGCGCCAGGTCTTTGATCAGAATTGTGTCTTCCTTGTGCGCCTTGTTTCGTGGAGTGGATGGCTGGAAATAAAAAGTAACAGCACACGAATTATTATCCTGAAATTCAGCCAATCGACGGATTTGTTCGCGAGTCATGCTCATGGATATCTCCCCAGATAATTGAATTTTGAAAATTATGCTGCGCCGGTTGGAGCGAACCGGCCCTGGAACTGCTTGGCTAATGCCGGTGCCTTGCGCAAGTGGTCGCGCGCGACGGACACGAACTCGAGCACCTGGTCCGCCGGTTGCGCTGTGATGGCTACAATCTCTTCGACACTGAAGCCCTCAATCGCATGCAGGATGAACGCCTCACGCGGACCTGCCCCCAGATCACGAAGGGCGGACGCGACCAATCGCAACAGTTCGTCGGAAACGACGACCTGCTCCGGGGTAGCAATGCGGGCGTCTGCAATGACAGTCTCCCCCGTTATGGATTCGTCCGGCTGATGGAATTGAAGTTCCGGTTCGTCGCTGGCCTTTACGTTCGGGCGGCGGGCGGACTCTTCCAGGTGCACTGCATTCCCGTTACTCTCGTCGGTGTGCGAAAGTCTGTCCAGAGCTCTTAGGGCCTGGCGGTATAACCAGGGCTCAAGGGCGAGCTTCTCCGGCTTTTCCTGGCCATCGCTGAGGGCTGCGGCGATCGCTTCGTCGATGACTTCTTCTTTCGAAACCGAATCAGCGGCGATGGTTTCCTGCGCTTCCCGGATGTAGATCTCGCGTTCTACAAAACGATCGAGCCGCGCCAGATTCGCGTTTACGTACGAGCGGACATCGTCCGCGGAAATCGTGGGCGGAAATACAGCTGCGAGAGTCTCCTCGAAGGGAACTTCGCGCACGCGCGCTCCCGAGCGCGCGCTGTTGCCGCGGCGATCGCGCTGCCATTTATGGGATGCCCGCAGAAGATCCTTATGCTTTTTGAGTTGCTGCAATAGGTCTTCGAAAGCAGACTTTACCGCCGACTGCGCCGTTGGCGCTTTGGTCTGCACTGCCATCTGTCCTGAAGGCAGGCGCAAGTTCAACGAGACGCTTGTACCTTCGCGCGGCGAGACATCTTCCACAACGCCCCGCAGATGCACTAGCTCGGGGCGGAATACTTGAAGTCTTTTCTGAAGTTTTTCGATTTGATATTGAACGTCTTTTTCTACGGAGGGAATTTTCGGAAGACGGTAACTGACATGAACGTTCATGAGCGCCTCGGCCTTGCTGTACGCAGTCGCGCAACCAAGTGCTTTCTTAAGCGAATTGTACACCCGGTATAAAGAACGCAAGCCGGGAAATCAGACAGGGCTTGCACAATTTTTTAATTAGGCATGCGCCCGTATGAATCTGAGATTTACATTATGCGTTTGCAACCTTTTCTTTAACCCAGTTATCATCCCCTGCCATGACTCGACATACACTCGGCCTGATTGTTCTTCTCTGTGGTGTCTCGATTGCTCAGACTCCCGCCGCAAAGGAAGTTGAAGCGGTCTATCCAAACGCTCAAGCCTTTTACGTGGATTTGCACGCGCACCCCGAGTTGTCAGGTCACGAAGTTCAGACGGCTGCGAAACTGGCGGAGCGTTTGCGCAGTGCCGGATACGAAGTCACCGAACACGTTGGCGGAACCGGCGTTGTTGCTGTCCTGAAGAATGGAACTGGGCCGACAATCATCCTGAGGACTGAACTCGACGCGCTTCCTGTTGAAGAGAAGACCGGCCTGTCCTACGCGAGCAAAGTTCAGGCCAAAGATGATGCCGGACATGACGTGCCTGTGATGCATGCCTGCGGCCATGACTTGCACATAGCGTCACTACTCGGCACCGCAGAGATTATGGCGCGCACGAAAAACACATGGCATGGGACGCTGATGCTGATTGGCCAGCCGGCCGAGGAAACGATCACTGGAGCGAAAAACATGGTCGCCGACGGTTTCTTGACGCGATTTCCCAAACCCGACGTCGGGGTAGCATTGCACGTTGGAAACGATCTGCCGGCAGGCAAAATCGGGATTGCGCCAGGAACTTACGATGCCAACGCCGATTCCTTACGCATCACAATTTACGGCAAAGGTGGCCATGGCTCGGCGCCGCATACCGCCATTGATCCCATCGTGATCGCGGCGCGCACTATTCTGGCACTACAGACGATTCCCTCGCGCGAGGTGAAGCCAGGAGAAATGGCTGTGGTTACGGTTGGTTACATTCGCGCAGGAAATAAGAACAACATCATCCCTGACGAAGCGGAGCTCGGACTGACCGTGCGCACGTACAAGGCAGAAGTACGGAAGCAAGTTCTCGCAGCGATCGCGCGGATCACAAAAGCGGAAGCAACCGCAGGGGGAGCTGTGCGCGAGCCCACGATCGAGCACTACGAAAGCACTGACTCGGTTTACAACAATCCGGCATTAGCCGAGCGGCTGAAAGGAACACTGGAATCTGCATTAGGCAAAGACAACGTCGAAATCCAGCCGCCCCATACAGCCTCGGAGGACTATTCGGTGTTCATTGAACAAGGCATTCCCAGCTTGTACTTCAGCCTTGGCGGAGCAGATCCACAGAAGTTTGCGGAGGCAAAAGCTGCGGGAACGACGTTGCCCTCGAATCATTCTTCCCTGTTCGCGCCCGATGTCGATCCGGCACTACATACTGGAATTGCGGCCGAGGTCGCAGTCCTGAGGAACCTGCTAAACGCTTCACCCGACGAACTCCACCGGCTAACGGCGGAGAACCCGCGTTAGGAAATTGCCGAACGTTTCCATCGCTAGCTTCACTTTGAAGGCCTGCAACTCTGATTCGAAGCCGCATCGCTTTCAAGCTTGCTGAGCGCGTCCACCTCCGCGCTGCTCAGCGCTCGACGGTACACTCGCACCTCGCCCACATCTCCGTCGAAGAATAGCCCATCGTCGCGCTGTGCTCCAACCAGCAACGGTCCTTTGCTCGCGCACCACGGTGCGATGCCACTAAAGCTCTGGACCTCTCTACCATTCAGGTAAACGTGAAGTTCGCTTAGAGTCTGATCAAAAACGGCAGTCGTGTGCACCCACTTGTCAACGGACAATCCTTCGCCGTTGACCCAATAGTCGCTCCAGCGAGTCGCCAGCGTCGTAGGTCCCCACTGCGTGGCAGGATTTGGGCCAAAGCCAAGCCGCCACTGAGAGCCCCATGTTGAGCGAACCTGAGAAACCCAGGCGCTGTACGCCGCAGGAGTGTGCGGCCGGACCCAAGCGCTTACCGTAATTGAACCAGCGGTGCTGCGGCCAGAATTTCCGGGGAACTCGATGAATTCTCCCTTCCCGGCAAATCGATATGCCTTCCCTTGCCGTCCATGGCGATCGGGAACGGAAATCGCTCCATGTACGACAGCTTTGGAATCTGGATGACAAACATCGAGCGCGGATCCCTGGAGCGGCAAATCAGCAATCAGGCCCGACTTGAGGTCGACTCCCATTCCGTAGTTATTTCCGATCGTCCCAGTCGCATCGAATCCCGGCAGAGCCCTGAGGTGCGCGGCATCGTCCTTTCGACCGCGAGCGTCGAGAGCTGCGAGCAGGTTCTGGCGCTCCACGGGATCAAAACGGAAGTCATCGCCGTGCTCTATTTGCAGGCGGTCCCAGAACGTCCCGAGATCTGTATTGTGCCCCGTCGAAAGCTGGTCGAGCAAAGGCCGCGCACACGAGAGCAAAGGCAGAGGCTCTTCACTGAATGGCGAGCCGAACCGACGGATCCATGCGTGACGACGCCGCTGCGCTTCACTGAGATACCGCGCGGGGCCTTCGTGGGCAGCCGCATCGGGCTGACCAAGAACTTCCAAGGCACGATAGAACGCACGGTATCCCACGGACCCATGCGTCTCTCCAGGAAAGGACTCGTAATGGAATTCGTTATCCGTGCTTGAACTGCCTTCGAACGTCTTAGCAAAGCGCATTGCGCCAACGGAGATGTCTGCCTCCTCGTCTCCGCCGGCGCCAATAAACACAAATCGCTGAGCAGAATTTGCCTTCGCGAGTGCTCCCGCAAGCCGCGCAACAAAACGATCGTCCTGACCATAGCTCGGACTGAGCGCAATGTTCGCCTGAAAGAGTTCGGGGCG
>Ga0126371_10006666_pt1 | contig 10289 bp, 6 predicted proteins | sample PanSoiMetaPlot_4_FD_110145 | JGI IMG/M metagenome (GOLD analysis project Ga0126371, IMG submission 110145) | Tropical forest soil microbial communities from Panama - MetaG Plot_4 | ecosystem: Environmental > Terrestrial > Soil > Tropical forest > Bulk soil | place: Panama | collected 2016-02-17
CGAATTCAAAATGGACGGAGCGCGCGTTCAGGCGCATAAGTCTGGCGGCGATGTAGTCATTTATTCGCGGGCGCTGAACGATGTGACGGCGGCGGTCCCGGAGGTAGTCGAACTGGTACGCGCATTGCCCGCTCGCGATCTGATCCTGGACGGCGAGATCTTGAGCCTGCTGACGGACGGCCGTCCGCAGCCGTTTCAAGTCACGGCGCGACGGTTCGGCCGCAAACTCGACCTGGATCGAGTGCGCAATGAAATCCCGCTCACGCCGTTTTGGTTCGATCTGCTTTACCTCGATGGGAGCTCTATGCTCGACGAGCCGCAGAAGCGGCGCTTCGATGCACTTTCGCTCGTGGCGCGCGATTCGCTGATGCCGCACTTGCTCACGGCCGATCCGGCGTACGCGTCGGAGTTTCTCGAACAGGCGCTGGCGCGCGGCCACGAAGGGATCATGGCGAAGGCGACTTCCGCTTTATACGCAGCGGGATCGAGGGGTCAGAGCTGGATCAAAGTCAAGCGGGCGCGCACGCTCGATCTAGTGATTCTGGCGGCGGAGTGGGGCAACGGGCGTCGCAAGGGCTGGCTGAGCAATCTGCACCTCGGCGCGCGCGACACGGAAAAAGGCGGATTCGCGATGCTCGGGAAGACGTTTAAGGGCCTCACCGACGAGATGCTCAAATGGCAGACCGAGCAACTGCTGAAGCTTGAAATCGGACGGGATAGCTACACGGTTTATGTCGAGCCGAAGCTGGTGGCGGAGATCGCATTTAATGAAATTCAGGCGAGCCCGCGGTATGCGAGCGGTCTGGCGCTGCGTTTCGCGCGAGTGAAGCGCTATAGGACAGATAAGACCGCTGCGGAGGCGGATACTTTTGAGACAGTGAAGAAGCTGGCGGGGTTGTAGCGCACACCCGTGGGTGCCGCGTTCACACTTGTGGGAACGCCGTGGTTAAACCGAGCGATGGTGTTCGCAGGAGTGCGAACACGGCACGCTGAAGCGTGCGCCACATTAGCCGAACAGCGTTCCCGGACTGAGCAGCCAGTTCGGATCGAGATGCCGTTTGACATTTTTCATGGCTTCAATTTGATCGGGCGTGTACTGTATCGCCAGCAGCTTGGCCTTGCGTTTCCCGAGGCCGTGTTCTGCTGAAACCGTGCCGCCGAACGCGACCGCTTGGCGAGCGAATTCGAGCATCAACTCTTGGCCCGTATCGAATTCCGCTTGCGATTTCGGAAGAATATTGACGTGGACGTGCGCGTCGCCGATGTGGCCGAAGATGACATAGTCCAGTCCGGCACTGCGCAGGCGTCCGTGATAGGCGGCCAACATCTCCCGATTGCGGTGCAGCGGAACGGCGTAGTCCGAATTGAGCTTCAAAAATCCGCGGCGGCGCACGGTGTCGTTGACCAATTCGGGCAGCGCGTGCCGAAATTTGCGGAAGCGCTCGCGATCTTTGTCGTTGTCCGCAAACCAGCTATCTTCCGGCGCATGATCGACCCAATAGTCGATGTCGCCCTCTTCCTGCTCGATCAGCAATGCGACGCCGGCGTTCTCCGGGACCTCAGGGAAACGCTCGCGGAGGAAGAGAAGGGAATTGCGGTCGAAGTATTCGATCATGCGGAGCCCGCGCAAATGATGCCAGGCGCGGACGGCGTCGAGCGCGGCGTCGTCATTTTCGAGAAAGATCACACCGGCCAAAACGTCCTTCGGCTTGGGAAGGAGTTGAAGCTCGGCCTCGATCACCACGGCGAGCGTGCCTTCGCTCGGGGCGAGAAGATCGATCCATTCCATCTCCGGCTGGAGTAAATATCCGGCGGTATTCTTGGTCGTGCAGGAAAGCGGGATCTCGGCAACCGGGAAATCGACGCGGTCTCCCCGATGGAACTCCCGCACTGTGCCATCCATAAAGGCCACTCGCAGGCCCAGCACATGACGGCGCGTGGCGCCGTAGCGGAAGCTGCGCGACCCGCTGGCGTTGTTCACGATGGTGCCGCCAACGCTGGCCGTGGTTTCGGTGGGATCCGGTGCGTAAAACTGGCCGGTTGGGGACGCGGCCGCTTGCAGCGCGTCCAATGAAACGCCGGCGCCGGCGATCGCGCGACCCGGCGAAATTTCGAGCCGCTGGAATTTTTCCATCGATACCGACCAGCCGCCTTGCGGGATCGCGCCGCCTGTGAGGCCGGTCAGTCCGCCAGAGATCGTTATGGGGATGCGGTCGCGTGTGGCGTTGCGGAGGATTTCGAGGAGCTCGGACTCGGTGGCAGGAGTGAAATCTTGGTCGGTGTAGCCTGTGTATCCGGACGCGTCTTGTAGCTCGTGGCTCATTGCGGTTTTTCGACCTCTGCGTTCACACGAGTGTGAACGCGCGACGCACGAGTGCGTGCGCCACAGCGCTACACCTCCAGAATTACTGGCATGATCAGCGGCCGTCGCTGTGTTTCCTTATTCAGAAAACGCTTCAAATCTGCGCGGATTTTTTCCTGCATCACGCCCCAGTCGGTGCGCTCCTCATCGCTCGAGGACTCGAGCGTCTTAGCGACCACCTGCCTGGCCTCCTGCAACAATTGCGAGCCGTCTTCGAACGACATGAACCCGCGGCTGACGATTTCAGGCAGCGTTTCGCTCCGGCCGGAATGCTTGTTGATGGCGATGATCGGCAGAACGAAGCCGTCTTCTGAAAGATGGCGGCGGTCGCGGATGACGATGTCTTCGACCACCTCATCGATGGTGCCCGAATCGATGCAGACGCGGCCGACCGGTACCTTTTCGCCACGCCGCGCGCCGTTGCGGTCGATCTCAAGCGTTTCGCCGGTCTCGAGAACGAACATGTCTTCCAGTCCCGCGTCGCGCAAATGACTAGCCAGCGCGGCGTGCTTGGCGAGCTGGCGGAATTCCCCGTGAACGGGCATAAAATAGCGCGGCCGCAGCAGATTGAGCACCAGCTTCAGCTCCTCGGCGCTGCCATGACCGGAGACGTGCACCGGTGGATTCATCGAGCCGTAGATTACATCTGCGCCGCGCTTGGCGAAATGGTTGATCATCCGGTAGATGCCCTTTTCGTTTCCGGGTATGATGCGCGAGCTGAGCACGACCGTGTCGCCTCGCTCGACCGAAACGCTCTTGTGATTGTCGACGGCGATGCGCGAGAGCGCCGACATAGGCTCGCCTTGCGTGCCGGACGCAACGACGACGACTTTCTTGGGATCCGACTGCATGATGTCCTGCGGACGCAGCAGGATTCCGTCGGGCAGATGCAGCAGGTCCATGGAGTGCGCGATCTCGGTGACGTTGAGCAGGCTGCGCCCCACGAATGCGACTTTGCGGCCATACTCGGCGGCGAGATCGAGAATCAACTGGAGCCGGTGGATGGATGAGCTGAAGCAGGAGATCACCAGCCTTCGCTCGGCGCGATAGAAGATGTCTTCAAAGCGCGGAACGACGGCGCGCTCGCTTTCGGTGTAACCGGGCCGGTCGACGTTGGTGGAATCGGACATCAGCAGCAGCACGCCGCGTTTGCCGTAATCTGCCAGCGTGTGCAGATCGAAAAGCTCGTTGTCGGTGGGCGTCGGGTCGACTTTGAAATCGCCGGTGTGCATGATCACGCCAAGCGGCGTGGTGATGGCGAGCGCCATCGACGAAACGATCGAATGAGTGACGTGTATGAACTCGATCTGAAACGGACCGATGGTGACGCGATCGCCCGGTTTGACTTTGTTGAGGTGAACTTCGTCGGCCAGGTTGTGCTCTTCAAGCCGCCGCTCGACCAATGCGAGCGTGAAAGGCGAGCCGTACACGGGAACGTTCATCTCCGCCAGCAGAAATGGAACCGCGCCGATGTGGTCTTCGTGCCCGTGCGTGAGGACGAGAGCGCGGACGTGCTCGCGGTTCTGTTCGAGATACGTGAAGTCGGGCGTGACGATGTCGACGCCCAGCAGCTCGGCGTCGGGAAACATCATGCCGGCGTCCACCACGATGATGTCATCGCCGTAGCGGACGGCCATAGAGTTCATGCCGAACTCGCCCAGGCCGCCAAGCGGGACGAGTTGGAGCTTCTGGTCGGGCACCTAAGACATCAGAGTATCAGGTGAGGCGAGCAGGCGACTTGATCAGAGGAGTTTGAAGTTCACTTCGATCGTGGCTACCACCGCGAGCGGCGCTCCGTCCTTCGTCCCGGCCTGGAACCTCCACTGGCTCACGGCTGCGACCGCGTTCTGATCCAGACCGAAGCCAAGCCCTCGGACAACGCGAATATTGTGGGCCAAACCATCGGCCCCTACCTCGATCGACAGGACAGCCGTTCCTTGATACTTCGCGACGCGTGCTTCCTCGGTGTAAGCGGGCTCGATCTTCGAAATCAGTTTCGGCGGAAGGACGCCCCCGCTGATGTGTGCTGCATTCGAGGCAGGCGATGGAACGCGACGGACCGTCTTGACCCGATCCAGCAGGACCGTCGCTTCGTCGTCGCGCCCTTGTGCTTTGAGGAAGGATGAATAAAGCTCCATCGTGGTTGCCGCGTCGTCGGGTTCCTGCATTGCTATCGCCGATTGGTACATTGCATCGGCGTCGGTGGCCTTTCCCTCGCGGTCGAGCGTCAGCGCAGTCCACATCTTGGCCGTGCCGGCGTGCGTGCTGTCCAGGGTTTCGACCTTCGCGAAGTAGTCAAACGCCCTTTCATAGTTTTTCTTTCCAAGCTCCGTCACGCCGAGGAACATCAGCGCGGGGGCCGCGTCTTTGCGATCGCCCATTACCTGGATACCTTGCGAGTACAGCGGGACCGCTTGTTCAGGCTGATTGCGCTTCTTTTCGAGATCAGCCAGTTTGACCAGGCCGATTCCGTAAGCCACGCTCGACGCGCCGTAGACGCGTTGGCGAATCGTAAGCGCCGCGTCGAGCAGTTTCTTCGCTGAATCGAACTGGCGCAAGGCTTCGAGAGGTTCGGCGGGTTTGTCGAGCATGTCGTAGTTGTTCTGAGCAAAGGCGGCCGCGATAGTCGCGTCGATGTCAGTGGGGATCGCTTGCGGCGCTTGATCCTGCGCCCGGACGGCGGCGAAAGGAGCGATCAGCGCGACTGCGGCGGCAATGGCCGTCATGATAGTTGCGCGGCGGACAGCTTTGCGGTTCGTTCGCGAGTCAAGTATTGCTCCCAGACGCCCCTCGAGCTCGGAGCGGCGAGCCATCGCGACCGAGGCGGATGCGAGGGCGGAGACGATCTGCATGCCGCGCGCGATCTCCAATAAATGCGCCGCGTAGTCGGACGCGGGTGCTCCGGTCGAGAGAACCAGGTCATCAGTCGCCCGCTCGCGTTCTTTCCGAAACTCCCGCCATGCGAGCCACGCCAGCGGATTCCACCAGTTCGGAATGAGGGCCATGCGCGCGAGCAGATGGGCGGCCACGTCGCCGCGCTGGATGTGGGCGAGCTCGTGCAGCAGGACGATGCGGCGGCGTTCTTCTTGCCAGGCCTCCGCGTCCGACGACAGGAGGATAACTGGTCGGAGGAAACCGCACGTCATCGGCATAGTTCCTGAAGCGGTCTCGAGTATGGGGACGGCATATGCGAGCCGCAGTTCTCGCGCCAGCTTCGTGCCGAAAGCATCCTGGGGCGAAGGCCGCGACGATCGGCGCAGGCGCCACAATCGCAGAAAGGCGAGGAGCATCTGTGCCATCGACACTGCGGCCCCGATCATCCATGCGAACATCGCGGCACGACGCCAGTCGAACGAAGTCTCTAAATGACGCGACGCAGCTACCAATCGCGTCGAAGGCGCAGCAGCGGACGATGCTTCAGGCCGACCCGAAGCGTTCGTCATGAACAACGCGGCCACTTGAGGCCCGATCTTCGTGAATGACGGCACGCGCAGCGCGGGCAAAGAGATCGAGAACAGTGGCAGGGCGAGCACGGCGGCCGAAGCAGCGGTCCACACGAGGTGCCGCATCGCGGCCGATCGATTTCGCAGAACCAGCGACAGCAGCCATGCCACGCAGAGCACCACAGAGCTTTTCCAGGCGAACCCGGCCAAAATCGGAAACCATACAGTGGTGTTCATTTTCCCTCCCGTTTTGCGTTCTCGATCATTTGCGCCATGCGGTCCAGTTCTGCGGGCGTGAGCTCGGTGGAAGAAAGGTCCAGCAGCGCAGCGACAATCTGCTCAGGCGAGCCGTTGAAATACGTTTTGAGCATGTGCTTAATGGCGCTACGCTTGGCCTTCTCGCGGCCGATAGTCGGTAGGTAGACGTAGCGGAGGCCCTCGGTCCGATGCTTGACGTGGCCTTTTTCTTCGAGCACGCGCAGCAACGTTCGAACCGCCGAATAGCTAGGTGCATCCGGCATGGCGGCGCGAACCTCCGTCGCCGACGCTTTGCCGCGCTCGATCAAAATTTCGAGGATCTGGCGCTCGCGCCGGCTGAGCCCTTCGACGGCACTCACGGTCGACGCCCCTGCGTAGTGTTTAGCAACATGCTAAATATTTAGCATGTCTTGAGCGCACACGTCAAGAGTTTTGTTGCGGAACTGGGTCGGCAGGTACTGAACCTATTTTTGGTTCGTATCTTTGTCTTGGTCCTCGACGTTTTGGTCGCGCAGCGTCTTATGGATCTTGGCGCGGGTTTCGCTCAGCGCTTTCTCGGCCTGACGGTCGGCCTCTTTGTAGTCCTTGCTCAACTCGCCCTGAGCCTTCTTCAAATCCTGTTTGGCCTTATCGAAGTCTTTTTTGGCCTGCTCGTGCGCGTCGCGCATTCTGGCATTCACATCGCGCTGGTCCGATTGGTTGCAGGCGCCTGCGGCCAGCGTCAGACCGATCAGCATCGACAAACCCAAGTAGCGCATGATGAAGCCTCCTATAGTTTGAGACGCAATCCGCTCCCGCTTGGCTTCTCGCCGAGAACTTCCCCAATTGGCAACAACTTACAAGGACAGCCGGAGCGCGCCTACGCCGGGAAATTGACCGACTCCCGTACACGCTCGGCCTGGAGCAAGTGGCGGCTCTGGTGCTTCGACACGATTTCGAAACCTGTTCCCACGGTGAATCGCAGCATCGGAATAAACGGATTCTTGAACCGAATCCGATTCACATCATAGTTACTGGCGCGGCGGATCAGCGCCCGTGTTCCGTCGTTGCTTCGAACAAACGCATCCAACACGGTGCTTTCCACTTGTATTCCGGGCTCAATTTTCTTGGGCGCCCGGGCGCGACTGCTATCCGGAGACGGCTGAATAAATTTGCGAATGAACCAGCGCCCGAACCAGCCGGGAAGAATGTCCTCGACTCGGTTTTGCCGATGGCCTTCGAGCGAAGCCGCGATGGCCGGCAAGTACACTTCGTTCGTGATGAACAAGTGCTGAAGGCACTGGCCGATACTCCAGGCATCGGGCCTCGGCCTCCAATTGAGTTGTTCCAAACTAAGCATTTTGGCCAAGCGCTCGGCGCGGCGATCGGAGGCGTCCAACTCGGAAGTCAACCGCCGCGACCACGCGGCTGGCGCATCTTGAGATGCCGTCGCCATAGCAGGTAGTATATTGCGGTTTGTCTCGCTGCGGTCGCGCGCTCTTAAGATCGCACCAAGACTCGAAGTATCGGACGAGACAGGCTAAAATAAAGAAAGCCTCCGTATGCTCGATCCGATCCTGGCGAAAATTTTCGGCACCAGAAACGAACGCGAAGTCAAGAAGATGCGTCCGATGGTGGCCGCCATCAACGATTTCGAGCCGAGGCTTCAGCCGCTATCGGACACTGAACTCGCCGCCAAGACGCAGGAGTTCAAGCAGCGCCTCGCGAACGGCGAAGCGCTCGACAATCTGATGATCGAGGCCTACGCGGTGACGCGCGAAGTCGGCCGGCGCGTACTGAACATGCGCCACTTCGACGTGCAGATGATCGGCGGTGTCGTGCTGCACAGCGGAAAAATCGCCGAGATGCGAACCGGCGAAGGAAAGACGCTCGTCGCGACCCTTCCTGTGTACCTAAACGCGCTCGAAGGTAAAGGCGTGCACGTGATTACGGTCAACGATTACCTCGCCAAGCGCGACGCCGAGTGGATGGGGCGGATTTACAAATTCCTCGGCATGTCGGTCGGCATTATCGTTCACGATCTCGATGACGACGAGCGGCGCCAGAGCTACAACTGCGACATCACCTACGGCACCAACAACGAGTTCGGTTTCGACTACCTGCGCGACAACATGAAGTTTCGCCTGGAAGATTGCGTCCAGCGGCAGATCCCTTCGTTTTATCTTTCGGACACCAAGCTCGGTTCGCAGCTCAAAATATACAACTTCGCCATCGTGGACGAAGTGGACTCGATCCTGATCGACGAAGCGCGTACTCCGCTGATTATTTCCGGGCCGAGCGAGGAGTCGACCGACAAGTATTACAAGATCAACCGCATCATTCCGAAGCTGGTCCGCGGCGAGGAGATCAAGGGCAAGGAGCCGGGCGAGACGTACACAACCGGCGATTACACCGTCGACGAGAAGCATCGCAGCGCGGCGCTCACCGAAGAAGGCATCGCGAAGGTGGAGAAGCTGCTCGCATGCGGCAACCTCTATCAGCCCGAAAACTGGACTACGCTGCACCATGTCCAGCAGGCCTTGAAAGCTCACGTTCTGTTCCATCGCGACAAGGACTACCTGGTGCAGGACGGGCAGGTGATCATCGTCGATGAGTTCACCGGCCGCGTGATGCCGGGCCGCCGATGGAGTGACGGTCTGCATCAAGCCATCGAAGCCAAGGAAGCTGTAAAGATCGAGCGCGAGAACCAAACGCTCGCCACTGTCACCTTCCAGAATTACTTCCGCATGTACAAAAAGCTGGCCGGCATGACCGGTACAGCCGAGACGGAAGCGGCGGAGTTCGACAAAACCTACAAACTGGAAGTGACGGTCATTCCGACCAACCGGAACATGGTGCGGAAAGAGTTTGAAGACATCGTCTATCGCACCGAAGAGGAAAAATTCCGCAACGCCGCCCAAGAGATCAAGACCTTTTACGAAAAGGGCCAGCCGGTTCTGGTGGGCACGATCTCGGTGGAAAAATCGGAGCGATTGTCGGGCCTGCTGAAGAAGATGGGCGTCAAGCACGAGGTCTTGAACGCCAAGAACCACGAGCGCGAGGCGTTCATCGTCGCGCAGGCGGGACGCAAAGGCGCAATCACGGTTTCCACCAACATGGCCGGCCGCGGCACCGACATTCTGCTGGGCGGCAATCCCGAGTTTCTGACCAAAGAGCATCTGAAGAAGCTCAACAAGGATCCGGACGCGTTGCAGACCGCTGCCGTGGGAAGCCCCGAGCGCGCCGAGTGGGACGCGATTTATAGCCGTTATAAAGAGGAGACGTCGGTAGAGCACGATGAAGTGGTCGCCTCGGGTGGCCTGCACGTGCTCGGCACCGAGCGGCACGAGTCGCGACGCATAGACAATCAGCTGCGCGGACGCGCCGGACGCCAGGGCGACCCCGGAAGCTCGCGTTTCTATCTCTCGTTGCAAGACGACCTGATGCGCATCTTCGGCGGCGAGCGCATGCAGAACCTGATGCTCAGGCTCGGCATGGAAGAAGACGTGCCGATCGAGTCGAAGCTGATCACCAAGCGGATCGCGGCCGCACAGAAAGCCGTCGAAGCGCAAAACTTCGCCTCACGCAAACACCTGCTCGAGTACGACGACGTCATGAACAAGCAGCGCCAGGCCGTCTACGGCATGCGACGCGCTTTGCTCGAAGGCAAGGATCAGAAGCAGCGCGTAGTCGAGATTATCGAAGGCATCGTAGCGTCGTTCATCGACACGCGCTGCCCCGAGCGCACGCATCCCAGTCAGTTCGACCTCACCGGGCTCCAATCCGATGTGCTGTCTGCCTTCGGCGTGAAAGTGGATCTTGACGAGCTGGCCGGCATGAGCGGTCCCGAAATCGAAGAGCACAGCAAGGCGCTGCTCATGAAGCGCTATCAGGAAAAAGAAGACCTGATCGGCCCCGAGAACATGCGCGAAGCCGAGCGCATCATCATGCTCAACGTCATCGACAACCAGTGGAAAGACCACCTGCTGTCGATGGATCACTTGAAGGAAGGCATCGGGCTGCGCGGCTACGGCCAGAAAGATCCGCTGATCGAGTACAAGAAGGAATCGTTCGCGCTGTTCCAGGACATGATGGACCGGATCGAGGACGAAACCATCCGGTATCTGTTCTTCCTCCAAGTAACGGGCGGAGCGACCGGAGTTGCCGGAGGCGCTGACGTCAATGGTGGAGGGCCTGCAGCGGCCGGTAATGGCGGCTATGTGATCGGCGCGGGGCCGGCGCGTCCC
>Ga0126371_10006669_pt1 | contig 10286 bp, 7 predicted proteins | sample PanSoiMetaPlot_4_FD_110145 | JGI IMG/M metagenome (GOLD analysis project Ga0126371, IMG submission 110145) | Tropical forest soil microbial communities from Panama - MetaG Plot_4 | ecosystem: Environmental > Terrestrial > Soil > Tropical forest > Bulk soil | place: Panama | collected 2016-02-17
AGCCGACAGGCAATCTGGACAGCGCTTCGGCGTTCGACGTGCTCTCGCTGCTTGGGGACTTGCACGCCAAGGGCCTGACCTTGGTGATCGTCACCCACGACGAGCGGATCGCGACGACCGCGGACCGCTTGATCTCGATGCGCGACGGGGCGTTTGTCGACGAGACGCGGCTGTCGGGCGGTTCACGAGGGACGCTCGGCACCTTCGCGGAGTGGGAGCACCTCGGGTGAGATCGAAGGGGAACGCCATGAACCAACGGCGACATGCGCGCCGCCCGGGCGCCGCGCGGGGGCGCGCCCTGCTGCTGTTTCGTCTCGCCCGGCAAGACATCCGGCACCACTTCGCCCAGGCGGTCCTCCTCGTAGTCGCCATCGCCGCGGCCACGGCCGTGCTCAGCCTGGCCTTCGCGCTGAACGGCGTGATCACCAACCCCTACCAGCAGACCCAGGCAGCGACGAAAGGGCCCGACGTCGTGGCCCAGAGCGGAAATGATCCCTACACCGGCGTGACGTCGCCGGCGGACCTCGCCGCTCTCGTGGCGCTGAACCACGCCCCGGGGGTGGCGGCCCACAGCGGCCCCTATCCGATTGTGGGCGCCACCGGCCCGGTGGGTCCCGTCATGCGCAGCACGGACCTCGTTGCCTCAGTGCAGGTCCAAGGTCGTGAGCCTGCCGTAGCGGCGGTCGACCAGCCCAAAGTGACGGACGGGACGTGGATCCGGCCGGGGGGCGTGGTGGTCGAGCGGTCGTTTGCCGAGGTGGCGAACCTGCGTGTCGGCCAGACGATCACGCTGAACGGCCACCCCTTCCGGGTGGTCGGCGTCGCAGTCACGGCGGCGTTCGGTGGCTTCCCGGGTTCGAGCCTGATATGGGCCACCGAAGCGACGGCGCGGAGCCTGGCCACCAAGGCGGACCCGCTGTCATACATCTCGAACCTCAAGCTGTCCGACGCGTCGCCACGCGCGGTCAACGCGTTCGTGAATGCCTACGGCCTCAAGCCCGGCGCCCCCGCTAACGCCACGGCGCCGTTCCTCACCTCATGGACAGCGATCGCCTACGGGGACGCTGCCTTCTTGCGCACCGACCAGGCCTTCCTCTTCACCGGCACCGTGCTGCTCGGCCTGCTGGCGCTCGCCAGCGTGGCCGTCCTCGTCGGGGGCCGCCTGGCGGAAGGCGCCCGGCGGGTCGGACTGTTGAAGGCCGTCGGCGGCACGCCAGGCCTCGTCGCGACGACCTTCCTGGCCGAGTACCTGTTCCTGGCGCTCGTCGGGGCCTTCGCCGGCCTGTTCGCCGGTTGGCTGGCGGCCCCGCTAATCTCCAGACCCGAGGCGGACCTCATCGGCACTCCGGGAGCGCCGCCGCTCTCGCTCGCCATGGTCGTCGTCGCCCTCGCCGTGGCGCTCGTCGTGGCGCTCGCATCCACTCTCGTTCCCGCGATCCGTGCGGCGCGGATGAGCACGGTCAGCGCGCTCGCCGACGCCCCCCGCCCGCCGAGGCGGCGGGACTCGCTGGTACGGCTGTCAAGGAAACTGCCTGTGCCGGCGCTGATCGGCATGCGGCTCGTCGCCCGCCGGCCGCGGCGCGCGATCTTCAGCGCAGCGAGCATCGCCGTCGCCGTCATGGGTCTCGTCGCCGCGCTCGCCATCCACGCCGCCGTCGACAACAAGTTCTCTCACTTCGGGAGCTCGGACGGGCTGGTCAACCCGGATGTCCCCCGAGCGGAGCAGGTGCTGACCGCCATCACGATCTCGCTGGTCACCCTGGCCGCGCTCACTGCAATCTTCGCCGCCATGGCGACGGTTCTCGACGCCAGACGCGCCTCGGCAGTGACGCTCGCGCTGGGCGCAACCCCGCAGCAAGTCCGAGCCGGGCTGGTCATGGCACAGGTCATCCCCGCGCTGCCCGGCGCGATCCTCGGCCTCCCGCTCGGCATCGGCCTGTTCAAGGTCGCGGCTCACGGCCTGAGTGGCCTGCCGCCATTGCTCTGGCTGGTCGCCGCGGTGCTGGGAACCGTGTTGGTTGTGGCGGTGCTCACCAGTGTTCCGGCACGGATCGGCCTCCGGCGACCCGTTGCTGAGATGCTCCAGACCGAGGCGGCATGACGCCTTGAGGCTGGCAGCCGGTTATGCCCCAGTTTTCAAGCAGCCTCTTAGAGGCCGAGGTAGCCGAACCGGTCGCGGAAGGCCTCGGGCGTGAGCCCTGAGGCCGCCGCCAGCGGGCGGAGCTTCTCCGGATCCTCAAGGTCCTCGCGATCCAGTCGGATCATGTACTCGCGGGCCACCCGGTAGGAGCTCGACTCGACGTTCACCAGCCGTATCCTGACCCGCCCCGTCTCGGGGTCGCTGAATGACCCGAAGGGCAGCGGCACCATGTGCCCCTCTTGGATCGTGATCATGCCGCCGGGTTCGTTCCCCTCCAGCACCCGCTTCAGGTAGTCGACGGCGCCGAAGCCTAGGTCGCGGGTGTACTCGATGTCGAACGGGATGGGGGGCGCGCACCGCAGCTCGTAGCCGATGTTCTTGCCCTCGACCGTGACGTTCTGCCCTCGCTGCTTGAAGCGGTCCTTGACCTGCTTGGCCAGCAGGCGATCCAGCTCAAGCTCGGCCAGCCGGACGTGGCCGTGCTCATCCAGCTCGATCTCCGGCATGGCCTGGTGGAGCTCGTCCTCGGACAGGCGCAGGCCGATGCCCTCGGCGAGCACCGCCACCCCGAAGGGGCGACCGTGGACGATCCGCTTCAGCATCGAGGTCTCCACGACGTCCACCAGTCGCGACAGCCGGATGGGCTCGCCGGGGGGGAACTCCTCGGCGATCACCGTGAGGGTGGCCCCGGCCGACTTCCCGATGCCCAGCGCCAGGTGGCCGGCCGAGCGGCCCATGGCTAGCACCAGGTACCACCGCTGGGTCGTGATGGCGTCGGTCATCAGGTTGTTGACGAGCTGGACCCCCACGCTCCTGGCCGTCTCGAAGCCGAAGGTGGGCGTGCCGCCCGGCAGCGGCAGGTCGTTGTCGATGGTCTTCGGCACGTGCGCCACGCGCAAGGCCCGCCCGGCCGACGCGGCCAGCCGGGACGCCGAGAACGCAGTGTCGTCCCCGCCGATCGTCACGAGCGCGTCGATCCCCAGCTTCCGCAGCGACTCCAGACAGGCGTGCAGCCTCCAGTCTGGGTCGGCAGCGTGCTCGTCTCGCACCGTCGGGTTGGCCCGCGAGGTCCGGATGATCGACCCGCCCTGGACGTGGATTCTCGACACGTCCGTAATGGACAGGGGCCGCGCCTCCTCGATCCGGCCCTCGATGAGGTGCTGGAAGCCGTCCATGATCCCCAGGACGTCCCATCCGGAGTTCCGGGCCTCGATCGTGGCGGCAGAGATGACCGAGTTCATCCCCGGGGCCGGGCCGCCGCCGCACAGGATTCCCAGCTTCACAGGCCAATCGTTCCAGCCGCGAGGCGGTCCGGACAACCGGGCCGGCCCAGATCAACGGGTACTCAGGCAGCGGCCATGCCCTGCGCGAAACCGGCGCTGGCGACCTGGTCGCGGCGGCTGGCGTCCATGAGGTCAGTGCCCATGGCTGCGCTCGAGGCCGCGTCCGGCCCGATGATCGTGACCTGTGCGCCGTGCCTGCGCGCTCCCGCCGCCTCCACGGCGATGGCCGCCCGCCAGCTGCGCGCCAGCACACGGGCAGCGACGTGGTTGCCTCCAGCGAGCGCGGCCGTGGGAACCAGGCACAGCACGCGGGCGCCCGGCCGCACCGGGGCGACGTCCAGGTTCACCGGGCTCCACACGCCGCCGTCCACGTAGTCCCTGTCCCCGATCCGCACCGGGCGGAACAGCCCGGGCACAGCGCACGAGGCGGCCACCGCGTCAGCGACATCCGCGCCCGGCGCGCCCGGCGCCCCGAACACCACGCGGTGCCCGGTGCGGACGTCCACCGCCACCACCCGCAGGCGGCCATCGAACTGCGAGCCGAACGCGGCGATGCGCGCACGCAGGTCATCAAGGGACACTCGGCCCTGCGGCAGCCGGGCGAGAAAGGCGGCGCGCGCCAGCGCCCGGCCCGGCCGCGCTGCCCGCAACGCGACGCCCATCACCGGCAGCGAACTATCGAGGGAAACCCGGGCCAGCTGCTCCAACCGGGTGCGGGCGGCGCTGACCGGGGCTGGCGGTGCCTGCGGGGCCGGGCCGGCCGCCTCACCCGGACACCGCGGAGACCGCCCGGCCGCAAGCCTGGCGGCGACGATCGAGCCCGCAGAGGTGCCGACGAAGTGGCCGCTCTGCCGGAAGTCCACGCCGCCCTGCCGCCCGGCCCCGGCCAGGAAACCCGACAGCCACGCTTCCCCAAGCGTTCCGCCCACGCCCAGAACGAGCACGTCGGGTGGCTCCACGCCTACCGAGTCTAGGCAACCGGTCATCGGATTCAGCGTTGTCATCTGGCCGTCGGCCCGGACCGCGAGCGCACCGGGAGTAAACCAGGAAGGCTAACCGGCGGCCGGGCCCCCGCCGATCACGCTGGGATCCGTGTCCCGCACGGCAGCGTTGTCGGCCCGGTTGAGGGCGGCCGCGCCGTCGGCGACCAGCCGGAAGCCGGTGACCATGTCCGCGTGGATGGCAATGACTTGGTCCTTCGCGCCGCTCACCCAAGGACGCAGCGCCCGGCGGTAGACGGCCGCCTCATCCGGGTCGATCACCCGGTGCGCCACGCCCACGACGATCACGCTCCAGCCGAGGTGCTCGGTCGTGTCGATCTCGTCGGCCTCGTAGGCCACGACGGTGCCGGCGTGGGCCCTCAGCTCCGAGGTGATCGCGGCGTCGCGGCCGGTGCGGATGATGACGTAGTCACCATCGACAAGATGGGTGACCGGCCGGATGGCGGGAAGCGCCCGGGCGGTGAAGACGATCCTGCCCAGTGAGACGCTGCCGAGCAGCCTCATACACTCCTGCGCAGACAGCTCTTCGAGCCCTCGCCGGTCATCCGTCGCCGGTCACTCCCTCCCGTTCTTGTTCCTGGCTGCCGCGGACAGGCGGCGTCCCGGCGGTCGTCCTGACCGCCGTCCGCAACTCGCCTTAGGATCACGCCGCCTGGGATCGCAGGGACAGGGACCTTCTTACGCTCGGCTCGGGACCTTAGTCCCGGGTTCCGGGCCTTCAGCGCAGTCGGCGCAGGTAGGGATCGGCCGGCTGCGCGGGCAGGACACGCACCCGGGTGTCGACCACGTACGCACCGTCGGGACGGGCGATGACCGGGTTGAGGTCGAGTTCGGCCACCTGCGGCAGGTCGTCGGCCAGCCGGGAGATGCGCAGCAGAATGTCCTGCAGCGCGACCAGGTCGGCGGCGGGAGTCCCGCGATGGCCGAGCAGCAGCGGCGCGGCGCGGATAGACCGGACCAGCGCGGCGGCGTCGGTGTCGGTGAGCGGGGTGAGCCGGGCCGACCGGTCGCCGAGCACGTCGGTGGCGACCCCGCCCAGGCCGAACACGACCAGCGGGCCGAACACCGGCTCCTGCACCACCCCGATGATCACTTCGGTGCCGCCGCCGATCATGGGCTGTATGAGCACGGCGGACATCTGGGCGCCGAACCTCGCCGCCAGCGCGCGGTAGCCGGCCCGCACCTCGTCCGGGCCGTGCAGGTCAAGCTGGACCGCTCCGGCGTCGGTCTTGTGTACCAGGCCGGGCACGTCGGCCTTGAGCACGACCGGGCCGCCGAGCTGGGCAGCGGCGCCGACCGCCGCTTCCTCGCTGGTCACGGGCCGAGTCCTGACCAGCGGTATGCCGTAGCACTCCAGCAGATCGGCGGTCTGGTCCGGGGGCAGCCAGTCTCCGTCGGGCGAGCGCTCCAGGAAGCCGCCGACCAGGGCCCGCGCCTCATCGGCCCGCAGGTCGCCGAACGCCGGGACCTGGCCGGGGACGCGGGCACGCCAGGCGCCGTACCGGGCGGCGTGCGCGAGCGCACGGGCCGCGCTCCCGGGATAGGCGTAGGCCGGAACCAAGCCCGGGTCCCCGGACCCGCCCGGCAGCAGCCGGACAGCTTCGGCCTGGTCGAGCACGGACAGCACGAGCGGTTTCGAGATGGCAGCCGAACACGCCGCGGGAGCCGGATCGGCTACGGCGGTGGGCACCGTCAGCGCCAGTATCGCGTCCACGCCCTCGTCGGCTGCCACCTGTTCCAGGCAGCCGCGGAAGACATCGGGCGGCACGGCCGCCGTGGTATCGACCGGTCCGGCGACGGCCGCGCCCGGCGGCAGCAGCCGGCGTAGCCGGTCCTGGACCTGGCCGTCGAGCACCGCTACGTGCAGGCCGACGTCGGCACAGGCGTCGGCGGCCAGCACCCCGGCCCCGCCCGCGTTGGACACGATCGCGATCCGGCCGCCGGCGGGCACCGGCTGGCTCGCGAGCAACGCGGCCGCCTCGAGCAGCTCGCCGAAGTCGTGGGCGGCGACGATGCCGGCCTGCCTGAACAGCGCCCCGCGGGTGACCACCGGGCTGGCCGCCGCCGCGGTGTGCGAGGCAGCCGCGCGCTGGCCCGCCTCGGAGCGCCCCGCGTCCACGGTGAGGACCGGCATCCGGGCGCCGACGTGGCGCGCGGTGCGGCCGAACTTCCGCGGGTTGCCGAACGACTCCAGGTACAGCACGGCCAGGCTGGTGTCCGGATCCTGCTCCCACCACAGCAGCATGTCGTTGCCGGACACGTCGCATTTGTCGCCCAGGGAAGCGAATGAGGAGACGCCGATGCCCAGCCGGGTGAACTGCTCGAGCAGCGCGATGCCGACCCCGCCGGACTGCACGGCCAGTCCGGCGCTCCCCGCCGCGGGCTGGCTGGCCGAGAACGTCGCGTCCAGGCCGATGCGGGGCACGGCGACGCCGAAGCAGTTCGGGCCGACCAGCCGCATCCCGTGCTGCCGGCAGCAGGCGAGCAGGGCAGCCCGGCCGACGGCATCGAGCCCGGAGGTGATCACGACGAGTGCCCTGATCCCGCGCTTGCCGCATTCCTCGGCGGCTTCCAGCACCGCGGGTGCCGGGACGCAGATCACCGCAAGGTCTACCGGCTCCGGCAGCGCGGCCGGTGACGGCGTGCACGGAATGCCCTCGAGCTCGACGGCGTGCGGGTTCACCGCAAAGACCCGGCCGGTGTAACCGCCGGTGACGATGTTGCGCAGGATCGACCGGCCGACCGATTCCGGCTTCCGGCTGGCCCCCACCACGGCCACCGACGCGGCGGCGAGCACGGGCCGCATGCTGGCCACGTGGGCCCGGCCCTCCCGCTGAGCCACCGCGTCCAGGTAGGGCCCCCATGCGGGATCGGCGTCATAGGCGGGCAGGTCGAAGGCCAGCTCGTTCACGCCGTCCGCCATCGTGCGGCGGGCCTGGAGCCCGGCGTCGGCGAACACCTGGAGCATCGCGGAGTTCTCGGCCAGGACCTCGGCGGTAAACGTCCGCACCCCGTGGCCGCGGGCGGCCGACACCAGGTGCTCCAGCAGCAGCGTCGCCACCCCGCGGTGGTGCGCGTGGTCGGCGACCGCGAACGCGATCTCTGCCGTTCCTGACGATCCCGCCACCTCATAACTGGCGACGCCGATGAGGTCCCCCGCCAGCCAGGCCAGCAGCGTGCCGTGGTCGGCTGCGGGCTCCCGGCAGATCCGCTGGGCCTCTCGCTCGCCCGCCGTGCGGCTCATGCTGAAGAAGCGCAGGTAGATGTTGTCGGGCGACATGGCCGCGTGCATATCCCGCACGGCGTCGAAGTCCCCGGGGCGGGCCGGCCTGATCTGGATCGTGGTGCCGTCGGCCAGCAGCGCGTAGACGCCGTCGGCCTGCGCGGTCATGCCAGCCCGCCTGGCTCGATGGCCGCGCCAGCCTGCTGCGGGGCGGGTGCTATCTGCGCCGGCATCGGCACCTCCTCGGCCATTCACGCTGGCACGCTCGGCTGCTCCTATTCTCGGTCAGCGATGCCGACGGGCGCAGCGGGCCCTAAGGTCCCGAGCGGCGCGGACATCCGGCCCGGCCGCGTCAGTGCGTTGCCGGGGGAGGGACAAGGCCTAGGTGCTCGCCGTCGGGCCGACGTGTCGCCCCGGGTTCGGCGGCGTCGCCGGACGGTCCGCCGCGCATGACATGGGTGTACGGGCCCGGGAAGACCAGCGCGATGTGCCCGGAGCTCAGCCACTTGACGACGTAGGGCGGAGACCCGTCCGCATTCCGCAGGCTGATGATCACCCCGACCCGGTGAGGGTCGCCGTCTGGCACCAGTCGGTCACCCACCTGTGCCTTCATCACCTCTCCCTTCACCGTCATCAGCGCGGCCGACAATCAGCGATCTCAGCCGACTGGCCAGCTACCCGCAGCGTGCCCGGCCATTCATCCCCGGCTCAGGGAACAAGGTCCCCTGAGACCAGGCCATGGGCCCCGCGGCCAAGGCCGCTCCTGCGCTCAGCCGTCACTGCCAGTTCCGGCAGGAATTCGACCGCCCGGCGCCGTCGCCGTCTACAGCATCGGCCCGTTACGCGTCATGGTGGCGGCGGTGGCGGATGGCCAGGGCGGCGGCGCCGACGGCCGCCGCGCCGGTCACCCACCGTCTGGGGTTACGGACGTCGGGTCGTTTCTGGAATGAGAACAGATCGATCAGGAGCCGCGGAGGGGTTGTCCCGTCTTCGGGCGCCTGGCTGAACACCACGCGCTGGCTCATGCCGAACTCGGGGAGCTCGGTCCGGAACACCCGCGGGTCATCGGGGTCGTCCGGGTACAGTCGCCAGCCGTGCCGCATGGCCGGGACCGGGGTGAGCGGCCTCGCCATCAAGTGGCCGCCGTGCACGGTGACTTCGATTCCGGCGCCGAACAGCAGCCGGGTGAACAGGTTCGTGACCGGTCCGGGGTCGGGGCCGTACCAGCCGCACAGTTCGCTCCAGACCCCCGGCCGCGGGGGGATGCCAGCGCGGGTCGCCTCATCGGGGAGGCCGAGCACCCGGCGCAGCAGCGCCGTGGCGAGGGGCGCCGGAGCGCCGCGGCCGCTGAGCCCTCCGGTGTTGCCGAGCGCGAACACGCCGATCCCGTCGCCGGGAGCCAGCACCATCGCCGACAGGAAGCCGGGCACAATGCCGGTCTTGCCGGCGGTCTGGTGACCGCCCTCCTCGCCAAGCTCGAAGCCCAGGCCCATGCCGGGCAGGCGCGGGTCGGGCTGGAAGTGCGGCTGGGACATCGATGTCAGGGTGACGGGCTGGAGAACCCGGCCATGCTCGCCGGCGCCGCCGTGCAGCAGGGCGGCGAGGTAGCGGGCCATATCTGCGGCGGTGGAGTACATGGCGCCACCGCCGGGGGTGGGCACCTCGCGGTCGGCGACCCGTCTGAGACCACCGGCGCGCAGCACATATCCCGTGGCCTGGCGCGGCCGGACCCGGCCGGACCGGATCAGGTCGGTGTGCTCCATCCCCAACGGCCCGAAGATGTGGTCGCGCAGATACCGGTCCAGGGCCTGGCCGGTCACGTCCTCGACGATCTGGCCCAAGACAGCGAAACCGTGGTTGCTGTAAACCCACTTGGTCCCCGGCTCAACCTCCACCAGGAGGCCGTTACGGTAGTAGTCCGCTAGCGGCGGCGCGCCTGATCGCCCGGCCCGGACGCCCGATCCCACGCCCGGCTGGAGCAGGTCCGCCAGCTGCCGCCAGTAGCCGATCCCGGCGGTGTGCGTGAGCAGGTGCCGCACGGTCGCGGGCTGGAAGCTGGCCTCGGCCGGGACCAGCTGGACCGAGCGCAGGTAGTCGCGGGCGGGCGCGTCGAGGTCCACCAGGCCCTGCTCCTGCAGCTGCAGGATGGCGATGGCGGTAAAGGTCTTGGTGATCGAGCCGATGCGGAACACCGTGTCCCGCGTGATCGGTTCTTTCGACGCGGCGTTCGCGACGCCGTGGCTCCAGAACCACTCCGGGCCGCCGTCGCGGACCACCCCGGCGGCCAGTCCGGCGGACGGCCAGCGGTCCAGAATCTCCGCCACCCTCGCCGCCAGGCCGGCGTCATCGATGCCCGTCCGGGCCTGGTCCGCGTCCCCGGTCGTGGCTGCGGTGGGTGACGCGCTCATCACGGCCTCCTCTTCCACCCCGGCATGGTCGGATGAAGCCTTCGCGAGCGCTAGGGCCGAAGGTCTACTGACGGAGGCGGCGCGCTGGGGATTCCTGAAAGGCTCAGTCACCCGGAGAATCGTGCGGGGGCTGCCCGTGTTCGTCGAAGACCCTGGCGGCGTACGCGGCGGCCTGGGTGCGGCGTTCCATGCCGAGCTTGGCGAACAGCGCGGAGACGTAGTTCTTGACCG
>Ga0126371_10006670_pt1 | contig 10285 bp, 7 predicted proteins | sample PanSoiMetaPlot_4_FD_110145 | JGI IMG/M metagenome (GOLD analysis project Ga0126371, IMG submission 110145) | Tropical forest soil microbial communities from Panama - MetaG Plot_4 | ecosystem: Environmental > Terrestrial > Soil > Tropical forest > Bulk soil | place: Panama | collected 2016-02-17
CGCTGCTTCTCTTGCGGCCACTGCTGCCCCATCCCTGACGGACAAGCGGGCGTATGCAAAGTGCGCTTCAATCGCGGCGGCAAACTTTATGTCCCCTGGGGATACACGGCCGGCATGCAATGCGATCCCATTGAGAAGAAGCCGTTCTTCCATGCCTATCCAGGAGCGCTCGCCTACAGTTTCGGCATGCTCGGGTGCGACCTGCATTGCGGGTATTGTCAGAATTGGGTGACCTCTCAAGCGCTTCGTGATCCACGAGCCGTGTCGCCTCCTCTGGAAGTTGCTGCGCAAGCTCTCGTGCGGGATGCCCTCGATCAGGGCGCCAAGGTTCTTGTCAGCACCTACAACGAGCCGCTCATCACCAGCGAATGGGCAGTATCAATTTTCAAGGAAGCTAAGGCCGCAGGCCTTCTGACGGGATTTGTATCGAACGGGAACGGCACGCCGCAGGTGCTCGACTATCTGCTTCCCTGGCTGGATCTATACAAGGTCGACCTCAAGAGTTTCGACGATCGTCATTATCACGAACTGGGTGGACGCATTGGCCCCATACTCGACAGCATCCGCCGAATCCACTCCATGGGGCTATGGCTCGAGATCGTCACGCTGCTTATACCCGGCTTCAACGACTCAGATGACGAATTGCGTAAACTCACTGACTTCGTGGCCAGCGTCTCGCCTAACATCCCATGGCATGTCACCGCATTCCATGCGGACTACAAAATGCAAGACCAGCGAGATACCACTGTCGACGATCTTTTGCACGCAGTTGAAATTGGACAAAACGCCGGATTGCGCTACATCTATGCCGGCAATCTCCCGGGTATGGTAGAGAAGTGGGAAGACACCCGCTGCGTTAACTGCGCCGAAACGCTAATCCAGCGGTACGGATATCTCATCACCGACTACCGCATCACCCGGAACGGCCGTTGTCCGAGCTGCGCGACTGAAGTCCCCGGTCGCTGGGCCCCAAAGTTCGACGGCCAAATCACAGATCGTCCTTTCCTTCCACACAAGCGCCCCCGTTTGTTTACAATCACAAGTCGCTAGAAATCGCGTAGATACAGCCGCCTAGGCTTGCCCTGAGCAAAGCCGAATGGGCTGTCCCGGGCAGGCGAAGCGGAGCGGAACAACGCAAAATCAACCATGCTCAAGAGGCGGATCCAGTTAACGATTGTATTCACAGTTCTTCTCCAGACCGCCTGTTCTCCCCGCAACTTTCTCACCCGCCGTTTCGCCTCAGACCTGATCTCCGCTTCAGGGCCCTTCAAATCATCGCAGCGGTTTCTGCTGCAAACGGGTGTTCTCTCCAACAAGGATTACCCTTCACCCGAATACCTCGTTCTGCAACACCATGGGTGGATCTCGGCCAATTCCGCCACCTGCCCGCGGGACCTTACCCCGCCGCCATGCTGGGACGTTCTCTTGACCGCCGCCGGCGTGGAAGCTATTCGCTCTGCTCTCAGCCCGAATCAGGCTGGGGGCTCGCGGTTTTCTATTCCAGTTGCCAGACGAGCGCTGATTGCCGTAACCGGCATCGCCAAGCAGGGCAACTCCGGCGATGCCGAATTTACCTGGAAATGGGTTCCGCTGAATGAAATCGGAGCAGCCTTGTACTCCGGCGATGTGCGTTACAAATCAGTTGTCGGATTTCGCGACTACGACGATGGATGGCGAATGACGGAAGGGACCCCACGTTCCGGCCAGTCCATCGAGGACGCTTTGAAGAACGCCGAGCCGATTCCGTAAATTGCGCCAAACGCGAATCCGGGAGCAAGCGATGTCGCGCGGAATCATGCGTCGGCGCAATTCACAGATGGGGGCAGAAGGTCAGTTCCGGTTTTGTTGGAGAACTTAATGCGTTGGCTGCGCAATCCACTGGCTATCCTGCTTGTTGGCGTCGCTTTCCGGATTCTCCTGATCCCGTACGTATTGAAATGGCTCGGCACTCCCAGCAACCCCTTTGAAGGGAACGAAGCCAGCCACATTGCCGCCCACCTTGTCCGCGGAGAGGGTTTCGCATCTCCTTTTACTGACTTGGCAATTCCAACCGCACAGCAACCGCCCTTGTACCCATGGTTCATGGCCGGGATTTTCAGGCTGTTTGGTAACTTCACCAGAATCTCGCTGCACGTGATCCTGGCCGTCAATTGCGTCGTAGGAGGGCTCACTGCGTTCTCCATCCAGCAAGTCGGCCTGAAATATTTCTCCTCCAAGGTCGCATTGTTTTCTGCCTGGATGTGGGCGATTTTTCCGCCGATTGCGATCACGGATATAACTTTGTCCGGCTACGCGTTCGCAAGCCTCGCCGTAGTCCTGTGGCTGAAATTCGTCCCCACTCTTGCGCCGAAAAATAGCAACTGGATTCTGCTTGGCATCGCCGTGGGGTTCATGCTGTTGCTAAACCCGATGCTGGTATTGCTCATTCCGGCGAGTGCTCTTTGGTTGAACAAGAAAGAGGTGCTTGTACTGTCAGCCTCGGCATTACTCTGTCTCGCTCCCTGGTACGCGCGGAATTACCGCGTCCTGGGTCACTTCTATCCCGCACTACGCGATAACTTGGGGATGGAGCTTTATCTGGGCAATCATCCGGGAATGTCCGGAACCTGCGACTACTGGACGGGTGATTCGCCCTACGGAAGCGAGTTGCCGAAAACGGGGGAAGCCCGATTCTTTGAACTTCGGCGGAGAGATGCAATTGCCTATATCAAATCAGCCCCCACAGATTTTTTCGAGCGTAGCGCGAAGCGCTTTGCCAGATTCTGGTTTACTCCGTGGCCGATCGTGTATGTCATTCTGCTAGGCCTGGCTATTTGGGGAACCATGCTTGTGCCCCGGCCTTTTGCGGTGTTCACCATATTCTTGTTTATTTGCTATCCTCCTGTCTTTTACGCGACACAAGCTGCGTGGCCGACCGCTTATAGGCATCCGATCGAACCCCTGATGCTGCTCATGTCCGCGGCGCCTCTGTGCAGGTTTTTTGGAACAACGAAGCGATTCCGGCGGACGGGGAACATTGGTTAGCTTATGGCTAATAAGTTAGTGGGGTAGTTTGCTAGGAGCCCGCGAACTTGCCCCCATAGAAGCTGACGTTGTATAACCCTTCTTCCAACCGGGAACCTATGCAAACCCAAAAACTCGCTGTTATTCTTGTGGTCCTTATCTCTGTAACGGTTCTTGAGGCCCAAAATAAACCCAAACTGACGCTGGACGACTTCTTCAACTCCGTCAGTTTCCGCTCAGTGGAGCTCTCGCCCGATGGCAACTCGGTGGTCATCGTCACTGATCGCGCCGACTGGGATCAGCAGATCTTCCGAACCGACCTCTGGCTCTATCGTGACGATAGCAAAACATTGATCCAACTCACGCAGTCCGGCCATGACTCCGATCCGAAGTGGTCTCCCGACGGCAAGTGGATCGCCTTCCTCTCGGAACGCAAGAACGAAGCAGGCAAAAGCGACGATTCTGATTCCGACTCCGACTCAAAGGAAGACGCAAGCCAGATCTATCTGATCTCTCCCCAAGGCGGCGAGGCCTTTCCCATCACGAAAGGAGAAGAAGACGTCCACACCTTCGCGTGGTCTTCGGATTCTCAGAATATTTTCTACGCTACGCGCCAGCCCTGGAGCAGAGAAAAGAAGGACGAATATAAACAGGAGTGGAAAGACGTAGTGCAGTACCGTACGGCTGAGCGCGGCGACACGATATTCACGTTGAAATTGGCCGATGCGATCGCCCGCCACAACTCCGAGGCGGCCAAAGTTGAAAAAAAGGAAGGCCAGCCCGAATCTCAGCCCGATTTGACTCCGGGCGCACGGGTCCTTGCGACCTTGCCGCTTCGTGTCGACGATCTGGCGACATCCCCGGATGGCACGAAACTCGCCTTTCTAACGAACGCCATCAATCAGCGCCAGGAAAAATACGAAGACGTCGAACTCTACGTGCTCGACGTGACGGGAGGCCAGCCTCGTCGTCTGACGAAGAACGAAGCCTACGAAACCCGTCCACGCTGGGCCGCGGACACGCGGCACATCTTTTTCTCAGTCGAAGTCGGAGATATCTCTGGCCCCTACCGAGACGTGCAGCCGCATCTTTATTGGATCGACACCAATGACGCCAAGATCGAACAATGGGATAAATCCTTCATCGGTCCCGTCGAGCACTATTCGGTTACGCCCGATCGCGTGCTGGCCTCTGCTCGTATCGGCACCGAAGTCCAGATCTACGACACCAGCAAGCCCTCCGATAAACTACACCGCGTCACGACCATGCCCGGTACGTACGCGGAGATTTCAACATCGCCGCGCTCAAAGAAGGTTGCGTTCGTTTTCTCGTCGCTTGGCAAGCCCGAGGAAATCTATCTGGCGGACTCGGCTGAAAAGATTGACCAGGCTCGCCCGATCACATCCTTCAACGAAAAACTCGCCCAGGCTGATCTGCCACAAGGCAAACCCTACCAGTGGAAGGCCGACGATGGCACTACGGTCGAGGGCATGCTGATCTATCCTCCGGGAAAACTCGAGCAGAAACATCTGCCGATGTTCACCCTGATTCATGGGGGGCCGGCCGACGCGGATGGCAATCACTTCGAAGCCGACTGGTACCAGTGGGCCGCACTAGCCGCCACCAACGGATGGCTGGTCTTCGAACCCAATTACCGTGGCTCGACAGGATACGGCGATAAATTTCTGATGGAAATCGTGCCACAGATCGTGTCCCGCCCGGGCAAAGATATTCTGGCGGGCGTCGACGCGCTAGTGAAAGACGGGATCGCCGATCCTGACCATCTCACCGTGGGCGGCTACAGCTACGGCGGATACATGACCAACTGGCTAATCACCCAGACGCCACGCTTCAAAGCCGCAGTCACAGGCGCAGGCGCGGTTGAGCACGTAGGCAACTGGGGCAACGACGACACCACCTATGATGACGCCTACTTCCTTGGCGGACGTCCCTGGGAAGCGCAGCAGCGCTATCATGACGAAGCCGCAATCTACCAGATCGACAAAGTGAAAACGCCCACGCATATGGTCGGGGGTGCCAACGACATCCGCGTCGCGGTACTCGAAGACTATCTGCTCGAACACGCTCTCTACGCGCTGGGCGTCCCCAACAAGCTCCTCATTTTCCCAGGAGAAGGTCACGGACTAGGAAAGAATCCATGGCATGGAAAAATTAAGGTGCGGGAAGAACTGAAGTGGCTGGAAAAATACGGCGGAGTGCCGGCGAACTAAACGGTTTGTGTGGGGACGGACGCATTCGTCCGTCCCGCGAGGCGAAGCCGAGCGTGTCGTCATATTCGCTGGTATCGATGAAAGTCACGCTTTCCATTGCCGAACAGGCTGCATGCACATGCGCAGCTACGATTCCTGCACTCCCCATTCATAATTCCGTAGCGCGCACGCTGCTCAGATCTTTTTCCCGTGAACGCCCATCCGCGACTCGAGTTCCTTTCGGTACCGTCGGCTCATGCGCACGCGCGCGCCAGTCTGGAGCAATACTTCATATTCGCCATCCTCACGGAGCTTCAAGCCGGACACCCTATCGAGGTTCACGATGCTCGACCGATGCACGCGGCAAAACAGGTCACAATCCAGTTCACCCTCTAGATCGCCCAGGCTGCGACGCAGTAAATGACTCTTATGTCCAACGTGCAGGCATGCATAGTAGTCGGCCGCTTCGATCCAATCGATGTCCGCGATCTTTAGGAAGCAAACTTCTCCCGCGCTCTTGATGACGATCCGCTCGGGATTGCGCCGCTCATTTCCGCCGCGGCTCGTTTGGAGAATCCGCTGTTTGGCGCGCGTAAGCGCCAATTCGAAACGCGCGTTGTCGAACGGCTTGAGCAGGTAGTCGAGAGCTCCAGCTTCAAAGGCACGCAGTGCGTACTGGTCATACGCAGTCACAAAGATCACGGCAGGCGGCAGATCGCCGCCGAGCATCTCCAGAACGTCAAAGCCGTCGCACTCAGGCATCTGCACGTCGAGAAAGAGCAGATCAGGCCGCCCGACGCGGATTTCGGCCAGCGCCTCCGTTCCCGACCCACACTCACCAATCATTTGGATCTCCGGATCGTTTCGCAAAAGCACGGCGATGTTGCTTCGCGCCAGCGGTTCATCGTCCACAATCAGCGTACGAATTTTGATAGAAGGGGCGGACGGCACCGTCATACCATCGCGTGGTTTCTTGACTCAGGGGAGGCAGCGTTCGGCACTTCGTACGGTACCGACACCGACGCCTCTACGCCTCCACGCCGATTGCGGAGGTTTAACTCAAAAGCGTCTCCATAAAGACCCTGGAGCCGCCTGCGCACGTTGTGCACGCCCACCCCTGAGGTTGTCTTCTCCCAACCTGCGGGCAGGCTCGGGCCGTCATTGTAAACGCACAGCGTCAGCGTGCCATTGGAACGCGCGGCAGCAATGTGGATAGCGCCTCCCTGCACCCGTTTCGCGATGCCATGCTTAATGGCATTCTCAACCATCGGTTGCAAGATGAGGCTCGGAACCTGCGCCGACCTGAGGTCCGCAGGAATATCAAGCGTGAAATGAAGGCGGTCCCCAAACCGTGCCTTCTGAATATCGAGATATTTCTCCGTAAAATCGAGTTCCTCGGCCAGCAAAACTTGTTGGCGATCGGAGTCATTCACTACCCGACGCAGGAACTCGCTTAGGCGCACAATCATGGTTATTGCCGCTTCGTTGTGCTGCTCACGCACCAGGCCCGCAATGGAGTTTAGAGTGTTGAACAGGAAGTGAGGTTCAATTTGGCGGCGTAGTGCGCTCAGTTGCACCTTTGAGAGTTGCTCGTTCAATTGCGCCGTCTGAGCTTGTTGCATCGCAAACCGGCGTTGTGAGGCCAGGATGTGCCCGACGAGCAGCAAGAGACCATAGAGGATTACTGTGGAAAGCATTCCGTTGTAGAACTTGCTCAATGCGAGTTGCGCGAAAGGATTCGGTCCGGGCGTCAATGCGTATGGATTAAGCCATTCCTCCCACATCGCAATCCATGCTGAAGAGGACAAGCCGAGGACAAAACATGCGGCAACGTGTACCACCCACGTTGATGCACGCTTCCAATAACTCATGGCAAACCTGTAGCCAAGCCACAGTACAACCGGCGTCGCGAGCATAAATGGCATCCACGAGATCAGCTGCGTAAAGTACAGGCGACCCCAGTAGTGATGCATGCCTTCAGCACGCATGGCGAAGACGGTCTGTGTGGCGTCGAACAGACCAATGCCGCACCACACCGCAAAAACCAAATACCATCGCGGCAACTCAAATTCGCGAAATTCGGCTTTCATATTGACGAATCGTACTCCAGTGTTGGGCCAATGGGTCAAGAATGCAGTGGGATGACGCATTCGTGCAGCCGACGGTATGGCGTCGCGAGTAACTTACGCTCAAAATGTGTGGCATGATCAACAAAGCGAAAGTCCTCGCGTTAGCCTTTGCTGTGCTGCTGGTTCCTGCCGCGCTGCTGAGATCCGCGCCAGCGCCGCCTCCCGCCAATTCACCCGAATATACCAGCGACGATCAACTGAAACTGCCCGAGAACTACCGCCAATGGGTCTACCTGACCACGGGATTCGACATGAGCTACAGCGCCGGCGCCATGGCCATGGACCATCACATGTTCGACAACGTGTTCGTCAATCCCGAGGCCTACAAGTCATTTACCGAGACCGGCACTTGGCCCGACAAAACTATGTTGGTGCTGGAAGTGCGCAAAGCGGAAGGCAAGGGATCTATCAACCAGCGAGGTAATTTCCAGGGTGGGGAAGTCATGGGCTTGGAAGTTCACGTCAAAGACGAAGCCCGTTTCGCAGGAAAATGGGCCTTCTTTGGTTTCGACGATGCAAAAACTGCCAAGATGACTCCGACTGGCGCCGCTTGCTATAGCTGTCATCAGGATCACGGCGCGGTCGATACAACCTTTGTGCAGTTCTATCCCACCCTGCTGCCGATCGCCAAGGGCAAGGGCACTTTGAGCGCAGGCTACATGAAAGAGGGCTCCGGCGCCGCGCAAAAGTAATGGTTTCTTGGGAGACTTACGAGCTGAGTGGCAGCCCTAATCTCCCACAGCGCTTACTTCTTCGTGTACATCCGCCCGCTTGATTGGAGCAGCCTGCGAGAATTTTAAAATTCCGTCTTGCAGCCGGCTGAACTTCATGGTCATGAAGTCGCGAATATAGTTCTGACGAATCAGCCACGGCGCTTTGGATGCCGACTTAGGCAAATCGGCAGCCGCGCGCTGAACGTAGCCCGACGTGAGATTCAGCAGCGGCCTCGGCTCGAGGGAGTCACGATCGCACACGGGCGTGCATGTCCGATATCCCCGTCGGCCCATGTGATTCAACACGCGGCACAGATAGGTCGAGGCCAGATCAGCGCGCAACGTCCATGGCGCGTTCGTGTAACCGATGCAGAAAGCGAAGTTGGGAACATTGCTGAGCATCGTGCCTTTGTAAATAAACTCGCGGCTTGTCTGGACCGGCTCACCATCGACGATGAGATGCACGCCTCCCAAGGCAAGCATTCGCAGGCCCGTTGCGGAGACGATGATGTCAGCATCGAGTTGCGTGCCCGATTTCAGCCGAATGCCATGTTCGGTGAACGTCTCGATTTCATCCGTCACGATCGACGCCTTCCCGGAACTGATTGCCTTGTACAAGTCGGAGTCGGGGATCAGGCAAAGACGCTGGTCCCACGGCTGATACCGCGGGTTAAAGTGCTTATCGACCTCGTAGTCTTGCGGCAGATCCTTCACTGCCCCTGCGCGAAGCAACTGCCGCATGCGGCTCGGCGAGATACGGCTCATTTGATAAAGCGCAATGTTGATCAGAATATTCTTCCACCGCACCAGCCGAAGTGCCGTACGCATAGGAAGGATTCGCCGTAGCATGCCTGCAACAGGATCGTGTTGCGGCAGGCTCAGAACGTACGACGGCGAACGTTGCAGCATGGTGACGTGGCCCGCCGTCGGAGCCATTGCGGGAACAAGCGTGACTGCGGTAGCTCCGCTCCCGATCACGACAATTTTCTTGCCCGTGTAGTCCAGGTCTTCCGGCCAGTGCTGCGGATGCACGAACCGTCCGCGGAAGATTTCGGCGCCGGGAAACTCCGGTTGATAGCCGGCATCGTAACGGTAGTAGCCGGTGCACCCGTAGAGAAAATTGCATCGGTAGCGGGTGATCGCGCCGTTGTCGTCTCTTGTTTCGACTGTCCACTGCGCATCGTCCGATGACCAGGATGCGGAGAGCACGCGCTGCCGAAATCGTATGTGGCGGTCGATGCCGAATTCCGCGGCAGTCTCGTGGATATATTTTCGGATGAGACCTCCCTCCGCGATCGCCTCGCGTTCCTTCCACGGACGAAAGGAATATCCCAGCGTGTGCATGTCCGAGTCGGAGCGAACGCCAGGGTAGCGGAACAGATCCCAAGTACCGCCGATCTCCGCGCGCCCTTCGAGAATCACGTAGCTTTTGCGCGGACAGCGCGTTTGCAGACGGTAGCCGGCGCCGATTCCGGAGAGTCCGGCCCCGATGATTACAACGTCAAAGTGTTCAACGGAAGTCCTCAATCTGCCCCCAGACTGCATCGCCAGATGTTATCGGGAGCACGCCGGAAGTTCAATCGAGATGCATTGACCACGGCACAAAGTGGCTCGACTGAGAACTGAGAACTGACCTACTTCGCGGCGCTGGCCACTTTCACGCCTTTGCCAGAACCCGCCGCGTAGCGAGCGATCCCGCGATACAGCGCTTCGGCGATCTGTTCGCGATAGCCATCACTCCGCAGTTTTTGTTCGTCAGTAGGGCTGGAGACGAACGACACTTCTGCCAGGATTCCCGGCATAGCGCTTTCGGTAAGGACTACGAAACCGGCTTCCTTGATCCCGCGATCACGTAAGCCCGAGTTCTGAGTGGACAATGTCCCGTACAGCGACCGCTGCACGCTCTGCGCCAGCCGCCGCGACTGCTCGACTCGATCGCGCAATTCTGAGGATGAGAGCGTGACAATCGGGAGGTTCTTCGGCGCGGCAGAACGCATTGCCGCTTCCTTCGGTCCCGCAGGATTGCTCAGGTCTTGCGTACCCGGCGCCGAGAAAAGGTTGGTGTAATAGGTCTCGACGCCACGCGCCGACGGCAAATCGCTATAGTTGGCGTGGACAGAGACGAAAAGGTCCGCTTGCGAGGTGTTGGCGAGAATCGCACGCTGGTCGAGTGGAATGTAATTGTCGTCCCGGCGCGTGTAAATCACCTCGGCGCCAAGCCGCGATTCCA
>Ga0126371_10006671_pt1 | contig 10285 bp, 10 predicted proteins | sample PanSoiMetaPlot_4_FD_110145 | JGI IMG/M metagenome (GOLD analysis project Ga0126371, IMG submission 110145) | Tropical forest soil microbial communities from Panama - MetaG Plot_4 | ecosystem: Environmental > Terrestrial > Soil > Tropical forest > Bulk soil | place: Panama | collected 2016-02-17
GAAAATATCGCCAGCTTCAGCCCCTCACCCGATCTGGAACGGATCCAGCAGGTAGCCAGGTTTGCCGCCATTCACCACGAGATCGTGCATATGCCGATGGGCTACGAGACGCTGGTGGGTGACATGGGGAGCTCTCTCTCTGGCGGCCAGATGCAGCGCGTCGTCTTGGCTCGAGCGCTATATCGCGCGCCGCGCATTCTATTGCTTGATGAGGCGACCAGCCATCTCGACGAGGAGAACGAACGAGCGATCAACGATGCCATCCGCCGCCTCCCGATCACTCGCGTCATCATCGCCCACCGGCGCTCCACGCTCGATATGGCTGACCGGGTCGTGCCGATCTGGCCGGCGGCGCTGACAGCAAAGCGCAGCGGCTAGATTGCCCGGACCGGCCAAACACCGCTTACGTGTAGCCCGGGCCCAGAAATCCCTAACCTCGAGCCAGACGATACCACGCCGAAAGGCAGGGATTTACAACGTCAGCCGGATCGACGGCCCGCGGCAACTTTTTTTCACAAAAAATGCGGTTGCATTCGCGCCGGATCGATGACTAAAGTGTTATCGCGAGGGTTTTGGGCTGTGGGGAAATTGCTCGCTCAGCTCCGCTTAAGGTAGTCCTCGCATCGTCGACAACAACCGCATAGCTAGGAGAGAAAAATGGAAAAGCTTATAGAGCTCGAACCCGTAGAGCTGAACGATGACGAACTCGCCGCTGTTGTTGGCGGCTTTAGTGTAACATCGACGAACTCCACCTTTACCAATTCGTTCAACGCCTCGGGTAACGTCACCGTCAGCAACTCCACGTTCAACAATTCTTCGATCAGCTAACATCAACGACTGGCGGTGCCCTGACAACGCCTGTCAGGAGGCTGCAGTAGCATTGTCGGGCTTCCGGGCAGTAGCTGCTCGGGAGTCCGCCCTTTTCGAGTTTTTGCGGCAATCGGAGCTCATTTCCTGATTTCGCACTTCAGTAGAGCGGGGCAACACCGCCGAGGATGAACTTGCACTGGGAGCAGTGCGATTTCACAACCCTCTGGCGCCAAATAAGACGCCTCTGTCGAACCTGGCTCGGCGGCTGTGGCGGCGCCTACGACTGCGGCCCGAGTTCCGCTCGCAGTGATATCAAGCGGATCGCTGCATGGAGGAAAGTTTTCCACTCAGCGCGGGGCTTTCAGGAGCAGAGCCGAACCACTGCAGAACCCACAAACCTGGCAGCAGACCCTGCAGGCGCTCGACGCACGGCTCCCAAGTCGCCTGTATGGCAGGCAGGCGGTCAAATCGGTTTGTTAACGCAATCATAGGCGTTGATCGTCGCGGTGTCCCGTATGCCAGAGTCCTTTACGCCCGCTATTCGCTTCCTCGCGGATGCATTTAGGACCGCTCGACAAGACCTCATGGGTCTGCCCGTGGCCAATCAGGGCTTCCTACAGGCTTTGATCAGATACGGCGACCTGGAGACGCTATACGCGTACACGTCGGAGCTAGCGCGCTCTAGTCAGACCTTTGAGCAGCTCGCCCAAGACCTCGGCGCCACCATGCCTATCCGCGTTATTGACGGGCACAGGCTGGACCAGCTGGCAGAGGTCGGCGGCTTAGCCGTCTGCGATCCGAACATAGCCGCATTCGCGAGGCAGCGTAGCTTTATCGGCTCTCGAGCCTACGCCCTGACGGGCATCACACACACGCTGGCCGATTTTCCTCCGATGGCGATGCTGGCAGATCTGGTCGCTGCCCCGGTGCAGCCCTGGGATGCGCTGGTCTGCACTGCGCGTGCCGCCGCGATCATGGTCGAGGAGATGCTGCAGGCGGAAGAGCGAAGTCTCGCCGAACGATTAGGCGCTATTCATTTTACCCGCCCGCTGCTACCGGTGATCCCGCTCGGCGTGGATACGGCTCGCTTCGCGCCACGCGAGGATTGGCGGGCGGATTGGCGTGAGCGGCTTGGAATTGGCGCGGAGGAGGTGGCAGTTCTCTATCTCGGCCGGCTCAGCCGGCACGGGAAAGCACATCCGCTCCCAATGATGGCCGCACTTGGCCGTGCGGCGCGAACCCAGCCTCATCGGCTGCATTTGATCCTCGCTGGTTGGTGGCTGCATCCACCCGAGGAGACGATATGGCGGGAACAGGCCGCAGCACTCTGCCCTGAGGTGCCGCTGCATCTGCTGGACGGGCGGGAGGAAGCCGTGCGCCGAGAAATCTGGTCCGCTGCCGACATCTTTACCCACTTAGTGGACAACGTCCAGGAGACATTTGGCCAGGCGCCGGTCGAGGCCATGGCCGCCGGGTTGCCGGTGGTTGTCACAGATTGGGCCGGCTTCCGCGATACCGTGCGGCAAGGGATCGACGGGATATTGGTCCGGACTACCATGGCGCCGCCCGGCGAAGGTCGGGAAGCGTCACTCCGATACGCTACTTTCAATATTTATTATGGCACGTGGCTCTCGCTGACGGCTCGGCTGACCGCGGTAGATATCGCGGCGGCGGCGGAGGCCTTTCGAGCGCTGGCCGCCGATCCGACGCTCAGACGACGCATGGGAGCTGCCGGTCGGGCGAGAGCACACGAAATGTTCGACTGGGCCACCGTTATTCCGCAACACCAGTCCCTGTGGCGGGAGCAGCAGGCGATGCGATTAGCGACACCGGCAACCCAGGTTCCAGTGCCCGATCCGCGCTACATGGACCCGAACCAAGCCTTTGCGATGTGGCCGAGCGGGACCTTTCAGCTGTCGCAGCGGCTGCGGCCGGACCCGGCGGCGACCACGGCTGAACTCCGGCCCTTATTGCGTTTTACCGCGCCCTGGCTGCCAGGCGAGTTGGATGAGCCTAGAATTTCCGAGCTGCTCGCCGAGCTGCGCCGCCGCGGCGATGCAACGGTCGAGGAGCTGTTGCGGGTGTTGGAGCCGCCGCGACGCGACGCGGGTAAGCGGGCGTTGGTCTGGCTATTGCGAGTGGGGCTCGCGGTGGCATTGTGAGAGTTACACTGATAGCGCAGCGCCTTCCCGGATCGGCCATGGCGTTCGTTCGCCAGCGCCTGAAAGAGATCTCAGCTTTGCTTTTTGATTGAAGTGTTGTGAGCTAATAATCGCTAAATAATTAGATACTGAGATGTGCTAACAGGCTGCTGTAAGAAGAGTCTCAATTCGGGCCTCCGATCTGGCGAGCACTGCCGATGCGTAACGCGTGGCGCCGACGGTGGAGCGTTTGCATTATTGCGAGTGATTGGTGCTCAGAACTCGCGGTATTTGTGCGCGCGACTACGGGTCACGGCTCGGCCCGCGATTTGGGCAATCGCACAAGATCGCAGGTGGTGATCGCCAGCGTGAATTGCCACTCGACCTTGGGCAGCCCTCGATGCCGCATCTTGCGCAAGCCCGGGTCACGGGCAGGATAGCACGGTAAGCAGGACCGGATCAGGAACACGCTCAAGCGGCAACAGCCGGGTGAAGGTCTATTGCCGCTGAGCGAAGCCGCCGAAAACCGTCCGAGCCGAGGCCTGCGTCGCCATCCCAGAGGTAATCTCCGGCTGAAGCCCGGCGCGGCTGTCTGTGAAAATCGCGCTGATGAGCCCGATGAGCCGCCGCGGCTTTGGATCGTTTCATCGCGCAAGCACGAGCTTCCGCTGGTACTGTCTTGCAAAGGCCAGCGCAAGGACGATGTCACGGCGTCATCTCTCAACAACTCGCGCCAAGTTGGATAGATAATTCGCAAGAGCCATCTGTGTTTGCTTCTTTGCCTCTGCGAGCCCGCCAGTGCGCCCCACCGCCACCTGGTGATCGTCGAATACAGAGACGGTCCAGAGATAGCGCTCCGCCCCAAGTGCACCGGTATCTCTGATGGCACACCGCGCACCACTTTCGATATCGACAAAGAGTTCGGAACTAGGACTAAGCCTTCGCCACCCATGGGCCACACTGCCCGCTCCGCCCCTTTGTCGGGCCCGGAGTTCACGAGCCAGCAGCAGAAGGCCCTCGGTGCAGTCCACCGGTACAAGGACAGTGACCCTTCGCAGCCCGCGAGCCACTAGGCGTCGAGAGGAGCCCGAGGGTCCGCTCATCAGGTACCGCGCCGCGCTTTGCTGAGGATGACGGAGTTATAGTTGTCCACATCCTGTGGGGAGCGATCGCGACCTTTTGCCAAAACCACATTATCTTGGATCTTCGACATCTCAACCGGATTTTGGATCGCGTGTATCTCGCGCGTAGACAGAAGAGTTCCTACGAGGTTTGATTGACGCCGGGCCGCCTCAGAGACGGTAGACCGCAGGTATAGCCAATCGGTCGGATTGCTTCGATCATGTCTGTGAGCCGCCGTGCGTTGTTGGGATCTGAGGAAAGTTTCCGTTTCGCCCGATCGCTACTAGATTAGCACCCGCGCTCGAACAATGATACACGCTTCACCAACCTGGCACTCTCCCAAAAACGCAAAAACGGTATGGCATGTCGAACGTCAAGTAGATTTATTCTCTAGCAAGTGCACTGGCGCATCGATCGTGGTAAACTACCACCAACATCAAGAAAGCCATGCGATACCGGTTGTTGACGAACACACCAACGATCTGCCCCGCGCTATTTATGCTGAACCCCTGGGTAGTTGTTGCCCCGGGCACGTATTATCACGCACCGAGAAATGCGAGCGGCTGGGTAGCAGTGAGAAACTGACCGACGATTGTCCCGCAGCGTTGATGTGCACGTCTCTGTCGACAAACCGCCCAGGTAGATCAATTGTGATCAATGCGCCGTGGGTGAACACGAACTCGGGGATTGACTAAGATCAACTTGGGTCAGCTGGTAGACCTGGCAGGCCTGCTGGATGGTGATCATCCCGCTCTCCACTGCGACGACAACCGCGGCCTTGCGACGTACTACCTATCGGTGGGTGTTCGGAGGCGTTCATGAAGCGGTACGGAGACGGTCACGGTCCGTCCAGCCCTGCGCGTGCGAGACGCGCCGATAGCTGATCGCGTCGAAAAGTCTGCTGCACATCCGGTTCTGCTAGCCCATGTTAGTTAATATTCACTATTTTCCACTATTTTTTCACGATCTTTTCACGCTACCGAATGTTTATCACGGGATTTGAGGGTTGTAAAACTCTCGATTTACAACTGGCGATCATTAGCTTGCGAGTGGTTCCTATCGAGCTAAGGGAGATGAGCTGTGACCGAGTGTTCGCCCTCCTCCACCTCCGTGCTGCACAAGCAATGGGCTGAGCTCGAAAACGAGCATCACGAGCTCGCCACTGCAATCGACGCAGCCCGGGCCAAAAAAGGCCGACGTGGCCCTAATGCGCAAGCAGAGGGTTCAGGGTTTGTGCATCACCAAACTCCAGAATTACCGCTATTCGCCCCGAAAGAGGCCGAGACAAGGTAGCGCGCCTTCACTGCCGTCAACAGATTTGGAGGTCCTAATGAGTTCAGTAGCTGTCGCGGACGAAATACCACTGCCATCGGGGGACGGTTCCGCACTTAATCGCCTATCGATGATCCGAACTGGGGACCTAGTCGTCGATCTCCAGTCCCGCGCTGTCTCGGTGCATGATAAGCCGATACGGTTGTCCGGCAAGGAGTACAGTATCTTAGAGCTGCTCAGCCTGCGGCAGGGCAGTACTGTGACCAAGGAGATGCTTCTTGATCGCCTCTACGGCGGGAAGGACGAGCCGGTACTCAAGATCATCGATGTGTTTGTCTGCCATCTGCGCAAAAAGCTAGCGCAGGCGACGGACGGCAAACACTATATCGAGACCGTTTGGGGTAGAGGCTATCGGCTCTGTGCTCCGGCGGAAGCGATTCCATCCTTCCGCCAGCCGCCCCAGCCGGGCCCGGCCGAAGACGCGTAGATGAGCAGTCTGGCTGTCTGACCAAGAACAACGTCGCCGGTCTCGGCGCCTACCAGCGGATTCTGAACGCGACCTACGCCCGGCGCTGAGCCGGAAGCGGGTGATGAAGCGATTAGCGGCGCCGCCACCCCCGAAATCCGCTCAGAGGCTTCAGGACGCGCGAAGGGGTCGGGTGGCACCCCCCCCGCCCGGGGAAACCCGAGAAGGCCATCAGGCTGCCTCCGCCGTGGGCGCTACGGCGGTCGAGAGCGATCGGTGGGCAAGAGGGAGGTCAATTTGATGGTGACAATCTCGTGGGCACGCCATCGGCCCGGCACGCCATCACCGCCAACGCCTGGATCATCACCGCAAAGCTCGGAGCCGATACCCCGACGCCGGAAGAGCTGCGCAGGGAGATTGCCCAGGCAGCCAAGCCCGCCGCGATCATCAGCCGGTCGCAGCCCTGTATCCCTCGGCGGCCCCGCAGGCCGAGGTCGCAGAAAGGGCTCGCCGCGATAAGGGGGTCACCGGACGATCTGTTTAAAATCGTACGCTAAGCCGCCTGGGGGCAGGAACGCGGCACGAACATCGCGGAGCGGCCGGAACCCTGCTTCGGGCCCAGCGGCGGACCACACGTAATCGCCGGTCAAGGCAATGTGCTCCCAGCCGAGCGGGGCGACATGCGCCAACAGGTCATTGGGAACCGTGATGCCTTGCGCTTGCAGTTGATGGACGGCTCGGGCGAGATAGACCGTGTTCCAATGGACGATCGCTGCCGTGATCAGGCTCAGGCCCGAGGCGCGGAAGCTTTGGTTTTCGAATGTGCGGTCGCGGATTTCGCCCTGGCGATGGAAGAAGACGGCACGGCGGAGTGAGGAGTGAATTGCTGGCCTCGCCTTTGTTCAGCCCGGCATGGCTGCGCTGGCGCAAGTCGGGGTCTGACAGCCATTGCAGCGTGAACTGCGTGCGCTCGATTCGGCCGAGCATCCGCAGCGCGCGTGACAGGGCATTACCAGGACCAGCCGCGGCAAGCTTGCGCAGGATCACCGATGGCAGCACCGCGCCAGCTTCGATCGAGGCTTTCAGCCTCATGAGCTCCGGCCATTGCGCGATGACCACGGCCGGGTCGATCGCCTCACCGATCAGTGGCTCCAGCAGCGGATAGGTGGCGGGCTTCTCGATCGTGTAGAGCTTGCGGTCTTTCAGGTCCTTGATCCGCGGCGCGAACAGGAACCCGAGCAGGCAGCAGAGGCTGAACACCTGATCGGTTGCGCCGGCCGTGTCCGTGTAATGCTCGCGGCTGCGTAGATCGGTTTGGTGCACGTGATGCAACATGCCGTCGAGAACATATGGCGCCTCGCTTCACCGTTGCCGCGATCACGTGGGTTTAGAACGGGGTGTAGTGCCCGGAGACCTGCGTGTAGAAGACGAACCCCGGGTCGATGCCGTATTTCGCATTGATCGCGCCGCCGGCGCCGGCGCGCCCGCCGGCCCGGAAATACTGGCCATCCGACGAGGCGGTCGTGCCATCATCCCAGATCGCCGCCATCGGATGCTTGTGGTGCGCGTTGACAATGGCAGCCCGCGCGGCGACGTAGTTGTCGTCGCTGACGTGCCACTGCGCCACATTCACCAACTGGTGGTAGCTGATCCCATGCGACGCGCCGGCCATGCGAGTCAGGCCGAGATTGGTGCCGTCGGCGAGCACCGCGGCCAATAGCACTGGCTTGTCCGCTGCCGGGTTGCCGGTGCGCAGATGCGTGAAGCGATCGGCGAATCCGGTCCAGGCAGCAGTTGGGGAACCTGCCTTTAGCCGGATAGGGATATTGTTGAAAGCTCTGCAGCAACCCCCCGCGGCCCCCTAACAGGCCCCCTTACGGCTGGCCTGAGCCCGATGCGGCCAACGGCATCGACAAAGCGCCTGTGCGCGAAAGCTGCAATCGAGGCACGATTAATCCTGCTGAATCCTGCTGAACCGAGCGTCTGATCAAAATCGCCGGCTGCAGCGGATCTTTTACCGGTGCGGCACTCCCGAGACTGGCAAGCACCCCCTCTTATCGATCAGAGAGGGCGTTTTGCCATAATGATAATCTCCTCTCCGCATCTAGGTCGAAGTAATGCATGCCAGTCAGCTATAGTTGCATTTAGTTTCAGCCGTCGAGGAAGGCGAGACCCGTTCGTCAAAAGGGGATCTTCATTCCGTGCTATCCGATGACTGCTTGTGAAGTACCACTGGGTGACGGAGGGTGCGCGGACCTGACGGATCTGAACAAAACCCGCTCGGGACAGTGTCGAGATTAATGTGGGAGCTGTGAATAAGACGAGATGTCGCGGCGGCTCCAATCCACGCCAGTCAGCACCGAAAATCTTGTGACCACTAGAGCCCAAGTTGGGTGTATTGATCCAAACGGTGCCTCCAGGTTGCAGAACGCGGCGTACCTCACGTAGACCAGCGAGCGGATCATGCAAATGTTCGATGGAATGGCTCATGGTTACCGCAGCAAAGCTGGCCTCGGGGTAACCGATCTTCGGCAGGCTTCCCACCGTAATTGGCAGACCGCTCGCCCGACCGACGGCGGCCGCACTCGGATCTGGGTCCAATCCTTCGGCACCCCAACCCCACCCGCGTGCCGCTCTGACAAAGGCCCCGTTACCACAGCCGATATCTAGAAGACGTGCCCCCCGACGCTCGAGACGCAGGTGCCGAGCCATCAGATCCCTCTTGAGCCTTATGGACGGCACAGCTGCCACGGCCCAACGGCTCCAAGATATGGCGGGTCTCAGGTTAAAGTTATACTGCGCATTGAGGTAGCCATTGTACACGGCCCGCTTGAGGCATTCGAAGGCGGTTCGAATCGCGTCGCTTTCGCCTTCCGACTGATGCGTGTAATAAGAACTATAGGCGCGCGCGATGCTTTCCCATGTCGGCCGAGGATCAAGATAAGCGCCATCACAGCCGTCACACCGGTAAAGGGACCACCTGCCCGGGGCACAAAAGAACACACGATCGGTCAGGTCCTTGTGCAGTGCTCCACGATTCGCACAACCGCAAAGCGGGCAGCGATCAACCGCTTCAAGTTCCTCCGCCGGCCACAATTCCGGCACCTTTTCGGTGGGTCCTGCGCGAGCGCGGTCGCCGAGCGGAGTGTGACCGTCACTGTTTTTCTTCATTTTTGCACTGCCGTCAGGCGCGACCATACGAATAGCGCTGCCCGGGCCAGGACCAGTCGTAGATCGTTTGGTGCGACCTGCAGACCATAAAAGATCGCCGCAGTCAATACGGCAGTTACCGCTATCCCACGCATCATGGCCATCTCCGCGGTGAGATGCAAGGCGAGCTGCACTACGGCAATCAATGCCATCCCTGTCGATAGCACCGTGAAAACCTGGCCCCAACGGCCACTCACCCAGAACATCAGTAGGGCATCAATGGCCACTCGCAGCACCCAAGCCCAAGCCGCTCCCGGCAAGCCGCCCCAGGCCACTCCGATCCATAGGATCGCAACATAAGGGACAAGTTCCATGGCATGCAGCTTCGCAACGATCGCCGGCCGGCCTTGTCCCTGAAGCATCCCCGCCGGCACCCAGGCCAGGCTGTTGATCCACACGCCGATTAACAGAATTTCGCCTATGGGCGCGGCGAGCTCGGCGAACCCCGCACTTATCCACAGGCTAAGGAACGGTTTCATCACGATTGCTGCGGCGACGGTCAACGGCAGGGTAATAGCGGCTAAAGCGAACACGGCCTGCCGCGCGAGGGGCGTGCACTCTTCCCATCCCAGGAGCGAAAAGCGAGGAAACAATGTGCGCATCAGGCTACCGGGCAAGACTTGGAACTTGGTCACTAGATTATACGGCACCGTGTAGTGGGTGACGGCGCTCAACCCAATCTGCGAGCCGATCAGAAGCCGGTCCATCGAAACCAGGATCGGGCCAATAACCGCGGTAACGCTCACCCAACCACCATAGCGAAAAAGGGGCGCTGCCAAGGATTTACGCAAGCGTGGTCGACCTTGCAGTGGGACAAAGCGCCGGCAGGCCAGAAAAACCGGCAGGTTCGCGCCGACGCGGCAGATCACAGTCGCGGCGATCAAACCGTCGAGCGCCGGTCCCCGCCACCACGCCACTAGCAAGGGCAAGAGCTGGATCAGCGCCGTGACGAACACCTGCAGCATGTTAAGGGTGAGGAACCGCTCTCTTGCCTCAAGCGCGGCGACACCTACGGCGGAAACCGTCCCCACCGGCACGGCGGCCGCCATCCACGGCAGAGCCGTGCGGATTTCTCCCTCCAATTGACCCGATAGCTTGTCGCCGAAATAGGCGTTTACGCCGTAATGGCCGACCGCCAGCAACACAAAGCCACCCAGCAATCCCAACATGCCGTTGATCAGCGCTCCGGTCCAGAATGCTGCCTCTCGGTCCGCTATGGGCGCATCTCGGAACCTTGCCATATGATTGGCTGTGGCCTTGCCGA
>Ga0126371_10006672_pt1 | contig 10284 bp, 14 predicted proteins | sample PanSoiMetaPlot_4_FD_110145 | JGI IMG/M metagenome (GOLD analysis project Ga0126371, IMG submission 110145) | Tropical forest soil microbial communities from Panama - MetaG Plot_4 | ecosystem: Environmental > Terrestrial > Soil > Tropical forest > Bulk soil | place: Panama | collected 2016-02-17
CGCAGTCCGCTTCACGCAGGGCACGTATTTCGTGGCTTCACTGGTTCGCTTCCGCTACGGCCTGTCAGGTTGCTCGCCCCCCTGTGCGGATCTGACCGAGCTTCCCCGGCCAACGGGGGCTTTTACATCCAGGCTTCCGACGAGTCAGTCACCCTTCCCGCCGCTGGATATCACTACAACAGTAACTGGACTCCTCTGTTGGCGGGACTCTCACCCGCTGGAATGGCAGCTAGCTTCGCTGCGCCAGACCCCAGCGTGCAGAATTACCGCAGTGGGTTCCTCAGGTAGGACTCGCCGCGCTGGCCCAAGGTCTCGTGATCCGGGGTCGCAGAAGCAGATGACGTTGAAGGAACTGTCCGTAGGGCTTCTCCGGGGTTCCGAAGACGTAACGATACAGCGGCGAGTCCGCAGCAAACGGGCGGGATCGCTGACAAAACAACTCAGCGCCCCTATGAGTTCTTAGCTTGCACCCGCGCCTTGGCGCCGCGCCCGTCGATTTCATGCCAAGGAGAATTTCCGCGACCAAGGCCTGATCCCCGAACCGGCGGCGGACGCTGTCGACGGCGGAGCGATGTCATTCAATTGTCGTCAAGTGCACGGAATGGTGCCATGGCCACACTTGACGTATGATACCAGGCTCAGCGGATACCGTATCGGAGTCACCGAGGACCAACTAAAGGGTGCACCGAAGTACAGCAGATCCCAGGAATGGGACTGGGCAGATCGTGAAAACGACCGTCGCGTATACGGTAACTACGGGACGCCCCTTTGGTATTGAGCTGGCTCAAAGGGAGCGCATACCTCGTGGCCCCCTCGTCGAACTCGAGGCGCGAGAAAAGGGATGGCGCTCGCAAGCTCCGCCACAACTTCTCCAGAGGGGGAGGAATTCGAGAGCAAAGGCCGCTGCCAGCGCGGTTGAGACATAAGCGATAAACCGGGAGGAACGATTTGATTGCAAAGTGAAGCTTGCCGAGAGGCGCTCGAAAAGTCGCTCTGCCAGCGCAAGAACTGCAGATCAAATCCTTGAACCCGATCGGTGACCTCGGCCACGTAGCTCTTCCGAGCTAATCCGGCCGCAACCTAAATTTTTACGATGTGGCTTTCCAACTGGGCAAAGACGATCAGCAAAGGTTGGCTGGATACACCCCCATTTCGTCAGACGACGTCCGCGACGCGCTCAATTTAGCCAAGCTGATCAAGGAAAATGACGATATCGGGATTGTGTGACGACGAAACCATTCGTGCCCTCCCTCATTCACTTTATGCTGAGTTGTTTTTCGGCTCGTGATTCGGAGAAATTGGCTTCTCGGTAGGGGCAGGTAACCGTGATGCGTTCCATGGCCATGTTAGCAATAGCCGTACTCGTTGCGTGGTCCAATACAGCCAATGCACATCATTTCCCCACGAGTCATCGTCGGCACTCTTTTGCCTGGAGTGTTCACCGCAAAGCTTCGGTTTTACAGCATCCGAAGACAAGTCAGGCATCTGCAGAGCAGGACATCGAAACTGGGTCATTACAACCAATTATCGATTTTTTTCAAAAGGGCTTGGCGTCCATCTGGTCAGGTGGTCCGACCAGTGAGGGCAAACGTGTGCGCCCCACTGACATGGCTTGCGCGCACAGGACCCTTCCGTTGGGTACCGTGATACGTGTCACTCATGAGCGCACCAAAAGATCTATTCTGGTCACTGTCCGCGATCGCGGACCCTACAAGCATGGAAGAATTCTTGATCTAACTGCCAGCGCTGCGGCTGCTCTAGGGTTCGACCACCACGTCGGTGTTGAACGGGTGACGCTCAATATAGTCGCGCCCGTCGCGCACCTAGGCAAGTGATCTATGACTAAGAAGCGTCCACCCTTCGCCGCGGCTGTCGACAGGCCAGCCGCGCCGCCAAGGCGGCACGTGGCGCCCAGATCTCTGGATCCGCGATCGATCGGCAAGGGCTGCCCTTCGATGAGAACGAAGGCCACTGTCGTTCGACCCGACCCCGATGCCGGAATTCTGTTCGGGACTCCACTTCAAACTTGATGTTGTCCTCCATCTTGCGCTTACCAACAGCGGAAATGGCGCCAATCATGTTGGGCTCCGAGCCGTCGGGGTTGTCGCGAGCAGTTACTGAGCCGCCTTCTGCCTATCAAGAGTGCGGGCGAGTTCACGCTTGAAGAAGTCGAGGAACGCATCCTGCTCAGGCTCTATCTGGACCAAAATGATGTGATCGTAGCCCGCTTCGACATAGCGATTGACAGCCTTGAGATGGTGTTCCAGTGATGGGCCGCAACTGATGTGCCGGGCCACCATTTCGGGGGATATATACCGGCTCGCCGCCGCAAATCCCGCCGTGTCGGGGAGTTCCGACATGACAGGCCAGCCCGCAACCGACCAACGGAAAAAATGGTGGGCCGTTTTTCTCGCGTCCTCCTCGCGTTTCGCGTCGCATAGAGCTACCTCGGCATAGCGAGGCCCCGAGCCGCCGCTGGACGTGAACGCTTCTATGAGATCCGCTCGCGGCTCAGTCGCGATAAGGGCATCCCCTTTTCGACCGGCGAGGCGCGCGGCCTCGATACCGCCTGCCGCAATAGCGACGGGAGACTTACGGGAGGGCCGATCGAACAGACGGGCATGATCGAGCTGAGTACCGTCCCCGGTAGTTTGTCAAGCTGCCCGCCAGCAGTCCCTGGATGATATCGACGGCTTCCGACAACCATTCACGGCGCTCCGTCCGGCCTGGCCAGCCTGCACCGATGACATGCTCGTTTAGCCGTTCCCCCGCGCCGAGTCCAAGCGTGAATCGGTTGTCGCTGAGCAACCCCAAGGTGGCCGCACCCTGAGCGATGATGGCAGGGTGATAGCGCATGATCGGACAGGTTACTGCCGTCATCAGACCAAGCCGCTGCGTGGCGTTTGCCACCGCCCCGAGCACAGACCAGACGAACGGAGCATGGCCTTGTCCCTCGAGCCAAATAGCAGCGAAATCAAACCCTGCTTGCTCAGCTTGCTTGGCATTGCGTACTAAATCGGCCGCACCGTGTTCCTCGGACATGAGTTTGTAACCGACCTTGAGCATACATCTGCATCAAATTGATTGTAGGCTCCTTGTCGAACATCTCGTCCACGAACGGCGACCTTTCTGCTGCGCTGTGGCGCAGGTCACTTTATTCGGTGGTCGAGAGCACCGGAAGTCCTCTCGTGGACCACGCCGAACACGGCGATACACTCCCCCAGCACCTTCCACAACCACATCCGGCGCTAGGTTCATAACGTCCGACGGCGCGGCGGTGTCCTCGCATTTATGCAGCTGCGACCACTATGTCGGCCGCCCGACATTGGCTGCGGAGATTTTTCATTTGGGAAGTTGGCAGGCGCACCGACTCTTTTAAACACCAAAGCACTCATCCTGGATCACGAAGGTAGCGACTGTCGCTCCGCCTCAATTGACATTGCTGCGCTGCAGGAAAAGAACGGCGCGCCTTAATCAGCTAGCGCGCCGTTAGATCGAAGGAGAATTGGGAGAGAACCCCTCGATATTTGCGGAACGCGCAAACTGCCGACCGGTTCCGCTCCGCTGCCTCGGCAAACGCTGCGATCGTGGTTCACTTTATGCGACTAATGTCGCTTGGCGAACATTGGAGTTTTGTCGATCACCCGACATTTGGCGCCGCCAGCGAACGATCGGCTTTCATTGAGAACGGCGTGGCGTGGCCACTTGCTCACACTGATCGATTGGCCCCCAAAATGGGCGGCCAATCATGTGTTTCCACGAAGGTCACCCAGCCATCACGCAGTTTCCTACGCAACCTCACCCGATTGCGTGCTGCGCGCAGTGCCGAACACGCCACGTTTATCGGCCGCAGCGAACAGCGTGGCAACGTACCTCCACACGAGTTTCTAACGTTCACAGCCGTGCATCGAGCTCCTCGCTAATCTCCGTATAGCCGAGGCATGCTCAGCGCAGTGCGGGGCCTGCGGCAGGACGGCCATCGGAAAGTAGGTGAACATCACCGAACTCGAGTGGAGGCTGAGATGAATCACCGCACGGGAGGTTCGAGTTCCAGTAAGGTGCCAGTTTCTGAGATCCACCGGGGCGGAGGGGGAAATACCCTCCGCGACACGTCGGCGGACTCCGCCGGGGGCGAGCATGTCTCGCAGCAGTCTTTCGTGGCCGTGTGGTCCTCCACTTTTCTCAACACGATTGACTGAGTTTTACAAGAATGATTGCCCGAATTGAGCTATGAAGTTATCTTTGTCGAATTGGCTGGCGCCTGGAACCTGCTGTCATCAGTGGCCACCGGCACTTTTGCAAACAGCCTCACTTGAAGGGCCACTCCACCGAAGGAGACCGCATCCGGCACCGAGCACAAAAGTGTCGCGGACGAGCTTCAGTGGGCGCGCTTCGCGATCTGATCGCAGGCTGCGTGTCAGCACGCGAACTCAACATTCGATTCCGCCCCCGAACCCGCGCACGCGCATCCACAGGTCCACACTCGGCCCTTCACCATACCTGCTTAAAAAACCACCTTAGGACAATAGGCAATTCGAAGCATGTATCGCAGTTGTCGGCGCTGGAGAAAACACCACTATCTCTACCCCGACGACGCTTCGCGGTTCGAACCATGACGCGAAGACTGCTAATAGATCGCAAGCACTAGGGTGAGCGTACTATGGATGCAATCGCGGCCTGTCTTACCACCGCGATTGCGCCGTCCGCCAAGCGATGTGCGTTCCTTTCACCAGTCCGCACAGAGATTAATAGTGCGCGTGCCAGAGCCTTTCGGAGGACCGGCCGGTCGATCTCGCCGACAACAGGATCAGTCAGCAGGAACCGCCATGCAAGGCCGAACGCTTTATCCATGATCTTCACCGTTTCGGGATCCAAAAGCCCATTGCCGGACATCATCTCACTCCAAATTTGTGCGCAGATAATCAATCTCAACTAACTGATTAGATCCTGTGCGTTCGGCATGCGACTCTCATGGTAATATTTCCCCGGTGAGCCATGAACCTCGACCCGTCGCCTAACTACTTGCAGGGCGAACCCTCACCTGGAAGGCAAGTTCCGGTCTGCCGAGTAGTTCCCTTCAACTCATTCAGTGTTACCTAATGAACATCCGCTTGCCCCACCGCTGCGTTGAGGCTCTCGAAACGGTGGCATGGTCCCGAGATAACGGGTGTCGCACGCCACGCTTTCCCGAGAAGGTCTACACTCTATCCAATGCAATGGGCCTTCCCCCGCCGTGGCGGCGGTGCCAGGGACCGGTCAGTCGGCTGTTGCCCGCGTTGCCGCCGGGACGGCGAAGACACGAGTTGGGGGTTGCGCTCGGAACTGCAATCGGTCCCGAGGAATTGGGCCTAGTGCTGTGGTCCTCGCAGCAAGCAATAACACCTGTCCTAACACGCTTGTGATTGAAGACGATGACCGGCGACCCCACGCACGTGCTCCTTCTTTACATTGTAGTGGCCGTGTTGTTCACCGCCGGCGTTGCTGACTGGCTATGTGATCGCGCGTCGGATATCGAGCATACGACTGGCGCCAAAGAATCACCAGAGCAGCAGTGCTGCCGGTCAATCGTCGCCTTGGAAGGCGAGATCGGCGATATTTCGGTCCGCGATTTTCCGGCCGCGGCGGCCATCCGCGCTGACCAAGGGTCGTCCGCGGCGCAAACGATGGAGCAACTAAAGACTTCGGAAAGCTCTATCGTAACGGATGAAGCGATCGATCAGGGATGTTTGTTAACTTGACCTGCGGCGAATCGTGCCTGAGTATCTCAGCTCTGGCATCCGGTTCGATATGGGCCGTCGTTGCTGCAGGTCAACCTGAAGCTGCCTCCCGAACGACGCCCAATGTAGCAAACCAAGTTCTTCAGCGCCTCAACGAGACATCACCGGCGCCCCTCATCGCGATCGCACGGCCTCGACCGAAATGTCGCTCATCACTTCATTCGCGCCTAAGCGGTCTTTCCGACAGTCGCGCACTCGAAGTAGCGAAGTGTTCTACAAGCCTGTACAAATCTTGTGACGTTATCATTCGAAAAACCGCCTCCGATCCGGTGGTCGGCAACCGCGCCGGTGCGTCTGGGACGAGCTGTCGGGTTTTGGCCATCCGAAGTGCGGCCATCAGGAGGCCGACGATTCCAGCGAGAATCAATTAGGTGCTGGAAAGGGTGGAAGCTTCCTGCATTGAAGGCTTTGGTCGGATAGGAGACAAAAAGCCTCCGTCGGGTGGAGGACAAGAGTTGTATCAGGCTGTTAGTCGCAGCCAACAAGCCATTCTTTTGCGAGCGATCGCGGAACCGAGATGAATCTCGACACGTTGTGCCGACGGACCGGATAGTCGGATCGCGACGCCGCTCCCGTATGGTTCGGTGCCTGCACGATAGTGTTTGCAAAATTGGCTGATAGTGCTCGGTGATCATATGATGCCGCAAACCGCAAATAACGCGCCCCGCCAGCGCGGCCGGTCACCCGCGAGCGCGGGACGTCCGGTCGACGACCTATCTGCCGGCCCGCCGATCGCCAATCCGCAGAACTCGACACATCGTCGCAAACGAATCGCGGCGCCGTTTTAACCGCTGCTCGTAACTTTTGCGGTCTCGTGCTTCCTGGGAACGCTCGCGACCGATATCGCCTATTGGCAGACAGCCGACATGATGTGGGCGGACTTCTCCGACTGGCTTGTGACCGCCGGTGTCGTGGTCGGCTATGTGACGATCCTCGTCACCTTGATCGAAGTCTTTGGCCCCCGATCCGCGGGTCTTCGCCGACCGACCTGGCCATATGCGATCGGAAACATCGTGACCCTGATCCTGGCCACGTTAAACATGCTCGTGCACACACGCGACGCCTGGACGTCCGTCGTCCCTTGGGGCCTCGTCCTGTCAGCGACGACCGTGGTCGTTGCCCTTGTTACCGGCTGGGTGACGCGCGAGACGTATGCCCTTCACGGCACGGAGGTCACGGCCTGATGCTACGACGACCTTTCTGCCGGCGTTGCGGCCGCGTCGCTGCGCTGGCGGTGGCCTACTTATCCACACTAGCGCTGACGGCCCGCGGCGCGGACAGCTTTGACCCAATGACGCAGGTCGGTCCCAATCCGGTGCTCCCTGAACCCCAGCAGTACCTATTTCCGCCGATGCAGCTCGCGAGGGTCGTCGCTTGGAAGGAGGGAGAGGCGCCGACCGTCGCGTCGGGACTGAAGATCGAGGCACTCGCCCGGAACCTAGAGCATCCGCGCTCGCTCTATGTTCTGCCAAACGGTGACATCCTGGTCGTCGAATCTAAGTCGCCAAACGTCCAGCCGATCCGGCGCCCGAAAGACGTCGTCATGGGCTGGGTCGAATCGTGGGTGACGTCCGGGGGCAATACCGGAGAGAGCAATCGCATCACGCTGCTGCGCGACGCGAACGGCGACGGTAAGCCGGAGACCCGCAGCGTCTTCCTCGACCATCTGACCTCACCCTTCGGCGTGGCCTGATCGGATCCGACCTCTACATCGCCAATACCGACGCAATCGTGCGCTATCCGTACAATCCGGGCGAGACCAAGATCTTGGTCGCCGGCACGCGACTCACGCCGCTTCCCGGCGGCCCGATTGACCACCATTGGACCAAGAGCCTCGTCGCCAGCCGGGACGGCTCGCTGCTCTATGTCGGCGTTGGCTCGAACAGCAACATCACCGAAAACGGATTGGAGGCGGAAAAGAACCGCGCCGCCATCTGGGAAGTAGACCGCGCTACCGGCCGCTGGCGGCTCTTCGCGAGCGGACTCCGCAACCCAAACGGCCTGACGTTCGAGCCAGAGAGCGGCGCCCTGTGGACGGTCGTCAACGAGCGCGACGAACTCGGCCCCGATCTCGTGCCTGATTACATGACTTCGGTGAAGGACGGCGCGTTCTATGGCTGGCCTTACAGCTATTACGGCCAGCACCTCGATCCGCGCGTGAAGCCTCAACGGCCCGATCTGGTGAAAATGGCTGTCGTCCCCGACTATGCGCTGAGCTCCCACGTTGCGCCCTTGGGGCTCGTCTTCTACACTTCCGAGAGCCTGCCGCAAAGATATCGTGGCGGCGCGTTCGTCTGCGAACACGGCAGCTGGGACCGCCAGCAGCTCAACGGCTACAAGGTCGTATTCGTACCATTCAGCGGCGGCCATCCGAACGGCAAGCCCGAGGACGTCGTGACCGGGTTCTTGAACGTAATCAGCGAAGCGCGCGGCCGACCGGTGGGCGTGGCGGTCGACAAGACCGGAGCCCTACTGATTGCCGATGACGTCGGCAACACCGTCTGGCGGGTGACAGCTGCGGACCGATAGACGGCGATGCCAGTAAGTCCCCACGACTGGGTCCTGATTCGGGTCATCGGATTGCGGTGACGCTAGCCAGCGACGCCGGCCAGCCGACTGTTAGAACCACGTTGTGGGCGAATGGATGAGCGCAAGATTTTGGCTCACGCTGGAGTGCGAACACTCGCCTACGGTTACCCGCGTTGACCGGAGAGGATGACAAACGCGGAGTCTGTAAAATAAATCAAACATCCCAGGGAGTGAGTTGTGAAGTCGATGGCTTACTTGAAACTAATTTTAGGTAACGCTCCACGAACTGTCGTGATTCAGTTGATCCGCTCGTCTGACGGGATAGTTCCGCGGTCGCTTTGTGCCAATTGCGCGCAAATTGGGGACCTACTCAAGTGGCCTCTGTTCGTTGGATGTGGTCAACTTATCACGAGATTGCCGACCAGATAGTCAATATCTCGTCGCGTCCGAATCGTGCCATTTCCGGATTCACGTGGTCTGGGCGACGGGACTCCTGATGGTTAGGACCGCGAGTGTCTAACGGGTATGGGGCTGCGTATATTCCAGGCAGGTGGGTCGTGAACGCCGTTTGCGTATGCCCCCTAACGGTACCCCCTTCGCTGCCGCGAAGGGAGCTCACTGGTCAGATTTCTCTTGTATTCCCCCCGGGCTAGTTGCGGACGAGTAGGAGATCAATCTGACAGGTTAGTCCCTCAAATGGTCGTCACGCACAGACGATCCAGCGGTTGCGAAAGCTCGGCGCAAAATCGAAAATGACCGCGCCGTAGCGGTTACCTATTACGGAGAAGGACGCAGGGCATTTGCGACCGCAATTGGAGGCTTGGGAACCGTACGTCACCCGACGAGTCGCCCCAAATACTGCCGCGCGATTCGCTGTGTCGATGGGACAGCTACAGCCCTTCCCAAACGGGCCCTACCTCGACGAGGTCACTGGTGCACTGATCGTCGAGACAAGCAGCAGGGCTCAGTCTGTCAGCAATATTACAATCCGACGGGAGCGTGATGGGCTATGCAATCGACTGCGGTTGACGCAAGGATAGTCCCGGTTTTTGGCTCGCCTGCGGGCAACTCAAGGAGCGGCGGGGTCGGCTTGACGAGGTCGTCTACGCTACCCATTCCCGACTGGACCGTCGAAATGAACAGCTTACCCATTATCGGGAAAAGCAATAAGTTGCGCGTAATAGATTTGGCCGATTGGGGTTTAGGGCGGATTTTCGCGCGGTTTCAGGTTAAGCTGGACAAGCCGTCGTTGTTTTGGGACCACAGTGGAGAGCCGTATAAGACCGCTTAGCGAAGTACAGACTGGACAAAACCGGAAAGGAGCAACGGTTTCAGAACAGCGAAAGTGAAGATAACTAATTGTTTTCACAAGATGTTAGCCGGGTTAGCTCAGTGGTAGAGCAGCGGTTTTGTAAACCGTTGGTCGGGAGTTCAAATCTCTCACCCGGCACCAATGAAATCAACAACTTACATGTCTATTGGGAGCCCGGCGCCGACCCGCAAACCCGGTCGGGGTAATGTCTGGGGTAAAGGAATTTGTCCGACGGATGGGTCATAAGGCGGTCAGCCGGTCGGGCATGATCGGATCCCGTCCTCGACGTAGGTTAACGGATTGCTCGACGAGACCGTTCTGCTATGCGCGCGGATACGGCCGCAGGCTGTTTCACGTGACTGTTCGAGGCTGGCTGAAACCACGAGGCTTCGACTCGGATAGTTTCCGTCCACGCCGCTCGTCAGCTACCAGATCTATCGACATCTCTCTTTTGAAACAAGCCGCAGTCGCTCGACGTGCGCGGGAGGTGGCGTGATGCATGCTCGACTCTTCGCAGCGGTGCTGGCGTTCAATCCGGCAGTCAATCAAACAAACATTGACGACACGATTTGCGTTGCAGGATGGACAAAGACTGAGATGGTCCCTATCGGCTGGACAGGAATCGGGGTTTGCTAAGAGAGACTCCCCGCCGATTGGACGTCCCCG
>Ga0126371_10006673_pt1 | contig 10284 bp, 9 predicted proteins | sample PanSoiMetaPlot_4_FD_110145 | JGI IMG/M metagenome (GOLD analysis project Ga0126371, IMG submission 110145) | Tropical forest soil microbial communities from Panama - MetaG Plot_4 | ecosystem: Environmental > Terrestrial > Soil > Tropical forest > Bulk soil | place: Panama | collected 2016-02-17
GCGTAGGGGAGTGACGCGTGCCCAGATCGAGACGCTGGACAACCGAATCGGGCGCCCAAGAGTCGGGGTTCGGACGCGGGGCGACCAAATGGGAGCCGACGCTCGCGTTTCCAAAGACGGGAATGCACCGCGCGACGATCGGCGACCGGATCTTCGCTGAGGTCCATATCGACGTCAAAGTGCAGCAAGAGCGCGAATCGGCTCGCGCGGATGCGTTCGACAGTTCGGGCGCGCGCAGCGGCGTGCCGTTCATCGAGAGCGTCGTCTACGATTACATCGGCGTCCAGGACGCGAACACTCTCGTCTTGCGTGAGACCTCGCGCCAGGGCGAACGCGTCGAGCGCTCGATGCTCTACGTCAGGCTCGACGCAGACGGTCCGACGAAGCTGCGCTTTCCTTCAGGATTGCTGTCGATCGAGATAGATGACGAGCAAGTCGCACTCGTGCGCTGGTTAGGCGCCTAACCGCGTCATCGCGGCGCGCAAGGAATCCCCGGCGCGCCCACCCGAACGGTTGTGACGAATGTGGTATGCCGAGCTTCGCTCGGCCTAACTACATTTCGGACTATGCGCGTTTGAACGGGGGCTGCTTGGCGAAGACGGATCTGCGGATCGGCGACTGCGTCGCATCGCCCGGCAAGCTCAAGTACGGAACATTTGAAGGCGTCGCTTTGCCGACCGGCGGCAACGATCGGCTCGCCGTCGTCATCGCCCAAGGCAAACGCGAGGGTCCGACGTTCTGGATCACCGCGAACATCCACGGGAACGAGCTCGCTGGGATCAACACGCTCCATCGCCTGCTGACCGACGACCTATGCGCGGCGATGGCCGGCACGATCGTCGCCATTCCGAGCCTCAATCCCGCCGGCTTGCGGACGAACCGCCGCCACCCGTACTGGGACGACCGCGATCCGAATCGCACCTTCCCCGGCCGTAGGCGGGCGGACGAAGAGCCGCGCGAGCCGACCGTCTACGAGCGCCTCGCCGCCCGGCTCCTCGAGTCGCTGCGCGGATCGGCGGACTACTACGTCGACCTCCACTGCGCTTCGATCCAGTCGGTCGGCTTTTCGATCCGCGATCGCGTGCTTTATAAGGAAGAATCAGAGCGCCCGAAGATGGAGGCGCTTTCGACCACGCTCGATGCGATGGTGGCGGCCTTCGGTTTCCCCGCAGTCGTCGAGTTCCCGTCGCAGACGTACATCGCTCGCGAGCTCCACAAGTCGACGACCGGCGCAGCGCTCCAAGAATTGCGCATCCCCACTTTCACGGTCGAGCTCGGCATGCACTCAGCCGTCGATCGGCCTGTCGTCGCCGCGGCCGTCATCGGCCTGCGCAACATCATGCGCTGGGCGGGCATGCTCGACGGACCTCCGGAGCCGATGCCGGCGCTACCGCGTCCGCCGGACGGGCGCGTTCGGCGCCGCGAAGACGGTCCGTATCCGCCGGCCGCCGGCATACTCGACTACCGCGTCGAGGCTGGCGCCTATATGAAGGAAGGTGGAGTCGTCGCGACGCTCACGGACATGTGGGGCCGAGCGGTCGGCGACGGCGAGGTGCGCGTCGGACCGGAGACCTGGATCATCGGTGTCGAGGACGGCGTGCTCGCTTACCCTGGTTCGGCGATCGCGCACGTCGGAGTGATCGAAAGCGGACCGCTCGTCGAACGCTGGCCGAGTTAGCGGTAGGCGAATCGATGAGAACAGCCGATACGTTTTTTAGAGAGGCAACTGTCGCCTTGGAGCTGGAAGGTTGACGCACATCATCGGGGTCATTCTCAGCGCCGTGCTCCTTACGAGCACGGCGAACACGCATGAGATCGTCTCTGTCTACGAACACGCCGCCGATATCAACGCGGCGTGTTTTTCGCAGACGCCAGACCACACGCCGTACGTCAGCACCGGCGATATCGACGCGATGTGGCTGCGCGATTCGAGCGTCCAGGCGATGTAGTACCTCAAAGACCGCCAGCTCATCCGCGGCGTCATCGAGCGCCAGGAGCGGATGATCGCGCTCGACCCCCATGCGAACGCTTTCCACCGCGACTACAGCGTCGCTGAAGAGAAGTTCGAGCTCGACTCGCTCGCCTATCCTGTGCGCCTCGTCGACCGCTATGTCGATGCGACCGGCGACACGAGCATCTTCGACGCGAAGATGCACGGCGCGCTCCTCGTCATCTTGCGTACTCTCGCCGCGGAAGAAGACCACCCGCAGTTGTCATCCTACCATCGCAACGAGCATCCGGTGGCGGCGAAAATAGGTCTCATCTGGAGCGCATATCGTCCGAGCGACGACCCGCAGCGCTTCAACTACAACGTTCCGGAGAACATGTTCGCGGCGGTCACGCTCCACACGATGGCGGAGATGCTTTCGAAGCGGTTCTCCGACAAACAAAATGCGGCGAAAGCGAACCAGATGGCGGACGGCATCGAAGCCGCGCTCTCGAAGCACGCGCTTTTCAAGACGCGTTACGGGATGATGTACGCGTACGAGATCGACGGCCTCGGCCGCGCGAAGTTCATGGACGATGCGAACATGCCGAGCCTTTTGTCGATGCCCCTGCTCGGCTATCCGTACGATCGTCAGGCATACGCGAACACGCGCCGCTACGTCCTCAGCCCGGCGGATCCGTACTACTATCGCGGTCACTTCGCATCGGGCGTCGGATCCGCGCACACGCCGAGCGGCTTTGTCTGGCCGATGAGCCTTGTCGTCGAATACAAGACGAGCCCGTTCGCGTCGGATAGAGCGCGCATCATGCACGAACTTTCGCGCTCGGATGCCGGCGATGGCGCGCTCCACGAGTCGTTCGACGTCAATGATCCGAAGCGGTTCACCCGCGAGCGGTTCGGGTGGGTGAACGCACTGTTCGAACAGACGTTCAGACTGCCGACCGATTGAGTCGCTCCCCGATCGAACGGCTGAAATTTCGTACAATCGTTCTAGGTCGGGGACTTTGGCCTCACGATCGAGGCATGCGCCGGGACGAGATACAGATGCTCGATGAACGTCAGTAGAATCTGATCGATCGAGTGATGCGTGTGGGGACTTCAGCCCCACATCCGCGATTTAGCGTCTGCTTGCTAGGTCTTAAGACTCGAAAGGGTGTGACCGATATCACCAAAAGTGCGGTGTCGGTCACGGATGACCGGCGCGTACGTAGTTTCGTTCTCGCGTGAAAGGTCAGTGTGTCTTGTCCCGTTTGAGTCTTCGAGCACTCACAACAGTTGCTGTTGCGTTTGCGCTCTCGGCATGCAGCCATTTGTCGATGGTGACGCCGCAGACGCAGACGCCCGCGCAGTTCGACAACCTCTCGTCGTCGGTCCAGCCGAATGGAAGATCGATGACCGATACGTGGTCGGGAATCCATCCGTTCCAAGTCTTCGATTACAACATCAGCGCGCAGCAAGCGCAACAAGATGCGTATCGCTACGATTTCGTCTGGGGGACGGGGAAGCCCGCCGCGTGGAAGTCAGGCAACGCGTCGATCATAACGTCGTGGTACGCGCCGTTCGACGGCGACTTTTCTCTCAACCATAACCTGCAGTGGTGGCTCGCGAATCACCCGAGCTGGGTGCTCTACAAGTGCGACCACAAGCGGCTCGCAAGTCTCGACGGGCTGAAGAACGTGCCGCTCGATATCTCCAACCCGGCGGTCGTCCGGTGGCAGATGTCCACCTATGCGCCTGGCATGGAGAACGCCGGCTACGATGCACTCGCCGAAGATCTCGTCAGCCTCAACAACTCGACGGGCGGATGCGGCGTGTTCGTCAACGGCGTCTGGACGCAGCGCTTCACCGGACAAAAAGTGGACTCGGCGTGGTCAAGCGCCGTGCTCGCATGGCACGCGTACGCGTACCGATATCTCCACGGGCTGTCCAGGCCGCTCTTGGTCGCCATTAACGGCGTGCCTGAGAGCCAGCAGTTCGGCGATCCAAACGAAGAACAGCTCCTTTCGCACGTCGACATCATGGACGACGAGAGCAGCTTCACTGATTACGGCACGGGCTACGCGTCGCAGCAGAAGGTCGGGCTCATCCTCCAATGGATGAAGTACGCGCAGCAGCAAGGGGTCGCGTACATCGTCGATGACAAGTGGAACACGAACAAACTCAGTCAGCAGCAGTTCGACTGGGGTGTCGCCACCTACATGCTCGGCAAGTATCACCTCGCGTCGCTCTGGATCGACCACTTGCCCGGCTACGGTCAAGAGTATTGGGTGAAGCAGTATAACGCGAAGATAGGGTCGCCTTGCAGTGACATGTACCCGGATGGAAATGATTCCGGCGTCTGGTACCGCAAGTTCAGCGGCTCGTTCGTCGTCGTAAACTCGAGCTCAAACCAGACCTACACGGTGTCGCTGCCGCAGCAGTCCTATCAAGACATCTATGGCAACACGGTGAACAGTCCGCTGACGCTGTCGCCGGATGAGGCTAAGGTGCTCATGACGACCAACGGCTGCAACTGATGAAGAACTAAAACTACATCCGACTAGAACTAATCCTGGACAAACCGCGGCGGTCGACCATTAAAGGTCGACCGCTCTATTTATAATCCCGTGTAGACCGGGCCGCCGCCGCCTTCGGGCGGCACCCAATCAATGATCTGATATGGGTCCATGATGTCGCACGTCTTGCAGTGGACGCAGTTCGCGAAATTGATCTGCAGGCGTTTGCCCGAATCTTTGAAGTTCCCGAGCGTGAGATCGGGCGAGCCGGCCGAACGCGGCACCATCTCGTAGACGTTCGCCGGACAGAAGTGCTCGCACGGGTTGCCGAACTCTTCGGCGCAGCGCGTCGCGCACACGGTCGTATCGCTCACTTTGAGATGACAAGGCGCGTTCTCTTCGTGATGCGTGCCGCTCTTGAAGACATCATCGAGTTTGTTGAACGTGAGCTTGCCATCGTAGACGGGCCGCTCGAAGCCGGGCACGTTGCGCCCGAAATAGTCGACGAGCTTCTCCATGCGAGCATAACCGGCTTCGCCGCCTAGTCGATTGGCATAGCCGAAGCCGCGCCCACCGGTCACCATTCCGAGACCGACGTTGATCATGCCCGCCAGCCTGCCGCGGCCGAAGCCTTGATGGAAGTTGCGCGCCGCATACAGCTCGTCGCGCATCCACGAATCGGCGATCCGCTTTTCGTACGTCGCGAGGCGCGCGCTCGACGAATCGCCGGCGACGATCGCCTCGTAGAGCGTCTCCGCGGCGAGCATGCCGCTCTTGATCGCGAGATGGATCCCCTTGAGCTTGAGCGGGTTGAGCGTTCCGGCGGAATCGCCGACAAGCACGACGCCGTCCGCGTACGGCCTCGGCATCGCCCACCAACCGCCTTCTGGAATCGCCTTCGCGCCGTAGCGGATCATCGTTCCGCCGTCGATGAGCTTTCGAACGCTCGGGTGCATCTTGAATCTCTGGAACTCGGCGTGCGGCTCGAGCTGCGGATTCTTATAGTCGAGGCCGACGACGAAGCCGACATCCCAGATGTCGTTTTGCATCGAATAGATGAAGCCGCCGCCGAAGGTCGCATCGTCGAGCGGAGCGCCGAGCGTGTGGATGACTTGCCCAGCGGGCGTCGAGCCCGCGGGCATCTGCCACAACTCTTTGATGCCGATCGCGTAGACTTGCGGGTTTTTGCCGGCGGTGATCGGGAGGCGCCGCTCGAGCTGCTTGGCAAGCGTGCCGCGCGGTCCTTCGCCGAGCACCGTGACCTTCGCGATGAGATCCGCGCCGGGCTCGTAGTTCGGCTTCGGTTTGCCTTCTTTGTCGAGTCCCTTGTCGCCGATGCGCACGCCGGTGACGCGGTCGCCATCCCACAGCAGCTCTTGACCAGGAAACTCAGGGAAAACTTGGACGCCAAGACCTTCGGCGACGGTCGCCATCCATTTGACGAGCTTGTTGAGACTCGCGACGTACTTGCCGCGATTGTTCATCGGCGGCGGGATGATCGGGGCCGATATGTGGCCGCCTTTGCTCGTGAACCACAGCGCGTCGCTGGCAACCGGCGCTTCGACCGGGCAACCGGCGGCAAGAAAATCGCCGAGCAGTTCTTTGAAGCTTCGCGGATCGAGCACGGCGCCCGAGATACCGTGATCGCCGATCGCCGCGGCTTTGTCGATGACGAGGATGTTCTCGGTCGACAACTCAGGGCCGGGCTTCGTTCCAGCCTTGACCGCCTCGTTGTGCGCGGCGTAGAGCTGCGCCAAGCGGATAGCACCGCCGAGGCTCGCTGGTCCGGCGCCGACGAACAGGACGTCGACCTCAAGCGTGTCTCGTTCGCGCGCCACTCTCCGCGTTGCCTTAGAGCAGCGGGCCGCTGGATTGCGCGATCGTCGACTTGCCGTCCGAGGCGTCGACTTCGTACTTGCCGGTCGGAAGCGTCTTCGACTTGCCGGAGTACGTCATGACGACGCTGATCGCGGCCATCTCGGTGCGCGCCGGGACCTTGATCGGGATCGCGATTTTGACCGGCGACGCCACTTTATCCGTATCGTTCGTCGGCGGCGTCACGATGAAAGCGGCGATGGACGCATCGGTTTTGCTCGCGTTGGTCGCAGAGAACGTCACATCGTAGTGGAGCCCCGAACCCGGCGCGTTGAGCGACGTGACGGCGACGTCATCGATCGTGAGATTGCCGGCTGGCCGTTTGCTGTCGAGCTGGGTGATGACCGGGTCGGCCGCAGTCGGAAAGTCGATCGTATCCGTGGCGAGCATCGTGCCCTTGCCGTCGCCGAACGTGAGCGCGAGCTGCTTCGTCTTCGACGGATCCTTAGGACCCGCGATCGCGACAAGCGTTTCGACCGTATCTTGATCCGGCAGCGCTTGCAGCGCGAGCTTCACGTGCGTCGGCGGGTTCTTGTCGGCAGCGATGGCGAGATCGCCGACCGGCATCGGCGTCTCGTTCGAGTTGTTCAGCGCGAACGTCACTTCGACGAGGCGCGCCGCTTTCACCGGATCGGCCGCATACGAGTCGTACGCGAAGCGCGCGCTTGCGCTGTCGACGGTGAGCGGCGTGTCGGGCGGCGGCGTCGGGCCGGGCGAACCACCCCCGAATGGCGTCGAGCCCGGACCGGCCTGATACGGCGTCGGATTCGGTTGCGCTCCCGGATATGGCGGCGCGCCGCCGAAGCCGGCGTTCGAGCTGCATGCGGCGACCACGGCCGAAGACACGGCGGCGATGAGCGCCGTGAGTACGATACTACGGAAGGATGACATTCGAAGCATAGGCGCCGTAGGTTCGGTGCGTCCGTAAACGCGGCCTCTCCGGGTTCGATGCGAGGGACGCATAGACGACCGCCCGCGCGATGAGAGCGTGGTTAGAAGACTGGGTCAGAAGAACGGGTTATGCGCTTTCTCTTCGCCGATGGTGCTCGGCGGGCCGTGCCCCGGGAAGACGACCGTATCGTCGGGCAGCGCGAATATCTTCTTCGAAACCGAATGCATGAGGTCCGAGTAGCCGAATCGGTCGCCGAACAGCCTACCGACCGAACCTGCGAAAAGCGTATCTCCGGTGAACACGGTGCCGGAATAGATGAAGCACGACGAGCCGTCGGTGTGACCCGGCGTGTGCATCAGTCTGATCTCGCTGTTGCCGAACGGCAGCGTGCCACCGTCGTCGATGCCGATCGCACCTTCGGCCGGCGCGCCGACAGCAGCGACGTCGTTGCGATGGATCACGACGCGCGCTTCCGGAAAAGCGCGGCGCACCTCGGCGAGCGCATCGACGTGATCTTTATGCTTGTGGGTGAGCAGGAGGTAGCGGACGGACACCGGGCTTTTGCGCAGCGTCGATACGATGTTCTCCGGACTGCCGCCCGGATCGACGAACGCGGCGACGCGTTCGTCGGGTTCGACGATGAAGTAGCCGTTGCTCGGGTACGGCTCGTTGATCTGATGGCCGAACTTCGAGTCGAGATCGCGCGTCTGCGGCTTCCATCGTTCGAGCCCGCTGTCGACGAGTTTGGCGGGGTCGAGGCCGAGCTCCGCAGCGATCTTGCGCGCTTCGTCTTCGGTCGGCTTTTGCTGATCCGCCATGAACGCTTTCAAACGTGCGGTCGCGATGCCGGTACGCGATCCTAACGCCTCAGCCGATACCTTGACGCCCGCCGACGCCTTGCCGACGATGTCGCCGAACGTGTCCTCAAGACCTATGACGATGCGCATGCCTGATGGTGCTCCGTTCCACAAACGCATGACAAAGTTCGAGAAAACGGGAATAACATCCCGTGGCCCAAACGATCGAACGGATCCTCGGATGGGTGGCGTTCGCTGCGCTATTAGTCTTCATCGCCGCACTGGCGATGACGTATATTCCGGGGGGCGAGGCGATTCATGACAAGATCATCGCCGCATTCCCGCATGCGACCGAAACGCCGAACATCGACGACGCGCAAGCGCAGCTCGATTCGGGTGACGCGGCCGGCGCGAATAAGATCGCGAAAGCCGTCGTCGCGGCGAGTTCGTCCGACGCGACGGTGGATAACCATGCAGGCAACATCGCCGTGTCGGCAGGCGACGACGCGACCGCGGCACACGACTACGAGCTTGGCGAAGCGGCGGACGCCCGCAACGGCTGGAACTACGTCGCTCTCGGCCAGCTCTATGCGCGGCAGAAAAAATATTCGGAGGCCGATGCACAGCTGCGCGCCGCGCTCGCGCTCGTCCCAGACACGCAGTTCCTCCACTACGATCTTGCAGTCGTCGAACTCGACGAGCATTTGCCCGACGCGGCGCTCGGTGACTTCAACGCCGAGCTGAAACGATCGCCGACGTATCAGCCGGCGATCGACGGAAAAATACAAGCGCTCGAGGCGCTCGGTCGCACCGCCGAAGCGCACGCGACGCTGGTCGCGCTCGACAAGAAGCTCGGGTCGTCGAGCCCCGACGCACGGCCGACCGCGCGTCCATCGCCGTCTCCTATCCCTTCAGCGTCGCCGCTCGCGTCCGCATCGCCGATCGCGTCGCCGAGCCCGACAATCGCGCCGACAACGAAGGCGACGCCATCACCAAAAGTCACGCTGCCACCAACGCCGTTACCGATAGCGCAGATCACGCCGCCGTCGCCTTCACTCGCGGCCGCGACGTCGACGCCGAAGCAGACAAAAAAACCGATTGTCGCCGCCGTCAAGCCTGTAGCGACGCCGCCTCCCTCGCCATCGCCGAGTCCGACTCCATCGCCCACGCCGCTCGCACGACTGCCACAATCGATCGCCGACCTCGCGCCCGACGCAAAAGGCTACCTCTTCGACGTCGCAAGCGATCCGGGATTCGGCGGGCAGCTGCCGTTCGCGGATCCGACGGAGTCGGTCACGCGGATGCAAGAGACGATCGCGAAGGGATCGATCGACCAAATACTGTCAGCCGGTACGGCTGCGATGCTGTCGCATCACTTCACGATCGCGGCGGCCGCGTTTTCTGCCGCGACGGCTCGCGCGCGTTCCGACTGGCGCGGCCCGTATCTTGCGGGCATCAACGCGCAGCAGCGCGGCGATCAGGCCGGCTCGCGCGCATTCCTCAGTCAGGCCGTCAGCCGAGGCGGACCGGCGGCGGCGTACGTAGCGCTGGCTGTCGCCGACGTCGCCGTCGGTGACGACACGTCGGCGTACAGCGACGCACAGCACGCCGTCGAGATGTCGCCGTCATTCGAACCGGCGCTCTTCACGGCCGGCATGGTCGACATCTTGGTCGCAAACGCCCCGCAAGCGGAGCACGATCTCTCCGCAGCAGCCGCGGGTAGCGGCGCGCCTCCGCGAACGCAGTACTTCTTGGATACGATCCGCACCCGCGAAGAAACCCAGTAGCGCTCGATATCGGAAAATGGAGCGGTCGACCTTTATGGTCGACCGCCGCGGTCGTTATTCGCTTGGAGTTGGTGCCGCCGCGCCGTTGCCGCGCTTCACGTCGAAGAACGGGATGAGCAGCAGCATGAAGATCGCGGCGAGCGCGAGTGCGAGTGACGCGTCATCGAACGCCGACACGTATGCCTGCTGCGTCAGCTGACCGAAGAGCGCCGCCGTCGCCTGCTGTGTCGTCGTGTGGACGCCGGTCACGCCGTGCGCGGCAAGACCGTTGCTCAACCCGAGCAGCCGCTGTTGCGTCGCGAGCGCGAACTGCGTCACCGACTCGCCGAAGCGCTCGAAGTGGAAGCGCTCGCGGTTGACGATGAGCGTGCCGATGATCGCGATGCCGATCGATCCGCCGAGCGTTCGCGTGAGGTTGTAGAGCGACGATGCGTCGCCACGCTGCTGCGGGGGGAGTTTCGTCAGCGCGAGTTGGCCCAGCGACGTGAAC
>Ga0126371_10006674_pt1 | contig 10284 bp, 6 predicted proteins | sample PanSoiMetaPlot_4_FD_110145 | JGI IMG/M metagenome (GOLD analysis project Ga0126371, IMG submission 110145) | Tropical forest soil microbial communities from Panama - MetaG Plot_4 | ecosystem: Environmental > Terrestrial > Soil > Tropical forest > Bulk soil | place: Panama | collected 2016-02-17
CGGCTCGCAGTGTCCGCGAAGCACGTCGATCACGTTCTCGTAGTAGGGCACGTGACCTGAGCCGTACACCGACTCGCTGAGATAACTACTGGACCGCGCCAGATCGTCGTCGTCGGGATCGCAAGAATCGAATTCCCAGCGTTGCATCTCATTCACCGCCACGCCCCCAACCCGGACCGTTCCACGTTCACCCAGGACGGTGATCGACCCTTCCAAGTTCCTGGGGTAAGCCAGCATGGTGACGTTCAGTGAGCCTATGGCTCCGGAGCGCCATTTGATGCCGACCACTCCCGTATCCTCGACTTCGATATCGCGCGCGAGTGTGGCAATATACGCTTGCACGCTCTCCACGGGGCCCACGATCCAATCCAGCAGATCTACATAGTGACTCGCCTGGTTCATAAGAGCGCCTCCGTCAAACTCCCATTTCCCCCGCCAGGCCTCGCTATCGTAATAGGATTGGGGACGGGTCCAGAACACGTTCACCGACGCCATGTAAATGCGGCCAAAGCGGCGCTTCTCGACGGCTCGCTTCAGCAACTGCAGCGTCCGATTCTTCCTGTTCTGTTTGACGACGAAGAGTCTCAATCCCGCCCGGTCGAACACGTCAACCATTTCCCGACCGTCCCGCCAGCGCGTCGCCATCGGCTTCTCGGTGATGACATGACACCCGGCTTTGGCGGCCTCGATCGCCTGGCGAGCGTGGAGTCCACTGGGCGTCGCGAGCACCACCACGTCGGCCTCGGATCCAGCCAGTAAGTCAGCGAGCGCGTTATATCCCGGGGCGCCGTGCGCCAAGGCGGTCTCCTCAAGACGCTTGCGATCGGTATCGCACACACCCACGAGTTCGATCTCATCTCCATGGGCCTTGATGGACGAGAAATGGCTTTTCGAGATTCTTCCGCACCCTACGACCGCAAGCCGTATCTTGCGACCGCTGATAGCCAGGGGCGTAGTCAGTCCTACCGTTCGCGTGGAAAGAAAGATAGACATGGAAAGAGGCAGTCCAGTCGTCGTTTAGGGACGGGCGTAGATGGCGACTCCGCTGGCAGTCGCAAGAATTGTGTCAATGGTGCGCCGGCCCAAGCCGCGAGTCAGGCTGCCGGGAACAAAGATGATGTCGCCCGCCTGAAGCGGGATATCCGGGCGCTGCGATTTCAAGATCTTTCTTAAATCCAACGGGATCTCCTCCCTCTGCTCCTGGTTGGTCCGGATGAGACGAGCCTTTGAAAGAGAGGCCGAGGACTTGATCCCTTCGGCCAACGCTAAGGCTTGCATAACGCTCAGCGAAGACCGGCGATCGATGATGAAGCCACCGGGTCGTTCGACGTCGCCGAGGACGTAGACGATTCCGCTTTGGGCGACCGTAACGTTGTCGCCCGGCCTAATCTCAGGGTTGCTTTGATTCTGATCCGGTTCACTCAAATCTATGTGCAGAGGCTGTGGCTCTCCTTCGCGCGCAATGGTCACCGAATTTCCCGCCCTTGCCGTCAAACCTCCGGCGACAGAAATCAGGTCCTCGAGACGGTGTGAGCGTAGCAGCGAGTAAGCCCCCGGTTTGTTGACCTCGCCGGTGATGAACGCCGTTTGTCCGGCGTACTCAGCCACGAAGACAGAAACCTGCGGATCCTTTACAAATCTGGCCTCGATTAGCTTGCTGCGGATCGTACGCTCAAGTTCGTTCGGCGACAGGCCGCCCGCGGCAATCTCTCCGATCAGCGGCATGCTGATTTTGCCTTCCCCGTTGACGCGAGTTCGTTGCGCCAGTTCCGGGGTGTCGAAGACGGTAATCTCCAGCAAATCGCCTGGACCAAGCGTGGCCCGTGTACCGGTAATGTTGGTTGAGAACGAATCTCGTCCCAGCGACGACTCCGACACTGCTGGACCATTCCCAGCCTGTCCTGCCGGAGGCGGTGGTTGCACGGCCTGGACCTGTACTCTGCCGGTCTCCCTGACCTGTGCCTGGGAAACCGCGCCAAGAAAGAGGAAAAAACACAAACGAGCCGGGAATTTAGTGCTTTGCACTTCTGCTCTTCCTTCCGTTTTCACTGAAGTACCGGGCGTAAAGAGATGGGCTATCGCCATAGTACCCATAGTAACCATGGGCTTTCAGGTCAAAATCATTGATGATGGCTCCAGCCACGTTGGCATCGACTGTGGCGAGTATCTCCTGGGCGCGAAGCAGGTCCTGGCGACGGCTTTGCTGAGCGCGCAACACGAGCACAATCAGATCGGCCATGGTCGCCAGGATCACAGCGTCGCTGAGGCCGATAACCGGCGGGGCATCGATGATGACCTGATCAAAATCCTTGCGCCACGCGGAGACCAGTTCGCGCATTCGGGCCGAATCGAGCAGGTCCGGCACTTTCTCAGGGCGGTCGCCCGCAGGCAGTACTGTAAGATTAGGTAACTCGGGGTGGTGCACGTAGAACTTCTCCGGGCCTCCACCGCTAAGCGCTGCACTCAACCCCCCGTTGGCAGAGAGGTTTAGCAAACGGTGTACATCACCTCGACGCATATCCCCATCCACGAGCAGAACACGCTGGCTCTTTTGAGCAAAAACGACTGCACTATTCACGCTCGTCGTGGACTTTCCTTCACGCGGCAGGGGACTTGTAATCAAGATTACTTTCGGAGGAGCCTCAGCATTGGCCAGCAGCACGGCAGTGCGTAATGACCTGTAAGCGTCTGCGATCATGCTCTCCGGGCGTTCCAGAGCAACCACTCGCTGCAGTCTCCGGGTTAAACTCGGCACGATTCTGCCATTCCCATTGCCGTCGCTCAAGCGGGGTACGATGGCGAGCGCCGGCAGCGAACCGATATCCGCCACGTCGTTTGGCGTCGTAATAGTGGTATCCAGATTCTCCCGGAGGAAACAGAGCGCCAGCCCGAACAGCGAGCCAACGATGATTCCCATTCCAAGATTTAAAACGGGACGCGGCTCGACAGGATTGACAGGGATCCCCGCCGGATCGATGACCATAGCGTTCGTCGCTTTGAGACCGGCGACAATGCCAGCCTCCTTCAGCTTCTTTACGAGTTGTTCGTAGAGCTCTCTGGATGCGTCCACGTCGCGCTTTAGCAAGGCAACTTGAATGGCCGCTTGGTTCTGGGTATACGCCTCCAGCTTCTGCTTTTCGAACTCAGCCCGCAATAATGACTCGCTCTTTTGCGCGGCATTGTACTCGTTGTTGATCTTGGCTTTCGTCCGATCGAGTTCTAACTTTGTTGCTTCGGCTGCTTTCTCCAGTTGCGCTTTTACTTCAATGACCTTGGGGTAGGCCTCCCCATACTTGGAGTCAAGCTGTGCATACTGGTTCTTGAGGCCAGCCTCTTGCGCGTGCAACACTTGAAGCAGGCTACCAGGTGCGAGCTGGACCAGTGATTCCGGGTCGCCGCTCATGGCAACACGGTAGTTGGCCTCGTGGACGATGCGGTTGGCTTCCGCGATTACAAGCTGCTGATTAATGGCGTTCAGCCGCTCAATCAAAACATTATGGTTTTCGTCGGTGCCGATGATTCCCGTTTGTTTCTGATAGTCGATATATTTCTCTTCCGCCACTTCCGCGTCTTTCTTCACGTCGTCCAGCTGCTCGGACAGCCACTTGGTTGGCCTGACAGCGGCCTGGTACTTGGTCTGAAAACTCTTTTCGACATAGGTGTCTGCCAGCGTATTGACGACGCGGGCAGCCAGATCGCTGGACTCGCAGCGGAAACGAATTTCAACGATTTCAGTCTTTGGTACCGACTGGACGTGCAAACGGTTGTGGAATTCGTCGAGGAGCTCTTTTCTGCATTCCGGACTGACGCTGTCAGCAGACGCACCCGGAGCGCTCATGCATTGAGGTGGCCCGATCACGAACCTTCTTGGAGCCGTTTCGGGACGTCGGTACAGATGTAACCGCTCGATAACGTCCCAAGCGAGCGCGTCGGTTTGCAAAATGTTGACCTGCGTTTGAAGTTTCGTTTCAGCATCCACGCCCGTCGCTCTCGCCAGGGAGTCCAGTTCAGAGCCGCCTGACGAATCAAAATCGACGCTCAACCGCGTCACGCCTTCGTAGCGGCTAGGCAGGATCAGGGATACCACCAGCGCTATGACGGTTGCTGCGCCAAGACATCCGAGGAATGTAGCCCTGCGTTTCAGGAGGGTTTGCCAGAGCTCGCGCAGTGTTACTTCATCCTGTACTCGCGGCTCCCGTAGCCGTCGAGCGAGATAGGAAACCCGCTGCACATGCCCCCGCGGTACGAGACTCTCGTTCCCGTTGTTCCCGTCATTCAGGTTCACAAATCCTCCAAGACCCGTATTTCCGAGACTCTATGTAAGAAGGGGCGCTCGCATTACGAACTCTTCAACGACCTCTTTGACGCCGGTCGTTAGGCGCAGGGTTCCAGTTCGTCAGCGTGGACGTGGACAGCAAAGCTACGCATGATGGCATCGATGCTGACGACCACCTTCAGGCGGTCATCCTTTCGGACCACGACGCCTTCCAATCCTGCCAACGCTCCGGAGCGAATTCGCGCGCGATTACCCACTTTCAGATAAGGATAGGGATCGACCTGCCTTAGCCGCAGTCCTCTTCTCAACGTGTCGATCTCGGCGTCGGGTAATGGCAGAGGCTCGCGCCCGTTTCCAACAAGCGAAACGGCGGCAGGGGCCTCCAGAACTCGTACGCGCTCCGCAAGCGCAATCCTCACAAACACGTATCCGACAAAGAGCGGTAGGTCAAGCTTCATCGTCATACGATTCTTCCAGCGCCTGGTTACTGTATACAAAGGCAGAAAGACTTCTACGCCTTTCGTTCGTAGATGTTGCTCGACGCGTTTTTCCTGGTTCGAAGCCGTGTACAGGGCGTACCAGTGGCGGGGATGTCCCAATAGCGCACGATTCGCCGAGCTGGCGCTGCGCTCCTCAGACTCTGCTGAGCAAACATGTTGCATGATGGAATGGGGCTAGAGTTTAGGGACGTCCGCTCAAGCTAGCCCGGTTTGGGTAAGGCTTCGCCATCCCGGCTTAGCAGTCCTTATTTCCCACAGTTGGTAGAGTGCAAATGCTGAAGATTGGTGTGAAAAGCGTTGTTACCTAAAGGTTCCAGCGTGTGAAATCCGCTGTCCGTCTGCTACTCTCTGGACGGTTACAAAATGTCTCTGACGAAGCGGCGCGAATGCGAGGCAACTATAGGGCACGAATGTTGCGAAAGAATTAACAGCCCATGAAGCGAGGGTTAAAATTCGAATCAGGGCAACTAGCCTAGCACTCGCCAAGAGAATTCTCGAAGAGTCATGCAGTCGTTGATATGTCTGTCCATCGGTTGGAGATCTCGACACAGAGTGGAAGGGAAAATATCGAGGGACACTATGAATGATTTTCAGCGGTGACTCCGAGATCTATTCTCTATCGCCTCTCGGCCAAATCGGCCAGCAGGATTCGCGCCGTTCCTCAATGTGGAACTCCACCTGCGAGCTTAGCCATAGACTCGCTAAAACCAGCAAGCACCTCATTGAACTTCATCCTCTCGTCGATCAGCCTCGAGTTTCGTCTGTCGGTTGGTTGCTTCTGCGCTCGGGAGAATATGCCTTCGCGAAATCCAAGAGCCTTCCTTCGGCTCGTTTCATCGTAGAACTCCCGAACTAAGATCTCCATTAAGAACGTTCCACACCGAAATTGCTTAGAGAAGGGTTTTTTGTTTACTAACCGGGAAACTTTCACCGGGTACACACTCGCCAAGTTTGGTGGAATGGTTGCTATCGCTCGCGAACTCCGCTGCCTGGAGAGCTTTGAACTCAGGCTTTAAGTGAGGCGCTTGTCGCTTGTGAGGTGGCGCGGACCGAGCTTGTCGACCAGCTTGGGAAGGACCTCTCCGATAGCTCCCCGCAGCAAAGCGTCGGCCACGCTGTCCATAGGTGTAGGCTCGGCGTTCAGAATAACCACTCGGGCACCCGCGGATTTTGCGAGGGGAACTGCGTTGGCCACCGGATAGACGCTTAGGCTGGTGCCGACCGCAAGAAGCAGATCGGCTTGTCCGGCTGCTCGCATGGCGCGATCAATCACTTCTGGCACCAGGGACTGGCCAAATGAAATCGTTGCGCTTTTCAGGATGCCGCCGCAATTCCGGCAGGCTGGATCTTCCTCTCCAGCGCGTACCCGTTCCAGTGTCGTTTGCATCGGGCCTCGCCAATCGCAGCTCATGCAGACAACTTGATGGATGGTACCGTGTACCTCCACGACTTTCTCCGGGGAATTGCCGGCGACTTGGTGCAGGCCGTCAATGTTTTGAGTGACCAGCGCATGGAGCCGTCCGCTCTCTTCGAGGGATACCAAAGCCAGGTGCCCGGGATTTGGTTTCGCCTGCCACGCCGGATGTGCGAGGCGTTGTTGCCAGGCGAGCCTGCGTACTTCGGGATCAGACATGTAGTAGCGGATATCGGAGAGCTTCTCTGCCTTGGGGTTTTTCGTCCATAAGCCCTGGGGCCCGCGGAAATCAGGGATCCCCGATTCGGTCGAAATGCCGGCGCCGGTCAGCACCACAATTCGGCGCGACTCGTCGACCCATTCGCAGGCGCGCTCAAGCTCGTGGCCCATCGACGTATTCTACAAGACTACCCTGATGTCAACTGCTCGCCGCGTGTCGGGACGCCAGAAATTCGAGGATGGCATGCTGGGCGGCCTGCGGCTGATCGGTGGTAAAGATGTGACTGGCACCCGGGAGCATAACCAGCTTCGCTCCCGGAATCGTTTCCGCAATCAGCTTTCCATTGCCGGCGGGCACTAAGCGGTCTGACTCGCCGTGAACCACCAAAGTTGGCGCAGTAATTTGGGGGAGTCGGCTCCAGGCTTCCCAGGCGAGGATTCCCTGCAATTGTGCGTTGTAGGCGGCCGGATGCGGAAACCACGGTCGCCGTATCTCCATATCTTCTTCGATCAGCGCCTGGGGAGTGTTCGGATGGTAGATGAACGGTTGGGCAGCTCGAGCGGCTTCCTCGCGCGTCATATTGCCACGGTTCATCAACATCTGAGTTGCCTCAGGCTCCGCCCTCACGGCACGCGGCCCCCCGGGGCCGGTGCATCCCAGAATTAACGACCGCACCCGCCGCGGATATTCGAGTGCAAACTCCTGGGCGATCATGCCTCCCATAGAGATACCAAAAATGTGTGCGCTCTCCTCTCCTGCAGCGTCAAGCACCGCGGCGGCGTCGGAGGCCATCAGAGGGATAGAATAGGGACCCTGCGGCATATCGCTTTCACCGACACCTCGGTTGTCGAGCGCAATGGTCCGGTACTGCTGAGCTAACACGGGACGCGTGCGATACCACGCCTTTGACGGATATCCCAGTCCCATGATGAGCAGCAGCGGTGCTCCACTTCCTTGCTCGTCCCAGTAGATCTTTGCTCCCTGATTTTCCACGAATGGCATTGGAGAGTTCCTCGCCTCTGAATTTCGTTCATTTTAGAGCGGGCCAGCTCTCCGGGCAACTTAAGAGCCTACAGCCTGATGGACCGGGGAATCATCTAAGGTAATTAATAACATTTTCCGTAGTAAGAGCTTTGCCGGGTGTCCGACACCGAATACCGAGCGCATCCGCGCAGATCTTATCGCCCGCTCGACGGGTAGTACTATGCGATCTGATTGGCCAAGGCGCGTGACGCTAAGCGCGGGTGTGCTTGTCAGTGCGGTGGGAGCGGCCGTCCTAATCGGATGGTATGCACGCTTCACACCGCTTGTACAAATTCTTCCCGCCGTCGCCCCCATGCATCACACGACCGCCATCAGCTTCCTGCTGAGTGGCATCGGGTTGATCTTCGCCGCAGGCGGCCATCGACGGGCGGCAACGCTGTGTGCTGCATTTTCTCTCACCGTGGCAGTCATCATGGCTCTCGAATATCTCACTCACGCCGACTTCGGAATCGACAGGCTTCTGGGATCCGAGTACATCGCTGTGGAGACCACCAGTCCCGGCCGCATGTCGCCGGTCAGTGCCGCCGGATTTATCACCTTCAATTTATCTCTGCTGGCGATGTCGGTTCCCAGACTGACCCGACGTTCTTTAGCAGTAGTCGCCTCAATTGCGTCCGCATTGGTGGCGTTGGGAATGGTAAGCCTCCTGATTTACCTGCTGGGGTATCCGGAAGCATACGCGTGGGGTCATGTCACTCGCATTTCGATTCAATCCTCGGCGTGCTTTGTCTTTCTCGGGGTCGGACTGGGAGCCGTGGCCTGGCGTAAGCGGCCTACGAACCAGAGCCTGTCGGAATGGCTACCGCTCGGCGCAGGATTCGGGTTAGCGACAGCTGTTGTTGGAGTGTGGCAAGCGCTGATGCAGCACTCAGGAAGCGATATGCGAGTCATCTCGCTCGTGATCTTGGCCGGGGGGCTCCTGGTGGCCGCGCTGCTCGCGCTTACCATCCGCTTGGCTCAACAATCGCGCAGTCATACGCAAGCGTTGCTCCAGAGCGAGGAAGCGTTTCGCAGGGTGTTCGAGGAAAGTCCCATCGGCTTGGCGCTGTTGAGACGGAACAGCCGTATCGCCATGGCCAACGCGGCGCTATGCCGGATGCTGGGTTACTCGGAGGCGGAACTGGTAGGCAAGTCGCTTCGCGATTTCACCCATTCCAGCGATCCCTGGCTGGGAGAGCCCATTATCGAACGCCTGGTGAACCGCGAGATTCCTTTTTACCAGACCGAAAAGCGATACGTGAAAAAGACTGGCGAGATTGTCTGGGCCGACATAACCGCCTCAGTCATTCACGACGCGCAGGGCAGACCTCTGTATAGCGTGATGATGATCGAAGACATCAGCGAGCGCAAGCGCACCGAAGCGGAGCTGCGCCTGCGCAGCGAAATCATCGCGCACATGGAGGAGGGAGTCTGCCTGGTGCGGCCAGATGACGGAGTTATTGTCCATGCCAATCCCAAGTTCGAAAGAATGTTCGGGTATGAGCCTCGAGAGCTCGTCGGGAAACCCATTACGGTTCTGAACGCCTCTGAGGGGCCGAGCTCTAAAAAGCTGGCGCAAGAGATCGGGGATGACATCATACGTTACGGCTTGTGGAATGGGGAACTCCCAAAGCGCCGCAAAGACGGGAGCACTTTCCTGAGCGCCGTAACTGTCTCCAGATATCTCCATCCGGAATTTGGATTGGTGGGAGTCGCGATTCATCGAGATATCACCGAACAGAAACGTGCGGAGCAGAAGCTGGTCGAGCAGGCTGCTCTCCTGAACCATGCTCATGATGCGATCATCGTGCGCGACCTGAACTACAAAATCACATTCTGGAACCGAGGCGCGGCGGATACCTACGGCTGGACCTCGGAGGAGGTGCTAGGCCGGGACATTCGAGACATCATTCCCACCAAGTATCCGACTCCATGCCAGGCGATCGAGGCTAAACTCGAGACGCAAGAAAGTTGGGAGGGTGAGCTGGAGCACAAGACACGCGATGGCCAGACACTGGTGATGGCCAGCCGCTGTTCGCTTTTGCGAGACCCCCAGAACAAACCCTCGGCCATCCTGCAAGTCAACCGCGATGTAACAGCCCGCAACAGGGCCAGGGAGCGAACGCGCTCTCTGAGCGAACGGCTTTCCCTGGCGACGCAGATGGCGTCGATAGGAATCTGGGACTGGGACCTGCGTTCTGACTCGGTCACCTGGGATCAAACCATGTACGACATGTTCGGTGTCCCGAACACCACACCCATCTCCTACGCCGGATGGGCCCGTACGGTCTTTCCCGACGACCTGCCCACAACGGAGGCTCTGGTCAAAAACGCCCTCGAAACCAGGACGCAATACCGCGCCGAATTCCGGATCCTCCGGCCCGACGGTCAGCTGCGGCATATCGCCGCGGCCGCTGGAGTCGTTGCGGACGAAAAGGGCGTCGTGATTCGCATGGTGGGAACCGCGGTGGACATCACCGAGCGGAAAAGAATGGAGGCCGAGATCGAGGCCGGCCGGGAACAGATGGTTGCTTCCGCGCGCCTTTCCGCCCTGGGAATGATGGCCGGCGGCATCGCCCACGAGATCAACAATCCTCTCAGCATCATTCATGCTCTCGCCAGCGACCTGGTGGAAATCATTGAAGAGGAAGGAGCCGCGCAGACACCTGTCGTTCTGCGGAACAGCATCCGCATACGTGAAACGGCCGACCGCATCGCCAAAATCGTCAAGAGCCTGCGCCTAATTGCCCGCGAAGGATCTCGTGACCGGTTCCATTCCGTCTCCGTCCGCAAAATTCTCGAGGAGACACTGGAGATATGCCAGGAGCGTTTTCGGGCGCACTCAGTGAAG
>Ga0126371_10006675_pt1 | contig 10284 bp, 7 predicted proteins | sample PanSoiMetaPlot_4_FD_110145 | JGI IMG/M metagenome (GOLD analysis project Ga0126371, IMG submission 110145) | Tropical forest soil microbial communities from Panama - MetaG Plot_4 | ecosystem: Environmental > Terrestrial > Soil > Tropical forest > Bulk soil | place: Panama | collected 2016-02-17
CCGAGGAATCGCTCGTGCTGACCGACGAACCGGTTCCGCTGGACCTCGTGCCGTGGGACTGCCGGGTAGCCAGGGTCCTGGGCCGGACGCCGGCCGAGATCCGGGTCGGAGCCGCCGCGTTCGCATGCCGCAACCTGCGCGACGACGAGGTCTTCCGCTCGCTCCTGACCGGCCGGAGGCGTTCGGAGCTGCAGCCGCTGCTTCGCTTGCACGCGCTGACGCGGACGCGGCACGGCCGCGACGTGCTTGAGCGCTGGAGCGCGGTCCTGCCCGCAGCGTTCACCGGACCGCCGCCGGCGCTCCCCGCCGGGCTGCGCGCGGATCTGGAGGACCTGGCGAACGCCGCCGACCGCGCACAGCGCGCCTGTGCCGGCGGCTTCCACGGACTCGACCGGGTGGTGCGAGGGGCGACCGCGTGGGAGGGCGCCGCGCGGACATACCTGAGGCTCGCGGCGTCGGGATCGACGTCAGCCTCCGCGGCCGTCGAGCGGTGGCTTGCGACGACGGCCGGGTGGCACCTCGCGGCCGAGCCGCGGCGGGAGGCGCTGCGTACCGCGGCGGCGATCGCCCTGCACCGGCTGGTGGACGACCCCTGGCTCGCTGACGAGCCGTCGCGGCGCCTGTTCGCCCCGCCCGGCGCTGGCCCATGAGCCGCGGACCGCGGCTCCGCACGGCGCTGGTCCTGGACGACGAGCAGGAGCGCCGGACTCAGATGTGCGAGGAGCTGGCGGTCCACGGCGTCGTGAGCGACCAGGCTGACACGGTCGAGGAGGCGATTCGGAAGCTCGCGGCAGGCTCGTTCGACCTGGTCCTCTGCGACATCGTGCTGAGCGATCCACCGGGGACGCCGACTCCCGCGGTCCGCGGCTACCAGGCGGTGTGCTACGCGCTCGCCCGCCACCCGGCCAGCGTCGTGGTGCAGGCCAGCACGCATCGGCGCTGGGTGCATCCTGGCGCCGTCCTCGCGAACTGGTCGGCGCAGGAGGTGGCGGACCTGGTCTACGGCGCGGCGGGCGTCCGGGTCCCGCGGGACGGAGGCTCCGGCTGCCTCTGGGCGACGCTGCGCGATGCGGAGGCCGCGTCTCCGGCAGAGCGACCTGACGCGGTGCGCGCTCTGCTGCGCCTCCCGATCGCGGCCGAGCTGGGCAGGGCGCTGCGGCTGGACTCCGCGTTCGACGCGCTGGAGGGCGCGGCGCGCGACGGCCGCCGGTGGGGTCGCGCACTGGCCGACGTGCGGGCGGCGCTGTTCCCGGGACTGGACGGTGGCGTCTGAGAATCCCGTGCTGACCTGGCAGCGCATCTGGGAGGAGCGCCGGCTGCGCTGTATCCGGCAGGACGAGGTGGCCGAGTTTCGCGACCTCCTGCCCGTCGAGGCGCTCGCGATCCTGGAGGATGCACGCGCGCTGGCGTCGCTCACCGACCCGGCGGCGCACGCGGCGGCGGACGTGAAGCGACTGGTCGACCGCTTGAACGCGCTCGAGGAGCGAGCCGCGCTGTACCTCCACGCTCCGGTCAGCAACGGGCTCACCATGCTCAAGATCGCGGCCGGACAGCTGGTGGCTCTGCGGGAGGGCGAGCGGCCGCCGGCCGCCGGGTCGCTGCGCACCGCGACCGTCACGACCGGCGCGGCCTCCCGTGGGAGGTTCGCCTGGCTGCTGGTGGTCGGGGAGAGCGAGGAGGTGGTCGAGCTGGCGCGCGAGTGCGCGAGCGCCCTGCGACCACCGGTTCCGGTCCACGTCGCCGCAACGCTGGAGGGCGCGCGGACGCGGCTGGGGCAGCGGGGCGGGGTGGGGTTGGTGGTGGCGAACCTCACCCTGGCGTCGATTGCCGGACCCGGGCCTCACGGGCTGTTCGTCGCGGCCGAGGCCTACCAGCGCCGTCACGCGACGCTGCTCGTGACCGGCGCCGGCGACTACCTGCGCTACTGGCCTCGCCTGACCGCATCCGGTCTGACCGGTCACGACGTCATCGTCAAGACCCGGCACGACTTCGCCGAGCGGCTGCACCGGCGCCTCTGGGAGCTCGCATACCCGGCGCCCCTCACGATGTCCTACGAGGAGGACACGGGTCACCTGGCGTGGATCGGCGACGTCGAGGTATCGCGCCTGGAGGGCCAGGAAGCGCTCGTGCTGCGGGCCCTGGACAGCGTGTGGCAGTCTCCGCAGCTCATCGCGGACGCCTGCGGTGACACCCAGCTCGCGCCCCGGCCGTCTGCCGTGCCGCCGCTGATCTCGGCGCTCAGGCGGAAGCTCGCCAGAGCGATGGTCGACGCGGAGAGCCCCAGCGCGCAGGGCCAGGTGATCGAGAGCCGGCCCCGGCCGGGGCTCCCGACGCAGTACCGGCTGGCGCCGTGGCTGCGCTGGGAGGATCCGCCGCACGCGGGCGGCGCGGCGCCGTCGCTGCCGCCGGTCCTGGTGATCGAGGACGATCGGGACTGGTCACGATGGGTGACGGAATTCCTCCGCGACCACGGCTGGACCGCGAGCGGCGTCGCGACGGCGGCGGAGGCACTGCGAAGGCTGGCCAGCCCGCCGCTGCCGATCGTCGTGGCCGACCTGAGTCTGCGCGACCCGGGATCGGGCCGCGATCACCCCGACGTGGGCATGCGCCTGGTCGAGGACATCGCCGAGCAGCACCAGGGTGCGCGGGTGGTCGTGCTCTCGGCGTATGGCCGTCGAGACACGCTGCAGGCCGGTCTGTTCCAGTCCGGGGTCCGGACGGTGGACGTGATCGACAAGGCCGCGGGCCGGATCGAATGCGGGGCCATGCTCCTGGCCTCGCTGCAGCGAGCGGCGGATGAGCTGTGGCGCGGCGTCATCCGGGGCCGCGAGGACTCGCCGGGTCACCGCGTCGTCAGGCGCGCGCGGCGACGAGTCGAGGTCGACGGCCGTCCGGTCGGCGAACTCTCGCCGCGGGAGGCGTGCCTGCTCGACGAGCTCATCCGACGTCCCAACCAGGCGGTCAAGGCGGAGCTGCTCGAGGCCCTGTGCTTCGAGTCGCTCTCCCGTACCCACGCACCGGACGGGTACAACGCCCTCAACAAGGTGCACCTCACCGTCCGGCGCATGCGTCAGAAGATCGACCGGGCAATCGGCACACCCGGCGTCGGCGCGGACGTGATCCGGACTCCGCATCGCGGAGCGCGAACGGCGTACGAGCTGCACGGGCTGGTGACGGACCTGGCCGGACCGAGCGAGCGGGACTGAGCGGCGCGCTCAGCAGTGCTTGAGCGCCCGGTCGATCAGCTGCGACACGACCTCGTGCTCGGTCAGGTGCGTCGTGTCCAGCCGTTCCAGTGGGAGCAGAGCTTCGTAGCGTTTCACGGTGCGGTCTATCGACGCGTTGAGCTCGGCGAGGGTCACCGGGTTCATGATCTGACCCGCCTTCGACCCGGCGCTCCCGTTGCCGTCGCGCTGCATCGCCACAGCCGGATCGGTCTCCATCACCAGTACGAGGTCCATGGCAGGCACGCGGGGCGCCAGGCTGGTGAGATTGAGGGTCGTGCGATCCACCCTGGCCGGGGAGTCCAGGCGCGTTTCGTGCCAGTCGAACCAGCACTCCGCGTCTGCGACCCCTCTGTCGATCAGCACCACCCTGCCGTCGCCACGCTGTGCTTCGAGGATCTCATGGACCGTGGTCCGGCACGTCCACAGGTTGAAAGCGGGGTGGCGCTTGTCGGGAATGGGACAGCGGTGCGCGCTCTCGTCCACTGTCTTAACAATCACGTCGCAGTTCTGTAGCAGCGCTGCGAGGCTCTTCAGTGCTGTGGTCTTGCCGGCCCGAGGCGTGCCGGCGAGCTCGATGAAGAACGGCTGCGCACTGCGCCGCCGCCTGATCGCATGTGCCAGCCTCTCCACAGACTCGACGACATGCCTGGGCATCGGGCCGGGAGCGGCGTGGGTCCGCTCCGGCGCCTGGTCCGGGGTGGGTGGTCTCTGGGCTCCGATCAACTGGCGGCCTCCACGAGATTGGCGTTCTGTGCAGGTGAATTGCCACGACGTGACGGCGCATGCCCGCTGACCACCCGACCTCGTCGCGGATACCCGCCGATTGTAGCCATGCGCCATTGCGCTGCGCTGTCGAAGGGCTCGTCCCGCGACAGTCCGCAGCAACGGGGTTCGCGGTACAGTTTCGATGAGCTAGCTGCGGTTCGATGCGCGTCGGGGGGCGGTGTTCGGGGGGCCACCGTGACGACGCCGGCGTGACGTGGGAGGTGAGAGCGGTGGATGTGGTCGATGAGATGCCCGGTCCGGACATTCGGTCGGTGAGCACGCGCAGTAGTTTGTCCGGAGCCGACGTCGACCATGCCGCCTTCATAGCTCACGCCGTCAGAGAGATTCGAAAGAGTAGCGCAGCCCACGCTGGTGCGCTAGAGGGCACCGTCGAGCAACTGATCGCGGCCAGCCACGACACACCGCCGGCCGACGCCGTGAATGTCGAGCTCGCCATCTACGAAGCGGCTGTGCGCGCCGGCTTCTCGCCGTCGCTCGCCGCGCAGGGACTGGACCTGCTGCTCGCGCATCCGGCGGCGCTTGGCTCGAACGAGGGGGCGCATTCCTGTGCGCTGCTGTTCGCGGCCGCCTGCGACCGCCTGGAGGAACTCCTGGAACGACTCCAGTCCACGGGAGTGGAGATCGTGGACCCGCAGTCGCGGTTCGTCAACAGCCTTACGTGTGCCAAGCTCTGCCTGGTCCGCGACGACCCGATCGGCCTGGCCGAGCACGCCGACCGAGCCGCCGCTGCGGCGACCCGCCGCGAGGACGCCGAGCGCGCCGAGCGGCTGAGGCGAGCGGCGTACTGGCTGGTGCCCGAGCGGGACCACCGGATCTCGCGGTGGCGGCTCGCGGACTTCCACCACGTCCTGCCGCGTCAGGTCGCCGAGTGCCTGGAGCGCGGAGACCTGGCTGGCCTGGACCAGGCGGGGGCGCCGCACACGATCCTCCGGCACCTCAGGGCCGCGAGCGGTCTCCTCGCCGACACCAGCCACCTGGCCGAGGACCCCAACGGCCGCCAGTCCATGCTTCGGCAGCTCCTGGCGGACTGGGCGATGCGGGTGGCGAACGACATCATGGACGCGGACGAAGCGAGCACGGGCGCCGCGGTGCCCTTCACCGGCGCCGCCTGGCGACTGCTGGAGCCCGACCCGCCCGCCGCGGTGCGCGAGGGCCACGCTCGAGCGGTGGCTCACGCCTGCGGAGCCCTCGACGAGGAGGACGTCGTGGCGGCGGCCGAGCGGGTGGTCGAGGCCATGCCGCTCAGCGCGCGACCTGGCGCGAGGTTCGTTCCCGACGTGGTGCGGGCCTGGAAGGAGCGCGGCCGGCACGCTGCCGTCGAGCCGTCCGCCGAGCGTCCCGACCTGGCGCGCCTCCTCGAACGCGCGTCCACGGAGCGGCCCCGGCCGACCATGGACCTCGCGGTCCCCGAGGCGGCGTACCGCCTGAACGACATCTCGACCGAGGTCGAGCAGGTGATCGAGGCCTGCCTGCTCGAGCGCTGGCGACTGCTGCCTGACGAGCCACCCTTCCGCGGCCGGATGTGGTTCGACTCCGGGACCACCCACCTCCACTACCGGGAGGGACGCGACGAACGCGACCTGGTGGCGTCCTACAGGGCATTCGAGGAGGCGTGGAGGCGGGAGCCGAACAACTGGGTGACGATCCAGGGCCTCATCCTGGGCCTGCGCCGGCGCCTGGGCGAGAAACCCGGCCGCGACCACCTGCTGCAGCACCTCGCGCGTCTGCTTGACCGTGTCGCCGAGCGCGAGGTGGAAGCCGCGCTGGCCTACGCATCCCTGGCCGATCTCGCGTCGCTGACAAAACGGTGGCGGGACCGGCGCCGGTATCTCGAGGCCGCGGCCGCGGCTCTGGCCCGCCGCGTGCGCCGCCGACCCTGGACGAGAGCGCGCAACGCCCAGATCGCGGTCCACCTGGAGCTGGGGAACCTCGTCGCGGCGGGAAACGCCGCCTGGGAGGAGTCGCGCCTGTACCTGCCCGGCTCCCCTGCCAGCCGGCGCTTCGCGCTCCTGGCGGCGGCGCTGTGGGAGCGGACCATCGATACCGATCAATCGCTGGCGTCGGCCATCGACGCCGCGCAGCGCCACGCCGCGAGCCCCTTCCCGACGACGCAGGCCGCAGTGCGATACGCGGCCGACATCCGGCGTCTCGTGGTCCTCAGCGACCTTTCCCTGGACGACGACGCGCTCGAGGATCTCTGGTGGAACTGTCGGGGTGACGTGGACGAGCTCTGCCGATTCCTCGAGCGGCGCGGCCGCGATGCGGTCGACCCGCGCCGTCACTACCTCGCGTTCATGAGCCGCAAGCTCGGGACGCCGGAGGCCTCCGCCGCGGTGCAGGACGATGACCCGGGCCCGGCCGCGGCGCGCAGGCACGCGCGCCTGCGCCTGGCGGCGGCCGAGGTGCTCAGCCGGGATCCTGTGCACGAGCTGGCGATCTCGTCCGACGGCCTGGCCGAGACACATCTGACCGAGTTCATCGCAACGCTGCGGGAGTGTGCCGGCGAGGGCGAGACCGCGCTCGGGCCGTTCGTCGCGGCGATCCGGGACACGCTCACCGTCCTCGTCGAGCTGCAGCAGGCGATACCGGCCTCCGGCGCCGGTCTGGACGACAGCCGCCTGACCAGAGCGTCGGAGTCCCTGGCGCTGGTCAGGCGGAAGGCCGAGCAGTTCCACGAACCGCTGGCCGGCGTGGCGCTGCTCCTGACCCGACACCTCGCCCTCTCGCTGGAGGCGCCGATCACGATGACGCACCTGGCCGAGAAGGGCAGGCGGCTGGTCCCGAGCACGCTCGGCACGGAGCTGGGCCGGTGGTGGGTCGACATCTGCGCCACGACGGGTCCGCTGGACTTCTTCCACTTCCACCAGGCATACCGCTGCCCGCCGGACATGTCGCCGGCACACTGGTGGGTCAACGCAACGGTGCACGGGAAGCCGGTCCGCGAGGCCGTCGCCGAGCTCGCGCTGTCGCTCGACAAGCACGCCCGGCGGCTGGGCGAGATCGATGCCCGCTATCGCTCGTACCGGAACAGTCATCGGAGGGGGTCCGCCGGGTTCGGCCTCCGCGGTGCGTTCGATGCGAGCGGCGAGATCCTGCGGGCGGCGCTGGCGCCGCAGGCCGATCCGGCCAGGATGTGCGCCATCGCGGGAGCCCTCGAGCGCCTGAGCACATCGCTGCGTCGCATCGACATGGGACGCCTGACCGACGTGCCCGATCTGCTCTACGACCCAGCGCTGCCGACGGAGTCCTACCTCCTGCCCAGGGCGACGGAGCTGCTCGTGCACTGGCGCCGGAACGCGATGCCCGCCACCCACCTCCAGGTCGTTTTCGAGGTGCACGACGACGCCGCGCACGACGTGCTGTGTCTCATGTGCCTGGACGCCGGGCCGCGGCCCGTTCCCGCGGCGACGGTCCCCCTGCACGGCCTGGATCCCTTCGCTGACCTGGTGGAGGCACTGGGCGGTCAGTTCCACCTCTGGATCGCGAGGTCGGCCGGACTCAGCGGGTGCCGCCTTGACCACCACGACGGCATGAACTGCACCGCCGACGAGTACGTGCTGCGGATCGCTGACCGGCTCAGGGACCTGTCCGAAACGACCTGGTACGTGCGGCAGGCCCAGATTCAGTCCTGGCTGGGCGTCCTCGACTCGGCGCTGCGCACGAAGGGCAACGCGGCCCTCGCGTTCGCCATCCTCCCGCACCTTCGCGACTGATCCGTGTCGGTGAGCGGTGCGACTCAGCCCCCGACCGGACCGCCGGCGCGGTCGGCCGTGGTTCCGCTGCCGCTCCGACAGAACAAGAGCAGCCGCTCGAACGCCGCGTCCCAGTCCTTGTGGAACTCGAAGTACGTGTGCGTCACCACGGAGATCGGCGGCCGGACCGGGGCGAACCGCGCGACCGCGATGGGCTTCCCGCAGAGCTGCGCGTACGCGATCTCCCGTCTGACGTAGCTGTCGGCGCGCTGCACGTCCGGCGTGATGCAGGCGATCAGCCGGTCGGCAGCCTGGATGGCCTGCTCCAGCCCCGACGTGAAGTCGACGGCCTCGTCCATGTCGCGCACGTAGAGCCAGGTCACCACCCCGTGCTCGCGCAGTGCACGGTCGAGTCGCGCGGCGTGCACAGCGCCATCCTCGGTGGCGTAGCTGATGAACGCCGACGGCTCGCGGGCGGCGCAGTCCTCGGTCCGCACCGGCCGGCGCCCGGCGCGCGATCGGATCCGTCGAGCGACCTGTTCCACGTCACGATCGTGGCAGGCGCTGGTAGCCGGTCGCTGTCGCCTGCTCAGCTGCGGTGCGTTCGCATCCGAGCGGCCGGGTGATCCGCCGATCGGAGCCGGCTCCGATCGGAGCTTCGTAGTGCCGTGACCGTGCTGGAGAATGTGCGCCGGGATGCAGACTCGCCCGCGTCTCCTGCCCGTCGTCCTGGCCACGGCGACGTTCTTCCCGGTGCTCTTCGTCGTCCGCCGGTTGATCGACCGGTTCGTGCACCTGCCCGGGCCCGGCCACCTGGGGCGCAACCTGGCCGGCGAGGTCGTGCTCCTACTCATCACCGTCGCGATCGTGACCTGGACCGGCTGGTGGCGGCAGACCGGCCTGCTGGGCCCCTGGCGGCAACGCTGGTGGACAGTGCTGCTGCTCGTCTGGCTCGCGCTGATGCTGCTGATCGGCCTCCCGGTGCTGCTCCAGCAGAGCAGCGCGCGGCCGCTGTTCCCTCTGCTCCCGGTCCTCGCGCTCGCGGCGATGATCGGCTTCTGCGAGGAGACGCTCACCCGCGGCGTGATCCTGTACGGCCTGAGCCGGCATGGCCCACTGATCGCCGGCCTCATCAGCGCGGCGATCTTCGGGCTGCTCCATTCCTTCAACTACTTCGAGGGAGTCCCGGTGAGCTTCGTGGTCAGCCAGGTCACCACGGCCGCGCTGCTCGGCCTGCTCTTCGCCGGCCTGCGCGTGCGGATGCTCGTGCTCTGGCCGATGATCGTGGCCCACGCTGCCGTCGACGTGCCCGGGCTCCTCGGGGGCTACCCGCTCGACGTGCCGGCCATGAGCCCGATCGCGATCGTCGTCTCGATCTGGGAGCTGATGCCGTTCGGGATGCTGGGACTCGGCCTGCTGCTCTGGGAGCACCTGAACGGCCGGAACCCGCTGCTCGACCGATGAGCGAATACGGCCGCGCGGCTACACTACGGCGCCAGGAGGTGGGAGGGACCATGCCGGAGGGAACTCGTCGCCCGGCGTGCGTCATCGCGGTCGTCGCGGTGGCGCTGCTGACCAGCGCGTGTGTCAAAGCGGACGTCGGCCTGACCGTCCACGCGGACGACCAGATCGACGGCAATATCGTCATGGCGGTCGACCGTGGCTTCGCCCCGCCGGGCGGGCAGGCGCCCGACGCACTGCTCGACCAGGTCAGCCAGCGGGTCTTCCACGGCACGGCCACCGGCTCGCACACAGAGCCGTACGCGGACCCGGAGTACGTCGGACGGCGGGTCACGATCCAGGGCATGAGCCTGCTGGACTTCAACCGCGGCACCGGCGACGGGGGGCTCAAGATCGTCCACCAGGGCGGTCAGTTCCGACTGTCGGGCACGGTGGACACGGCGAACCTCGCGCCCGCGCCGGGGCAGTCCCCGACGGCGACCTCGGAGCGCATCGCCCGCACGTTCGACGTCGTGATCCGGGTCACGTTCCCGGGCGCGGTCACCCAGGCCAACGGTCAGGTGTCCGGCGACACCGTCACCTGGCGGCCCAGGCTCGGCCAGCGGCTCGCCATCTCGGCGGTCGCCGACGACGGCCCCGGCCCGCCGGTCTGGCTGCTCCCCGTCGTGCTGCTCGCCGGCGCGGTGGCGCTCGGCGGTCTGGTCGTCCGGCGCCTGCGGGCGCCCTCTCCGCCTGCCGACCGGGCCGCCTGAACGGCGTTCGGCGAGACGCACTCGACGGTCAGGGTGCGGCGCGAACCACCGTGTCGGCGCAGCTCGGCGCCGGCGCGGGCTGAGGCTCGCCCAGCATGTCCCACCAGTCCAGGTGGGCGCAGGCGTGCAGCTCGGTGCCGGCGCGCAGGCCACGCGCCGCGCGGGCGCGGAACGTGATGTCCCGCTGGTCGTGGACCGCGATCGCGCCAAGGTCCCAGCTCAGGCGGCCGCCGACCACGGCGGTCGGCGCGGGACTGGACGAGCCGGGCACGTACGTCACGCCGGCCGGCAGGGCGTCGACCACGACGGCGCCGGCGGCACGTTCACCGTCAGCGTTCGTCTGCGCAACTCGAGCGACACCGACGC
>Ga0126371_10006676_pt1 | contig 10283 bp, 9 predicted proteins | sample PanSoiMetaPlot_4_FD_110145 | JGI IMG/M metagenome (GOLD analysis project Ga0126371, IMG submission 110145) | Tropical forest soil microbial communities from Panama - MetaG Plot_4 | ecosystem: Environmental > Terrestrial > Soil > Tropical forest > Bulk soil | place: Panama | collected 2016-02-17
CCAACATCCCGATCGTCACGGCATCGTGCGTAATCGCGTAGCCGCCTGCGATCCGCGTGCGCGATAACCCCAGCGGAGCCCAAGAAAACGCCGCGCGTGGAGACGCGGCAGAAGCGCCAATTGCCCGATCCCAATCCTCCCGAACGCCCGCCACCACTTGCAGCCCTTCTGCGATGCGCCAGGTGTCCAAAACGTACACCGTTGCTTCCCGGTCGCCAACGCCGAACCGCGCAGCATTCCCGAACAACGTCTGGGAAATAACTTGTCCGGATTCTCCCAATACCTGATAGCCCGTGCGGATGAAATTTCCGTTGTAATGCAGCCAGTCGAGATCCGTTCCCGCCTCGACCTGATGTGTCCCCGCCAAGTGAAACTTCGCCAAGTATGCGTGAACGAGTCCCTGGTCCCGCACAGCCGACTGCCTGGAATTCACAAAGTAATTACCGCTCATTCCCGTGGGAGTCAGAATGTACAGTCCGGTCCCCTGCGGTACTTGCGCGTTGGAAAAACTCGTGTGAGCGAAGCCGAACTCCACTAGCATTCCGTGCCCGAAATACTGTTGATCTTTGATGTTGGCGAGGTACTCGCGCGCCCTCATGGTAGTTGTGGTCGATACCGGTGCCAGCGCACCGAGACCTTGCCGCCCCTGGTCACTGATATTCGCCAGAAAGTCCGCGAACACGATGTTCGCAGGCGTCAGATTCAGCTGCGTGTGCAGTAAATTGTTGCCCGCCCAACCGCTGCGTGTATCTTGACCATGCGGAAGCCCGGTGAACACGCTCTGGTTGTACTCAAAATCGAATGTGTCCGAGAACCACGCCCGTCCGCGAACAATCGGCCCGGAAATTCCCACCCGCGGATACCAGTTACCGAGATGCAGGCCGTGCCTCAAATCGAGTCCAGGAATAAAGTCCGTAGCCGTATAGTGGAAAGCATCGGTGCCGTTCTCGGTGTGAATGGACAGCACGCCGCCCGATCCCTTGCCGAACTCTGGTGAATACCGGCCCGAGTTGAGATCGATCGAGCGGATGCCCTCCACCGCCAGCCCCGTTTGAAGTTGCCCTGTGATCGGATTCGTGACATCGAATCCGTTCAGCAAATACTGCACTTGGTTTTCTTGCGATCCGTTCACGTGAAGCAGGCCGTTGGAATCTGCTACCACGCCCGGAAGCAGCGAGAGAGCGTTTCGCAAGCTGTGGCTGCTCGCGTACGGAATATTGTTGACCTCCGTACCCGTAAGCTGCTCCTCATTGTGCGTCTGCCCGACATCCACTGGCGACGTCTCGGCATTGACGTTCTCCGATTGGAACACCTCGCGCACAGTCGCGACCGAAAGCGTCAGTTCTTCAGCGCCTTGGATGTGCAGGGCCCGATCCTTCAGCGGATAAAATCCATCGCGCTCGACAGTGATGAGATAATCGCCCGGCGCCGGAAGTGTGATGGTGAACGCGCCGGTCGGATCGCTCTCGGCAGTGCCTGCGCTTGCAGGCTCAGAAGCCGGGCGCATTCTCACGTTCGCCCCGGCAACCGGCGCTCCGTCTTCGTTCACGACGCGGCCATGCAAGGTCACGCTCGCGCCGAACGCCGAACCTGCGAGTACCGCCAACAGAGCACAAACTACGAATACGCGCCCCTGGAGCCAGGACGCAAACCGCGTTTGGTCCGCGCGCTCGCACTGCGATGAAACCCTGAGCAGCACCGGATTCCCTCTACTATTTCACGCCGGACGTATCGACGCAACAGTCCACCGCCAAGATGCTATAGTCTACTGAAAAGGAGCGACCCATGGACTCACCCAAAACCAGAATCCCGATCGAAGCCATCCAACTCTACAATCTCTTCATCCACGGTGAAATCAGCCGCCGCGACTTCATGGACGGTCTCCAGAAATTCGCAGCCGCCGGCGTCACCGTCGCCGCGCTTGCGCAGGCCCTCATGCCAAACTACGCCCTTGGCCAGCAGGTCCCGAAGAGCGATGAGCGCATCAAAGCTACCTACGAAACCGTCCCCTCGCCGCAGGGCAACGGAAGCATCAAGGGGTACCTGGTCCGGCCGGTCAGCGCCGACACGCGCGGCCCGATGCCCACGAAGCTCCCCGGTGTCATCGTCGTCCACGAGAACCGCGGCCTGAATCCTCATATCGAGGACGTCGCGCGCCGCTTAGCTCTCGCCAATTTCATGGCCTTCGCTCCTGATGGCCTTACTTCGGTCGGCGGATTCCCGGGTGACGACTTCAAAGGCGGCCAGTTTTTCTCGAAAGTCGACGGCAAGAAGATGGCAGAAGATTTTGTCGCCGCCGCGGCGTGGCTCAAGTCGCGCCCCGACTGCTCTGGCAAAATCGCCGCTACCGGTTTCTGCTATGGCGGCGGAGTCGCCAACAATCTAGCCGTTCGCCTGGGCGCGGACATCGCCGCGGCCGCGCCTTACTACGGGGCCGTTCCACAGAAGGAAGACATCCCGAAGATCAAGGCCGCAATCCTCGTCCATCACGGCGAGCTCGATACGCGCCTGGCCGCGACTTGGCCCGCTTACAACGCCGCGCTCACCGAGATCGGCGTCCCGCACGAAGGCTACATCTACCCCAACGCCGTCCACGGCTTCAATTGCGATGCAACACCCGAGCGCTATAACAAAGCCGCATCCGATCTCGCCTGGCAACGCACCATCGACTGGTTCAACAAGTACACCCGGGCTTAGGGTCGCGCTCGCGTCTGACGGCTCTGCCAAATGTCAGACAAGGATGAAAGACTCGCGACTCACCCTCCGTCTCCCAGCCGCGTTACGGCGGCGCCTGAGAGACGCCGCCGCGCCTGAGCCTTCTTACTCCCTCATCCTCCACGGCGACACATTCGACCAACTCGCCAGCGCCTTAGTAATGAAATCCGCCGGTTCCTTCGCGTGACAACCGACGCACGCATTCGGAACTTTTAGCGTCTCCGTCATTGCCGGCGTAATGAATCGGAACGTGTGCGCCCGGACATTCACATCCGCGATCGTCTGCTCGATCTTCGGCATATGACACGCCACGCACGCTTCCCCCGGGCTCCCCGCCTTATGATGCGTGTGTGTCTCAATACTCGCGCCGCGTGGCCCGTTCGGCGACCGCGGCCCATGGCACTCCAGGCATACAACGTTCGCCGGCTTGATCAAGTCTGCATCATTCTCGCTTCCGTGAACGTCATGGCAACTGAAGCAAGTCACGCCGTGCGTGTACATCGCGCTGCTCACAAAATCGTTGCCCTGCATTCGATTCTTGTGCGCCGTCCCGTCCGCAAAATGCGTGAAAGTCTGCTCCCCTAGCTTGTGAGGCTCCAGCTTCCAATAATCCTGCAGATCCTTCCCCACCTCGAACCCGACCGGCCAATCGTAATATCTGCCTTCGATAGGATTCTTCAGTGGCTGCCCCTGCGAGTGGCATTGTATGCACACATCATTCGCGCGAACAAAATCCAGCCGCGCCGGATTTACGATGTTCGATCGTGACGGCTGCCGCGCATGCGCTGCTCCCGGTCCATGGCATTTCTCACAGCCGACGTTCCATTCCGTCAGCTGCTTCGTTGCGATGTTGTAATTGACAGAATGGCAGCCGTCGCACAACGGCCCCGTAGGACGCTGCATATTGTCGGGTGGATAGAAGGCGGTCCACCAATCCGTACCAGGCGCAGCGTTGTAAGGACGCCACACTTGATGCGTCACGTCCCATTGGGCCGGAAGTACGAAATAATCGTCGCCGATTTTCGTGAAATAGCGCTGCTTCCACTTCGATCCATATGTGAACGCGATCTGATCCTGGCTGAACTTCACGAGCGGATCGGGCTTCGACAGATCCGGAATGATCGCGTCGGGATGGACCTTAGGGTCGCGAACAACGTTGGCCATCCGCGTCTTGCTCCACCGCGCATAAATCGCCGGATGGCAAGTTTTGCAAGTGGCCGACCCAGCATAATCCGAAGACTGCGCCGCGAGACCGCTGGAGGCCAGCAGCAACCCCGTTAGAATTCTCATTTGACGAATATTCTAACGTTGTTCGCTTGTTCGCTCGTCTTCAGTGTCGCAAGGTTTGAAAGCAGCCCCGCAGGTCCCAATCAACTGCGCCGTTTTACGAATGCTCTTCCTAATAGGACCAACATTCCCACCGCGGATAGTGCGAAGCTCGCTGGCTCGGGCATAGCACTGGGAGGCGGGCTCGTGGAATGTGCACTTAACGTGATCTCGCCCGCGTCAACAGACCTGGAGAATACGTTGTGCTCAGACCCGCCGGGTGATTTGCGGCGAGTCCGCGGCATCGCCTGCATTGTCATACTCAATTTCGAGTACTCGCGTCAGAGAGGTGTGCGTCAGCGAAATTAAGTCGCTACAACACGTCTGCGCCGTACTGTTGGTTGGGTCATACGCGAAAGCGGTGAAGTCTCCGCCCGACAATGTTTTAGACCAGTTTGTATATCGGTTAGTGCTTGTGTCATAAACGAATGATCCGGTCGCGGTCCCGCCATCACACTGAACGTTATTCCCTCCAAATTCCAGCTGACCGCGTCGCCTCGCGCGCTGCCCGCCACCGCCCCGAGTGAAATAGATACGCCACCCATTGCGATCTCGACATTTTCTCCTCTTTGGCGTCGTCCGTCGGCCGCGACACGCCACATAAGAGAGAACGAAAACGGGCGGGTATTTTTGGCGGTAATATGATGCGAGCATCGGCTTGGGCGTTCCAAAGGATGGCCACGTGAGTTTCGGCCGATTCGGCAAGCCGACCTCGCCTGGCAGCGCACCATCGATAGGCACGAGATATGATGGCGAGTCCTGACCGCACAGGTTGCGCTTAAGAAAGCCGACCTTTGGAGTTCCCATCAACGTTCTACCCCCACGGGTATACAACATGAAGACTCAACCCTCCGCTAAAACGCCGAACGTTTCAGCCGTCCCTAAACACCTAGCACCTAGAACCTAACACCTGCTAACCCACCCCCACGTACAATAAAAGTACGGATGGTCATCGACGGCATATACTACGCTCTCGCCCTCACCGCCGGAGGCGCTGTAGTCTGGTATCTCACCAAGCCCTGGTGGAGCCTCCCCTTCTTCGCCATCTCATTGTTCTGCCTGTACTTCTTCCGCGATCCCGAACGGGGAATCCCTGATGGCCCAGTAGCCGTCTCACCCGCCGACGGCAAGGTAGTCGGCATCCGGCCGCTTGGCGGCCCATCTCAAACCGACGCTCCCGCCCGCATAAGCATCTTCTTGAACATCTTCGATGTCCACGTGAATCGCGCCCCCATCGCCGGCACCATCACCAAAGTCGACTACACCAAGGGCCAATTCTTAGTCGCCAGCCGCGAAGTCGCCAGTTCCCACAACGAACGCAACACAGTCACAATCGACGGCGGCGACACCAACGTCTCTTTTGCCCAAATCGCCGGCCTGATCGCGCGCCGTATCGTCTTCAACAAACAAACCGGCGACCACGTCGCAAAAGGCGAGCGCGTCGGTCTCATCAAGTTCGGCTCGCGCGTCGATGTCTTCCTCGGACCCGAGTGGGAAATCGCGGTCAAACCTGGCGACCGCGTCCAAGGCGGCTCCAGCGTGCTCGCGCGCAGGAAGCAGGTCTAAAATGGCTTCTGCCAAGCTCACCTGGAAAGAGCGCTTCACCGGCCCGCGATCCGGCACTCGACGCCCGCGCCGCGCCGCCTACGCGCTCCCCACCTTCTTCACCGCCGGCAACATTTTTCTCGGATTCCTTGCCATTCTCCGCTCCATCCATGGCGCGTTAATCGCTGGAACCGGCCAGCTCGGATCCAATGGGCACTTCGAAATAGCAGCGAAGGCCATCGGTGTTGCCGTCGTGCTCGACGGATTGGACGGACGCATCGCGCGCCTCACCAACACCGTCAGCGACTTCGGCCGCGAAATGGACTCGCTCGCCGACGTCATTACCTTCGGCATCGCCCCCGCGGTCCTCGCCTATTGCTGGGGCGTCCAAACCGTGAAGCCCGGCGGATTCCTGCCCGACCATCGTATCGGAATCTTCGTCTCCTTCTTGTTCCTGCTGTGTGGAGCTGCGCGTCTGGCCCGCTTCAACGTCCAGACCAATCCCATACCCAAAAATCCCGGCCGGCCCGACCGCAAATATTTCGTCGGACTTCCCATCCCTGCCGCTGCCGCGGTGGTGGCCGCTGTCGTCTACGCCTGCGATTCGGTCCCGCTCGAGCAATGGCTTTGGTCTGTACTCTGGCTCGCGCTGTTGGCCCTGCTTTCGTTCCTCATGGTTAGCACCTGGCGCTATCCGAGCTTCAAAGAGATCAGCCTCACCGGGCCGCGTTCACCGCTCACCGTGATCTTGTTCGGAGTCTTGATTTATCTGATCTGGTATTACTCGCAGCCTGTCTTACTCGCACTTTCCATGCTCTACGTCAGCACCGGAATCTTCATCCGCGCCGGAGGCATCATTCGCCGCCGCTTCCGCCCGCACCAGCCGCCCCCTCAGCCTGAGCATCAAGCAGGATAAAAATGCATTCGCACCACACAACATCCAAAGGCGCCATCGCGATCGTCGGCGGAGAATCGCTGCTCGGCAAAGAAGTGCGCGATCTGCTCGAATCCACCGACTTACGCGCAGGCGTGACGCTCATTGCATCGGACGAAAGCGAAGACTCCAGCGTGATCTCAATTCGGCGCGACGAGCCCGAGATCATGACCTCGCTCCAGGCTTCCGACTTGAGCGCCGCTAGAGTCGTTGTACTCGCGGGCTCTCAGGAAGCGAGCCGCAAGCTCTTTGAGCAAATCCATCGCGATGCCCCGGGCGCCGTCGTCGTGGATGTGACCGACGCTCTCGAAGACCGGGCCGAAGCACGCCTACGCGCGCCCATCGTCGATTCGCCCCACTCTGATGCGCTAAGTCCGATCCAGGTCATCGCGCATCCGGCTGCCACCGCCCTTGCGCTGTTCCTGACCGAGCTCCAGAAAACTGCGGAGATTCGCCAGTCTGTAGTCTTGGTCTTCGAGCCGGTCAGCGAGCGCGGCCAGGCCGGCATCGACGAGCTGCAAAAACAGACCGTGGGCCTGCTCTCCTTCAAGCCCCTGCCAAAAGATTTGTACGACGCGCAGATCAGCTTCAACATGCTCTCGCAATACGGGTCGGATGCGCCGCAATCGCTCGGCGCCATCGAGCAGAAAATCGATCGTCATCTGGCCAGCCTGCTCGCGCGCGCCGGTTCCGTCCCCATGCCCTCACTGCGGCTGATCCAAGCGCCGGTCTTTCATGGCTACAGCATGTCGTTGTGGATCGAATTCGAAAATAATCCGGAAATCGAAACCATCCAGCGCGGCCTCGCGTCCAGCCACATTGACGTACGCACCAGCGAACACGAGCCGCCCACCAATGTCGGGGTCGCGGGTCAGAACGGCATCACCGTCGGATCGATCGCCATCGACCGCAACCACCCCCGCGCTTCTTGGTTCTGGCTGGTCGCCGACAACCTGCGCATCGCAGCCCAAAATGCCGTGGGGGTCATTCGTGAAGTTGTTCAGTAACGCTGTCGGCTTCGCGCTGATTTGTCTCTTTGCGTTGATCGGCTGCGGCTATCACGTCGCCGGCAAAGCTGACCTGGTTCCCAAGAGCATCCAGACCATCGCCATCCCACCCTTCGGCAACGGCACGCTCCGCTATCGGCTCACCGACCGCCTGCCGCAAGCTCTCAGCCAGGAGTTGATCGCGCGCACCCGCTTCAAAATCATCGCTGACCCGAATGAAGCCGACGCCGTGCTCAAAGGCACTGTCGTTAATTTCGCCACCTACCCGATCCTGTTCGATCAGGTCACCGGCCGCGCTAGCGGTTTGCAGATCAACCTCACCATGCAGGTCAGCCTTACCGAGCGCGCCACCGGCAAAGTGATCTGGATGCGTCCCAACTATACCTACACCGACCGCTACGAAATCTCGATCACCAACACCAATCAATATTTCGATGAAAGCGCTCCGGCCGTCGAGCGCCTTTCGCGTTCGGTCGCGCGCGACGTGGTAAGTTCCATCTTGGACAACTTTTGAGCCCCGAACAGTTTCTGCAGAAAGTCGGCAAGTCCCCGCCCGCGCCAGTCTTCCTGTTCATTGGACCCGAGCTGTACGACCTCGCGCGCTGCCGCCGCGCCCTGATCGAGCGCGCCTTGAAACCGGAAGAACGTGAGACCGGCTTCGAACGTCACGACCTCTCGGAAACCACGCTGGCCACGATCCTCGATGATGCCCGCTCACTTTCGCTCTTCGCCAGCGACCGCGTGATCTGGATCTCGAGCGCTGAAGCCGCTCTGCCTCGCGGCCGCGCAGCAGCCTCAAGCGACGACTCGCCCGCTGGCGAATTGGCCGACTACCTGAGCCAGCCGAATCCTGGCACAACTCTCGTCTTCGAATCCACCCGCTACGATTTCGACGGTGACGACCGCGCCAAGCTCGAACGCGTCCAGAAATTTTATTCCGCAATTCCTGACACGGTCGAGTTGCGCCCGTACACGCTCGAAGCCGCCCGCGCACTCGCTCAGGATCTCGCCGGCGAAGCAGGCCTTCAAATCGGCCTCAGCGAGATCGGCCTCCTGGTCGACTCACTCGCTGCCAACGCCAGCCGCGTCGCCGCCGAAATCGAAAAGCTGCGCCTCTACGCCGGCACCTCGCGCCGCATCACGCAGGACGACATCGCGCGCTTGGTCCCCAATGCGCAAGCGTCTAACATTTTCGCGCTGGTCTCGGCGCTCGGACGCGGCGACCGCAAGCGGTCCCTGCTCAGCCTTGATGCGCTGCTCCGTGAAGGCGAGTATCTTCCGCTCGCGCTTACTTTCCTAGCCACGCAATTTCGCCTCGCGATGGTCGCACACGAAGCAAACCTGCGCAGCACACAACAAGTCCAGGCGCACTTCACCAAACTGGGAATCCGAATGTGGCGCGACCGCGCCGAGCAGGTGAATCAAACTCTGGCCGCATTTCCCGGAGAGAAGCTCGGCCAAGCCATCGACAAAGTCTTCCACGCGGATCGCGGATTGCGCGACGCCCGCCCCGACGACCGCGTAATTATGGAGGAACTAGTCTTGAGCCTGACCGGGTAACGCACTGATGGCGCACGCACTCCTACGTGCCGCGTTCACAGACCTGTGAAAGCCAAACTTGCTACGCGAGCGCTTTGAGCCGCGTCTGCAAGCGACTCTTGTAGCGCGCGGCCGTATTCTTCTTGATGATGCCCCACTTCGCCGAGCGGTCGATGATCGAAAAAGTAGCCGGCAACGCCTCAGCGGCTTTGGCAGCGTCTTTGTCTTGAATCAGCCTGCGGAACGCGCGAATCTGGTGACGAAGCCGCGTTTTGCGCGCGCGATTCACGGTCGTCTGACGCTTGGTCTGGCGCACTCGTTTGAGCGCGGAAAAAGTATTTGCCATTCGCTAACTGGAATCCTTACAGTAGTGTACAGCCTTCAGGATAACGTAGCCGGAATAAAAACTCAAATTAGCCAGTAACGAATTGGAAGCCATGACCAGATACACTAGACGCGCGGGCATCGGATTCCTGGCTGGCCTCGGGGCCTCTTACCTCCTGATCGCGACCCAAGAAACCGCGGCCGCCGGAATCGTTCTCGCCATCGTGGTCGGGATCGCCTACAACCTCGCCTTCCCCCTGACACCGCGCGCCTACGCCGACAGCGCCATGACGGCCGCAGCGCTAGGCGTTCCCGCCTGGCTCTTCTTCGGCGTGATCCTGTTCCCGCTCTTCTCCGGAGAATTGCCAGAGTGGACGAATCAGGGCATGCGCGACCTTTTCCCGGAGCTGATCGGCTGGGTGCTTTACGGCGGCGCGCTCGGCCTGATCAGCCAAGCGCTCAGCGACCTTGCGCTCGCCAAGCTCGGCCCCGAAGCCAAGCCTCCCCTGCCCGAGCCTCTGCCACCGAAACGCATCCTGATCCTGGGCGGAGGTTTCTCCGGCATGACCACGGCGCAAAATCTCGAACAGGTTTTCGGGCCAGACCGCTCCGTATCTTTCACCCTGGTCAGCGACACCAATGCGCTGCTCTTCACACCGATGTTGGCCGAGGTCGCCGGCAGCAGCCTGGAGCCGAGCCACATCAGCACGCCGCTTCGCAGCAGCCTCCGCCGCACGCAAGTCGTTCGCGGCCGCGTCACCGAAGTGAAGCTCGCCGAGCGCTGCGTCGGAATCGCAGTAGAAGGCGGCGGAACGCGCGAGCTGGTCTACGATCATGTCGTATTCGCGCTAGGAGCTGTATCGAACTATCTCGGCCTCAAGAACGTCCAACAA
>Ga0126371_10006677_pt1 | contig 10283 bp, 7 predicted proteins | sample PanSoiMetaPlot_4_FD_110145 | JGI IMG/M metagenome (GOLD analysis project Ga0126371, IMG submission 110145) | Tropical forest soil microbial communities from Panama - MetaG Plot_4 | ecosystem: Environmental > Terrestrial > Soil > Tropical forest > Bulk soil | place: Panama | collected 2016-02-17
CACCGGCGATCCGATTTTCGATGGCACGCTGGAGTCGACTTTGAAGCTGGCTTTGGAAGGCGCGGGATTCATCAGCGCCTACGACCGCGGTCAATTGCGCACGATCGGAGTCGCCGCCGCGGATTTGCCCAAAGACAAGTTGGACGAGCCGACGGCCTCGAAGATCGCGGTGAGCCAAGGCCTGGGAGTGGTGGTCTCCGGATCGCTCCAGCCGCAAGGCGCGGGCTACGGCATTTCTGTAAAGGCGCTGCAAGCTGTGACGGGCGCGACGCTAGGCGCGGCCGAGGAAACCGCCGCCAATCGCGATCAAGTGCTGTTCGCCGTGACCAAGCTCGCGGCCGCTCTTCGTAAAGCCCTGGGCGATTCGACTTCGGATTCCGCCCAGCGCTTCGCTATGGAGACCCTCAGCGCGGCGTCTATCGAATCGGTGCACAACTACGCCCTAGCGATGGAGGCGCTGTCTAACGGGAAGTTCGACGAAGCCCTGAAGAACTTTTCGAAAGCAGTCGACGCCGATGCGAATTTCGGCTTGGCGTATGCGGGTATGGCCATCGCGTCGAATAATCTGGACAACAAACCGGACGCCAAGAAATACATCCTGGAGGCGCAGAAGCACATCGACCGCATGACAGAGCGCGAGCGCTACCGCACGCGCGGCTTGTATTACTTCATCAACGGCGATCAGCAGAGATGCAGCGAGGAATATGGGACGCTTCTGGCGCGCTACCCGTCCGACGTCGGGGCTTATAACAACCTGGGAGCTTGTTATAGCTACTTGCGCAACATCCCAAAGGCGCTCGAGAACATGGCCCACGCGATTCAGCTTTTGCCGAAGCGGCCCTTGTACCAGTTCAATCACGCGCTGTATCAGGTCTACGCGGGAGATTTTTCAGCCGCGGAGAAGGAGGTGCAGACGGCGCAGCAACTGAATCCCGGCTTCCCCAGAGGCTATATTAATCTCGCCTATATCGCGCTTGGCCAGAACGACCCCGACAAGGCCGAGTCAGCATTTCGCGATCTGGCTAAAACCGGCGCTACAGGCGCATCGCTCGCAGAATCTGGTTTCGCCGACGTGGCCATCTACCAGGGCCGGTTCTCCGATGCGGCGAAGATTCTGGAGCGTGGCGCGGCCTCGGATGCGGACGCGGGACGATCCGACGCGGCTGCCGATAAGCTGAACGCTTTGGCTTACCTGCAGATCCAGCGGGGACAGAACCGCGAGGCTGCTGGCGCGGCGGATCGCGCGCTGAAGCTGAGCCAATCCGTGAAGGCTCGCTTCTTCGCAGCCCGCGCTTTCGCGGAGTCTGGAGAAAAAGCGAAGGCGCAAACGCTGGCCCAGGGGCTTGCCCAGGAACTGCCCGCGGAACCGCAAAGCTACGCCAAGCTGATCGAAGGCGAAATCGCTCTAAAAGACGGCAACGCTCGATCCGCGATCCAATCCTTCTCTCAGGCTGTGAATCTTCTCGACACTTGGATTGGCCGGTTCGATCTTGGGCGCGCGTATCTCGCCGCCGGATTCTTCACCGATGCGGATTCACAGCTCGATGGATGCATCAAGCGCCGAGGCGAAGCCATGGAGTTATTCATGGACGACGTGCCCACTTACGGTTACTTTCCGCCGGTCTATTACTATTTAGGGCGCGTTCGCGAAGGGCTCCACAGTTCCGACTACGCGGACTCGTATCGCAAGTATTTGGACATTCGCGGAAAATCCAGTGAGGATCCGCTGGTAAGCGAGGTCCGCCGGCGCGCCGGGCGATAGGGGCTGTCCCGCACGAGCACTGGTCTGCGCGGGTGGCCGGTAGCGGTCATTCCTACCGCGACAGTGTGACGAGCCCGCCTAATCCGAAGGCTTACGGACCTTCCCAAAACGCCTTCCCACGATCGCCTTGATCAAAATATGGTCGGTAGCCTGCGTTATGCCGACGCCCACGCCGAAGTTGAATTCCCACTGCGGGCCGAAATCGACGTCGATCGACGGAACGATCTGCTGTTCCTGATCCCGCAACGGGTCAAAGCCCGTCACCGGTCCGAGCGAGCCGTAATACTCCAGCCCGCCCTGAATCTTCTTCGTAAAATTCCAGCCAACTTTAACGTTGGGCGAAAACGCCACGCCCTCGCTCACGCTGGGGCCGTGAAAAGAGCGGTCGAAAGTCGGGTTGAAATCGAGATAGAGCCGGCCGATCTGTTTGTCAATAATGGGGCGGATTTCCAGTGTCCACGTGTCGGGCGAAAAGCGGTAGCGCTGATACCCGAATTCCATGGACAGGCTTAATCCGACCGGCCATTTCCAGTCTTCGGGAATCGCGAGGCGCGGGCGGATGTGATCCCCCACCCACTGCCATCCTTCACCGGATTGCATAGAAGTGAAGAGGTAAAAGCCCGTCTCGAACCACTTGTTCCAACCCTGCGTGATCTCAATCGTCTCATGCTGCTGATGATCGGTGCCGAGTACGCCGTCTGCCGCTTTGCTTCCTTGAGCCGTGAAGTTGCTGTGAAGCTCGATCATGGTGGTGCCGGGATCCTGGACCTGCCCGGGATAAACCTGAACTTCATAGTTTCCTTGGGCGAACAGCCGCGCTAGCGAGAGCAAGAATAGAGGAACGAGGAAGCGCAGTGACATCATGACTAAAGCGCCTAGGGTATCACGAAAGCGTAGGGCGTCCTCATGAGCGATAATGCTGGCAGTGCGGCACGAGGATAGACAAATGCTCGAGCGGTCCGAGTACGAGCGCTTCGCCATCCCCTACAGCTTCAAACCGCAGCTGAGCATTCTCGAAGCCATACTCTCGGCGGCCGGGGCGTTCTTGCGAATCTTTCTGGGTTCTCTGCTTTTCGCCGTGTGGGGTGTTTACACGCTCTTGACTTGGAACGCCATTCACAGCCTTCCTTGGCGCATCGCCGCAGTGGCGCCCATGGGCGCGCTCTTCCTTATCTGCTTCGCCCTGTTGATGTGGGGGATCTCGGCGCTGCTGCGGAAGCTCTCGCTCCGGCGGCCTTGAGCCCGCAGCTACCTCCCCGCCAAGCAAATTCCTCTCGGGCGAATTTTGGTAATCAATGTGAAACGTTGATGGAATAGACTCTTTGTTCGCATTGAGGAGCGGCAAATGGAACTCTTCGGACAAACTGTCTCGCTCGGAAGCGGCATCTTTCTCTTGCTCGCGCTCGCCATGGCGCTGAGCTTCGAGTTCGTGAACGGATTCCATGACACGGCCAACGCCGTGGCGACCGTTATCTATACGCATTCGCTGAAGCCGATCGTGGCGGTGGTATGGTCGGGTTGCTGGAATCTGATTGGAGTGTTGGTATCGAGCGGAGCGGTGGCTTTCAGCGTGCTGGCTCTGCTGCCGGTCGAGCTGGTGCTGAACGTTGGATCGGGTGCCGGGTTCGCGATGGTCTTCGCGCTGTTGATCTCAGCGATTATTTGGAATCTTGGCACCTGGTATCTAGGATTGCCGGCCTCCAGCTCGCATACGCTGATCGGAGCCATCATGGGCGTTGGCCTCGCCAACTCCTGGCTCTCGGGCGCTCATGAATTCGGCGAGGGAATCAACTGGGCCAAGGCCACCGAAGTGGGCACGACGCTGCTCATCTCGCCGATCGTGGGCTTCGGCTGCGCGGCGTTGCTGTTGCTTTTGAGCAAACTGCTCATTCACAAGAAGGAGCTTTACGAAGCTCCCGACAAGGACAAGACGCCGCCCTTATGGATTCGCGGCCTGCTGGTGCTCACCTGCACCGGCGTCAGCTTCGCGCATGGCTCCAATGATGGACAAAAGGGCATGGGCCTGATCATGCTGATCCTGGTGGGCATCTTGCCGCTGACGTTTGCCGTGGATCTGGGAAGCAGCCAGGCCTCCATCGCCGACCTCTCCGCGGATGCCGAAACCATCTCCTTCCAAATGGACCGCCATTCGCCGGGAGTGGCGATGGGAGGATATAAGATCGCCGCCGACGAGCTCTCCGCATATCTGAAAACCACCGGCAAAATAACCGACCGCACGTTCGCCGCGGTAGGCACGAAGTGCCGCGAAATCTCCGAACTTCTGAATGGCAAGAAATCGCTGGCGGAGTTGACCGAGGATCAGCGCCGAACTTTGCGCAGCGATCTTTATTTGACGTCCGAGACTCTGGGGAAGCTGATCAAACAGAAGAAGCTCGAAGATCCTGCGGAGCGCAAAGCGGCTTCGACCCTCAAGTCGCACATGGATAAAGTCACCAAGTTCATTCCCGTTTGGGTGAAGGTAGCCGTAGCTTTCGCCTTGGGTCTGGGAACTATGATCGGATGGAAGCGCATTGTAGTTACGGTGGGCGAGAAGATTGGCAAAGAGCATCTCACCTACGCGCAGGGCGCATCGGCGGAGATCATCGCGTGGGGAACGATTATGGCGGCGGACACAGTCGGTCTGCCCGTGAGCACCACGCACTGTCTCTCTTCCGGGGTGGCGGGCACAATGGCGGCCAACCGCTCGGGATTGCAAATGGACACTCTCCGGAACCTTCTTCTAGCCTGGGTGCTGACGTTGCCGGTGTGCGTGTTGCTCGGAGCAGGTCTCTTCGCATTCGGGCTAAACGTACTATTGCGGATGGGAGTCCACTAGCGCGGAAAGTCGGAAGCCTTCCAACACGCGATGTGCTAGAGTGCAGAATCATGGCTAGCCGTAGCGTCAACAAAGTGATTTTGGTCGGGCATCTGGGACGGGATGCTGAGACCGCCTACACCGCTTCGCAAGTGGCGGTGACCAAGTTTTCCATCGCCACCAGCCGCCGCTGGAAGGACCAACAAACCGGGGAATGGAAGGAAGAGACGGATTGGAGCCGGGTCGTGCTCTGGCGGGGAGAAAATGTCGCGCCGTATCTGACCAAAGGAAAGCAAGTTTACGTCGAGGGCCGCTTGCAAACCCGCAGTTACGACGACAAGGACGGCAAGAAGGTCTGGACGACTGAGGTGATCGCGGACGACGTGATTTTGCTCGGCGGCCGCGGCGAGGGCGGTGGCCCCGCCGGAGGCCCAGACGACTATTCCCAGGAGCCCGCGATGCGCAGCGCTCCGCGTTCGCGTCCGGCCGCAGCGCCCGTGGCCTCAGCGCCGCCGCCATCCGAGGGAATCACCGACGACGACGTGCCGTTCTAGCCCTTATTCTCGGCTTCCGTAAAAGGCGACTTGATACCATAATCGCCTGGAGGATCCCTACTATGAGTGCACCCACTCCTGTTCCGCCAATTGATGAGGCGAAACTGAACGAGTTCATGGGCAAAGCGGTGGCCGATATGGGCGCGGCGATTCATGCTGTCATCATCATGCTTGGCGACCGGCTGGGATTATACAAAGCCATGGCGGATTGCCAGCCCGTGAGCGCGTCCGAGCTCGCGCACCGCACTGGCCTTCACGAGAGGTACCTACGCGAATGGCTCCACGCCAACGCGGCCAGCGGTTACATTACTTACGATGCAGCTGCCAAGACCTTCACGCTTCCGCCCGAGCAAGCCTTGGCGCTCGCCGTGGAAGATAGTCCAGTCTATTTGCCCGGTTTCTTCCAGTTACTTTCTGCCTGTTGTCACGACGCACCTAAGATCGAAGAGGCTTTTCGGACCGGCCAAGGCGTGGGCTGGCATGAGCATCATGAGGATCTTTTCCGCGGGACGGGGCGGTTCTTCCGTCCAAACTACAACGCGAATCTGATCTCAGGTTGGATTCCTTCGCTCGAAGGGGTGCAGGAGCGGCTCAAGCTCGGAGCCAAAGTCGCGGATGTAGGTTGCGGCTTGGGGTCATCCACAATACTGATGGCCAAGGAATACCCCAACTCCACGTTTTACGGCTTCGACTACCATGCCGGTTCGATCGAGTTGGCGCGGGAAGCCGCGCAAAAGGCCGGAGTCGCGGACCGCATCCAATTCGAGGTCGCCCCCGCCAAAAGTTTTCCGGGTCAGGACTACGACTTCGTCGCCTTCTTCGATTGCCTGCACGATATGGGCGACCCGGCAGGCGCCGCCGTCCACGTGCGCCAGGCCCTTCACCCCGAAGGCGTGTGGATGATCGTGGAGCCCTTCGCCGGAGATGCGCCGGAAGCCAACCATCACCCGATCGGGCGCATCTTCTACTCCGCGTCCACGATGCTGTGCGTTCCCGCATCGCTATCGCAGGAAGTCGGCGCCGCGCTAGGCGCACAGGCGGGAGAGGCGAAAATGCGAGAAGTGGTGACTTCCGCCGGCTTCTCGCGGTTCCGAAGAGCCTCCGAGACGCCATTCAATCTCGTGTTTGAAGCCAAGCCGTAACCTCGATCATCCAAAATTTGTTACGCCTCGTTGTTGGATAATAGGTCAACACCTATGGCTATGCGATACAAGCGCTTTGCCGTGTTTCTGCCCGCTATGGCCGCGCTCGTTGCCGCTCTGTTCCTGCCGGCGAGAGGGCAGCGATTGTTCCCGGGTGAAATCGAGATTCGCCAGTCGCTTCAAAATCTGAACACGCTGGCGAGTGTGATGATGATCGGCGCCCACCCCGACGACGACCGCGAGGTTCTCATCGCCTGGCTGGCTCGAGGCCGGCACGCGCGCACAGCCTATCTTTCGCTCACGCGTGGCGAGGGCGGCCAGAACCTCATCGGCCCAGAGCAGGGCGACGAGTTAGGCATTATCCGCACGCAGGAGTTGCTGGCCTCCCGCCGCATCGATGGCGGCGAGCAGTATTTCACGCGAGCCATCGATTTCGGGTTTTCTAAAACGGCGGCCGAAACCTTGACCAAATGGCCTCGCGAAAAAGTTCTGGGCGACGTTGTCTACAACATCCGCCGCTTCCGTCCGGACGTGATCGTTTTGTGCTTCACGGGAACGCCGCGCGATGGCCACGGGCATCACCAAGTCTCTGCGATCTTGGGCAAAGAGGCCTTTACGGCCGCGGCTGATCCCACGAAATTCCCAGAGCAGCTCGCCTACGTGCAGCCTTGGCAAGCCAAGCGGATCATGGAGAATCCCTTCGGGCTTCAAGGCGGCCCAAACGGTGGAAACGCCGCGGGCAAGAACGCCGGCAAAAATGCGGATAAGGACCTTGAGAAGGAATTTCCCCCAGAGGACCGGCTCGAAATCGACGTGGGCGACTACTCGCCTGAGCTGGGTTATTCCTACGGCGAGATCGGCAGCATGAGCCGCAGCACCAATCGCAGCCAAGGACAGGGCTCGGCGGAGCGGAAGGGCAGTCAAAAGTCCTACCTTGTGACAGTCGCCGGCGACAAAGCGAAGAAGGATCTCTTCGAGGGTGTCGACACGACCTGGAACCGCCTTCCCGGAGGCGCGCGCGCCGGCGCTCTCTTGAAGCAAGCGCTGGATTCGTTCGTGCCCGCGCATCCCGAAGCGCTGCTCCCGCTGCTTGCGCAAGCGCGGCCCATCGTGGCGGGGATAGCGGATGTCACAAAAAATCCGCTGGCCGTGCAGAAGCTTCAGGATCTCGAAGAAGCTATGGCGCTGGCCTCCGCGCTGTCGTTCGAAGCGCAGGCTTCGAACTACGCTGTCAGTCCGGGCGGGAACCTCCGAGTGTCCGTCGCCGCCTCCGTGCGCACTCCCGCCCAGGTGACTCTCACGGGAGTCAAGCTCTCGGGGATGGAAGGCGCGCCGGCGCTGAGTCTTGCTCCCGCCGTGCTGGCCAATAATCAGCCCAGCCAATACACGCTGAACGTGCGCATTCCCGAAAATCAGCCTTATTCGCAGCCCTACTGGCTTGAGCTTCCCAAGGATGGCAACCTTTACTCTGTGCGCGATCCACGCCAAATCGGATTGGCGGAGAACCCGCCTGTCCTCGAAGCGCATTTCACCGTGAAGATCGCGGGCCAGCAGATCGAGTTGACGCGGCCCGTGCAGAATCGCTACACGGATCCCGTCTACGGCGATTTGATCCGGCCTCTCGCGATCGTGCCTCCGGTGGCGGTGGATCTGACCGAGCGCTCGATCGTGTTTCCGGACAATCACCCGCGGCAAGTGGAAGTGCCGGTGAAGTCCAACGGCGGTAAAGCGTCTGGCGAAGCGCATCTGGAAATTCCGGCGGGCTGGAAGTCCGAGCCGGCATCGCGCCACTTCGATCTGTCGGCGACCGGAGAACAGGCGATGTTGGCGTTCGATCTGACGCCTCCGGCGAATTCCGCGGAGGGCCGCCTTCGAGCAGTCGCCCAAGTCGGCACGCGGAGCGTTGCGTCTGGCACAGAGGTCATCAGCTACCCGCATATCCCCGCACAAACTCTGTTTCCGGCCGCCGAGGTGTCCCTGGTGCGGGCCGACATCAACACCCTCTCGAAAAATGTCGGTTATGTGATGGGCGCGGGGGACGAGGTTCCGGGAGCGCTTCAGCAGATGGGCTGCTACGTCGCGTTCTTGACTGCGGCGGATCTGGCTCACGGAGATCTGTCGCGGTTTGACGCCATCGTGACGGGGGTTCGAGCCTGGAACGTCCGCCCCGATCTTCGCGCCAATTATCAGCGCCTGTTCGATTACGTCGACAAGGGCGGAACGCTTATCGTGCAATATAACCGGGCCGAGGGCATTCCGGGCGGCGCGGGAGGCCGCGGCCAGGCCGCGGTAGCGCAAAGCAAGCAGGCTCAAGCGAAGGAAACGCCGGCGCAGGTCAAGGAAGCAAAGGCCGCGCCGCCCGCCCAGCCGAATCCCGCCACGCCGAGCGAAGGCGGCGCGCTGGAGCACGTCGGGCCGTATCCCATCCACATCAGTAACGAGCGCGTCACCGATGAGGATGCTTCCGTAGCTTTTCCTAATCCTCAGCTTTCTCTGTTGCACAAGCCGAACGAAATCACCGCGGCGGATTTCCAGGGCTGGGTGCAGGAGCGCGGGCTGAACTTCGCCGATCAATGGGACCCGAAATATCTCAGCGTGCTTGAATCGCATGACCCCGGCGAAGAGCCGCACCCCGGCGGCATGTTGTACGTCAAGTACGGAAAGGGCGCCTACATCTTTTCGGCCTACGATTGGTTCCGTGAATTGCCGGCAGGCGTTCCAGGGGCGTACCGCTTGTTCGCGAATATGCTGAGCGCCGCGAAAACGCAGCAGTGATGATGGAGCGCGCCGAGCCTGAACCGCCCGGCGATCGGCCGCCCGTATTCTCCAGCTGGCCGCGCGCCTATGTATTCGTGGTAGCTTATCTAGCCGCCGTCATTGCCGTCTTCTATTGGTTCACGGTGCATTTCGCGCCATGAAGGCTCGACGATTTTCGTGGCGCACGCACTCTTGCGTGCCGCGTCGAGACTCGTCTCGACGCCTGCCGAAGTCTTCGCCGGCGCCAGGCCTCGACACGAGTGTCGAGGCGGCAGGCAAGAGTGCCTTCGCCACCGCGTTGGTTGCGGCTAAGCTGCCCCAATCCATATGAGATCACTCGACTGGGCGGTCATGTTCGGATGGCTCGTCTTTCTGGTTTCCTACGGACTGTGGCGCGGGCGCGGATCGGGCAGCGTGAGCCAATATTTGCTCGCGGGAAAAACCATGCCCTGGTACGCCATGGGGCTCTCCATCATGGCCACTCAGGCCAGCGCGATCACGTTTATCTCCACTACCGGCCAGTCCTACACGGACGGTATGCGGTTCGTGCAGTTTTATTTCGGCCTGCCATTGGCGATGGTGGCGCTTTGCGCGACGGCCGTTCCTATTTTTCACCGCGCCAAAGTCTACACCGCGTACCAATACCTGGAGCAGCGTTTCGACGCGAAAACTCGAACGCTGGTCACCATTGTATTTCTGATCTCGCGCGGTTTGGCTGCCGGAATCGGATTGTCGGCCCCTGCGATCGTCCTAAGCGTCATTCTCGACTGGCCTTACCGTGTCACCGTGCTCATTATGGGCGCTTTAGTAGTGCTGTTCACGACCATGGGCGGCATCAAGGCGATTACCTGGGCGGACGTGCTGCAAATGACTGTCATCATGGCGGCGCTGGTGATTGCGCTGTTCATCGCGATCCATTCGCTGCCACGCGACGTCTCTTTTTTGAACGCAGTAAAGATCGCGGGCGCGGCCAGCCGGCTGAACGCCGTGACGACCCATTTTGACTGGAACGATCGTTACAACCTCTGGAGCGGCTTGATCGGAGGCACGTTCCTGGCGCTCGCCTATTTTGGAACCGATCAGAGCCAAGTGCAGCGGTATCTTACGGGAAAATCCATTGGCGAGAGCCGGCTCAGCCTGCTGTTTAACGCGATGGCGAAGGTGCCTGTGCAGTTTTTCATTCTGTTCATCGGCGCGATTGTTTTCGTGTTTTTCGTGTTTGTCCGCCCGCCTCTGTTGTTTCAGCCCGTCGG
>Ga0126371_10006678_pt1 | contig 10282 bp, 11 predicted proteins | sample PanSoiMetaPlot_4_FD_110145 | JGI IMG/M metagenome (GOLD analysis project Ga0126371, IMG submission 110145) | Tropical forest soil microbial communities from Panama - MetaG Plot_4 | ecosystem: Environmental > Terrestrial > Soil > Tropical forest > Bulk soil | place: Panama | collected 2016-02-17
CGCTTGCGAATGCGCGCCGGGATTTGGCGAAGGCACAGAGCTACGGTGGCCGCGGCCGCGAGATCGTGACCTATATCGTCGATCGCAACATCAATTACACGAACGTCTGTAACGTTTACTGCAAATTCTGCGCGTTTTATCGAACGGAGCGCGACGAAGATCATTACGTGCTGAGCTTCGAGCAACTCGATCAAAAGTTAGACGAACTGACTGCCGTGGGCGGAGTACAAATCCTGATGCAAGGTGGGCATCACCCGAAGCTCGTCTTCCAATGGTATATCGATCTTCTGGAGCACATCCGCGAGAAATATCCGCACATCAACATCCACGGATTCAGTCCCCCGGAGTTTCAGCATTTCGTGGAGACATTCCAGATGCCGCTGCGTGAAGTGATTTCGGAATTTAAGAGGGCCGGGCTTGGGTCGATCCCGGGCGGTGGTGGCGAAATCCTCGTGGACCGGGTGCGGAACAGGATTTCGCCGTTAAAGATCAATAGCGACCAATGGTTGGAGGTGATGCAGGTGGCACACGAGCTCGGATTGAAGTCGAGCGCCACGATGATGTTCGGCCACGTGGAGACGATTGAAGATCGCATCGAACATTTGCAGCGCATTCGGGACCAACAGGATCGCAGCGGCGGATTCACGGCCTTTATCTGCTGGACCTTTCAGCCCCAGCATACCGTGCTGAAAGTGAAGCAGCCCACCGGGGTGTCCGAATATTTGCGGACCCAGGCGCTGGCCCGGATTTTTTTGGACAATATCGAAAACATCCAAAGTTCATGGGTGACTCAGGGGCCGGACATCGGCCAGATCGCGCTTAAATATGGTGCAAACGATTTCGGCTCGGTCATGATGGAAGAAAATGTTGTCAGCAGCGCCGGGACAACCTTTCGGCTCGATGCCGCGCAAATCGAATCGCTCATCCGCGACGCCGGGTACGAACCCCATCGGCGAAATAACTGGTACGAGCTATTGAATTAGAGGCCTATGCAGCCCGGCTCACTGGTTTTCTTTCCGAGCAAAGCTGAGGAATCTCAGAAATTGCAACTGTTCGGCATTCCGGATCTTCAATGGGCTTGGGATTTTGCCGGCCGCGTTACGCATCATCGTTCTGGAATAGCGGGTGGTTTAAGTTCAGACTGAGTTTCAGGAGGAGACAGCTATGGAGCTAATTGAAGGCTTTCCGCGATTGCTCAGTTGGGCCGTTCCCGTCATCATTCTCGCCATCATCATCCTGCCGCAGGCAATCCGGATCCTGCGGGAATACGAGCGTGGCGTTATTTTTCGACTCGGGAAATTACTTACCGCAAAAGGTCCGGGCGTAATTTTTCTTATCCCGATTGTCGATCGCATGGTGCGAATGGATCTACGGGTAGTCACCATCGACGTGCCGCGGCAGGAAGTGATGACCCGCGACAACGTGCCCGTGAGCGTGGATGCGGTGCTCTACTTTCGCGTGATCGATCCGCAGTCGGCCGTAGTGAAGGTCGAGAATTTTCTCAAAGCGACGTCGCTGATCGCGCAGACAACGTTGCGCAGCGTGCTCGGTCAGGCCGAGCTCGATGAATTGCTGGCGCACCGGGAAAAAATTAATCAGACGCTGCAGGAGATTATCGACCGGCAGACGGACCCGTGGGGAATCAAAGTCACCGCAGTCGAAGTGAAGGACGTCGCGCTGCCCGATACGATGAAGCGCGCCATGGCGAAGCAAGCCGAAGCCGAGCGCGAACGGCGGGCGAAAGTAGTCAATGCCGAGGGCGAATATCAGGCGGCTGAAAAAATGGTGCAGGCCGCGGCAATCATGAGCAAGGAGCCAATCGCGCTCCAACTGCGTTTTCTGCAAACCATGCGCGAGATTTCGAGCGAACATAACACCACCACTTTTCTTCCGGTCCCGCTCGATTTGTTTGGACCGTTGAAGCGTGGCGAGCCGCCCAAATCGTAGTTTGCCAGTCAATCAACAGACGAACTTCGCAATTTGCTCGCGAAAAAGTTTGGCGCCTCCCGATGCTGGATGGCGGATGCAGCGTGCGTTCGCATTAAGTTCTTTCAACTGAGCGGCAGCGATTTTTCCCAGCGCGATGACTTGATCGCACGGAAATAGTTCGAGAAAGGCGTTGAGGACTGGAAGGCCAGCAGCGCGTTCCGACTTGTTAGGCATACGATTGCTCAACAGCCCGCGGCGCGGATCGAATGAATGCCACGAGAAGGCATTCCACAGCACAAATTCGTTTGGTTTTAGGCCAAGCCCCAGGAGTGTGCTCCACACGATTGTTGCCGTCGGCTCGGAGAAACCATCGGGGCATATCTTGGGATTGCTCGTGCGCCGCGGCTCAATACCCGAGAAGAAATCGTCTGGTTGTAGCCCCAATGCTTTGCTTCGTCCGAGCAGCAATCGCTCCGAAGTCATGGGAATTCCGCTAAAATGCCCGCCGCGGTACCCAAGCGCTTCGCCGATCACTGCGATTTTCGGTTTGCCGATTCGTTCTTCGAGATACGCGCATAGCTGCTTCCGCCGAATGGACGGGCCGTTCCGGCCCGCGTCATTCTGATCATCGCATTCCCACCACGGATTAAACACGTTGCCGGCGGGAGATTTTTTTAACAGCTGCAAAAAGTCAGGGATCGACTTGGAAAACACGGTTATAGCCAAGTTTCAACGGGCATGTGACGCTGGCAAACCTCGGCGAATTACTAGCAAAACAGCAATCGTTCGTAGCGGAACCAGAGCCGCCTCCTGCTGCGATACTGAATCGTGAGTGTTCGACTGAAGCGCGTTTACGATGAACCTGCCAAATCTGATGGCCTTCGCGTGCTGGTCGATCGCCTCTGGCCCAGAGGGCTAAAGAAAAGCGAGGTTGAGATTGACGACTGGGTCAAGGAAATCGCGCCGAGCACCCCGTTACGAAAGTGGTTTGGCCACGACCCGGGAAAATGGAAGGAGTTCAAAAGGAGATACTGGGCGGAGCTCAATAATCGACGTGAGCAAGTCGAGAAACTGGCACGGTATGCCAGAAGGCGGAGTGTGACCCTTCTGTTCAGCGCAAAAGAAAGTGAACACAATAACGCTGCGGCGCTGAAAGAATACCTGGACCAATTACGATAACGCGATGCCAGAGCTGCCGGAAGTCGAAACATTCAAACGATACCTGGACAGCACGTCATTGCATCAACGCATCACCAACGTCGAAGTGCGGGACGCGTACGTTTTGAAGCGTGTTTCCGCACGTGAGCTGGCAAGTCGACTGAAAGGGCGCGGTTTCGAAAACAGTCACCGGCACGGCAAACATTTGTTTGTGCGCGCAGATAGCGAGCTCTGGTTGCGACTGCATTTCGGGATGACCGGCTCGCTTGCTTACCTCCAAGTCGACGAAGAAGTCCCGAAGGCTGCGCGCGTGCTTTTTCGTTTCGCTGATAACTGCCAGTTGGCGTTCGACGACCAACGGAAATTTGGTGAGATCGAGTTGGTCGAGGATGCGGATAAATTTCTGACCAATCGTGGCATCGGTCCCGATGCGCTGGACATCAATCTCTCGCAGTTCAAAACCATCTTGGGAAAACACTACGGCGCCGTGAAAACTATCTTGCTCAACCAGAAGTTGATCGCAGGCGTTGGAAACATTTATGCGGACGAAATTCTTTTCCATGCCCAAATTCACCCGGCGACGCAAACTTCGACTCTTGACAAGAAAAGAATTACGAAGCTCTTCCGTGCCACGCGTCACATTCTGAGAAAGGCGATCGACGCCCAGGCTGATTCGGATCGTATGCCCAAATCATGGCTGCTGACACATCGCGGAAAACACGGCAAATGCCCGCGCTGCGGCCGTGAACTAAAATCGGCAACGATCGGAGGACGCACAGCTTGGTTTTGCGCAAATTGCCAGAAGACATAGCGGAGAGCGGATCCTCGGAACGATCACCGCGCGGTCCTTTCCGTTCGCGCGGGCCACAGTCAAAATGGCTGTACTGCCCTGTGTTACACCATTGGGCGGAAACGGCCAACCACTTCCTGTAAGCGCCCGGTGATTTGGCCTAACGAACAGACCTCCGCCGCTTCCAGCAGAGCCGGAAAAATGTTTTGACCGGTGTCAGCGACCTCGGCGAGTTTGTCCAGCGCGCGCCTGGCTTTCTCGGCGTTTTTCTTTTTGAATTTGCGGAGCCGATCCACTTGCAACTGCTGTTTGGCCCGCGGCGTGCGAACAAGCTTCACTTCCGGAGCTTGCTCATCATCGTCGCGGTAGCGGTTCAATCCGATGATTGGCCGCGTTCCATCGTAGATTTGCTGTTCGTAACGATGCGCGGCGCTCTGGATCTGGCTCCGCTGATACCGCTCTTCCACTGCTGCGAGCACTCCACCCAGCCGCTCGATCTCGCGGAACTCATCGAGAATGGCCGTTTCCACTGCGCGCTCAACCGCTTTCATTCCGGGCGAACCGCTTAACATATTCATCGTGTGTTTGAAAATTCCGGATTCCTCCAGAAGGATCGCCTGACCGTGCGCAGCAAGCCGGATCCATTCTTCGCTCGGTGTCGTAAACGGTTCATCCGCGCTGTTGGAATGACAAGAGTTCGTGGCATTCATGTAAGACAGCATTAATTCTGCGGCCGTCCGCGTCAGATTGTTTTTGAACTCTGCGGCAATCAACGAGCGACCACTGGTTTGCGTATGCAATTTGAACAACTGCGCTCTGTGGCCCGCGCCGAACACGTCGCGCATTCCGATTGCCCAGATGCGGCGCGACACGCGTGCGAGAGCAATGTACTCAACATCGAGCCCGCAATCCAGAAAGAACGAAAGACGCGGACCGAATTGATCGACCGGTATGCCGCGCCCGCCGAACATCTCCGTGTATGCAAAACCATTCGAAAGCGTGTATGCGGCCTGTTGCACCGGTGTCGAGCCGGCTTCGCCGATGTGATAACCGCTGATTGAGATCGGATACCAGCGCGGCATCTCGCGCGTAGTGAACTCCACCATATCTGTGAGAAAGCGCAACGACGGTTCGATCGGGAAAATCGTCTCGTTCTGCGCCTGGACCTCCTTGAAAATGTCGGCCTGAATCGTGCCGCGTAATTTTGGAACAACCTGCGGACCGAACCGTCGTTTGGCTGCGGCAACGTACATCGCCATGATCATCGGCGCGGGGCCGCTGATCGTCATTGACGCGGAAAAATTCGGCGAGCCGAGATCGAACCCATCGTACAGCCGTATCATGTCTTCAACTGTGTCGATCGCCACGCCGCCTTCCCCAATCTTTCCGAAAACGCCGTCGGCATCGCTGTCCAGACCGTAAAGCGTCAACCCATCAAATGCGGTGCTGAGCCGATGCGTGCGTTGATGGCGGGTCAGATAGTGGAACCGCTGATTGGTGTCCTCGGCCAGCATTAAGCCCGAGAACAAACGCGTCGGTTCTTCAGGTTGCGGAATCTTTTTTCCGGGCTTGTTACCGTTCTTCTCAAAGCTCTCGATTTCGCGGACCGGTTCGAGGTACATCTCGGGATAGGCCGCATTCAAATACGGAAACTCGCCCGGCAAACCTTCGCCAAAGATGTAACGCGCGATCTCACCCGGCTCGTCAATCTCCGGCAATGCAAGGCGCGGCAGCGGAATACCAGTCGGTGTACGCGTCACAGGGATTTTCGCTTTGATGTCGTTCCAACGGCCAAGAAGATCGCGCCCGAACTTTTCATCGGCGCGCGCGCGTTTTACCTGATCGACAACGAATTTGTTATAATTTTCTACCGATTCGACGACTTGTCCCAGTTTGCTCATAAAATGCTTTCTAACGTCATGTCGAGCGAAGTCGAGACATCCGGCAGACAGATCCTCAAGGTTCCACAACGGGATTCGTCGACTCCGCTCGGAATGACAGTGGTTTCCTCACCGTCGCTTTCCCGCTACAGATGTATTCGTAATTAACTCAAACAACCGGTCCACGCCAGGGTCGCGGTGGCGTTTCGCAACAGTGTCGACCAGTTGCTGGTCTCGCCCGCCGGGGCCACGGCTGCGGCGGTTTTGTTCGAGGCGTTGCTCGATTTCCGTGTGTGCAGTGCGCGCGCGCTGGAGATCGCTTTTGTTCACCACCACGATATCTGCGAGGTCGAGCATCACGATCTTTTGCAACTGCAACCGGCTTCCGTAATCCGGATTCATCACCAGCACGGTCGAATCGACTATTCCGTTTTTCTGAAACGGCATCGCCTCCTGGCCGGTGCCCACCGTCTCGATGATGACGTAATCGAAATTCGAGCGCGCCAGAAGAGCCAGGCAATCATGCGTCGCGGGCGAGAGTCCGCCAGCCTGTCCGCGCGTTGCCATGCTCCTCATGAACACGCGGTCGTCCTGCGAATTGATCATTGTGGCGCGATCGCCCAGCAGCGCGCCTTCACCGACTACGCTGGGATCATGCGACAGAATCGCGATCCGCCCTTTCGCATTCCGACTCAGAAAACGCAGGACGAGCTCGTCAATCAATGTTGTCTTTCCGGCACCACCCGGGCCGGAGAAACCGATCACGTTTGATGTTCGATGTTCGACCTTGGATGTTCGATGTTTCCTCCGTTTTCCAGCAGCGTCTTCAATTTCAGTCAATTTATGTGCGAGTTCCTGATCGAACGATTTGGCGCGCGGCGGCTTTGTTCGGGCTTTGCCATAGCGCTGGTGGACAAATCGTACCATCTCATCGAGCGATGTGCCGGCAAAGAAAATTTCGTCCACACCCCTGCGTCTCATGATTCCGGCATCGTCATGCGTGATAGTGCCGCCGCCGCCACCAAAAACCTTGATGTCATTCGCACCTTTCTTGCGGAGAAGATCGACAACAGCGGCAAAAAATTCCGTGTGTCCGCCATTATAACTGGAAATGCCAATGGCGCGCACATCTTCCTGAATCGCGGCGCGGACGATGTCACTGACCGAGCGATGATATCCGAGATAGATCACCTCGATGCCGTGCCGGATGAATTCGAGGTTGATCGTGTTGATCGCGCTGTCGTGTCCGTCGCAAATCGGAACAGCTGTCAGTATCCGGATCGGTTCCATTTGCATAAAGAATAACAACAAATCTGAAACGCAGGAAAACAGGAAAACTAATCAGAATCTAATTTCTTGGTCTTCGGGTTTCCTAATTAGACTTGCTCGATATGCCCGCTCCCTTACACTGCAGCGGCAAAATCAGCGAAGCCGCATGAACAACTCTCAAGCCGTTCGCGCAATCGCCTCCACTGGTCTGATCGTCGGTTTTTTGGATATCTTATCGGCGTTTGTCATTTGGTGGCAGCGTGGTGTTGCCTTACAGCACGGCTTGCAGGGAATCGCCTCCGGACTGCTCGGCGCGAAATCGTACGAAGGCGGGATAGCAACTGCCATTCTGGGTTTGGTGATCCATTTTTTCATTGCCTTCGTGGTGGTATCGATCTTGTACCTGGCGAGTCGCAAGATACGCTTTTTGACGACGCAGCCCATTGTTTCCGGCATCCTGTACGGGATCGGCGTTTACCTTGTGATGTACTGGATCGTGTTGCCGTCGGTGTTTCCGACGTTTCGACACCGTCTTTCCAACGAGTCGATCGAGCTCGCAATTCACATCTGTTTGATCGGGTTGCCTATCGCCTTTCTTTTGCGCCGATATTCTGAAGTGACCCCTCAATCTTCATGAGCAACCCACTGGATTTCACCGGGAAAATTGTGCTCGTCACCGGCGGCTCGCGCGGGATCGGCGCGGAGATGATTAAAGCTTTCGGACAACACGGAGCCGGGTGCGTGGTGAACTATGTGGTCGATCCGCAGGGTCAAAACAAGGCTGACGCGATGAAGGTGGCAAACGAATTGAAGCAACCGCTGGTGATCGAGTGCGATGTCACCGAACCCCAACAAGTCGAGGCGATGATGCATCAGATACAGGGTGAGCGTGGCGGCTTGGATATCCTGGTGAATAATTCGGGGATCATCAATGATCGCACTATCAAAAAATTGTCTCTCGATGATTTCGAGAAAGTCATCCGGGTCAATCTCACCGGCACATTCGTTGTCACGCAAAAAGCTGCTCCGATCCTGCGCGGTGGTGGCCGGATCATCAACATGTCATCGGTGAGCGGGCAGATGGGATTATTCGGGCAGGCGAATTATTCCTCGAGCAAGGCTGGGATCGTCGCGCTGACCAAAGTATCGGCGCGCGAGTTTGCGCGGCAGAACATCACCGTTAACGCAATTGCGCCCGGATTCATCGATGTAGGCATGAGCAAAGGTATGTCGGAGGAAGTGACACAAAATTTCATCAAACAAATTCCACTCGGTCGACTTGGCAACGTAAGTGAGATTATCAACGCCGCACTTTTCTTAGCCTCGCCGATGGCGAGTTACATTACCGGTCACGTGTTAAATGTGAACGGCGGGTTTTATATGGGATGATTGAAGCACCGTCAGCAACAGGTGCGGTGAAGACGGATCAGTCCAGTTTCTGCACGAGCAACCAAACTAACGCTGAAAGCATCGCGGCAAAGCTTGATAACACAAGCGTCACGCGCTTGGCCTGGCGTATTTTGAATGCAGGCTTGGGAATGTCGTCGTGAATCTGACTGGCCTCGAACATCTTCATCAGGAAGAAAGCCACGATGAAACCCACGGCAGCCCATTTGAGGCATCCCAGAAACAGGTCGAGCATTCCGAATAAATGGTAGCGCAGACAGGCGCCCCGCTCAAGCGGCGTTGACGAAATCGTGACCGGGCATCAAGCGGACGCAGACTCCGGCTTTGCCGCGACACTTTGCAGCGCATCCGCCAACGTCGCGAAGGTCGTGATTTGGATCTGCGGTCCGTAATGGAATTGTGAAAGAATATTCAGACCAATGTCCTTGTGCGGATCGGGCATGACGCGGGTGACCGAGGCGACCTTCTTTTCGGCAAGGGCATCCATGATTTCAGCAATGTGACGCGCCGCTGCCGGGTCCATTGAATCCAGCCAACGGAAATCAGCCAGAACGCGAAAGCCCGGTGCAACATCCTGCAAAAGCTCGCGTATGCGTTGTGCGGCCAGCCTGGCCTCGTCGGCCGTGACTTTTTGGGCGGCACTGATCACCAGCAGGCGCTTCGATTGATCCAGCTCAACAGCATACATGCTTCGTCTTGACATTATCTAAATCCCGTCGCAAATCCGACGAATTGATTGGCAATTCGCCAGGCACATCGCTGACGCAGCAATCAGAGAGGCCAGCTAGGGCGCGGTTTGAAAGAAAACATTTTCGAATGTTGGCTGAAAAGCGCCAGAATCCGTGTCACCGATTCGGAATCTCGGAGTGATTTCGAATTGGGTTGCGCAATAGACTTCCACGTCTGTCCGGTCCCACTTCTCCAGCGATGCCCGCACGGCGTTCAGAGCCAACATGGGTGTATTGCAATCCCGACTGAGATGTCCGAGCACAACTCGCTCGATTTCCCCGGGTAACAGTTCCTCGATCACACCCGCAGCAGCTGTGTTCGACAAATGTCCGTGTCGCGACTGGATTCGTTGTTTCACCGGCCACGGCCGATGCGTGTCGTTTTGCAAAAGTTTTTCGTCATGATTGGTCTCGACTACCAGCGTTTGCACCTGGCGCAAACGTTCGATGATCATCCGGGTCACGTAACCGAGGTCGGTGATAAAGCCGAGGCTACCTGAGCCGGCGTGAAACACGAATCCCAGCGGATCCACTGCGTCGTGTGGCACGGGAAAGGTTTGCACCGTAATGTCACAGATCGAAAACTCTGCACCAGTCGCGAATAGTCGCCAATTGCGACATCGATTTGCGAGACTACTGGACCGAAGCGCTTCGGCTGTGAGTCGGTTGCAATAGATTGGTAAATCGAATTTGTGGCAGAGAACTTCCAGGCCACAGATGTGATCGGTGTGCTCGTGCGTGAGAACGACGCCCTCGAGTTGTTCCGGCGTCACACCGCATTGCTCCAGGCGGATCACGACTTGCCGCGCGCTCAGTCCGCCATCAACGAGAATCTTGCAGTGATCGGTTGCGACCAGTGCGCTGTTTCCCGCGCTCCCGCTGCCAAGCATGGTCAAGCTAAACACGGGTCGCAAGATAGCCGACTGTTTTTGTGGTGCGCAAATGGAAATTCACCGCAGCGCACCCTGTCCGCGATCGCTGAGCCATCGGCTTATAATGAAATGGTTGAGTTGTAGCAGCGAGAATCGCCTTGCATCGGCGATAAAGTATTCGCATAATCCTGGCCGAGTACTTTCGGACCGCGATCTCGTTAGGCCACAGCTAGGCAATGCGTGAATGTA
>Ga0126371_10006679_pt1 | contig 10282 bp, 7 predicted proteins | sample PanSoiMetaPlot_4_FD_110145 | JGI IMG/M metagenome (GOLD analysis project Ga0126371, IMG submission 110145) | Tropical forest soil microbial communities from Panama - MetaG Plot_4 | ecosystem: Environmental > Terrestrial > Soil > Tropical forest > Bulk soil | place: Panama | collected 2016-02-17
CGCCGTCGCCATGTTCGGCTCCATCGGCGCGCCGCGGCCAGCATGGGAGCATGACGCCGTCGGCCTCGGCATCTACAACCTGTGACCTCGTGTCCGAGCGGCCGGCCGGCGGCAGCGGAGCAATCGCAGCCCATTGACACTGAGATGACGCGGAATTAGCATCTGGCCGAAGCGAGAGTTTTCTCGCGCCCGGCGTAGAGTCCATTAGTCCACAGAGGACGCCGCGGACGGCGGAGTCCTCTGTTTTTTGTTGTCCGGGCTCTGATCTACGCAGGCACGCCCGCTGCCAGGCGGGCGCTGCCGGACTCCCCATCCGCGGCGTCGCTGCTCAGGAAGGAGGATCGCGTTCTCGCGCCAACGGTCGCGAAGGCGTACACGATTCGGCGACGTCAGCCAAGGAGTGATACTCAGTGCACCGACCGTTCCTAGGCAGAGGCAGCATCCTGACACTGATAGCTGCTTCAGCCCTTCTCACAGGCTTCATTCCGGCGGCAGCGGCTAATGCTGCGCCCGCCAGCGCGTCACATACCACGGCGGCCGCGGCCCACGCCGCGCCCGCCAGCAAGTCACGGGCCGCACAGGCCGCGCATACCACGGCCTCGCAGCGAAGCCTCCTGTCGTCCTTCGCGTCCACGGTTGCGAAGGGCGCCAAGAGCGGCGGCAAGGTGACAGTGGGGCATTCGGTCAAGAACGATGTCTCCCCGAAGCTCCGCAACATGAAGGCGAAGCGGGCCAAAGCGCGGCAAAGGAGATCCATACCGGTTCTGCCGCTCGTTCACCCGCACGCGACGCGGGCGGGTCCCGCCGCCCCGGCCAGGAGGGATTCGCTCCTTCAGAGCAAGACGAATCCCGTCCTCCAGAACAGGCTTGCGGCACTGCACATACCCGGCACGGTGCTCAACTTCGACGGGATCTCGTATCCGGGCGTCAACTGCTTCTGTGCCCCGCCGGACACCAACGGCGCGGTCGGCGCCACGCAGTACGTCCAGATCGTGAACACGGCGATCCAGGTCTTCAACAAGAGCACGGGCGCCTCTGTGCTCGGGCCGGAAAGCATCGAGACACTGTGGAGCGGCTTCGGCGGGCCCTGCGAAACGTTCGGCGAGGGAGACCCGGTCGTAGCCTACGACCAGCTCGCCAACCGCTGGGTCGTCAGCCAGTTCGCGAGCTTCCCGCCGAGCTATGAGTGCGTCGCAGTCTCGACCACGAGCGACGCCACGGGCACCTATAACCGGTACGCGTTCAACCTCGGATCCACGTTCGGCAACAACTTCTACGACTACCCGAAGCTCGGCGTGTGGCCCGACGCGTACTACATGAGCTTCAACATCTTCAACGCGTCCGGTACCGCCTTGCTCGGCCCACAGCCGTTCGCGCTCGACCGGACCGCGATGCTGGCAGGCAACCCGGCGACGGTCATCAGCACGGGCATACTCGGCCCGAACGACAACCAGCTCATGCCGGCCTCCCTGGACGGGTCGACCCAGCCTCCGGCAGGAGCGCCAAACCCGTTCACCGAGATCGGATCGAACGCCTCGGCCTGGGCGGTCTGGCGCTTCCACGCGGACTTCGCCACCCCGGCTAACTCCACGTTCACCAAGGCCGGCTCGCTCACTCCCGACCCGTTCACCGCACTCTGTCCGAATACCAGGTCCTGCGTTCCCCAGTTGGGCTCGAATGACGGGCTCGACGCTCTCGGCGACCGGAGCATGTTCCGCAACGCCTACCGCGTCTTGCCGAACGGACAAGAGGCGCTCGTCGGGAATATGACAGTCGACTCGAACGGCGTAGCGGGCATCCGCTGGTGGCAGATCGACAACGCCACATCCGGCACGCCCGCCTTCGTCCAGCAGAGCACCTACCAACCCGACAGCACGTGGCGCTGGATGGGAAGCGCGGCCATGGACGCGGTGGGCAACCTCGCGATTGGCTTCAGCGCCTCGTCGTCCAGCATCAATCCGCAGATCCGCTACACGGGAAGGCTGGCCGGCGACCCGCCCAACACGCTGGACCAGGGCGAGGCCACGCTCTTCTCGGGCACAGGCAGCCAGATCGGTACCGACAGCCGCTGGGGTGACTACTCCGGTCTGACCGTCGACCCCACCGACGACTGCACGTTCTGGTACACGAACGAGTACTACGCGACTACCAGCGCGTTCAATTGGCGGACTCGGATCGGGAACTTCAAGTTCCCCAACTGCACCACAGGACCGTCCGGCACCCTCGCCGGCACGGTTACCGACGCGAGCACCAACGCGCCGATCGCCGGCGCCACGGTGGACACGTCGGCCGGCACCACCACCACCGACTCCAGCGGCCACTACTCGATCACGCTGCCGGTGGGAACCTACAACCCCACCTACTCGAGGTTCGGTTATGCCGATCAGACCGAGAGCAACGTCTCTATCACGGCCGACACCACGACCACGGTCAATGTGGCACTCCAGCCACAGCCATCGGTGACGGTCAGCGGTACCGTCACGGACGGGTCGGGTCACGGATGGCCGCTGTACAGCCAGATCGACGTCGCTGGTGATCCGAACGGGCCATTCTTCACCAACCCGGTCACCGGCCAGTACAGCATCCAGCTGCCGGCCAACGCCACCTACGACATGACGTTCACGTCGCAGATAGCCGGCTACCAGCCGGTCCAGCAGAGCGTCGCGGTAGGCGGGAGCGCCCTGTCCCACGACGTAGCGATCGCAGTGACCTCGGACTGCACGGCTCCTGGCTACTCGCAGGGCTCGCCGTGCGTAAAGGTCCCTGGCGGCCTCGTCGAGGGCAATGTCTCCGACCTGACCACCGGCAATGCGCTCAACGGCGCGCTGGTTCAGAGCGGCGACGCGCCGGCCGATAAGACGAGGACGTTCGCGACGCCGAACGACCCGAACAATCCGGGCGGGTTCTATTACCTGTTCTCGTCGCTGACCGGCTCGCATCCGTTCACGGCGAGTGCGTCTCTGCACTCCAACGACACCGAGACCGTCAACGTGGCGGCGGACGGCACCGTGCGGCAGGACTTCAAGCTGGGGGCGGGTCATCTGGTGATTTCGCCGACCTCGGACTCCCAGACGCAGGTGCTCGGCAACACCACGACCCAGACGATCTCCTTCCAGAACACCGGCAACGGGCCAGCGCACGTGCAGCTGAACCAGCAGGGAGGGTCGTTCCAGATCCTGGGAGAGGCGGGAGCGCCGCTGGAAAACATCCAGCTGACGACCCCGGCGAGCCCGGCCTCGCTGGGCACGCACGGCAATGCGCCCTCTGTCAACGCCGGACCGCCAGCCCAGCCGACGTGGTCCCAGATCGCGGCCTACCCGACCGGGATCATGGACAACGGCGCCGACTTCCTTGGCGGAAAGGAGTACTCCGTCGGCGGCCTGGACAACAACTTCAACATCACGGCCAAGGGCAACGTCTACGATCCTTCCTCGAACACCTGGAGTCCGATCGCCGACATGCCAGTCGCGCGGTACGGGCGACCGGGCGTTACGGCGGACAACGGGAAGCTGTACGCGATCGGCGGCTGGAACACCTCGGGGATCGTAATGGGCGACACCGACGTGTACGACCCGGCCAGCAACAGCTGGACCGCAGTGTCGCCGGACCCGAACCCGATAGCCGCTCCAGGCATCGGGGTGGTCAACGGGAAGATCTACGTGGTCGGCGGCTGTGCGGACTCTAACTGCACGGCGTCGCCGGACGTGGAGGTCTACGATCCGACCACTGACACCTGGTCAAGCGCCGCCAACTACCCGCACCCCGACTCCTGGGAGTCGTGTGGCGGGATCAACGGCAAGCTGTACTGCGCTGGTGGCGTCAATGGCGGCACCACCTACACCGACGGCTTCGTCTACGACCCGGGGTCGGACTCCTGGAGCCCGATCGCGAGCCTGCCCATCGACCTGTGGGGCTCGGCGGCGGGCGCAGCGAGCGGGATGCTCGTAGTCAGCGGCGGGGTCACCAACGGGTTCAGCACCGTCACCAACCAGGGATTCGCCTATGACCCGACCACCGATTCCTGGGCGGCGATCCCGAACGCGCAGTTCCCCGTCTACCGGGCCGGTGGCTCGTGCGGGTTCTACAAGATCGGCGGCTCTACTGGCGGGTTCAGCCCTCAGTCGAGTGCCGAGGTGCTGTCCGGCCTTACCCAGTGCGGCTTCACGAATGTGCCCTGGCTCGCTGAGAGCCCGAGCACCTTCGACGTGCCGGCCGGCGGCACCGTCAACGTCACTGTCACCACGAGTGCGACGACGGCCGACAAGGTCACCCAACCGGGCACCTACGCGGCGTCGCTCGTCGTCAGCTCGAACACGCCCCAGACCATCAACCCCATCAACGTCACCATGCACGTGACGCCGCCGAAGAGCTGGGGCGAGATGGTCGGGACGCTGTCCGGGCAGGACTGCAGCAACACCGTCAAGCCGCTGCGCGGCGTGGTGTTCGCCGACGGCAAGGGCATGAAGGGGTTCTCCTTCACCCTGCCGACCGCCAAGGACGGGAGCTACGCGTTCTGGGCGCCGGCCGGGGCAAGCCCCTTCGCCATGACCGCCAGCGCGAACGGCTGGATACCGCAGAGCACGAGCGCCAACATCAGAGGAGGGAAGACAACCACGGTCAACTTCACGCTCCGGCCAACGAGTTGCTAGCAAGCGGCCAGCCGGCCATCGGGGCATGGCCGGGCGGACGTGATTAGTCCAGCGAGCGCTCCGCGGGCACGCCTGCGGGGCGCTCGTTCGGGCGCTCTGACCTTGGGTGGCCCGACGTCAATGAAGGACGCCATTTCCGGCGTCAGGGAGGCAAACCATGGATGGCCTATTCGCTCGCACGCTAGTCACCGTCGCCGCCGTCGTAGCTGTGGCCACTCCCGTAGCGGTCACGGCCGCTGCCGGTCCCGTCAGGAGCCCAGCGACCAAAGTGGGACCGAAACAGGACTTCAGGGGGTTTGTCAACGCCAAGAACAGAAAGGCAACCATCCGGGTGGCCTGTCCAGGCCCCGCTAACACCGGCCACCCGCTGGCTCACCAGACCGTCCGCCTGACACCGGCCATCGACCCGTCCTTTCCCAGTGACGGATTTACCGGCACCAAGGCCACCAGCGTCGGCGCGTGGCTAACCTGGCCGACCTCGGTCAAGCCGCCTCCCCCCGCTTACATCGCCACGTTCACCAGCTTCCGCGCCTTGCCCATCCCGACCAGCATCACCGTGCCTTGCGCGGGCTCCGGGCAGATGCTCTTCCTGCCCGGCCCAGGCAGCGCGACCGTGAAGGCAGCGACCGTCACCCTGACCTTCAAAAACCTAGGCGCCCGACAGCACCCGTGAACCGTGAACGTCGCGCCCTTTGCTATGGACCGCGCCATTAGGGCATGTCAGGAGCTGAGTGGGTAGGAGAGGCCGGCCAGTGAGGTGAAGTCCTCCGCGTTGAGCGCGGGCACGCTCTCGGCGTACAGGGACGGCATGGTCACCTGGATCTGGCCGTAGCTGGAGTCGGTGGTGTACACCTCGATGTTGAGCTCGTGCTTTGGCCGGATCGCCGCGGGCGTGGCGGCGAAGATGATGGAACCCGTGGTTTGCGCCATCGAGCCGTTCAGGTAGACGATCGGGCCGGCGACGCCGTAGGCAGGATCGCCGGTGTGGCTCAGGGAAGCATCGGACTGCCAGCCGCTGAGCGCGATCTTGTGCCACTTGAACTTCGCGTTCGGGAAAGAGATCCCAGCCAGCGACACAAACGACCGCGAGCTCGCGCCCTCCGCCAGGATCGCTCCGTCCGACAGGATCACCAGCGTGCCGACAACCCCACCAGATGTGTAGGTCCTGAGCCACAGGTCGTACTTGGGTCTGGCTCCGGTCGGCAGCGTGGCCAGTCCGTCACCGGCAGGGCTCTTACCGATAGCCGCCCCGCTCAGGTAGACAATGCCGCCGCGGACAGCGTAGGCCGGATCGCCCGTGCCGAACGATCGCTGCGCGGACTTCCAGTGAGTGGTCAGCGCAAGCTTGTGCCAGCGGGTTCCGGCCGCCGGATAGGAGATGCCGTCCAGGGAGGTGTAGCCGGCCGCGTCGCCGTAGAAGGCGTTCATTTTGCCGCTCGGCCAGATGTCCACCGCCGCCGATACGATGCCCAGGCTAATCACAGGCAGGTACTCGAGGTGGACGGGCCGGGCCGCCTTAGGCAGCACCGCGAACTCATCTTTTGCTCCCGAAGTGCGCTTTATGCCACCGGTCAGGTACACGACTCCGTTGATGATCGAATAAGCCGCCTTCCCGACCGGGAACGAAGGGCCCCGTGCCTCTGCCCAGCCGTTGAGCAGGTGCAGCTGATGCCAGCTGACAACGACATCCGGCGATTGTCGGACGGGTGCCGTCCTGGCGTGGCGTACCTGATTCCCAGCGGCGCCGGCGCTCCCGGCTGACAACAGCAAGGTCGCTGCCGTGAAGGCTGCCGTAATCACAGCGACAGGAAGAAGACGACGCATAACCGCTCCTAAATCGGCGTACCGGGGGACTGTACGCCTAGGGAGTTTGGGTGCCCTTAAGGCCGGATGTGGGTAGCCCGCGGTACCAGGCCTGACTTTCACGGCTCAGGCGACTTCGGGCGGGATCGGGACAGCCCACAGGGCCGTCTTAGCGATCGTGGCGGATCGGCCGGGGCACGCATAGGGCACAGCCAGCCGCACCGAGCCGCATGGGCACGTCGAGAACGATCTGATTCTCGGCACATCGGCGCACGCCAACGGGTACCGGGCGACCGCGTTCCGCGCCAAGACCGACGCCGCCATGGGCTAGCTCAAGGGCGACGGCGACCCGCAGATCGTCCGCACCTACTACCTGGACCTGCCGGCAACCGAAATGGTAGCCGCCCGAGCACGAGTCATGCGCGAGAGCACGGGAGGGCTGACCGGCTATGCGGCCGGGCTCGATGACACCGAGCCGCCCAGGTCGTTCGCCGCTGACGTCGCGTCGGTGTTCGGCGCGGACGCCAAACTGTGGACGGCGACGATCGCTGACCGCATCCAGCAGGCGTACGCCGACATAACCCCTAGCGCCGTGGCCTCCCAGCTGCGGGCACTCGGCGTCACCGTGAAGAACGTCCGCGAGTCCGGGCAGGCCCCGGCGCAGGGCTGCGATCGGGCCGCTGTCGAGGCGGTGAGCAAGTCATGATCGTGACCGATGTACGCCACCGGAAGCACTGAACACAGCTACGACGAGTGCCCAGACAGCGACTGCCCGCGGTTCCCGTGCCGGGTCTACCGGGAGGGGCGTGAGCGGGGCCAGGCCGAAGGATTCGCTGCCGGACAAGCCGCCGGGAACGCCGAAGGGTACGGCGCGGGCTTCGCTGCTGGCGCTCGCACTTGCAGCAGTTAGCCATCATCAGCACCTGCAGATCCGGCCGCTTGACGTCGCCCTGGCCGTCATCGTCCCCCTGGCGTGTTCGCACGAGACAATGCCGCCGCTGCTCCTCAACCGGCCGCGTGCCCGCTTCGGTGGCCGGGTCAGCCATTCGTTCATCTGAGCCGCGCTGAAGGAGCGCAAGCCATGATGGCCCTCGTCGTCGGAGTTCCTCCCGTGGCGATGCTGGTGCTGATTCCTGCCTCGCTCCGCTACCGGGTGCGGGTGACCCCACGGCATCAATTCGAGGTGCTGGCCGCCGAGGCGCGGCGGAAAGGCGGCGGCCAGGTCCGTTGACATGGGCCAAGCGCTGCGGTCCATTGCACCAAGATGGCGATCCGAACACTCCCGAGATGTAACCGACGCCGGAGCTGGAACAAAGCTGCACAGACTGCGAACTTGCATCCGGAAGGTTTCAGCCAGCGTCATGTCAGTGTTTACCACGATGTGCTAGACCGCTAGAGCGTGCACTCTGGGCGGTAGCGGAGCATCGGAGGATCAATGACGGGCCGTATCCCGAGCTACACGCTCGACCGGGCAAGCGGACTCTTCGCGATTACCGTGGCCGCCGCTATTATCCGCGATGACTCGCAATTGTGTTGACCTTTGGCGCATGTCGGCATTCCGCCGCTCGCGAGTCGCTTTTCTAGCGAAGGAGCGTTCTGCATGACACGAACAGGGAAACAGAACCGCCGCTTAGCGCATCCTGCCAGCTTGCCGGCGGCCGTGGTGCTAGCGATCGTATTGGGATCCGCAGGTTACGGGGTAGCCCAAGCCCACGGCACAGCGATCAAGCGCACGTCTTTGACGCCAGCCAGCCGCCCGATGGAGGTGGCGCGCGGCAAGGTGCTGAACCCGGCGGGGAAGCCGGCAAGCGGCGTCCACATCATCCTGGAGGCATGGCCGCCCCAGAGCGTCTTCGCCCACGTCAAGCCCGGGAAGCATGTGCCGATGAGGACGGCGGGTTCGGTGGTCACGAACTCGACGGGCCATTTCACCCTCCGCATCAGCGCAGCAGCGGCGGCAAGGATTAAAGGCGCGGCGAACCCGAACGGCGTCCTCAATCTCGCCCTGCGCGCCGCATCCCCCAAGGGCTGGGACTGGTTCGGATACTCCCGGACTACCAAGACGCGCCGCGCGAACGCGATCGCGCCCTCATACCTGCCTAGCTGGGGCGCCGGCCACCCAGAGACCGTGACGTTGCGGCTCTCGCGGACGGCCGCGAATGCGCCCGACTTTCCCGTGTGCCCTGACGTCATCGACGAGGGGCCGTTGGCCAACGGCAAGAACGGGCTGACACCCGTCACCGTCGGCGGGACGTGGACGACCTTGAAACGGTCAACCACCTGGATGACCTACGGCGCTAACCAGACCACCAGCATGGGCATCGGTATCGATAACCCCCTCGAAGGAGGCGGGTTCACCGCGTCCGGGACAATTGGCGTGACGTCCGGCCTGCAGGAAACATACAACAAGGTCACGGGCAGCCACTCCCGGCTGTACCGCACCGACTTCACCTACGAGGAATACAACCAGTGCGGCTTCATACTGACCGAGCCCAAGTCGTGGGCCGGAGGGAAGCTCTACCAGGCCGTGCCCGCCCTGAAACACCTCACGCTCTGCGTCCCGGAAGGCCCGGGGACCAGCAAGGTCTCATCGGGTATCGCCTCGACGTTCAAGGGCGGCGTGAGCCTCAAGGACATCATCGGAATCGACCTCAGCGCCGAGACCGACTACTCTTCCACCGCCACCATCTTCTTCAAGGTCAACGGGAACAACACGCCCGCCCAGCTGTGCGGCACGACGGGCTATCCCGGGTTCCCCAATCCCGGATCGGTCCAGCTGGAGCCATGATCTCGCGATGGCGCCTCACGGCGGCGGCGGCAGTGCTCGCCGCCGCCCTGGCCGCGTGCGGCCATTCAGATAACGGCACGGCGGACGGGCCATTCGGCAACGGCGGGACCCCAGGCGCGCACTGCACCGCCGCCCAATCGCCACACCAGGTCGTCACTAATGGCGACCAGTTCATCCAGAACCCCGGGCCCCGGGCCCGGATCACTGCCCTGTCCCTGGCCAACGACCACGGAATCGAACTGCTCCGGGCCTGGATCGTCCAGATCACCGGCCACACCCTCTACGGGAACTGGCTCGGCTGGCCCGTCAACCGCCCGCAGCTGCTCGGCGTGCACTGGGAGACGCGGCAGGCCGCCGACGGTGCGTCCATCGCGCCGACGAAACACCTGAACGGCTACAACATCGTCCTCGCAATCCGCCTGGCACCTAGCCGCCGCGAAGGCTGGGCCCGGGGCGTCTCGGTGCGGTACACCGCCGGGGGCAAGGACTACACCCTGCTCACGGCCACGAGGATCGCTATCGCCACATCCCCCTCGCTATGCGACTCGCTCGTGCAGCAAATCCCGATCTGACGTACGCCGCGCAGCGCGCGGGTAAACCGGCCTTACCCGGGGCACCACGAAAGACCCCCGGATGCTAGCGCACACCTCGCACCGGCCGCCGTTGGCTGAGTAGCATTTGCCCATCGGGAGCCCGACGCCCCGATTTGCGCCTCCGTGATAGGGCGCACCGGATGAAGGGCTCCCTCCCATGACTTATCATCAACGCCGCCACCGGCGAGCTGCTCCGCGACCTCACCCTCAACCCGGACCCCCGCCCGGCACCCCGAGACCGCCCCGCAAAAACCGACACCCCGAATCCTGAGTCGTGGGTTCGGGGTGTCCTCAATGTCTTGAGAGATCACAGAAGTGGGGCGGGTGGGGATCGAACCCACGACCGGCGGATTATGAGTCCGCTGCTCTGACCGGCTGAGCTACCGCCCCTGGCTATAGGGGTGCACAATACCGCAGGCCTGAACGAGGGCGCTGAACCACAGCCTCCG
>Ga0126371_10006680_pt1 | contig 10282 bp, 9 predicted proteins | sample PanSoiMetaPlot_4_FD_110145 | JGI IMG/M metagenome (GOLD analysis project Ga0126371, IMG submission 110145) | Tropical forest soil microbial communities from Panama - MetaG Plot_4 | ecosystem: Environmental > Terrestrial > Soil > Tropical forest > Bulk soil | place: Panama | collected 2016-02-17
CGCGGCGGCATGCTGCTCGGTACTTATGAGCGTGCCGGCGTGCCCTGGTCGCCGCGCGAGACGCCGTGGGATTTCACCCAGAGCCTGCTGCCGAACGATCTCGAGCGCATCGCACCGAGCCTCGAAGTCGGCTTCGAGCACTTTCCGGCGCTCGGCGAGGCCGGCATCCGCAAGGTCGTGAACGGCCCCTTCACGTTCGCGCCCGACGGCAATCCCCTGGTCGGCCCGATCCGGGGCCTGCGGAACTTCTGGGTCGCTTGCGGCGTGATGGCCGGCTTCAGTCAGGGCGGTGGGGTAGGGCTCGCGCTGGCGCACTGGATGGTGGACGGCGACCCGGGCGCCGACATCTGGGGGATGGACGTTGCGCGCTACGGCGACTGGGCGACGCTCGCCTACACCAACGCCAAGGTCCGCGAGAACTACTCGCGGCGGTTCCGCATCCGCTTCCCCAACGAGGAGCTGAGCGCGGCGCGGCCGCTGCGCACCACGCCGGTCTACGAGCGCCTGCAGGCTAAGCACGCGGTGTTCGGGGACTATTGCGGCCTCGAGCACTCGCTGTGGTTCGCCCCGAGCGCCGCGGAGGCCAGCGAGGTCGTGACCTTCCACCGCTCGAATGCGCACCGGCACGTCGCCGCTGAGTGCCGCGCGGTGCGCGAGTCCGTGGGACTCCTGGAGATCTCCAACTACGGCAAGTTCGATGTGACGGGAGCGGGCGCCGAGGAATGGCTGTCCCACGTGATGGCCAACCGGGTGCCGAAGGTCGGCCGCATCGCGCTCACGCCGATGCTGAACGAGCGCGGCAAGCTGATCGGCGACTTCACCATGGCGCGCATCGCCGAGGACCGGGTGTTCCTGGTGTGTACCTACGCGGCCGAGGATTACTACCGGCGCTGGTTCGAGCGCCACGCGCCGCCGCCGGGCGTCAGCGTGCGCCCCTGCGCCATGCAGTACGCGGGATTGTCGGTCGCGGGGCCGCGCTCACGTGCGCTGCTCCAGAGCCTGACGCCCACGGACCTCTCCACAGCGGCGTTTCCGTTCCTGAGTTTCCGCCGGATGGATGTCGGCATGATCCCGGCGCTCGTGGGGCGCATCAGCTTCACCGGTGACCTCGGCTACGAGATCTGGGTGACGAGCGAGTATCAGCGCGCACTCTACGACCTGCTGGTCGGCGCGGGCGCCGGGTACGATCTGAAGCACTTTGGCGGCCGCGCGCTCAACGCCATGCGCCTCGAGAAGAGCTTCGGCACATGGGCGCGGGAATACCGGCCCATCTATGGTCCCTACGAGGCCGGGCTGGGCCGATTCGTCGATCTCGGGAAAGACAGCTTCGTCGGCCGTGCCGCCGCGCGCGAGGAGAAGGAGAGCGGCGGAAAACTGCGCCTGGTAACCTTCGCCGTCGATGCGGGCGATGCGGATGCCTCCGGGGACGAGCCGATCTGGCACGACGGCCGGGTCATCGGCTGGGTGACCTCCGGCGGCTATGGCCACAGCGTGCAGTGCTCCCTCGCCCTCGGCTACGTGCCGAAGGAGTACGCCGGGCTGACGGACGGATTCGAGATCGAGCTCCTCGGGGAGCGCCGCAGAGCGACGCGACAGGCGGCTTCGGTATTCGATCGGGACGGCAGCCGCATGCGCGGGTGATCCTCACGCGATGAACATCGCGAGCGCGCTCGCCGTGAGCGCGGGCTTGCTCTCTCCCTCAATCTCGATGGTGTTCTCGGTGGTTACCAGGTAGCGCCCTGCGCCCTTGCTCTCGACCGATGCGATCGTGATGTGGTTGCGCACGCGCTTGCCGGAGCGCACCGGGGCAACGAACCGCACCTTCTCCAGCCCATAGTTCACGACCGACTTCGGCGAGATGCGCCCGAGCATCACCTCGAAGCTCGTCGGCGCGATGAGCGACAGGGTGAGAAAGCCGTGGGCAATCGTGCCGCCGAAGGGGCCCTCGCTCGCGGCACGCTCGGCATCGAGATGGATCCACTGGTGATCGCCCGTGCAATGAGCGAACTCGTTGATGCGGTTCTGGTCCAGCAGTATCCAGGACGAGACGCCGATCTCCTCGCCGAGGTGTTTCGCCAGGTCCGCCACGGGCATCTTGTTCGCAGGCATCCGGGAATCTTACCAAGGGAGCGTGCGCTGCTCGCCGGCCGGTATATAGCCGGTATGCATCGCACAATCACGATAGGTTATTAGTGTGCTTAAAAGTACTTAAAGTCCGTAATATCAACGCTATATCTATACTAAGCTCTTCAAGGTTCGGTATATTGCAACGCATACAAATGAGCGTAAGATAGGCGCAGCGACCCACCAAACCGCCTTGCGAGGAGCTGCCATGACCGACCGTAACTATGACCTGAACACCTGGCTCGAGACCTACAAGGAGACCTTCGCCTCCTTCAGCAAGGCCCAGCAGGATGGCTTCAAGGCGCTCGAGCGCTTTGCCCGCTTCAACTACGCCGTCGCCGGCGACTACCTCGAGTCGGGTCTCGCGCACGCCAAGGTGGCCCTTACCGCACGCGCCGCGGTCGGCGCCCAGGCGCTGGCCGACCTGCTCGCGAAGCAGGCCGAGCTCAGCAACCAGCTGAGCGAGAAGCTGCGCGCCCGCGCGCAGGAGTTCTCGACCCTCGCTTCCGAAGTGCAGGAGTCGGTGAACAGCTTCGCCGCCGAGGCCGCGACCCGCGCCGGCGATACGAAGAAGGCTGCCTGAGAGACTCCTCGCCGACAGCGGACGGATACTGCTGACAGATCAGAAGGGTGATCACTTTCGGGGGTCGCCCTTTTTTTTGCGCCCCTGGTCCCCGTAGCATGAGCGGGAGTGGACCTGCGCGCCCGCCAACTGCTGCGATCTCTCCTGCCTGCGCTCACGGCGTTATACGGGCCGCCGCTCCAGGCGCAGGACGCCGGCATGAGCGGCCTCTACGGCCGCTACGACATGACCCGCGAATCCTCCGGCACGAGCTGGCAACCGGATTCGACGCCCATGGCGGGCATCCACGGGGGGCAGGGCCCCTGGATGCTGATGCTGCACGGCTACGCGGATGCGATCTACGACGATCAGGGTGGCCGGCGCGGGGACTCGCAGACCTTCCCGATCGGCATGCTGATGCTCATGGCGCGCCGCGATCTCGGCGACGGGGCGTTCGGCCTGCACTTCATGGCTTCGGCCGAGCCCGTGATGGGCGCGAGCGGCTATCCGCTCCTTTTTCAGACGGGTGAGACCGCCGACGGGCGCACGCCGCTCATCGACCGCCAGCACCCGCACAACCTGCTGATGGAGGCGGCCGCGACTTACAGCCGCGATCTCGCGCCGGCGAGCAGTGTGTTCGTGTATGCCGGCCCCGCGGGCGAACCGGCGCTCGGGCCCGGCGCGTTCATGCATCGCCTCTCCGGGATGGACAATCCCGAGGCGCCGATCACGCATCACTGGCTCGACTCGACCCACGTGACCTTCGGAGTAGTGACCGTCGGCTGCGTGTGGCGGCAGTTGAAGCTCGAGGGTTCGGCCTTCAACGGACGTGAGCCCGACCAGCATCGCTACGACGTCGAGCTGCGTCCGCTCGACTCCTGGTCGGCGCGGCTCAGCTGGAACCCTTCGCAAGACTGGTCGATGCAGGTGAGCACCGGGCGCCTTGCGAGTCCCGAGCAGCTCGAGCCGCGCGTCGCCGTGCAGCGCACGACGGCCTCCGTGAGCTACAACGCGCCTTCCGTGGGCGAGTGGTGGCAGACGACGCTCGCCTGGGGCCGCAATGCGCCGTCGCAGGGCGCGGCCAGCAACGCCTGGCTGCTCGAGTCGGCGCTGAAGCTCACCGCCGCGCAGACGCTCTTCGGGCGCGCCGAGCATGTGGCGAAGGACGAGCTGTTCCTCCCCGGGGCGGCGCTCGCCGGTGAGAGCTTCATGATCAACAAGCTCTCGATCGGCTATATCTTCGACTTCGCCAGGGTACAGGCGTTGACCCTCGGCGCGGGCGGGCTCGCAAGCAGCTATGGCTATCCGGCAGCGCTCAATTCCGCGTACGGCTATCGGCCGACGTCTTATATGCTGTTCATGCGCGCGAGGTTCTAGCGATGTCACTGCATCCGGCGGCGGCCAACGACTACCCGCGGACCTACCGGGCGGCGCGGTGGGTCTATGTCCTCACGATCCCCGTCGGTCTGGCCTTCTGTGGCCTGGGCGTCGCGCTCGCCTACCTGCTCGGTGGCGAGGCGCAGTCAGCCGGCGCGCTCGCGGGCGTCGCGCTGCTGGTGGTCGCGGTGGCGGCCTTCGGCGCCTGGATGCTGGCCGCCACGCTCCGTCCCAAGGTCGTGCTGACCGAGGACGCCGTCGAGGTTCACGGCCTCGTCCGGGTGCGCCGCCTGGCGCGCGCCGACATTGCGGGGCGGCGGCTCCTCAGCCTGCAGTATGGGCAAAAGCTGCTCGTGCTCCGCGCGAAGGATCCGCGCGTGCGCGCTCTCAAGATCCCTTCGTCGATGCGCACCGACGCCGTCTGGGACGCCTGGGTCCAGGCGCTGCCCGATCTCGATGCGCAGGACGCACAGGCGCTCGAGGCGGAGGTGGCGTCGAACGCCGAGCTCGGTCAGACGCCGCAGGAGCGTCTGGCGCGCCTCGGCGCGGCGAAGAAGCTGGCGAACGCGCTGAACCTCACGACCTATGCGGTGGCAGCCTGGGGGTATTTCTATCCGCGCCCGTACGGGCTCGCCGTGGTCGCGCTCGGGATCCTCCCCTGGATCGCGATAGTGATGGTCGCGAAATCCTCAGGGCTCTGCCGCATCGACTCGCGGCGCGGCGATCCACGGCCGACGCTGGCGATCCCGATGATCATACCGGGCCTGGTGCTGCTCATGCGGGCCGTGCTGGATGTCGGAGTCCTCGACCTCGTGCGGGCGCTGATGTTCGCGGCGGCGGCGGCGCTGTTGCTCACCTGGGCGGCGTTCATGAGCGACGGCGCGCTCCGCGAGCGGCTCTGGAGCGCCGCGCTGTTGCTGCTGCCTGGTTGTGCCTACGGGTACGGCGCGGTAGTGCTCGGCGATTGCCTGCTCGACTCTGCGCCGGGAGAGAATTTCCGCGTCGCCGTGCTCGCACAACACGTGAGCCACGGCCGCAGCACGTCCTACCATCTGCAGCTCGACCACTGGGGGCCGCGGAGCGAGCCCGACGACGTCACGGTGTCCCGTGAGCTCTACGAGCAGTCCCCGCCGGGCAGCACCGTGTGCGTGCATCGCGGCCCGGGGGCACTCGGCATCGCCTGGTTCGATGTCGTCGGATGCGGGGACTAGAGCCCCGACGCGCGGGTGACCCGTTCCTTCAGTCACCCGCGCGGGTGCACGATCCCTGTGTGCGCCACGATCCTCCTCGAGCGCGTTCCTCAGCCGTGCCTCAGGCGCTCGGCGTAGACCGCAGCCAGCATCGGGCTGTTGACGTCGCGCACGGCGCGCGCGATCGCCTCGTCGCGGCAGGCATTCGCGGCGGCCACGGTGCGCAGCTCGCGGATGTCAGCGACCGCACACACCTGACGCGCCGCCCTCACGATGCGCCCGTAGAGAGCGAGCGATCCCTGCTCGGTCGACAGATTGAGGTCCGAATAATGGACCTTGAGCGCTGGAGGGTTGGCGTTGGCGGCCTGTGCGCTGCCGACTGCGCCGATGGCGGTGCAGGCAGCGAGAACCGTGAAGGCCATGGCGGTGCGCCGGCGCCCGCCGCGATTGAGCGTTGCAGAGGTCATGGGCTTCTCCTGTTTGGACATGAGAGATTCGGGTCCTTCGAGCGCGTCACGACCTTCGCGACGCTGATGGTCAGAGTCGCAAGTCGCCGGTTTCGTTTAAAGGCGGAGCAACACGCGCTGGTCCCGCGGGACGACGAGCTCGTACCCGGAGCTCTGCAGCAGTTTCCGCGCCGCTGGACGCGCTGCCAGCCGCGGCGCCGGAGGCGCGGCGCGGCCCGCGGATTCGTCCCGCGGATCGACGGAATCGTCCCACCGCGCTCAGCTGCGGCACGTTGGCGGCGTTGGGCGTACGCTATGCTCCCGCGAATGAGCGTCTCACCACTCGAACGGATCACTCCGTCGTTCCTCGGCGTTGCCCGTGCCGGCGATGCCGATGACGAGCGCCGCGCCGCGCGCGCGCGCCGCAACTTCTGGCCGCAGCTGGCGGTGCTCAGCGGCTTCTGGATCTACGTCGTGCTCTCGAACGTGCTGTACGCCAACACCATGAACGAGAGCCTCAAGTCGATCAACGTCACCGAGTTCTTCGCGCCGTGGGACGCGCGCCTGGTCCAGCACCTCATCCTCTATCCGCTCTTCATCCTGTGCGCCTGGACCTCGCTGCACATCGGCTGGCGGCCGCCGTGGCGCACGCTCCCCATCCAGCTCTCCTGCGCGCTCGGCTTCGCGGTGCTGGCGGCTCCGGCGCTGGTGACGGGCGAGATGGTAATGGGCGAGTGGCACGGCACGCCCGGGATCACTCACGGCTTTGCCAAGGGCTACGAGAGCTGGGAGGAGTTCTTCGCAGGCCCCGCGGTCCCCACCTGGATGGCGAGCGCAACCAGCTTCCTCGTCACCTACGGTTTCGGCCTCGCGCTCATCACCGGCTTCGGCTTCTACCAGCGCCTGCGCGACTCGCAGCTGCGCTCCGCTGCACTCGAGCGCGCGCTCGGCGCGGCGCACCTGGCGGCGCTGCGCATGCAACTCTCGCCGCACACGCTCTTCAATCTCCTGCACACCATCCGCGGCCAGATCGCCTGGGATCCGCCCGCCGCGCAGGCGATGGTCGTGCAGCTCGGCGATCTTCTGCGCCGGCTGCTGACGGCGGGCGAGCAGGAGTTCTCGCGCCTCGGCGACGAGCTGCAGTTCGTGCAGCTCTATCTGCAGCTGCAGCAGCGGCGGTTCGCCGACCGCCTGAGCGTCGCGGTGCCGCCGCGCGATGCCGTGCCGCTTGCGTGGGTGCCGAGCCTCATCCTGCAGCCGCTGGTCGAGAACGCGGTGGTGCACGGGCTCGGCGGCCACGAAGGTCCGGTGAGCGTGCGCGTGGAGGCGAGCGTCGTCGGCGAGACGCTGGTGCTGCGGGTCCTCAACAACCTCGCACGCCCATGGCACGGCCTGCACGGGCCGGGCATCGGCCTCGCCAATGTGCGCGAGCGGCTGTCGGTGCAGTTCGGCGAGCGCGCCGGCTTCACGGCCGGACCCGGCGACGATCATCGGTGGGTGGCGGAGATCCGCATGCCGTTGCTGCGCGACGGGCCGGCGACGGCGCCGCGCACACCACCGGATGCCGACCAGTGATGGACGTCATCATCGTCGACGACGAGCCGGCGGCACGCCGCACGGTGCGCGAGTGCTGCGAGCGCGAAGGGGATTTCAACGTCGTCGGGGAATTCGGCGACAGCCGCGCGGCGCTCGAGGCGATCCGTGCGCGCCCGCCGCACCTGCTGTTCCTCGACATCCAGATGGACTCGATGACCGGCATGGCGCTGGCGCGGGCGCTCGACCCGGCGACGCTGCCGCTCATCGTGTTCGTGACTGCCTACGACCACTACGCGCTCGAGGCTTTCGAGGTGAGCGCGGTCGACTATCTGCTCAAGCCCTTCGATGACGCGCGCTTCCGGGCGACCGCGGCGCGCGTGCGCCACCGGCGTGAGCAGAGCGGCGCCGAGCGGCAGCGCTCGCTCGAGTTGCTGCTCGAGCGGCTCGAGCGCGGGGCGCGCACCCGCGACGTCCAGCCGCGCGTGCTGGCCGAGGCCGGCAGCCGCATGCACATGCTGGACGTCGCGCAGGTCGAGGTGGTCGAGGCCGACCGCAACTACGTGCGCCTCACCATCGGCCGCGAGGTCTTCCACGCCCGCAGCACCCTCAGCCAGGCGGAGCGATCCTTCCAGGCACAGCCGATGCTGCGCATCAGCCGCTCGTGCCTGGTGAACATGAGCCACGTGAAGGAAATCAGCCGCACGCCGCGCGGCGACTTCATCCTGGTGTGCGCCGGCGGCACTACGATCACGAGCAGCGAGGGCTTTCGCGACCCGGTCCGGCAGTACCTCGAGCGGCTGAAGCTCGCGCCGGCCTGACCCGGCCCCAGGGCGCGCAAGCGCGCCCGGCGCGTTTTCGCTAAAGTCCGGCGCGGGCCCTGGGCAGTGACGGACTTCCACACTTGAGTACCGCAATTCCCACTCGGCGCGCAGCGCTCTGGGCGCTCGGCGTGCTCACCGCGATCAACCTGGTCAACTACCTCGATCGCTACGTCGTGTCGGCGATCGCGGGCCCGCTGAAGGACGCGATGAGCCTGACCGACACGCAGCTCGGCTGGCTGATGCCGGCCTTCATGCTGGTGTACATGATCGCGGCGCCCGCGTTTGGCTCCTGGGGTGATCGCGGCTCGCGCACCCGGCCGATCGCGCTCGGGATCGCCGTCTGGAGCCTGGCCACCGTGTTGTCCGGGCTGGCGCGCAACTTTCCGCAGCTGCTCGCCGGGCGCGCGATCGTCGGGATCGGCGAGGCGGCGTACGTCGCCATTGCACCCGCGCTGCTCGCCGACTGCTTCCCGCCCGAGCGCCGCGCCCGCGTCTATGCGGTGCTCAACATGGCGATCCCCGTGGGGGCAGCCCTCGGGTATATCGTCGGCGGGCAGGTGAGCGAGCACTTCGGCTGGCGCGCGGCGTTCTACGTGGCCGGCGTTCCCGGACTGTTGCTGGCGCTCACGGTGCTGCGGTTACCCGATCCGCCGCGCGGCGCTCAGGAGCGGCCCGCGGCGCACGAGCCCTCGCGACGCAGCCCGCTGCAGATCTACCTGCGCCTGCTGGGGAACTGGCCCTACATGGTGGTCGTGCTCGGCTACGCCGCCTACACCTTTGGCCTCGGCGGCCTCGCGTTCTGGATGCCGAGCTTCCTCGAGCGGGCGCGCCACGTCCCGCATGCGGAAGCCACGACCGTCTTCGGTCTGATCGTGATCGCGACCGGATTCGTCGGCACGTTCGTCGGCGGCTGGCTGGGCGACTGGCTGCTCAGACGCAACCGGCAGGCCTACCTGTGGTTCTCCGCCGCCGTCACACTCGCCGCCGCGCCCTGCGCGCTGGCGGCGCTCACCGCGCCCGCTCCGGGTGTCTATTACCCGGCGACCGTCGCCGCGGAGCTGCTGCTGTTCATGTCGACCGGACCGATCAACGCGGCGATCGTCAACATCGCCGGGCCCCTCGAGCGCGCCTCGGCGGTCGCCCTCAGCATGTTCGCCATCCACCTGCTGGGGGACGTACCCTCGCCGCTCGTGATCGGGCGGGTGTCGGACTCGAGCACGCTCGGCGACGCGGTGCTCATCGTGCCGGTGGCGGTCATGGTCGCGGGCCTCATCTGGCTGGTCGCGGCACGCGTCAACGAGCGCGCCAACGCACCCGCGTGAGCCGCGGCGCCGCCGCCTTCGATCCCCGGGTGCCTCCGGCGGCGCGCCCACTGGCGACGGCGGGCGCCGCCGAAGTCGCGGCGCTGCTCGATGCGGCGCTGCGCTCGGGAGATGGCGCCGCCGGCGCGCACTGCATTCACGAGCTGTGGATGCGCGGCGAGTTTGCCGCACGGATCGAGGCCTCGCTCGCGGCACTGTGGCAGCGGGCGGCCGCGTCGGTGCCCGAGTGGCTGCCGATGCGTTACATCGAGTGGCTGCCGACCGCCTACGAGACGGCGCTCAGCTTTCACCCCGGCCGCCGTGGCCGCAGCAACGTCTACCTCGTACTGCTCGACTTCGCCGACCGGAGGAGGGGACCGTACGGCGTCTACGTGGGGATGAGCCGGTACGCGCCCGCCGAGCGCTTCGACCAGCACAAGGCCGGCATTCACGCCGCCGGCAGCGTGCTCAAGCGCGGCCTCGAGGTGCTCACCGGGCCGACGCTGCATCTGCAGCGCCTGGCGCGGGCCGACGCCGCAGGCATCGAGTCGGCGCTCGCGCAGGCGCTCGAGGATGCCGGGCTACTGGTCGAGGGCGGTCATTAGCGCGTCACGAAGGCGCGCTCGATCACGTAATCGCCGGGCTCGCCGCTGCGTGGCGAGATGCGGAAGCCGCGCGCCTCGAGGAGGCGTGAGGTATCGCTGAGCATCGCCGGACTGCCGCAGACCATGACGCGATCGGCCGCCGGATCGAGCGGGGGCAGATCGAGGGCGCGCGTCAGCTTGCCGGACTCGATGAGGGCGGTGAGGCGGCCGCGGTGCACGTGGGGCTCGCGGGTGACGGTCGGGAAGTAGCGCAGCCGGGCCTGCACCAGTGGCCCGAGCAGTTCGTGTCGCGCGAGCGTCTCGAGCGACGATCGCACCAC
>Ga0126371_10006681_pt1 | contig 10281 bp, 7 predicted proteins | sample PanSoiMetaPlot_4_FD_110145 | JGI IMG/M metagenome (GOLD analysis project Ga0126371, IMG submission 110145) | Tropical forest soil microbial communities from Panama - MetaG Plot_4 | ecosystem: Environmental > Terrestrial > Soil > Tropical forest > Bulk soil | place: Panama | collected 2016-02-17
AGCCAGGACGAGGAGACGTCGTAGAGCACCAGCGCCCCGGCCGCGAGGTGGCGGCGGGCGAGCGCGGTCTCGATCGCGCTCTGGCGGGCGCCGAGCCAGTCGAGGGCGCGGTAGAGCTCGACCTCGTCGACCGCGCCCAGCCCGAGCAGCCGGCCCAGGCTCGAGGCGGCGGTGGCGGCGGCCAGCTCGCGTGCGGTGGCGAGCTTGGAGGCGGGCGCGATCAGGCGGCTGGCAATCAACGCCATCGCCAGTGGCGCCAAGCGCTTGTCGGCCGGCTTGCCGAGCAGCCGGTCGAGACCGATCGTCCGGATCGTGCCCAGCACCGCGGCGGCGTGACCGTGCGGCAGCGCGCGGCGGATGCGGATGCCGTCCGCAGCGACGGCGACGCCGCCCTTCAGCAGCGTGCGAAAACCCTCGACCAGCGCGGTCGGCCAAGCGGAGAGATTGGCCAGGGTGCGCTTTCTGACCCGGCCGTGCTCGCGAAAGCTCTCACGCAACAGGATGGCGGGCGGCGAACCGCGATTGGGTACCGATTCGATGTACATGGGCCATTTAATAGTTCGCCATCACTATTTTTACCAGCGCAATCCATCTCTTTACATGGCTACAAATCTAACGCAAAAATCGCACCGCGCCTGCAGAAACCTTTGGATTCTACGGCCTCAGATGTAAAAACTTCGGCCTAATGGGTCTATCCGACCATTACGAGCGGAAGAGAGAGCCACGCACTTTGAGCCGCGTTTCGCTTCTCGACTGAGCGCTGGCCTCGGTTGCCCCGATCGCAAATTTGGCCCTGCGGGATCGTCGTGCTCATGTCGACCGGCTGTCCTCTGATGAACACCCTCACGGGAGGGGTCGCCATAGTCCGACCGCATCGGCATTACAGGGTTGAGGCATTTCTCCATGTCGGGCGAATCACTCTTGGCCACGCCGCAACTCTGACCTTCTTTAGGGGTTCGGCGGTGGCGCTGACGAATCTAAGACTCCGAATTAAGCTGATGGGGGCGGCACTATTCGCCGAATGACTACCCCAAATCTTGGGAGAGCCGGTCGCGAAAAGACCGCTCGGAGTAGCTTAAAATTCCCAAAAAGAATTTTCGCGGACGTCCCGCACATTTGCCCATAGCCGCGTCCCATCGCCTCGCCGGACTTGATCGAGGTCCGGCCGCGCCTATCCTGCGCAAAACCGCCGATCTCAGGCATGTCCATATAGGATATCCGCAGAGAACATCGCTCCGTTTGAATGAAACGCAGCGATGCCCTAATGGTCACTTGACCATTAGACTCCCCGATGGACTTAGCTCCGGCCCGATGGGGGATCATACGGGGGAGCCGACGCATGGTGTTTTAGTAAGACCCTGTCATAACGCACGTTTTTCGTATAATACGGCGGACATCCCCTCCGCCACTCGATTGATTTTGTTATCCAAATTGGCGTTTTGGAACACTCGGGGACAGTTACTGATCGGGCCTTTCCGCCCGTTTGCCATCTGATTGCCACCCAAACCAGTTTCGAGCGCTGCCGCCGCGCGGTCGTCGGTGTTACCAAACAAGTGGGCGTAAAAGCCCAAACTGACGGTCGGATTGGCGCGCCCGATCCGGCGACTGACGGGTACGACAAGCCGGCAGCGATAAGCTGCGAGACCTGTGTGTGCCGCGGCGCGTGCAGGGTCACCTTCGGCAGCTTGAGCATGCGCATCTTCGTGCCCAGTCTGCCGTAAGACTGTCGGGCAGCCACGGCCACGATCGACAGCGAGATCGAGACAGTGCGCCGCTCGGCTTTCGTTTTCGGCGCCCCGAAGGCCAGTCCCGCACTGGTCTGATCAAATCACCGGTCGATACCGATTTTGCGCTGGCAAGGCTTGCAGATCAGCAGGAAGAGCGCAGCATTGCCAGATTGCAGGTGCTGGGCAGCATCCTTCATGAACTGGTCGTTGATGCCGACATCGGTCAGCGCGCGGAGGCGGTCCCGATTGCCGCGCCGGCCAACGGCATCAAGAAGATCATCCCTGTCAACGCCCCCCAGAAGGGGCTCGAAGGGGGGTATGTAGGCGGCTTTTCTCGCTCCCCTTGCGCTGCGAACCGCGCCGATCCCGCGGGCTGGAGAAGTTCGCTAATGCCGGCCCTCCTGGGCATGATGGTCGGCCAATACCTGAGCGACGACGACCGAGATGCGCCTGCCGGTAGGAATGTGCAAGAATTCATTGGGACCATGCGCGTTCGAGTGCGGGCCGAGCACGCCGGTAACGACGAACTGCGCTTGCGGAAACTTCTCCCCGAGCATGGCCATGAACGGGATCGTACCGCCTTCGCCCATATAGGCCGGCGGTGCGCCGAAGACAGTCTCGGAAGCGCGCGCCAGCGACTGTTCGAGCCAGGGGGACAAGGCGGGGGCGTGCCAACCGATGGCATTCGACCCCGGCTCGTAAGACACCCGCGCCCGATAGGGCGAGTCCTTCTCCAGCAGTGTGCGAATGATTTCGCCGGCCCGCGCCGCATCTAGGGTCGGCGGCAGCCGGAGGCTGAGCTTTGCGGCCGTCGAGGGCAGCAGCACATTGCCGGCATCGACCGGCAAGGGCAGCCCGTCGATACCGGTGACCGCCAATTGCGGTCTCCAGGTGCGGTTGAGTACCAGCTCGGTCAGATCATCGCTCATTGGCGACATGCCGGCTTTTAGCGGAAACTTGGTATAGACCGCCTCTCCCAACGCCGCCGCGGCGCGGCGGGCCTGCGCTACCCGCTCGGACGGTATCTGGACATAGAGCTCCGGCGGGCGGATGGCCCCGGTCTCCTCATCTTCTAGGCGTGACAAGAGGCGGCGCAGGATCCGAAAGCTCGAAGGAACGATACCGGAGGCATCGCCCGAATGAACACCCTCGTCGAGCACCTCGACCGTCAATGTGCCCGAGGCGATGCCGCGCAGCGAGGTGGTCATCCAGAGCTGATCGTAATTGCCGCATCCGGAATCGAGACAGACCACGAGCGATGGGGTGCCGATCCTTTGGGCGAGGTGATCGACATAAGAAGGCAGGTCATAGCTGCCGGATTCCTCGCAGGCCTCGATCAGAATGGCGCAACGCGCATGCGCCACCCCTTGTTCTTTCAGCGCCAGCAGCGCGCTCAGCGCCCCGAACATCGCGTATCCGTCATCGGCCCCGCCGCGGCCGTAGAGCTTGTCGCCTTCGAGACGCGGGATCCATGGGCCGTAGCCCTGCGCCCACCCCACCATCTCCGGCTGCTTGTCGAGATGGCCATAGAGCAGCACCGTGTCATTGCCCTCGCCGGGGACCTCGATGAGGATGACCGGGGTGCGCCCGGGGAGCCTGAAGACTTCGAGGGTGGCGCCCGGAAAAGAAGGAAGTTTTGCCCGCGCCCAACGCTCGAACAGCGCGACCGCCTCATCCATATAGCCGTGCGCCGCCCAGTCGGGATCGAAAGCCGGAGACTTGTTGGGGATCTTGATATATTCGACCAAGGTGGGGACGACCTCGTCGGACCAGCACTCACCGACCGATTTTTTGGTCTTTGCGATATCCAGCATTGGACTACCCCCGGTTACGTACCATCGCAGTGAGGGGTGTTGCGCGTCGCTTTTAGTAAATCCCCTTCGGCCGCGTCAGACTGACGCGTCTGCCTCAACCGCCCGGCGTTTGGCGAGTGGCTGGGTCGTAGCGAGGGGAGCAGAAATCACTCTCTGGCATGAAGTTGACTGCGTCGCCCGCAAACTGCCCGGCGGAAGCGGCGCGATATGCAATCGCAGCGAGGGCAGCGCCAAACAGCCTCCTCCGATCGAGCATCGCAACATCCTCCTCGCCCCGATGAGGCGTGCCCCTTCTCGTGGGCTTGTTGCGCTTGGATACGGGCGAAGGCCACGTGCGCACGGCTTCGCCGAAGCGACGCGCCGCTGCGATCACCTCACCGTAAAAACAGCGTGCTAACGCTCTGAGCGGGCGCCCCAAGGCTGGCAGCAAGCGCCCGGGACGCCTCTACAGTTAGCGGGGTCCGCCGGACGTGGCCCTCCCTCCCGTCGACATCCGGTTCATTTGGTTCGGGTTAGCGGGTGTCATCCCCGGGGCCTCCTGGGACATCTCGGGCGGCGCCGGAGGTGTGAAGTTTCCCGATTGGAGGCGGGTCAGCTCCGCTTGGTTCAACTCGTTGGCTACGTTGTTGCCCTGCGGATTCGGGAACCGGCTCGGGTGATGCGACGGTTTGCCCTGTGCCATATGGCGCGCATGCCGATGGCTCGGCGGCGTCGCCGAGGTCGTTTCCGACGTGGCCGAGGGGGCCGTTGCCGCGGGCGGCGGAATGTAGTTCGATCCCGATGGCTTTGGGCCCGTAGTGTACGGCGTCAACCCCGGTCCCCCGGGGTTCGGACCTGGCATGCCCATCGCGTTTCCGCCCGACGGGCTAGTTGGCTGCGCCCCGACGGGGGCACAGAATGCAAGCACCGCAATAACTGCCGCGCCGGTCAAGAGATGTTTCACTTGATCCTCCCTCCATAGCAATCGAAACCCCGCGCTAGTCGGTGACCACTCGCGACTTTTCCCGATGCGGAAAGACAAACCATCGCTCGGGCTCCGTATCTTCCCTATCCGCCCTGCGACGACTTGTGTCGCCGATCGGTCTCGCCGCGCGGATAACCCGTCGGCACCTTACCATTTCACGATATGGCGCTCAAACAGTGTTTTCAAGCGTAATGGTTGAGAAGCTGAACGTTGTCGACGAAAGGCCACTTCGAGGGAAATGCGCACCTCCGGTGGCGGGCCTACAATTTTCGTGGCCAGCCTCATAGCTATTGCGGGGATCGTTCGGTCATCCGGCGATAGACCGCAGCACGTTCTCGGCGAGCGTTGACAAGTCGGGCCTTGGCTGTTCAATGCCGGGTATATGAAAGCATGGCGGTTTACGGGCTGGTTTTTCGCCGCATTGCTCTGTTCGTCGCCCGTTTTCGGCGAAGGAGCGAGCCTTGATGTTTATAATTGGTCGGATTACATCGCACCCGACACGATCCCCAAATTCGAGGCAGAGACCGGGATCAAGGTGACCTATGACGTCTATGACAGCAATGAGGTCCTGGAGGCGAAGTTGCTGTCGGGCGGCTCCGGCTACGATATCGTCGTCCCGTCGGCGAGCCCGTTCATGGCACGCCAAATCGCCGCCGGGGTGTATCGCGCACTCGACAAATCGAAGCTCCCCAATTGGCGAAACCTCGATCCGCAGATCCTCGAGCTGGTCGCAGCCGCCGATCCAGGCAACACGCATGGCATCCCTTATCTGTGGAGCGACACCGGTATCGGCTTCAACGAAAAACTGGTGCAGGCGGCATCGGGGGATGAGGCCCCGGTGGACAGCCTGGCGCTGATCTTCGATCCAACGCATGCCGAGAAGCTCGCCTCCTGTGGTATCTCGCTGCTCGACACGCCGCAGGAGGTCGTTGCGGCGACGCTCGCCTATCTCGGTCTCGACCCGCGGAGCCGCGATCTCGGCGATCTCGACAAAGCCTTCGCCGCGCTCGAAAAGATCCGCCCCTATATCCGCAAGTTCCACTCCTCGCAGTATATCAACGACCTCGCCAACGGCGATCTGTGCGTTGCGCTCGGCTATTCGGGTGATGTGATCCAAGCACGCAATCGGGCGCGCGAGGCCGGTACCGAGGTGGCGATCGCTTTCCGGGTCCCCAAAGAGGGGGCGATGATGTCTGTCGACATGCTGGGCATCCCCGCCGCTGCACCGCATCCGGACAATGCGTTGCGCTTTGTCGATTACCTGTTGCGCCCGGCCGCTATCGCCGACATCACCAACGCGGTCTGGTACCCGAACGCGAACCCGCCGGCGACCGCGCGGGTAAAACCCGAGATCCGCGACGACCCCGCGGTGTACCCGCCGGAGGATATCCGCCGCAGGCTTTATGTCGATATGCCTGCGTCCCCGGCTTACGAACGGGCCCGCACGCGCGCCTGGACGCGCCTCAAATCCGGCCGCTGAACGAAAGGGGCAGCCGCCGCAATGGCACTGCTCAAGATTACTGGCGTTACAAAGCGCTTCGGCGCCACTGCGGCAGTCGATAACATCTCACTGACGGTCGATCGCGGAGCGCTCTTTGCGCTATTGGGACCCTCGGGCTGCGGCAAGACAACGCTGCTGCGGATCATTGCCGGATTCGAGACTCCCGATAGCGGACGCATCTTGATTGACGGCCTCGACGTTACGGCACTGCCGCCCTATGCGCGGCCGGTCAATATGATGTTCCAAGCCTATGCGCTGTTTCCGCATATGGATGTCGCCGCCAACATTGCCTTTGGCTTGCGGCAGGACCGAATGGACCGCCGGCGCATCGCCGCCCGCGTCGAGGAGATGCTCGCGCTCGTGCAGATGTCGGACTGCGCTCGACGGCGCCCGCACGAGTTGTCTGGCGGTCAGCTTCAGCGCGTGGCATTGGCGCGGGCACTGGCCAAGGCCCCCAAACTGTTGCTTCTCGATGAACCATTGGCGGCACTCGACCGCAAATTGCGGGCGCAAACGCGCGTGGAACTGACGCGCATCCAGGAAGAGGTCGGGATCACCTTCCTGATCGTCACGCACGACCAGGAAGAAGCGCTGAGTACGGCTTCGCGGGTGGCGGTGATGAACCGCGGCCGTTTCGTGCAGATTGGCGCGCCCGCGACGATCTACGAGAGGCCGAATTCCCGTTTCGTCGCCGACTTTGTTGGCGAGGTCAACCTGTTCGACGGCGAGGTGACCCTCCGCTCCGATGGCCCAGCCCTCGCGGCAGCAGGGTTCGACGAACCAATACCATTGCCAAAGAGCACTGAGCTGCCGCAAGGCATTGCAGCGAGCTTGGCGGTACGGCCGGAGAAACTCGTCTTATCGGGCGCAGCGCCTGCCGGGTTTGCGATCGCCGCGAGGGTCGCATCGATCGGCTATCTGGGCGGGGGTTCGATCGTGCATCTCTCGGCCGGGGAGGGGAGGGCGCTCAAAGCCTACTTGTCGGGCCCGGCGGCCAGTCGCTTCGATCGCGGGGCAGCCGTGTGGGCGCAGTGGCCGGCCGAGGAAGGCGTGGTGCTCACGGAATGATCGGCTTGGGACGCCTTGGCCGGCTCGCTTTGATCGCCGTGCCGTTTCTCTGGCTCGCACTGTTCTTCCTGCTGCCGCTGGTGATTGTCGTCAAGATCAGTCTCGCCGAAAGCACGCTCGGGATACCGCCCTACAAGCCGTTATTTGCCAGTGCCGGCGGCTTCAAATTGCAGGCGACGCTCGCGAATTTCGCGCTCATCGCCAGTGATGACCTGTACATGCGCGCCTATATCGGCTCGCTCGGAAACGCCGCGCTGGCAACCCTACTCTGCCTCCTGCTCGGTTATCCGATCGCCTATGCGATTGCCCGTGCCCGCGGGCCGCAGCGCCAACTGCTGCTGTTCCTGGTCATGCTGCCGTTTTGGACCAGCTTTCTGATCCGCGTTTATTCTTGGATTGCGATCCTCGAGCCGAACGGGTTGTTGAACGGGCTGCTGATGAAGCTGAGGTTGATCTCGGCGCCGCTGCCGCTTCTCAACAACCAGTTCTCCGTCGGACTCGGCCTCGTCTACTCTTATCTCCCGTTCATGATTCTGCCGCTCTACGGTAGCTTGTCGGCGCTCGATCAGAACCTTGTTGAAGCTGCCGCCGATCTCGGCGCGCGCCCGTGGCGGGCCTTTCTCGGCGTGACGTTGCCGCTGACGTTGCCTGGGATTGCCGCCGGCTCGCTCCTCGTGCTCATCCCGGCCGTTGGCGAGTTCGTCATTCCCGACCTGCTTGGCGGCCCCGATACGTTGATGATCGGCAAAGTGTTGTGGGACGAATTCTTCAACAATCGCGACTGGCCGGTGGCTGCAGCAGTAGCGGTGGTGCTGGTCGCGGCGTTGGCGGTTCCGCTGCTCGCCGCGCAGCGGCTTCTCGAGCGGGCACGCGGCGCATGACCCTTCGCGCATGGCGACGCGGAAGGCGTGGATCACCGGGTCACCCCCGGAACGGCCCGCAAGGCCGGCCGCGCGGGGGCGGTGATGAACGATTTTAAGTATGTAGGAGCATGCGTAGTGATTGGCGGCTCCCGTGGAGCTTGGTTGCGCAGCGCCGTCCTGATGTTCGGCTTTGGCTTTTTATACGCGCCGATCGCGCTGCTGGTTGTCTACTCGTTTAATGCGTCACGCCTTGTCACCGTCTGGGCCGGCTTCTCAACCCATTGGTACGCCGCACTGTTTCACGATGAGGGGTTTCGCAATGCGGCGGTGACCAGCCTGGAAGTCGCGACGATGGCCGCCAGCCTAGCGCTTGTGCTCGGCACCTTTGCGGGCTTCAGTATGGCGCGCTTCTTATGGTTTCCCGGCCGGCTGCTGTTCGGGTTTTCGTTACTGGCGCCGCTGGTTGTCCCCGAAGTAATCCTCGGCCTATCGCTGCTGTTGCTGTTTGTCGGCTGCGAAATTTGGTTCGGTTGGCCAAGCCGCGGCATCCTGACGATCACGATCGCGCATGCCACGTTTGGCGCCTGCTTTGTGTCGGTGCTGGTGCGTGCGCAGCTGGCCGGATTTGACCGCGCTCTCGAAGAGGCGGCGCTCGACCTCGGTGCGCGGCCGTGGACCGTCTTGGCGCGCGTCACGCTTCCCGGCATCAGCCCGGCGCTGGTCTCCGGCTGGTTGCTCGCGTTCACGCTGTCGCTCGACGATCTGGTCGTCGCCAGTTTTGTAACCGGCCCGTCGGCGACGACATTGCCGATGGCGGTATTCTCAAGCGTCCGCCTCGGGGTCAGCCCCGAGGTCAATGCCCTCGCGACGCTATTCCTTGTCGCGGTAGTCATATTGGTGGCGCTCGCCAGCCTGCTGATGTCCCGGGCCGAACGCCGCCGGCCAGCGTCATAGCAGCGCAAGCATGGAGGAGACTCTTTCCGTGCGTGCGCTGCTGCTCGGAGAGCGGCTGGAAACGCGGGGTCTTGAACGCGACGACACCCTCGCAATAAACCCGTTTACGTTGCGCGTGGGCCGTCAGGGCACCGCCTTCTTGTTCCGCTATGGAGTTGCCGTCTTCGCTCGACTTTCCGCTATTGAAGAGGACGAAGTCGTACGTTCTTTGCGGGCACGAATTCACGAACCGCTTGAAACCCCCGAAACCGATCAGGCACAAGTGCGCGTGAACCCGGCGGGGGAGGACCAGATCGAACCTTCGAGCGCTGTGGTGCTCCAGGAGGCCTCTCCCGAACGTCTTCAGATCATCGCCAATGTGCTCTCAAAAAGCCTCGTGCTCGGTCATTCGGAAGCGCGCATTGCCGATGTCTTCGACCGCATCGAGCCGCTCGCCGTGGGACTGCAGCGCAAGGGCCGGCCGGGCGCACAGGCCAAAGAGCTGTTGCGGCAGATCGGCGATGTCCTCCTTACCCAACACCGCATGGTGGGGCGCGTGGAGGTGGAAGAAAAGCCGGACGTTCTTTGGGACCATCCCGAGCTCGAGCGCCTTTATGCGCGCCTGGAGGATGAGTACGAACTGGTCGAGCGCTCCCGAGCGATGGAGAGAAAACTTGCGCTCATCAGTGAAACCGCTGGCACGCTGATCGAGCTCGTCCACAATCAGCGCAGCCTTCGTTTGGAGTGGTACATTATCGGCCTTATCGGCCTCGAGTTGCTAGTCAGCCTGTACGGGCTCGTATCAGGCGGCTTTCCGTTCGTCACTGGTGCCGTCCGGTAGCAGGATCGTCAAAGCGTTCCCGCCCCCTTGATGGGGACGGGTCAGGGCGGGGGGTGATCCCGTCGAGGACGCCCTCAGTTGATGCGGCTGCGCTCACCCCCTCTCCATCCCTCGCCCCATCAAGGGGAGGGCTTGTCAGCGTCATCCACGCACATTCACTTCGCGGCGACCGGGATGTCCTTGGCATACATTTCCGGCAACACGGTTTCACGCCAGGTCATCTCGCGCGGGAAAATCCTTTCGATCGCCCGCGCCGAATAGTAGCTGGTGTCGGCGCCGGGAGGGTTGCCACCTTCTTGCACCGTCTTGACTGCCTGCAACAGCAACCGCCGCGTCGCGATGATCGCGCGGTCCGCGGGGCCCAGATGTTCCTTCGAGCGGTCGACGATCGGCCCCATCCCCTCCTGCAGCGCGCGATCCTGCGTGTTGATGCCGTCGATGCCGGTAAACGTCTCGTATTTCTGCACGCGACGGTCGAGCATCCAATCGTTGCGCTTGTTGCGGAAAGAACGGAATTCGCCGGACTGCTCGACATAATCGGGACCGTTGCCGTTGCCTCGCTCCATCCGG
>Ga0126371_10006682_pt1 | contig 10281 bp, 4 predicted proteins | sample PanSoiMetaPlot_4_FD_110145 | JGI IMG/M metagenome (GOLD analysis project Ga0126371, IMG submission 110145) | Tropical forest soil microbial communities from Panama - MetaG Plot_4 | ecosystem: Environmental > Terrestrial > Soil > Tropical forest > Bulk soil | place: Panama | collected 2016-02-17
GGGCACCCGCAATGGCTCTCGCGAATTGAGTAAGCCCCCGGGGTGACCTGGATCGTTGCGCGCCGGAAATAAACATCAACACAGTCGACCGGCGCTTCGCCAATGTGTTTTTTCACAGCTTCCCGGCTTCCCAGGTACTGCAAGCCTCTCCGCCACCCCACACGGCCCGGCCTGTCTCTCACGAGTTGCCGGTTGATCCTTACTTATTACGATCACCGCTGGGGTTACCCGTGTTGCCTCTGGTCTCCTCTGCCTACATGCCGTCGCCATTACCCGGCAGGGCCAATGGAGCTTGTTCGCTCGTACTATTTCCATCCTCGTCGGCCTTCCCCAATTACACGGTGGGTCGGCTCCTACATTAATCGTTTCGAGGCCTGCTTAGAGTTTACTCAAATGTCGACTTCTTCCGATTCGATTCACACCAGATGCTTTTGTCTTAGCAGCTTTTGCGCAGAAACATGCGCTACACGAACGAAATTACAGGACGGAGACAATTCAGAGTTCCTCGTGACATAAATTACAAGCTCCGCTGCTTGGGGGGCGGCTGGATGGCATTCCATGAAATCGTTTCTTCGAACTCAATTAAATTTGGAGATAAATTTGAGCTTGATCAGGGCGCCTACGAGCTCCGAAGGGCTGGCCAGCCTCTCAAATTGGGACGCATACCGATGGAATTGCTACTGCTCTTGGTGGAGCGGCGTCCACAACTAGTTACACGCGATGAGATCGTGGAAGTGGTTTGGGGAAAGAACGTCTTCCTCGATACTGATAACAGCATAAATGCTGCAATTCGAAAACTCAGGCAAACGTTTGACGACGACCCCGATCAACCGCAATACATTCAGACCGTCATTGGCCGCGGATACCGTTTCATAGCTGCAGTTGAGTATCCATTTTCCGCGTGCCAGCCTGCCTCATCGACCGAAGTGCAGTCCACACAGGCCCTCGTCAACAACCATACCTCTCGTTTCTCAATTCACCGAGTATCCATGGCAATCGGGGTCAGCGTCATTATTGTTGTGACTTTCTTACTCAGCATGAATGCCGATGGAGTTCGCAATCGATTCTTTGCCAGGGCTTCGGCGGCAGGGTCTCCCGAAAGGTCTCGACCATCAGTCGCTGTGCTCGGCTTCAAGAATCTATCTGGAAGAGAAGAAGAAGCGTGGATCTCTACCGCACTGTCGGAGTTGCTGAGCGCGGACTTGGCGGCCGGAGAGCGACTGCGCTTGATTCCCGGCGAGAACATTGCGCGTATGAAAGTCGATCTCGTTCTTCCTTCGGCCGATAGTTACAGCGCTGATACTTTGACCAGAATCCGTAGACATCTTGGGAGCGATATGGTCGTGCTCGGCTCCTACCTGGCCGTTCAAGGCACCGCACACGAGAGAATTCGAGTCAATTTAAAGGTGCAGGACTCGAGAACGGGCGATACCATTGCCGTAGCTTCCGAAGACGGCACGGAAGACGAACTTGCTCAATTGGTTTCCCGAAGCGGCGATACTGTTCGGAGAATATTGCGGATTGGCAGCATCTCTCCCGACGACGCGGCGCAAGCTAGTACGGCTCTTCCCGAAAACGCAACGGCGGCCCACTTATACGCGCAGGGGATAGCAAGAATGCACTCCTTCGATCCTTTGGCGGCCAGAGATTTGTTTCTTCAGGTATTAGCCATCGATCCCGAACATGCACTGTCTCATGCTGCGCTGTCAGAATGCTGGTCCAATCTCGGTTACGATCGCAAGGCGCAAGAGGAGGCAAAGAAGGCGTTTCAACTTTCTTCTCGCCTAAAGCGCGCCGACCAACTTTCGGTGGAAGCTCAGTATCGCGTTACTGCTCGCGCGTGGTCGAGGGCGGTAGAGATCTACCGGACGCTGCGGGAGTTCTATCCCGACAACCTGGAATATGGTTTGGACCTTGTCCGGGTGCAGACTTTGGCCGGACTGGCGAAAGATGCTCAGAGCTCGATCGAGACTTTATCGCAATCGAAGTTTTCCCCACGCGATGCCCGTGATCCCCGTATTGACCTCGCCGCCGCAAAGGCTGCCGAGCAGACCGGAGACTTCAAACTTGAGCGGCAATTTGCGACGGCAGCGGCCGAGAAGGGGCACGCTGAATCCGCAGGATTGGTAGTAGCGCAAGCTAGATTGCTGGAAGCCGTCTCCTTCGAACGCACGGGTGAACTCTCCAAAGCGACCGAATGCGCGAAGGAGGCGCAAGAAGCCTTTACCAAGGCAGGAGACCTCCAGAACGCGGCGAAGAGCATTCTTATTTCCGGCGCCGCTCTTTATGACCGTGGAGATTACGATGCTGCGCGCGCGAGATTCGAACAATCTTTTCGACTCTTCCAACAAGTCGGCGCAAAGCGGAATACCGCACGCGCTTTAAACTTTCTTGGCAACATCTTCTACGAACAGGGCAAGCTCAGTGAGGCCGAGAACGATTATCGCCAAGCGCTGGCCATCGACCGCGAATTCGATGATAAGGGCGCGATCGCAGGCCAGCTTGGGAACATTGCCAATGTGCTCGACAGCCTGGGGCGACTGAATGAATCTCGTGCGATGCAAGATCAGGCTCTCACCGCATTTACTGAGGCCGGCGACAAGCGCGGCATTGCTTCGACTCTGAACAACATCGGCAACTTGCTCGACGAACTCGGAGACCTGCCTGACGCCGTGCAGTACTTTGAGCGTGCAGTAAAACTCCATCAGGAAACTGGACATAAGCACGGCTCTGCATACGCGCTGAGCGGTTGGGGGCTCGTCCTTCTTGAGCAGGGTCGGCTGGCTGATGCGCGAGCCAAACTGCAGGATGCGATGGCGGTTCGTAAAGATCTCGCCGAGGACTCCACCCTCGCCCAGAGTTGGCTCTCTCTCGCGCAGTTGTCGCTCGAAGAAAATCGAGCCGCCGAAGCTGAGAGGCTGGCTCGTGATGCCGTTGCCCAGTTCTCAAGAGATAAGTCGGTTGAAAACGAAACTTCGGCTTACGCCACTTTGGCCGGCGCTCTCGTTGCCCAACAGAAGTTTCTCGAAGCTCGCGCTGCTGCCAGTCAAGCAGCTGCGCTGTCGCGGAACACAAGTTGTCTATGCGCACACTTCGAGTCGACACTCGCTACAGCTGTAGTCGAAGGCGCGACTGGAAACATACCTGAGGCGCGCCGTCAACTCGATCGCATGATCACCGATGCTAGAAATCGCCACTTTGTGGGATTTGAGCTGAAGGCTCGACTCGAGCGGGGATTGTTGGACATCAAGGACAAGTCAGCCGCCAACAAGAGCTCCCTAGAATCGTTATACAAGGACGCAATCACAAGAGGCTATTTTCTGATCGCGCGCAAGATCTCGAATTGCTTGCGAGCCTGAGACTCAAATCTCTGAGCCTTCGCGAGCACTGCAAAAATGGCCAACGGGAATAGCCGTTCCAGCGGGACCCGTTTACCTTACTAGCATGCGGGACTGACCCCAAACGACTGACCTGCAGCATTCGTGATGGGACTGGGCTTTTTCACCTTCGGGTCGGATGGATGGCGAAAAATCAAGAGTCGGCGGTGCAAACAAGAAGCACCGCCGATTCGAGGAGCGATCCCTCAGCAGCCTGCTATGCGTCGAGCGCTCCCGCTGCCAGTGCATTCCATCTGCGAAGACGAGACGGGCAGCCGGAGCGCCTACCTTCTATTTATGGTTGAGGCGGTTCATTTTCTCTTTGCTGGCTTTCACGATCTTCATGGCGTCCGGATGGCGCACAGCCAAGATAGACTTCTCTGCCGGAGCGCCGAAGAGTTCGGGATGCATATAGAATCCGCGTTCCTTGTCCGGCTTCTCCAGTTCGACTGGAATGCGGTGAGCGTTCGCCCATGCATCCTGCCGGATGCCGGTTACCTGCCACGAAACTTTCACATTCGGCTTGTCAGTTTGGATTGTGAATTTGTGATTGGCCATCTCGCTCGCAACCATAGCCTGGGCGAACTGACCGATCACCGTTAGCTGATATCGGAAATCGCGGTTCAACACTTCGAACCAATCCGGCATATCTACCACTGCTCTGCCGACTCCATCAGTCGTCACATTGCCGTTGTAAACGTTCATCATGTCAGGAGATTCAACAAACGAGTGATAGAGGTACTTATTCGCGGGATCGAGTGGATGATCGATCTTGAAGGAACCAGCCGCCTTGGACAGGTTGCCGTCCACATCGACATCCCCATTGAAGAACGCTGCAAAAGCTCCGCTCGTTTGATTAAGAGCAAACAAGGCATCGCCGGTGGAGTCATTGAAGGCGAACATGCCATCTCCGGCGCTGTGTGCGATGCCGACTACGCCGTCGCCCGAGCTGCCGAAATTCTCACCCCAAACACCCTGCCCGCTAGCCCCGACTGACTGGCCAAGTACGGCAAAGCCGCCGTTATTGCTTTCGCCAAAGACCCCAGCACCCGCGGTACCTTCGGCAAGACCGAAAACCCCGACTCCTTGGTTGGTATCTGAAATGCCATCCACACCGTGAGTCGATCCGTCTCCCGTTGCTAGAGCTCTACCGGAGACCGCCGGCGTCGCGGTAAGGTTGCCAGTGCTCACACCGACCAGGCTGGTGCTAGCCGTTGAGGCGAAGACGCCGTTGCTTCCGGCAACGATCCCGGCCGCGTTGACGTTACCGCTCGCGGTTACGCCATTGGCGGTTAGTTGATTTGCGCTGAAACTGCCGTTGCCATCCCTCTTGACGATTGCATTCGCCACGTCGTTGGATGTGGGTGGAGTGGTCCATTGCAGGCCCAAAGTTCCGTTGCCCTTCACGGGAGAACCACTCACCGTAAAATCGGAACTCGGAGCCGTCAGGCCCACACTCACCACCGTACCAGGAAAGGTCTGGCCTGAAGCAAAAGTGACGACGCCCGCCTTGTTGATCTTGAACCCGGTTTCCGCAAGCGCGTTGGCGCCTGTCGCGAACAGTAGATTCAACGTGGCACTGGCGTTCCCGGTGTCATTATTGATGGGCTCGGCCTGAAGTTGAAACGTCTGCGGCACAGCGCTTCCGGTGGTGGTGTTGAATGCTGACGCTTTCAGATCCATGGGTTGGGAGTTTTTGCCCGCGGTTGCTGTGGCCGTTCCAGTTGACGGCAGGGTCAATGAGCCGCGAAGGTTAGTACTGCCGGCCACATCGAGAGCCGCGGCGGGAGTGGTGGTATTGATCCCGATTTTGGCTGTGGGCGATGACCCGGTCTGGAATACCGCTGAGTTGCCCACCGTTGACGCAGTGAGAAAGTCCGACAAGAATCCCGGTGTGCCAGAGCCAGTGATGGTCGCTGCCGTCACTGCACGCTCAGAGTCGTTCGTCGCCGTGCTGGTTGGAGCTCCAATGGCTGTAGGGCCTGCCAATACAAAGGCCGACGCTGGAAGCCCGTTAATTGTCTCCGCGTCGTGCGCCTTCATGGCATAGGGAACGCTGGCCAACATTACGCGTGGTTGTTCGGATTGGCCGGTGGGTTGAACGCCAAGCCAGCGCGCTTCTCCAGCCACGAAAGTGTCTGCGGGAATCCCATGTGCGCTCGCCGATCCCAACAAGATTGAGTAACGTCCATTCTTGTCAGCGTCGACATTTTGCGTTTCCATCCAAAGAGGTGCCCCTCCCGTCTCTTCCTTATACAGTGAGAATGTCACGCCGACTATGCCGGTAAGGGGCTTGTGATCGAAGTCGGTCAGCGTGCCGCCGAACTTGATCATGCCGGGCACAACGCTATCGGTATTTGCTACGCTCTGCGCCAACATTGTCAGCCCGCAGAACATTAGAAAAAGGTAGGTGGATAGGTAAAGTTTCATGCGCGTCATTGATTTTTCTCCAAGTTGATTATTGGGCAGACCTGCTGCTCCAGTTGTTTTGTTAAAGTTCCGGCTGATTACAGATATTCGAGCCAGCCAATACAGCGAGTCGCGAGCAGGGCGTGAGCGCCACAATTGCGTTTTCAGCATTGCTATTCCTATGACCTTTCGAGGGGGAGGACGCCTCGAACCGCAATACCTAGCCTTGCTTTACCTCTATTTCGCTCGTGGTTTTTCTCGATGAGCGTGTGCGGATACTGCCGGACTATCTGCCGGGGAGACAATAGTCTGGGTATGACAATCGTCTGAAATCTGTATGTAGAGCGATAAGTTATACGAGAAACTAAGGTTAGATTTAGCGCAGTATTGGATTCGTTAGCGGGCTTAGGCTAATGCGACAACTGTCACTTGAGTCATTGACAACGATTAGTTAAATTTGTGACAAATTACCGGCCGCGAAAGACAGCCGAAGTAAAGTAATTTGTTGCTCTGCATTGCAATCGGACGCGACCGATTCTGCACTCTGAATGCTCGGCAACGCTTCTGCATTTGGAATTGACGTTGCGCTTTAAGCGCCTAAAGTCGGAGCGCATTTCGGGCCGCACTCTGACAGCGGATGTCACGATCTTTCTCAAGCACTTTATTGATGATGTGGTCGAGTTCGATCGGTCAGGATGGGTTCAAGCGCACTGGCTAAGTGGGAGGGATGTGCAAAATTGCGTCAGAGTGACCTGCCCCCAGTTCCGCGTTTGTGAGCGGACTAAAGCGATTGGCCTAATCTTTTTCCAGCTGCCTGCGATATGTTCTGCTGATTCTCGATCTCGAACCGTCCTTCAGGATCACTTCAAATTCGCCGTGCGAGATCGGCTCCAGGTGCACGATGTTTCGACATTGACGATGATTATCGCCCGCTTCCAGAGGCAACGTGAAGGCGCCATTCTCCAGCGAACACCTCCCATCGCGAGCTTTTCTCGCTTCTTCCGACTCAAATAGATTTTTGTCGGCATACACCAGTTTCCTGTTCACGAATATCCACAGTTCACGCGTCCATCCAATATCTACTTTCTTGGCCTGCTTCCTGTCTGAAGTTATTGTCGTTTTCAACCATGCTACGGCTCGGTTCGGCTCGGGTAGAGGCCGTCCATACTTGCGGCCCAGATTCACCAGCCCATTCCGCTCCGTGCTGATCGTTTTTCATTCCTGCGGAGCACCAGGCATTTCGTTATAGATGAGGTCCTTACCGTTCGGCAGCGCAGAAAACGTCGAAAGATGCCAATTCCGAACCAGGCCGCGGTGCCTCGCCCCTGCAGCCGCAGCCCACCTTTCATCGCATCCTCCTCCAACCTACCGACCTGTAGTGTGGGCGATATTGCATCGTTGACAAAAACGTTCATCCGTCGGCCGGTACGACCATCTTGATGTGGTTCGATCCGTTTTCCCGGAGCGGTGCCCGCGTTTGATATTGCGGAAACAAGTCCCAAAGCAGGACACCATGAGTCTGCGGCGCATACTGTATGCAGGCCCGGAATGCGGGACAACTCGGATGGCCTAAGATAAACCGCAGGTGCTAACACGAAGCATACGAAAAGCGCCATCTTGATCAAGGCATATTTACAATAGTTTTCTTCATGACCCAAGCGTATGGATCAGGCAACACATTTGCGAGCGAAAGGCTATGAGACGGACATGTGAGCTACAAAGCCGTCCGGGACGTTGCAGATTGGTTCTTGGCGAGTGTTTGCGGCGCACAGGATGCTCAGTTCCCGTGTAAGTGAGGGTGCGTGTGATCAGGATTTCTCAACATCCGTCCACTCTCTTTGAAACTGGAAGGTGGTACTGGCGTCGATTCGGAACAGCGCACGTTTCTTCAGGACGACGAATTCCTGCGCGTCGAATGGAATGTGAACAGCCACCGCACCTCCGGCTTGCAAAACTGCGCCATTCACGAACCTGAGAAGCTTGCGAATTCAGGCAAGCCAATATATAAGTGCGTACCAAATTTGGGGTTCCAGCATGGGAGGCAGTTTCAGGAGGCCATCATGCTCCATTCGGTTAAGTGTCGGGTGTGGAGTTCAATCAAGCAGCCGGGAGCAGGGTTTTTCCCAGTGGCGATGCTCTCGCTCGCATTGGCAGCGCAACCTGTGCTCGCGCAAACATTCACCATTCTTTACCAGTTCAGCTCTTTACCAGTTCAGCGGCGCTCCCGATGGAGCCGCCCCGAACGCATCTTTAGTTGTTGATGGCGCGGGCAATTTATATGGGACGACCGCCTCTGGCGGAGACTTGTCCTGTGATTCATTCGGTCCTCCAGAGGGCTGCCGTACCGTTTTCAAACTCGACAAGAACGGAACGGAAAGCGTCATTCACATCTTCACCGACAACCCAGACGGGAAAAACCCTTATTCTGGGCTGCTGCCCTCAGGGAAGGGAACCGCGTACGGGATGACCGAATATGGCGGTACCGTCTACCACGGAACCGTGTTCAAGTTGGATCAAGCCGGCAAAGTAAGCATCATTCATAACTTCCTTGCAGGTTCGGACGGCGAAAATCCATGTCTTTCCGATCTCATCAGTGATGCTGCGGGGAACCTGTATGGCACAACTTCGCAGGGTGGCACGAACCCGATCCTTTGCAGTTGCGGAGTCGTTTTCAAGCTAGGTCCGTCGGCACAGGAAACCATTCTTCATCGATTTACTCAGGGTCCCAACGATGGGACTTTTCCTGAGGCAGGGCTCGTTCGTGATCCAGCCGGCAATCTTTACGGGACCACCTTCTTCGGAGGCAATGTTTGTCGTTACTCGAACGCTGACGGAGGTTGCGGCACAATCTTCAGGATATCGCCTACCGGCAAGGAAACAATTTTGTACAACTTCACGGGCGGAGCCGAAGGCGCAAACCCGGCGGGAAGGCTCTTGCTCGACTCGGCGGGAAATCTCTACGGCACCACCGCGTATGGTGGGATCGCATGCGACACGTACGGATTCGGCTGCGGCGCGATATTCAAGCTGGATACATCGGGCAAAATTAGGGTCCTGCACACTTTCAGCGGCGCGCCGATGGAGCGAATCCATTCGGGGGATCGATTTCCGACCCGGCTGGGAATGCTTATGGCGTCACCAGTGCGGGCGGCAATTCGTCCTGTGGTGATTCTCCTGCCTTTGGTTGTGGGACGGTGTACAAACTCGATCGCAGCGGCAAGCTGACGATTCTTCATACCTTCGATCTGAGTGACGGTTCCAGCCCGAATGCAACTCTGGTCCACGATGCCATTGGAAACCTCTATGGAACTACACAAGACGGCGGAAATCCCATCTGCACGTATGGGAGTCCACCCACAGTTGGCTGCGGAACCGTTTTCAAAATCACGCCGTGAAGCGAAGTGGTTCCTAAAGACTCAAGGGCGTAGCAACAGAGGCTCCGCCTGAAGAGAAATCGGTGAGGCAACTTTCCGGGTGTGTTTTGGGAAAAATGACGCGCCTCGGAGATCCATGGGCGTATTGGGGCAGGCAAGGTCATCATATGTTTCGTTTTGTATTGAATCAATTCTATTGACCTTTCCGCACAACCACTGCGTGAAACGCGAAATAACCACATTTATCGCTGTTTATCGCTGCATTACGAGATAATTCATAATTTCAAATCCTGGCGATTAGTTATTTTGTTCTGGACAACTGCTGCTCACAAGATATAAAACGAAACAACTTCGAAAGGTATCGTAAGGATTGATATCTGCCTTGAAGCGCGAGAGCCTTCAGGCGACAACATAAAACGGTGGGCCTTGGCGCTCGCAAATGGCACGCCGTTAGGTCGGAGCAAAATCGATAGGGACATAAAGGAGTGCCTGCTATGAGAAACACTTTCATGGTGGTCGTTCTTCTGATCAGTGCGACGGCGATTGCGTTCGCCCAAGTGGATACCGGCAGTTTAGTGGGGACAGTGAAGGATCCGAGCGGTGCAGCGCTCTCCAACGTCTCCGTGAGTGCAATCAACATAGACACTGGTGTCGCGCTTGGCGTCAGGACCGACGCTGAGGGCAACTATGTAATTACGCCGCTCCACATCGGGCGATATTCGCTATCGGTCGAGTTCACCGGATTCCGCAAGGAAATCCGAAAAGATATCGTGCTCGACGTCCAACGGACGATTCGAGTTGACTTCACGCTGCAGGTGGGCTCGGTTTCAGAAACCGTGGAGGTCAGTGGGGCGCCTCCGCTGCTGGAGACCGAGACCGCATCCTTGGGCGATGTTGTGACCAGCCAGCAAGTGGAGTTGCTGCCGTTAAATGGGCGGCGTTACACCGACCTAGCAGAGCTAACTTCGGGAGTGTCTAAAGTCATCGAGGGACCGGTCAACGGTGGCAGCTCGCCAACCAACGGCAACGCAGGCGGGAGTTTTGCCGTCAATGGGATGCGCGGCGACCAAAACAACTTCATGCTCGATGGCATTGACAACAACTCTAATGACAATGGAGAC
>Ga0126371_10006683_pt1 | contig 10281 bp, 5 predicted proteins | sample PanSoiMetaPlot_4_FD_110145 | JGI IMG/M metagenome (GOLD analysis project Ga0126371, IMG submission 110145) | Tropical forest soil microbial communities from Panama - MetaG Plot_4 | ecosystem: Environmental > Terrestrial > Soil > Tropical forest > Bulk soil | place: Panama | collected 2016-02-17
ACCGATTTTAACTCGGGCCTTGGCTGCGACAGGCGCAAGTTGCTGCATTGCGTCGAGACAGCGCTGGTAGACCTCGTTGTACGGAACCTCTTGGGTCACCAGCCCAGCCACCACAAGGATGGCGTCGCAACCGAGCAGCTGAGCCGCCTCCAGCTCGCGCTCGACGATGCGAATCGCCTGAGCGCGGACGTTGGGATCGCGCGCCGAGAGCGGAGTCTTCCAATGAAGGCCGGTCGAAACGTTGGAGACCAGCAAACCGGCATTCTCCACCTTGCGGCGCAACTCCGTCACCTGCGTGTCCGCGGTGTTCATCTGGAACCAGGGGACCTCGCCGAGCCATAGCTCAATACCGTCGTATCCGGCCTTCTTTACCAGCTCGAGCCCCTGCTCGAAACTCCAGCCGTTCGGGATCATGTTGTCGCCGATCGATTTTTTCATGACATCCTCCTAATATCCAGGACCCAAACCACAATCTCGCAAAAGAGGGGCTGTTATGGAAGCATCAAAAACAAGCCCTTCATGCTTCTCGAAAACCGTGCAAGTTCTTTAGAATCTGGTGAATGAAGGAGACCTGGTATTGCAACCACTTACCTCAACCCGAGACTGCTCTCACAATGGAGTATCCAGAGAATCGCTTCGGACCGACTCTAATTCTCTCTCGATGCCACGGACGAACGCAGCTGCCTATTGCCAAAGCGTTGGACTTCCACTGTTAGGGGCGAGTGGCGCGGGGAGAGTTTCACCCCCGCGCCCTCTCAGAACCGGACGTGAGCCTCTAGAGCTCATTAGCTCACACGGCTCCCTGTAGTAGCCACACCGCGCGATAGGGCTGCAATTTGACATCTGCCGCACGAAGGGACTGCCTCGCGCAGCGCCGGTCAAACGGCGATCGGCCGGAGATCTGTCGAACGGCTCGACGTAACTGCGTTCCCAAATGCGGCCGTGTGGCGAGAAAGTGAGCCATTCAAAAAAAGTTACACCACCGTCTTGCTTTGCTACATCGAAGGTATGTCGACCTCTGAATCGGAATCGTTGGATGCTTCCTCCTGCGAGAAGCAGCTATTTTTCAGCAAGTTAGGACTCAAAAGCGATCTGTGGATGACTGTCCCGGCGGCAAAACAGGGTAGGTCCAATCGTCTCGAGACGCCGAGCGGCGAAGTTCGTGCCGGAAGCCCCCTGCCGTTTGGAGCATACCAACACGAGGGAGGAGTCAATTTCGCGTTGTTCAGCCGTCATGCGACTCGTGTTCTCCTGGAGCTGTATGAACGCCTGGATGGCTGTTCGCCCACCAGGGTGATCGATTTGGATCCGGCACGCCATCGCACAGGTGACGTCTGGCATGTGTGGGTTCGAGGTATCACCTCCGGCCAACTCTATGGCTTCCGGATCGATGGACCCTATCAGCCGGTAAACGGGCATCGATTCAATGTCCATAAGCTGCTCCTCGATCCATTCGCGACCGCCCTGGTCGGGACCAAGAACTGGGATTTTGCAGCCGCTCGGGGCTACGATTCGTCGAGCGGTACGGGTGATCTAGGTTTCTCGACTGTGGACAATGCAGGTTGCACACCGAAGTGCATATTGACGGACGCACACTTCGATTGGGAGGGCGACCTGCCACTCCGGCATTCTGCCCCAGACACGGTCATTTACGAAACGCACGTTCGAGGTTTTACGATCGACCCGAGTTCGCGTGCCGCCCGCCCTGGAACTTACAGTGGTTTAACAGAGAAGATCCCCTATCTCCAAGACTTGGGTGTGACCGCGATCGAGTTGATGCCGGTCCAGGAATTCAACGCAAACGAATTATCCCGTGTAAATCCGATAAGCAAAGAGCGACTAAGGAATTTTTGGGGGTACAATCCAGCCGCGTTCCTCGCTCCCAAAGAGACTTATGGCACCCAGGGATCAGCCGGGCAGCAGACGCTCGAATTCCGTGAGATGGTCAAGAGTTTTCACCGCGCTGGCATCGAAGTAATTCTGGATATTGTTTTGAACCACACCGGCGAAGCAAATGAACTGGGTCCAACAATCTGCCTCCGCGGCACGGATAATTCAATCTTTTACATGCTCCAGGAGGATAACCGCCGATACTACAAGAATTTTTCTGGCGTTGGTAATACGCTCAACGCGAACCACCCGGTCGTGAGGGATTTCATCATGCACGTGCTCCGTTACTGGGTGATTCTCATGCACGTTGACGGATTTCGCTTCGATCTGGCTTCGGTACTAGGCCGAGACGAGCATGGCAATCTTCTTCAGAACGCTCCGTTGCTCGACAGCATTGCGGAAGACCCAATCTTGCGCGATGTCGTGCTCATTGCCGAGGCTTGGGATGCAGGCGGAGCCTACCAAGTGGGAAGTTTCTCCCAAAACCGCTGGGCGGAATGGAATGGCCGCTTTCGGGATGACGTGCGCCGCTTCTGGCTCGGTGAGGCCGGAATGATGGGGCTCTTCGCTAGCCGCATCTGCGGCAGCGCGGATGTATATCAAAGATCAGGCAAAGGACCGGAAAACAGCCTCAACTTCGTCACCAGTCATGACGGCTTCACACTAAATGACTTGGTCTCCTATAAACAAAAGCACAACGAGGAAAACGGTGAGTACGGACGCGACGGCACCGATGCCAATTACAGCGACAATTGCGGAGTTGAAGGCCCAAGCAATTCCGCCGATGTGGAAGCCTTGCGAAATCGCTTGATCAAGAATTTTCTCCTCACACTCTTTATTTCTCGTGGAGTTCCCATGTTGCTGGGCGGAGACGAATTTCGCCGGACGCAACGAGGTAACAATAATGCGTACTGCCAGGATAACGCCGTCAGCTGGGTCGACTGGAGCTTCCTCGAAAAGCATCGGGAGATTCATCGCTTCGCCCGGGGAATGATCGCGTTTCGCCGCGCCCATCCCGTGCTAAGAAAACCGGCCTTCTACACCGACGCCGAAGTACAATGGTTTGGACCGCAAGGCACAACTCCCGCTTGGGCTGATCCCGAACGAAAGTCGTTTGCGTGTCTGATTTTTGATCCCTCAGAGGCCGACCTATTCCTCATGTTTAATGCCGATACCGCACCGTCCGATTTTTCCATTCCCGCCGCGTCGGGCAATAAGATCTGGCGCCTGGCGGCAGACACTTCACGTACGACACCCGAGGATCTTTACGAACCAGGGAACGAGCCGTCGATGGAGGATCAGGCTAGCTTTCGCGTCGGACCTCGATCGAGCGCCATACTTTTGGCGCGTGGGTAGCCGAATAGAGGAAGCCGGCACACTCGCTTTCATTGTGAACGCGCCTTTTTGGGATTTCGCTAAGACGCCGAGGTGAGCAGGTGAACATCGACCGATCCGCTGGAAAACCGGCGGATCCTTCAATCTTGGTGAATGTCGCGAAGCTGGTCACCGCCTACTATGAGGTGCGTCCTGACCCCGCCGACCCGAAGCAACGGGTGGTCTTCGGCACCTCCGGTCATCGTGGCTCTGCTTTCGAGGGAGCGTTCAACGAGTGGCATATCCTGGCAATCACGCAAGCCATTTGTGATCAGCGCAAGGCGAAGAAGATTGATGGGCCGCTGTTTCTGGGAATGGACACGCACGCGCTATCGGAACCTGCATTTTCGAGCGCCTTGCAGGTGCTCGCGGCAAACAACGTCGACGTGATGTTGTCCGAAGGCACTCGATACACGCCCACCCCGGCCGTCTCGCATGCCATTTTGCGTTACAACGCCGGAAGAAAAATGGGACTTGCCGACGGCATCGTGATTACTCCCTCGCACAATCCACCAGGTGACGGAGGCTTCAAATACGACCCTCCGCATGCGGGACCAGCCGATTCGCATGTGACCTCGTGGATCGAATCGCGGGCCAACGAGTTTCTGCGGACGAGCTTGGCAGGCGTTAAGCGGGTTCCTTTCACGCAAGCACTGCGGACCTCGGCCATTCATCGATACGACTACCTCCAGTCCTACGTCAGCGATCTCGAAAATGTTATTGATCTCGAGACCATTCGCGCTTCGCGGATCACCCTGGGTGTCGATCCCCTGGGCGGCGCGGGAATTGATTATTGGCCGCTGATTGCCGAGCGCTACGGCCTCAACCTAACCGTTGTAAACAACGCGATCGATCCAACCTTTCGATTCATGAGCGTGGACTGGGACGGCAAGATTCGCATGGACCCTTCCTCTCCTTACGCGATGCAGAGGTTGATCGGATTGAAAGACAAGTTCGACATCGCATTTGCGAGCGACACCGACCACGACCGTCACGGAATTGTTACGAAGGGGAGTGGGTTGCTGCCACCGAACCACTATTTGTCCGCCTGCATTCACTACATGTTTTCGAACCACCGGGACTGGCGCCAAAACCTGGCTGTTGGCAAAACCGTGGTAAGCAGCAGCATGATCGATCGAGTCAGCGCGCGGCTGGGCCGCGCGCTGTATGAGGTTCCCGTCGGTTTCAAGTGGTTCGTCGACGGCCTGTTGTCCGGGCGGCTGGGTTTCGCCGGGGAAGAGAGCGCCGGCTGTTCGTTTCTCGACCGCAACGCTAGGGTGTGGTCCACCGACAAGGACGGGATCATTCCTTGCCTGCTCTCCGCCGAACTCACCGCGTGCCTCGGTAAGGATCCCGGTGAGCTCTATCGCGAACTCACCCGTGATTTGGGTGATCCGGTTTACGAGCGCATTGACGCACCCGCCACCCCAGAGCAAAAAGTCGCGCTTGAAAAATTATCGCCAAACGATGTCCACGTTGTGGAGGTTGCCGGGCAGAAGGTCCAGCAGATATTGTCTACCGCGCCTGGCGACGGCAATCCGATCGGCGGAATTAAGGTGATCGCAAAGGATGGCTGGTTTGCCGCGAGGCCCTCAGGCACGGAAGAAATCTACAAGATTTACGCAGAGAGCTTTCTCGGGCCAGATCATCTGCGGCGCATCGAGGATGAAGCCCAAGCAATTGTTTTGGGGGCGCTCACGCGTAGCGTCCGCGCAGCAGCTGGCAGCTGAGGTGCCAGGAGGAGTCGGTTATGGGCAGTCCAGCAATCGGTAGTCGTTCCCTCGATAAAACTCTCTCAGAAGCTCTCCGCGAACTTGCTCTGGACCTGAGATGGTCATTCAATCACTCCGCGGACCACCTCTGGGAACGCCTCGACCCTGAACTTTGGGACCTGACCCACAATCCCTGGATCATTCTGCAAACAATTTCTCAGGAAAAGCTCGAGAGCGTGGCCGCCGATCCGAATTTCCAGACGTTAGTCGCTGACCTGCATCGTGAGAGGCAAGCGGCACAGCGCCCTGGAGGCTGGTTTCAGGAGGCCCACCCGCGGTCGGACCTTACGGGAGTGGCGTATTTCTCCATGGAATTTATGCTCACCGAGGGCCTGCCCATTTATTCGGGCGGCCTCGGGAACGTCGCAGGCGATCAACTCAAAACGGCAAGCAATCTATCCGTCCCGGTGACAGGGATCGGGCTGCTGTATCAGCAGGGATATTTTCGACAGGAAATCGACGCCCAAGGTCAGCAACAGGCCTTATATCCCTACAATGACCCCGGCCAATTACCCATCAAGCCGTTGCGCGAGCCGAATGGTGAATGGCTGCGCTTATCCACCAACTTGCCCGGTACCAAGCTTTGGATCCGAGCCTGGCAAGTGCAGGTGGGTCGAGCGCGATTGTATCTCTTGGACACGAACGATCCCGCGAACATTCCCGCGCATCGCGGTATTACCAGCGAGCTCTACGGAGGCGGTTCGGAACTGCGCCTAAAGCAAGAGTTGGTTCTCGGGATTGGAGGCTGGCGGCTTCTGGAGGCCCTCGGCTTGAAGCCGGAAGTTTGTCACCTCAACGAGGGCCACGCCGCGTTCGCGGTCTTAGAACGAGCGCGGTCGTATATGGCGAACAACCGGCTGCCATTCGACGTGGCCTTCGCGATCACGCGGGCCGGCAATCTTTTTACTACCCACACTCCTGTGGAAGCAGGCTTTGACCGCTTTGATCCTGGCCTGATTGCTTGGTACCTCAAAAACTACGCGGAACAGCGCCTGTCGATTTCCCTCCAGGACCTCATGGCACTGGGACGCCGCGATCGAACCGACTCGTCAGAACCTTTCAACATGGCTTATTTGGCAGTCAGAGGCAGCGGCGCGGTCAACGGAGTAAGTCAGTTGCACGGTCAGGTCAGCCGCCGAATCTTCCAAGTGCTGTTTCCCCGTTGGCCGGAGATGGAAGTGCCGGTGACGCACGTGACAAACGGGGTACACACTCCTACCTGGGATTCTGCCCCCGCGGATGACATGTGGGAGGCAGCGTGCGGGAAAGGCCGCTGGCACGGAGCTACGGCAAGCGTGGAGCACGATGTCCGGAAAGTTAGCGATTCCGATCTGTGGCAGGTTCGGACTGACAGCCGTCGCGCGCTCGTGCACTATGTTCGTAGACGGCACGTTCAACAGGTAGCCGTCCGGGGCGCCTCCGCCGAAGAGGTTGCGCAAGCCGCCCAGGTGCTTGATCCGGACACTCTCACTCTAGGCTTTGCGCGTCGCTTTGCGTCTTACAAACGCCCAAACCTTCTGTTGCATGATTCGGAGCGGCTTGTGCGCATCCTTACTAACCGGGAACGCCCCGTGCAGCTTGTCCTCGCCGGGAAAGCTCACCCACAAGACGCGTCGGGACAAGGTATGATCCGGGAGTGGATCGAGTTCGTGCGCCGCCCCGAAGTGCGATCTCGCGTCGTCTTTCTTAGCGACTACGACCTGCTCATGGCGGAGCGACTCGTTCAAGGCGTAGATCTTTGGGTGAACACGCCGCGCCGCCCCTGGGAGGCCAGCGGAACAAGCGGCATGAAGGTCCTGGTCAACGGCGGCTTAAATCTGTCGGAGTTAGACGGCTGGTGGGCAGAAGCGTATTCTCCGGAGGTCGGCTGGGCTATAGGAGACCGGCAAGAACATGGTAATGATCCGGGTTGGGATGCCACAGAAGCCGATGTTCTCTACGGCTTACTTGAACGAGAGATCGTGCCCGAATTCTATGCGCGCGATGACTCAGGAATTCCGCGCGGCTGGGTGACCCGCATGCGGGAAAGCATGTGCAGGCTGACGCCTCGCTTCTCAACGAACCGAGTCGTCCGCGAATACGTGGAGAAGCATTATCTTTCAGCCGCTGCGGCGTATCGGGAACGTGCCGCAAAGCAAGGTGCGCTCGGAGCGGATCTGGTCACTTGGCAGGCGCGACTCGCGCAGTACTGGTCAGGCCTGCGTTTTGGCAGCGCCACCGTTGAACAAAAAGACGGGCAATACGTTTTCCAGGTACAAGTCTTTCTTGGCGAACTCGGTCCGGATGCGGTGAGCGTGGAGCTGTATGCCGAGGCGAAAGATGGCCAAGGCCTGACACGAGAGCCCGCGACCCGCGGTGAGCACCTGGTCGGCTCCGCTAGCGGCTTCAGTTACACCGTGCGAGTTCCGGCGACTCGTCCTGTAGCCGACTATACTCCGCGGCTGGTTCCGCGGCATGCAGGTGCATCTGTGCCGCTCGAAGCGCCATTCATCTTGTGGCACGACTCGCCTTCGTGGCGGTGACGTAGCTGGAGGTTGGAGCCTCTAGTTTGCATGGAGAGGAGCTGAACAAATGGCTGGGCCCTTGGTATCAGACGGGCACGAACAGACGGCGGAGTTAGCTTACCAACTCTGGGAATCGCGAGGGCGCCCCTTTGGCTCTCCGGAGGTGGATTGGTTCTCGGCCGAAAGGACTTTGGCCTCGGCACAACGCGATCCGAAACCGGATCTTCCCCTTCGGGGGGGCACCCTGGAAGCAAACGAGAGACCGTTTGATTCCGGTGGATCAGCAAATCAAAGGTAGTTCAAATTAGATGCCATTCTCCTTAGACTATCGCGCCTCTGGGATTCTACTGCACATCACTTCGCTGCCATCCGGGCACGGCATTGGAGATCTGGGGCCAGCTGCAATATCGTGGATCAACCGCCTGAGCGAATGCGGCCAAGGCTGGTGGCAGTCTCTTCCTCTAGGCCCCACCGGTCCAGGCAATTCACCCTATCAGCCTTTATCGTCATTTGGCGGTAACGCGCTGGTGATCAGTCCTGATCGCCTCATTGAGGATGAGCTATTGAAGCCGAACGACACCGCGCATCCTTCCTTCTCAGCCGCTTACGTTGATTACGACACGATAATTCCGTTTAAACGTTTATTGCTCGCAAAAGCTTGGGGTCACTTCAAAGCTGGGGCTCGTGCTGACCTTCGTCCAGCCTACGAGCAGTTCTGCCGAGATCAGAGTCATTGGCTGGATGATTACGCCCTTTTCCGGGCGCTGAAAGCAAAGTTTAACAACGCTCCGTACCCTGAGTGGCCCGACGATTTAGTCCAGCGCAAGCCTGCGGCACTGGAGCGGGCTCGTCTCGAACTTACCGATCGAATCAGCCTGTCACGCTTTGCGCAGTTCTTGGTGTTCCGCCAAGCGGAGCAGTTGAAGAGCCACGCACGTGCCAAGGGTCTCAGATTGGTCGGCGACCTGCCTTTCTTCGTCTCTGCCGACTCGAGCGATGTTTGGGCGCATCCTGAGCTATTCCTGCTCGATGAGCATCGGCGGCCTCGATTTGTCGCCGGTGTGCCCCCCGACTATTTCAGTGCTCTTGGGCAGCTCTGGGGTAATCCACTGTACGACTGGGAGGTTCTTCGTCAGCTGGGGTATCGTTGGTTGATAGACCGTTTGCGGTCGTTGTTGAGCCACGTGGACTCGATTCGCCTGGATCATTTCCGCGGTTTCATCGCGGCCTGGCACGTGCCGGCAGGGGCCCCCGACGCCCGGTCTGGAGAGTGGCTGCCAGGTCCAGGCGCCGATTTCTTCCGCGCCGCGGAAAGAGAGTTGGGCACTATTCCGTTCATTGCCGAGGATTTGGGGCTAATCACACCCGAAGTGCATGCGCTACGCGATCAGTTTCAGCTTCCAGGCATGCGTGTCCTGCAGTTCGCGTTCGACGGCCATCAGGACAACCCTTACCTGCCCGCGAACTACGTCCCAAACACGGTGGTATACACGGGCACCCACGACAATCCGACCACACGCGGCTGGTTCGAAGAGTTAACCGACGACCAACGCCAGAGGATCTGGAAATACGTAAAAGGCGAAAGGGCTAGAAGCAGCGAAGCGGCACACGCCTTGATCGAATTGGCTTGGTCTTCTGTTGCCGCGCTCGCCATAACGCCGCTGCCGGACCTGCTGAATCTTGGCAAAGAGGCTCGGATGAACACGCCAGGCCGTCCTGAGGGAAATTGGCGATGGCGCTCGACCGAGGACCTGCTCTCCGATTCGGCATTCGAATGGCTGAGCGAGCTGACGAAGAGTACAAGTCGCTCCGGAACTCCGGTAGCTTACGGCGTGAAGAAGCTGGAGGCCACGTCAACAAGCTGACCACCAACACTGCTCCGTCCGAGGAGGGCGCAGTTCTGCATGACCTGACCATGCCGCCGGCGAAATCTTGAGTTCAAGCAGGTAGCAATATTAGAAGAAAAAGAAAGGAGCGCGACAATGGCAACACCCGCGACACCAAGCTCCACACCAAAAGCCGAGCCCCTAAAGAGACGCAAGGCCTGGGTGGATCTAAAGGACCATTATGAGGAGGTCCGCGACCAGCACCTCAAGAAGTTATTTGCAGAAGACCCGCAGCGCGGCGAGCGGATGACCGCCGAAGGTGTCGGTATCTTCCTGGATTACTCGAAAAATCGAATCACCGACAGAACCATCAAGCTGCTCGTCCAGCTCGCGGAAGATTCGGGCCTTCGCTCGCACATAGACGCGATGTTTCGTGGGGAGAAAATCAACTTTACGGAGAAGCGCGCGGTCCTGCATGTAGCCCTGCGCGCCCCGAGGGGCACATCTATTCTGGTCGATGGCGAAAACGTAGTTCCCGACGTACACGCGGTCCTCGACAACATGACGGAATTTTCGAATCGTGTGCGCAGCGGTGCGTGGAAGGGGCACACTGGCAAGCGCATTCGCAACATCATCAACATCGGCATTGGCGGGTCCGACCTGGGGCCGGTGATGGCGTACGAGGCGCTAAGACATTACGCCGATCGTGACCTGACTGTCCGTTTTGTTTCCAATGTGGACGGCACAGATTTCGCTGAAGCTGTGCGCGATCTGGACGCAGCGGAAACGCTGTTTATCGTCTCCTCGAAAACGTTCACGACGCTGGAAACGATGACCAACGCGCACTCGGCTAGGGCCTGGTCTGTCGCGTGGCTGCGCGGCGATGAAAAGTCGGTGGCGAAACACTTCGTCGCC
>Ga0126371_10006685_pt1 | contig 10279 bp, 9 predicted proteins | sample PanSoiMetaPlot_4_FD_110145 | JGI IMG/M metagenome (GOLD analysis project Ga0126371, IMG submission 110145) | Tropical forest soil microbial communities from Panama - MetaG Plot_4 | ecosystem: Environmental > Terrestrial > Soil > Tropical forest > Bulk soil | place: Panama | collected 2016-02-17
ATGTCCGCTTCGGGTCACAAGCGGAAGAACTCAGATTGAGCATATAGAGTCCGCTTTACCCCCCAAGAGCGGACATGAAGCGGACATGTCGGCAGGTCCGCTAATTGCTAACAACGGACCACGAGGTCCGAGTGGCGTGGGCCTCTAAGCCAAGGGGCCCACGCATCGTTTCGAGCGCGACCGAGCGGCCGTTCAGTAGGCGGCAAGCCCCTGCGCGGAGCGGTTGGGCGGCCGCCCGCCGCCCCGGTGAGCGCTGTCAAGCTGCCGTCGCCATTGCATAGAAGGCACGCTGTACCCATCCAGAAGAGTGCGACGATCCAGATAACCGCTCGAACAGTCGCAGGAACAAAGAGACCGGGAAAGATGGCGACCTGAGGAATCCTCAGGCGGCCCGCTCGTCTTCTACCGCGCGGCCCTCGAAGGTGAGCCTGGACGCCGCGCACGGCCGACCGAAGAGATACCCTTGCACCTCGTTACAGCCCGATGCACGCAACACCTCAAATTGATTGAACGTCTCCACACCTTCCGCTGTCGTCTTGATGTCGAGGCTGCGTGCAAGTCCAGTGATCGCAACAACGATCGAGGCTCGGTCCGCGCGAGTCCCCAGATCGTCCACGAAAGATTTGTCGATCTTGATCTTGTGGAACGGAAACATCTGGAGATAGCTGAGCGACGAATATCCGGTGCCGAAGTCGTCCAGAACGACGGATACGCCGATCCGGGCGAGCTCATGGAGGATGGCGATGTTCGCCGTATCCTTCTCAAGTATGACCGATTCGGTGATCTCCAATTCCAGGCGGCCAGGCGCGAGGCCAGACTGGGACAGCGCCGCGGCGACGCTTTCGACCAAATTCCCGTGTTTGAATTGCGCCGGAGATAGATTGATGGCAAGGTTGACGTGTGACGGCCATTCGGCGGCATCCAAACAAGCCTTGAGCAGCACCCACTGGCCCAGGGGCACGATCAAGCCGGTCTGTTCGGCCATGGGTATGAACTCGGCAGGCGCAATCAAGCCGCGCTCGGGATGATGCCAGCGCACCAATGCCTCCACGCCGATGACGGCCTGGGTGACGGCGCTCACGATCGGTTGGTAATGAAGCTCGAATTCTCCCTTCTCGACCGCCGCCCGCAGATCCGTCTCCATCATGCGAAGCGCCCGCGCTTCGTCGTACATCTCGGTCCGGAAGAAGCAGTATCCCGTGTTGGCGTCGGCCTTGGCCCGGTACAGGGCGAGGTCAGCGTCCCTCAACAGTTCATGTACCTCCGTGCCGTTATCGAGGGCCGTCGCAATACCGATGCTCGTCCCAATGATGACACGGTGGCCTTCGACGTCGTAGGGCGCTGCGATCGTCGCCAGCAGGCGCTCCGCCAGTGCCACCTGTCCCTGGATGGGATCATCGTTGATGGTTCGCAGGATTGCGAACTCATCACCGCCGAGTCGGGCAACTGTGTCGCTCGCACCGACCACATCGCGCAACCGTTGCGCCACCTGCATCAGGAGTGCGTCGCCGATCGGATGGCCGAGCGTATCGTTCACCGCCTTGAAGCGGTTGAGATCGAGTACGAGGATGCTGAACCTCTCTCCGTCCTGGCGCAGCCGGGCCCGCGCTTCGTCCATCTTTTCGCGCAGCAGGAGGCGATTGGCGAGACCCGTCAGGGCGTCGTGCCGTGCCATGCGGGTGATCTCATTCTCCGCCCGCTTCTGTGCCGTCACGTCCTGGTGCACCACGACCCATCCGCCCCCATACATCGGCTGATAAGCCACGGCGACGATTCGTCCGTCGCGCAGCTCTCTGACCTTATGGCGGGCTTCGGCGCGCGACACTTCCGCGAGGATCTCCGCGATGTGGTCCATGTCTCCGACAGGACCCGCGTCGGACATCGCACGCGCTTCGAGGATGGCCCGTAGTGGCGTACCTGGCTGCCCGAGCTCCGGCGGCAATCCATACATTTCAAGATACAGGTTATTGCACACCACAAGGCGCTGGTCCTTGTCGAACATGGACATGCCGTGCGCCATGTTGTTGAGCGCAGCGGCGAAGCGCTGGTTCTGCGCCTGCAAAGCCTCCTCGTTTTGGCGCAACATCGAATTGTGGCGCTGCAGATCAGCGTTTCGCTCCTCCGTCCGCTTGGCGTCGAGCGCGGCCTTGGCGGCATCGGCTTCCTCACGAGCCATCCGGCGCGAGACCAGCAGCACGAGCGCAATCGTCACAACCGCAATCAGGCTGAGCACGGCGAACAGGACGAGGAAGGACCAGGCGCGAATGGCAGCCATCATATTCGTGGGGGCGCTTTCGTCCGACTGCGTTTCTACGCGGAATACCGGTTTCCCTTCCGGCGAACGGATCAGGACCTCAGCTTCGAGCTTCGCGGCGCTGTCGGGGATCTCATATTCGTGCAATTCGGCAAGCGCATGTGCGCCGTCAACGCTGGCGATGAGCACGCCCATCCCAAGATAGTTGTCCAGATCGCGCAAAGCATGCAGCGGATCGACGTGCACGGCGAGGTATCCGGTCGTCAGTCTGAGTCCGCCGACCGGGACGGCCACCGAGAGATACGGCGCACCATCAAGGGTCCAGACGTGCCGCAGCCGGGCAAAGCGGGCGTTCCCCTGGCGCGCCGCCAACAGGCTGCTCAGCGCCTCCGTGGCGCGCAGGCCCGGCGCGTTCATGTGCTCGGCGAGCACGTTGCCGTCGGCGTCATAGACGGTAACGCCGCGCAACGCGATATGGCCGGAGGTCACGGCGTAGCGGCGACCGAGGGACGGCAGCAATTGCTTGAGCCCGTCGCGATCAGTCTCGGCAACGGCACTGCGCACGTGGAATTCGCCGGCGATATCGCTGGCGAGCGACTGCACGTCCTCGGCATGCCGCTGCCAGACGACCTCGTTGACGTACCGCTCGACGAATTTGCTCACGCGCTCGACCTGGACGGCGCGGGTCGCGAGCTCATAGCGCGCCGTTGCAACATACATCGCGCCGGCGGCGGCGATGAAGCCCGTCACCATGGAGACCGCTACAATGATCTCGAGCTGGCGGCGCGGCGTCATGGGTCTGAGGAGGCTCGCAGGAGCGCCGTTAGCGCACGAGCGGCAACCCGCGCTCCTTCCATTCCGTCAAGCCGAGTGCGTAGTAATATACTTTCGTATATCCCCACGAAACCGCCTTCGCGCTTGCGGTGGCAGCGCGGCCACATTTCACACCATTGCAATAGAAAAGCACCGGGGCGTCCTTGGACTTCAGGATGCGCGCAAGAACTGCTTCATCGATGATATCGGCGTCAACCAGTTGCACCGCGCCTTCAATGTGGCCGGCTTCATAATCGGCGCGCGTGCGATTGTCGACGATCGCCAACTCAGAATTCGTTTGGATGAGTTTGATCACGTCGTCGGCATAGACGGTGATCGCCCCCTTGATCTCCAAGGGCGCGTCGGCAGCCGGTGCAGGCTTGGCCAACCCAAATGCCACCACCACCGCCGCTAGTAATAGACACAATTGACGCATACTCTACCGCCTTGCGGTGCCGCGGGAGCCCTGGTGTTCGCAAGTGGGGCGCCTTCAACGGACGGAGGACGCTGAGCGAGGATTTCTACAATCGGTCTGATAAGATTTCGTTAATCTCTCGGTACGTGCTGCCCCGTAACGGCTCCGGAGGGACGGGGGCTTCCGATCGCTGCTGAAGCAGAGAAGTCCATTTTCCTGGTTCAGGCGGTCGCTATGTGCTCGAACCAGCTTACGATCAGCGCTATTTAAGAGATGAAAGCGCCGGAAGTTCGAACGGTTCTTTTACTGTATTTTTCGAACTCTATGGGGCGATGCAGCTGTCCCTGCCGCAAACCGAAAACGGCTGACCGGTGGCGCAAATCGGTTGATATTTGCTTCCGACGAGCGATCTTTGCAGTTTGATCTGGCGTGCTCCGATCGGACTGTTCTGGTCACGGGCTGCATTGGAAGCCGAAATCCTTGTTCTTCGACGGGGCCAGCGATACGACGCGAGCCGGTCGGCAAACCAAGACCTGCAGTCGCCGAGAGGTCGAACTGGCCGGGCACCGGACTGATCTGCCACTTGAGAGCGGGCGCTACATTGGAAAATCCGGAATCGGCGGGACCGTGGACGGCCGCAAAATAGGTCGGCAAATCGACCAGCAGCTCCATGCAGGGCGCGACGCCCGCACGAAGCCGGCTGTTGGTTCCGTCGACGATTCGCGAGCCATTCCGTGAGACGACGTCCACGCCGTTCTCGCTCTGCAGGCTGCCGAGCGGTACCACCAGACTCGAGTTCGTAACATCGGGCCGGTCAGTCGCGATGTTCGGCTGATTTGTGGAGCAGTCTCCGGCCTCTGCCGTGCGCGAACACGGAAGTAAATGCCATCAATACGACAAGGCATCGCCACAATTGCGACTGCGCAATAGCGGGCGGAATAAGCATGCACCCTGCGGTGTGTCTAGCATGTTGCGCGGTACTCGAGACCAACAACAAGGCCATGACCTCTGAGGTTGGGTTGATGATGATCTAGCGGAGGCGAGGACATGACGGTGGATACCACCCGTAGCAGCTACAGGAGCAAGGATGCTTCGATCACAACAGCGCGAGGGCTTAGGATCGGCGAAGTCGCGAGAGCCATCGACGTTCCAATCGAGACCATCAGGTTTTGGGAGCGCATTGGCCTTGCCTATTGGCCTCAACGTAGTGCGCGAGGCCACCGCGTATATGACCAAGACCACATTGTGCGCTTGGCGTTCCTCCGCAGGGCGCGAGAGCTTGGCTTCGAGTTGCGTGAGTTGCACACGCTTGTGGAACTGGCACCGGGCGAACAGACTTCGTGCAACAAGGCACAGGAGATAACCGTTCGACGGCTAGCGAACGTGCGCGCGAGGCTCAGAGAACTCGAGCAAGTCGAATCGGTACTCGCACGTACGGCAAGCTCGTGCGCCGACAATCGGCGAGAAGGCCATTGCCCATTGCTCCACGTCCTCAATGGAGGCGATTCGTAAGGCGCAAGGAGTATTGCGCTGAGACGCCAAATGAGCGAATCCAGAAGGGGGGAATCTTCGTGGCGCAGCAATGTGGCATAGGATATTGAGGAAGGCTCTATTCGCCTTCATCAGTGAGGTCCTGCTGAGCGGCGCGGCGCATGCCTCGCCCCTTCCGAATATCGGTGCTGTCGTGACCATGGACGTAGAGTTTTTCGGGTGCACGTCCCTCGACGATCTCGTCCGTGTCGTGAACCTCGACTGGGTCCAGAATGACAAGGAAGCGTCAATTGCATATGGCAAACAGCACTGCATTCGTTTGCGGAAAGGCGATCAGTTCAGGGTGCAGGACGTATCCGTCGTGCAAGGCGCAGTTTGCCTGCGGCAGGCCCCCTCCTCGGACTGTTATTGGACCAATGCTCAGATGCTCAAGATCCCGTGACCCCATTGGCGCACGAATTCTCGCGCGCCGACGTGCGGTCTGAGCCAGACTTCCCTGTCACAAACTGACTTTCGTGTCAGTCTTGTGTCCGGAGCCAGGCCTTGAGCATATGCTCGGTCATGCATCGCGGACATGCGGAAGTCCCACCATGTCCGCTTTCCACGCCGCTCTTGGGGGCAGAGCGGACATCAGACGCGCCCCTGAACCGCGACACCCCCAATGTATGAGCACACGCCTCGACCTAGCTGGTCGCGCCGCCCAACGCAGCTCGCGAGCGACGCGGGACGCGTTCTCGTCGGACCGCGTCCGCCTTTTTGCGATTATACCAGTTCCGAACGATCTAATCGATGAGGAACGCCTCTTTATTGAGCTTTCTCACCTTCATTTCCTCGCGCATCCAGAGCGGGGTTACGCCGCGACCTGCCCAAGTCAGCCTAGGATCTGCTTTGCTTCTGTACTTGGCAGGAATCTTGCGGCCCTTGAGAAGAGAACGGGGATTACCATTTGACCCGCTGGGCATGATAGCACCATCGATCGATGAAAGTTGCCTCCGAATGTCCGCAACTCTTCTGATGAGGATGGCACTGATACTTTCACGCAGCTCGACTAAAGAGTCGATCGACATCCTTGAAAGGTTATTATACCGTGGCATGTTAGTTTCTCCCCTATAAAGCCGTGCGCCTATTATACGTGCTTGTAAATTTGGCAAACTCGTGTGCACGAAATAGAAAACGACGAGCCGTATTAGGCGCTCGGTCACGAGCGCGTGAGGTTCCGGTCCGAGATCGGTCTCCGATCATTCGACCATGCCGGCGCAATTTCTGGTTTGCCTGAACGCTGACATAGCTGAGCGATTGTATGAGTACACACCCTGGGCAACGTTAAACGGCGACAACCGCAAGGGGCGGTTCAAATCCGATCCCTTCTTGTCGACTTGGAAATTGACCCACAGCAGCTCGCGAGCGACATGCAATAAGTTCTCGCCAGACCTCATCGTTCGTTCCCATCGCATTGCCTGGGCCATTACGGTGCCGCGTACAAGAGGCGCTGCTTCGCTTCAGCGGGATTACCCTCCCTGTTCTGTCAGCGCCACCACGCCATCGGTGACGAACGTAGTGTGCATTGCAGGCGACGCCCGGATTCATCCGAGCCAGCCGAACGCGCAATCTGAATCGTGATCGAATGAATTTCGGTTATGCGATACCCATTCTTAGCAGATCATCCAGCTTGCGAGACATTGGTGAACGAACCTTGGGCGCTACCAACGCCGGAAACCGCAGTTGCGCAGGCGGCAGTCGAAGCATTTCACGCCAGTGGCCTCGACTGTCCGCGAGCTACTTTGGGCGCCGATTCGCCCGAGCTACGCATGAGACTTGTGGCGACCGGGCGTTTTCTGACGATTGCTGCATCTCGATTTGGCGCCGACTTCGAATTAGGTCATGGCCTCTGCCCCGTACCGCCCACATGCGGCAGACTCGGTTACTGAACGCGGGTATAGAACGCGGGTAAGGGAGGAAAGGGCCTGATGACGACGCCAACTTCGGGTGCGCAGTTCGAGATCAAGGTCGACGGCGTGGCCCGCACGTCGCTGGACGTGCGCGAGACGGCAATCGAGGCCGCGCCGTTTCCGGCTGCGGCGTCCGGCGAAGGACGACGCGGCAAGCGCAATGCGAAAAAGCGGCCGAGGGGGAGTCTTATCTCGGCCGCTTCTGACGTGCTCCCCGCGAAACCACACCAAGCCGACGATGCGAACGTTGGCGTGAGTCGCCGGTCCCGTCAATCCAGCGCCACCTACCGAGGTCGGCCCTTCTCGGAACGGTCGAGCGTCAGTGGAACACATTTTCAAAGCGGTGTGGCCGCGCCTCAGATTGTTGATGCCGAAGGATTGACCCGAGCATTTCCAGCGCAAGCGGCGTAAAGATGATCTGGTAGCACTCGATCTCCATACGGAACAAACGGCTCGTATTGGAATGCATGTTCCGGCGTTGCCACCACAAAATCAGAAATAAGTCCCACGGTTAGCCCCGTCTAATCCGGTTCGCCTCTGCGCCGGCCCGCCGCATGGCCGCGCGGGATGGCCGGCAGGTCCGCTACTGCCGGACGTTCCTCATCGAATTGACTCAGGTGCGGGAAAAACGCCGATACGCGAGGCTGCTGAGGCTCCCCAACAGGGCCCAGAACAGAAGGCTCGTGCAAGTGACGGCGGCGACGAACTGGCGCGAGAGCGCTTGCGGAACGTGGGTGTGCACGTCTTCGAGCTGGGGCGCTCCCACGACATGGGGCAGCGCGAGCAGGCAGACCGCGATCGTCGCCATCAAGGGCGATCGCTTGAAGAACAGCAGCCCCAGTCCCGCCGCGGTCGATGCCGCCGTCGCAATCCACCAGAGTTGGCGCGCACCGAGCTCCGCCGCCGGAACGCCCGGCAAGGTCGGCGGCAGACCAAGACCGGGCGCAATCGTGAAGATGACGAACCCGGCCAGCCCCCATAGCAGGCCGTCATACCAGTCGATCGGCCCGCGCAGCGCGAATATCCCGCACAGAACCAGCGCGAAGCCGATCCCGGTGAGGACGTTGGCGACCGCCGTGAATGCGGTCCGCTCCAATCCCGGCTGAGGCTCCCAGGAGTCCGCGCTGTGCTCGTGATCGGCATGCTGAGCCGGTGCGAGCGATTTGGCGGCCGACTCCTCCGCCGCGCGCTCGTAGACTTCCGCCTTGGCGATCAGCGGCACCGTGCCGAGGTGCTGCACGGCCGTGACGGCCAAGCCGACGACCGCGCCGGCAACGACGGCCGCAAACAGGATCGAGCGAAAGACGGACATCGCTCTGCGGAGATGGCGCTAGTGGCAGGGGAACGCGTTCGAATGGCGCACGTCGTGCGCAGCGTTGTGCACCACGTCGATGTGCGAGAAGCCGACCATGCCGACGATGAACAGGCCGAGCCCGATTGCGAGAAACGCCTGCACGAGCGTGCGCGCATCCCCTGCGACGAGCGGCAGAGCCCTGGTGTGCGACATGTCCATCCGACCTCCGTAAGACAACCGAGTGAGGGTCGAATCTAGCAGAGTTCCCATCATTGCGCGACCCTGATGACTCGGGCCGCATCCCGGCTGGTGAGGTGGAAATTCGCGCCCGGCGCCAGTCCACGGCGGAGGATTTTGGCCGCAGCCGCCGCATGGAACGCCCGCTCATGGGCCTCGAAGTACGCCATGCAGTCCGCCGGGGTCGGCATGTGGCCCAGCAACGTCCGAAATGCGAGGCGGTGCACCGTGCAGGTGCCGGCATGGCCCTCCGGCGCGAACGCCAGGGCGTCGATGTCGTTGCGCCAGACCGTCATGGCATGTGAAGCGATTTCTCACCCGACCGACCAAAGCCTGCCGAACGCCGGCCTGGGTCGTCAAGCAACCGACCCAGATCGAGGACAATCGACGCTCTCCCCTGCCATGCGTCACGGCCCGCAGGGCGGAGCACGCGGCGAGCGAGGGACGGGATTTCGTCGACCCTCGATACGGGCTACGCTGGGCAGGCCAAGGTCATTGCAAGAGGCCCGGGGGAGCTCTTCGATGATACGAATGCTTGCATTGCAAATGATCGCACTGACGATCGCCGTCGGCTCGTTCGCGTTCGCCCAGACCGGTGCGCCGCCGCCCTTGGCGGTCAAGCAAATCCGCCTGGTCGTGCCCTTCCCGCCCGGCGGTTCGACCGACATCGTCGCGCGGCCGTTCGCGCAGGTTCTGACCGAGGATCTCAACATCGCGGTCGTTGTCGACAATCGCGGCGGCGCCGGCGGGTCGGTGGGAGCCGTGGCGGTCGCCAATTCTCCGGCGGATGGCCGCACCCTGCTGATGGGCACGGTCGGCACCCACGCCATCAATCCCTCCCTGTACAAAAGCCTGGGCTACGACGCGCTGCGCGATTTCACGGCGATCGGACGGGTGGCGCTGGCCCCGGTCGCGATCGTGATCAATCCGTCCGTGCCGGCGCGCGACCTCGCCGAGCTGGTGGCGCTGGCGAAGCGGACGCCCGGCAAACTCGACTTCGGCACCGCCGGCGCCGGGACGCCGGGACACCTGACCGGAGAAATGTTCAAGGCCGCGGCCGGCATCGACATCGTGCACGTGCCGTACAAGGGCGGCGCCCCCGCCCTGATCGATCTGATCGGCGGGCAGATCCCGATCATGTTCGAGCCGCTGCCGTCGTCCTTGGCGCACGTCCAGGCCGGCCGGCTGCGTGCGCTCGCGGTCAGCAGCGCGACCCGTTCGCCGGCGCTGCCCGACGTGCCCACGGTCGCGGAGTCCGGCTACGCCGGCTTCGAGACGACCGCCTGGTGGGCCGTGTTCGCGCCGGCGCATCTGCCGTCCGACGTGCGGCGCGCATTGAGCGCAGAAGTGGAGCGCATCGCGGTCAGTGACGGATTTCGCCGCAAGCTCGAGCCATTGGGGGTGACGGCTGCCGCGCTCACCGGCACCGCGTTCGGCGCGTTTCAGCACGCCGAGATCGAAAAATGGGGCGCCGCCGTGCGCAATTCGGGCGCGACCGTCGAGTGATGACGCTCGACGAGGAGGAGCAGGCGATCCTGGCGGGCGAGCTCGGCGCCTTGCCGCAACTGGCGTTGCGGCATCAGATCCAGGTCGGCGATTTCTTCGGCGCCGCGGATTTCGTGTCGATCAGCCAGGCCCACATCATGGCCGACACCGAAAGCCTCGGCGAGGCCGGCGTTCGCTGGCTGGAGCAGCTGGCCATGACGGCAGGCCCGCAGCAGGGCGTGCGGGTTCCGACGATCACCGATCCGCGCGGGACCGATTTCGCCAAAGCCGACTTTCTCGGCCAGACCGCGACGATGCTCGCGCTGGAGCGGCGGGCGATC
>Ga0126371_10006686_pt1 | contig 10278 bp, 9 predicted proteins | sample PanSoiMetaPlot_4_FD_110145 | JGI IMG/M metagenome (GOLD analysis project Ga0126371, IMG submission 110145) | Tropical forest soil microbial communities from Panama - MetaG Plot_4 | ecosystem: Environmental > Terrestrial > Soil > Tropical forest > Bulk soil | place: Panama | collected 2016-02-17
CACGGTGTTCGACGTCTACGAGGGCGAGGGCATCGCGCCGGGAAGCAAGTCGATTGCGATCGCGGTGACGATCCAGCCGCGCGACAAGACCATGACGGACCAGGAGATCGACGCGGTGGCGGCGAAGATCGTCGCCGAGGTCGGCAAGCGCACAGGCGGCGTATTGCGCGCTTGATGGCGCCGCGACATCCGACAGCATTGCACCGCCACAAAACGCGGACACGCTAAGTCGAAAAGCGAACTGACGCCCGTGCGACGTCGGCCTATAAATCCATAACCAACGACATTCAAACCCCCGAGACGGAGGACCTGGCCCGGACGGTGCCGGGTCTTTCGGCGTTTCGAGGGTCGCATCGGCCTCTTGCGGAAGGGCGTCATCGGGCACACTATCGGGTCGGGTGGGCATCTTCGGATTTGCGCCATGCCGCACTACCTTTTCCATCTCGTCTCGCCAGAAGCGCAGGTGCCTGACGACGATGGAATCGATCTCGCCGACACATGGGCCGCTCGGCGTGAGGCGCTCCTGATCGCGGACGAGCTTCTCAAGCCCGGCTCACCGGCCCAATTGCGTAAATGGCGCGGCTGGTCCTTGCAGGTCGTCGAGGAGCGCGGCGGCCAAGTCCTGTTCGTCCCCATTGTCGATCTGGTCGCCGGCACGGATGACGATGCCGAGCGGTCCGGACCGGGCCGTGCGGCACGCGACGGAACCGGCGGGCACAGCAGCGGAACTTTTCGCACGACGTTGCGCTTAGCCGCGGAGGCGGTGCGCCAAATCGAGCAATGCCGGCAATTGAAGCGGGCAGTCGGCACACAGATCGAGCTCGCCAGGGAAACCGTCCGGCTGTCCGCCGAGCTGATCGAGCGGGGGAGGACTCTCGCCATCGGGAACCCGCCGCGCTGAATTTCGCCGGGCGTCCAGTCGCCGTCGCGGCGGGATCGATGCCCGCCAAACGGCTGCGCAAAGGAGCCGCGATGACACCGATACCGGGACGTCTCATACGAGACGAGATCGCGCCCAATCGTCTGTTGGCGAGCCTGCCGACGGACGTGCGCTCCGTGCTCGGGCCGCATCTGAAGACCGTCGAGCTGATGCGCGGCACCATGCTCGAAACCTTGGGCGAGCCGACCTCCCACGTACACTTCCCCCACGACGGAGCGCTCGTCTCGGTCCAGCAGACGATGCAGGACGGCGCCGCGGTCGAGGTCGCGGCGATCGGCTCGGAAGGCGCGGTGGGAAGCAGGGCGGTGCTGGGCTCAGGAACCGCACTCGCACAGGCCGTCGTTCAGCTGCCCGGGCTGTTTGCGCGCGTTCCTGCGATCGCATTCCTGGCCGCTGTTCGCGCCCAACCGACCCTGCATGCCAGGATGATGAATTACGGCGAGCTGCTCATTGCCGAGTTGCAGCAATCGATCGCCTGCAACGCGCTGCACGACGTCGAATCCCGGCTCTGCCGCTGGCTGCTACAGACGCAGGACCGCACCCGCGCCGACATCCTTCCGTTCACCCAGGAGGTCGTCGGGCGGTTGCTCGGGGTGCGGCGCACCACGATCACGCTGGTTGCCCGCCTGCTGCAGACCGCCGGGATGATCCGCTGGATGCGCGGCAAGGTCGAGATCGCCGACCGCGAGGCGCTCGAGCGCGCGACGTGCGAATGCTATGCGGCCGGCCGCCAGCGCATGCATCGCTTTCTCGCCGCCGGCCACTGACCGGGCCGCCGAAATCTCAGCGTCGCTGACGCCCCGGCGGCCGAGCCTCCGCCGTCAAGCCGAGCTTCTTCATCGCCGCGTCGGCGGCGCGCTCGCCCGACTCCCAGGCGCCGCCGACCGTGCCCCACAGCGTCTCGTGCACGGCCTCGCCCGCAAACCACAGCCGGTCGCGCACGGGCTCCATCAGGGCGCGGCGCGCCGGCTGCGCGCCCGGCGGCGCCGCCGAGGAGGCGCCGAGCACCCACGGTTCGGCGTTCCAGTTGGTCGTGCTCACGCGCTTGACCGCCTTGCGCAGATCGCCGCCGTAGAGGCCGGTGAGCCAGTCGAGCGCGAAGGCGATCATCGCCCGGTCGCCTTCGGCGGCGAGATCGCGGCCGAACTTGCCGCCGATGTCGACGGTGGCGAGCGAGGTGCCGCCGACATTGGCGAGCAGCGCCGCGGTGCGCTTGTCCTTCGCCTGCTCGAACACGAGGTCGTCGCGATCGAGGCCGAGCGGATTGCCAGGCAGCTCGAGAATGACCCGGTCGTAGCTGCCGAGCGTGAGCCTGCTGACCGCGTCGAGGTGGCGGCGCGGCAGCTCGGGATCGAACTTGATCTTGTTCGCCGCCAGCACGGCGGTCGACGCCGTGACGATGACGGCGCGCGCCGTGAGCCGCGTGCGCCCGGCCGCGATCTCGACGCCGGCGCGATTCCAGAGATCGATCGCGGTCACCGGCGCGGAGCGCTGCACCGGCAGGCCGGCGCCGAGCTTGGCGACCAGCGTGCCCAGGCCCTGCCGGCAGAACGCGTCGACGTCACGCTCGACCGCGCGGGCGAAATCCACCGCCGATACTTCGCCGAGGTCCTTGCTGCAGCCATAGGGCCCGAGCGCGAACTCGATCGTGGCGCGCCAGTCGCCCAGCTCCTTGGGCAGCACCTGCGCACACGGCACGTCGGCCTTGCGCGCCGCGTCGCCGATCGCGCGCGTGCTGCGCACCAGCGCGGCGAGGTAGTCCTCCATCTCGCCTTCGCGGGCGTTGCGCGGCCCGATGCGCATCTTCTGTCCGGGCGGGGCCAGCACAACGTCGAGACCGCTCTGCGGCGCAAGCTTGCTCAGCGGATTGATGTCCGGCGCGTGCAGCCAATGGGCGCCGCGGTCGACCGGCACGCCGAAGGTCGTCGTGTCGGTGACACAGCGGCCGCCGATCCGGTCGGCGGCCTCGATGAGGACGACGCGGCGGTTCGCGGCGGCGATCCGCCGTGCCGCTGCGATCCCGGCCACGCCCGCGCCCACGATCGCGATGTCGACGTCGACGGTCGCGGCGCGCGACGGGCGCAGCGCGAGCGTGGCGGCGGACGCGGCGACGAACGAACGGCGGCTCAACATCGGCATGGTCGCAACATTGGGCGCATCATCGGGCGCAGCATCGGCGGACGGATGCCCACCTCATAGCACGCCGGCGCGCCGCGCCAACCCGCGCATCGACGCAGCCGGAACGCATGCCTTGTCATGGTCCCCTCCTCCGTCTAGAGCACGTTCCGTTCCGATGGACTCGGAACGTGCTCTGGATTCACGCGTTGGCGCATATCCTTGTCGGCGAACCGGCGTTCCACTCCGGATCCCGTCCGAGGTCAGGCTTCGCCGGGATATGCGCTCAGAGCATGATCCCGAAAAAGGCTGCCCGCGACCTGAGCGGGGGTGGGTACCGGTTTCCGGAAAAGATCATGCTCCAACAATAACCTGAAGCGTGATGACATTCGTTCTCGAGAGGCACCATGCTCGACGCCGCCATCCAGGCCATGCTGCAGATGTTCACGCGGCCATTCCGCACCGTGCTGCTGAAATCGGTCGGACTCGCGATCGCGCTGCTCGCGCTCCTCGTGATCATGCTCTATCGGCTACTCACTTGGCTCACGACGTCGGGCCAGACCTGGGCCGAGGGCCTGATCGGCGCCCTGGCGCATGGACCGCTCGCGATCCTCGGCTGGTTCGTCTGGTTCGCGCTCAGCTTCGGTCTCATCGCCGGTGCGATCTTCCTGATGCCCGCCGTGACCGCGCTGGTGGCGAGCTTCTTTGCCGACGAGATTGCCGACACCGTCGAGCGCACCCATTACCCGCTCGATCCGCCCGGCGTCGCGGTGCCGCTCGGCCGCGCGGTCATCGAAGGCGTCAAGATCGCGACGCTGTCGCTGGCAGTCTATCTCGTCTGCGCACCGTTCCTGCTGTTCGCCGGGTTCGGCGCCGCGCTGTTCTTCGTCGCCACCGCCTATCTGCTCGGCCGGCAATATTTCGAGCTTGCCGCCATGCGGTTCCATTCCGCCGCGGATGCCAAGATGCTGCGGCGTGTCCACGCCATGACGGTCTTCATCGCCGGCCTGTTCATCGCCGGCTTCGTGTCGATCCCGATCGTCAACCTGGCCACGCCACTGTTCGGCACCGCCTTCATGGTGCACATGCACAAGCGGCTGATGGGGCGGCGGCGGGAGTTGCTGGAGCCGGCTCGCAAATAGCTCTGGCCGTCATCGCCCGCGCAAGCGCGGAGCGCGGGGAGCTCAAACAGTCTTCTCCGGCCAGCGGCACAGATCGTTGATCAGGCATTTTTCGCACAGCGGCCGGCGCGCGACGCAGGTGTAGCGGCCGTGCAGGATCAGCCAGTGGTGGGCGTGCAGCTTGTATTTCTCCGGCACCACCTTCTCGAGGTTCATCTCGACCTCGTACGGATCCTTGCCGGGCGCGAGCCCGGTGCGGTTGCCGACCCGGAAGATGTGGGTGTCGACCGCGATGGTCGGCTGGCCGAACGCGATGTTGAGCACCACGTTGGCGGTCTTGCGGCCAACGCCCGGCAGCGCCTCGAGCGCGTCGCGCAGCGGCGGCACCAGACCATTGTGCTTGGCGATCAGCTGCTCGGACAACGCAATGACGTTCTTCGCCTTGGTGCGGTAGAGGCCGATGGTCTTGATCAGATCGCGCACCTTGGCCTCGCCGAGCGCGACCATCTTCTCGGGCGTGTCGGCGGCGGCAAACAGCGCCGGCGTCGCCTTGTTGACGCCCGCATCGGTCGCCTGGGCGGACAGCACCACGGCGATCAGGAGCGTATAGGGATTGATATGCTGCAGCTCGCCGCGCGGCTCCGGATTGGCCTTGTGAAAGCGGCGGAAGGCTTCATCGATCTCGGCCGGCGTCCACGGCTTCGAACCGGTCTTCGAACCGATCGTGCGCCCGGGCGTTGTTTTCCGGGCCGGCTTGAGCGCGGACTTGCGGGCCGCCTTGGCGGTCGGCTCGACGGGCTCGGGTTTCGGCCTGGCCGGCCGACGCCGCGCCTGCTCACGGGGGGTCACGTTTCGCGCCATGACTTCGTATAATGAACCGCCATGACCGACCGCAATGCCCCCGATCCTGAGCGGCCGCTGTTTTCCGCCATCATCACACCGCACCGCTCGCTCAGCGGCTACGGCTTCCTGGTGCTGATGGTTGCGATGAGCGTCGTCAGCTTCGCGGCCGGCATGGTCTTTCTCCTGATGGGCGCCTGGCCGGTGTTCGGCTTCTTCGGCCTCGACATGCTCCTGGTCTACTGGGCGTTCCGCATCAACTACCGGCGCGCGCTCGCCTACGAGGAGGTCATGGTCACCCCGACCGAGTTGCGCGTGCGCAAGGTCAGCCACCGCGGCCGCTCGGCGGAATGGACGTTCAACCCGCTGTGGGTGCGGCTCGATCGCGATGTGCACGAGGAGTTCGGCATCGAGCGGCTGTTTCTGGTCGCGCGCGGCCGCCGGCTACCGATCGCCGGCTTTTTGAGTCCGCCCGAGAAGGAAAGCTTTGCGGCGGCGCTCGCCGCCGCGATCGGCGAGGCCAAGCGCGGCCCGACCCGCACGGTGTTCTAGCTGCCCAGTCAGCCGACCCCACTGTCGTCATCGTCCGCACAAGCGGACGATCCAGTGCTCGGTTGCGGATCGGATGAGGACTGGATTGCCCGCTTGCGCGGGCAATGACGCGGAATTTTGTTGTTCAGCCCAGCAGCGGCAGCAGCAGGTAGGACTGATGCGGCCCGCCAGTGTGCAGCGTATTGGTGCCGGCGAACAGATCGGGCGGGCGATCGGTCGGATCGTCGTGGGTGAACCAGGCGACGCCGCGCAGCGGGCCGGTCGCGCCCGGGCGCTCGAAGTCCTTGCCCTGCAGGGTGAGCGTGAGCCGCGAGCCCTGCTCCAGCCAGAGACCCATCGGCCAGATCTCGAGGTCGACCTCGCAGATCTCGCCCGGCACCAGCGGCGCGCGCGTATCGTGCGGATAGTAGGGAAGATACTCGGCCGATCGCGCCGCATCGGTCCTGCGCTGCGAGACGCGCAGCCAGCCCTGGGTGACCGGGCATTTCGGCTCGGGCGCGCCGATGAAGGTCATCTCCTCGCCTTGGGCGTCGAAGGCGCAGACGGTCGCGAAGATGTCCATGTCGGGCGTGCTCGACGACACGTAGAGCCGCGCCTTGACCGGACCGACGATCTCGACGTCGCGCGCGAACGGCGCCGTCGTGAAGGTGACGCCGGGGCTCAGCGCCGCGTAGCTTGCGCTGGCCGGCGCTTGCGGCGGATCGGGCCGCAGAGTCTTGGCCGCGGCATCGAGGTAGAACGGCCGCCAGCGCACCTCGGGAAACGGCCAGGTGGAGGCGCGCGCGACGCGATGCACGCGGTCGCCGCGGGCGCGAATCTCGACCTCGACCGCCGGCTCGCTCGCGAAACCGTTGTCGATGCCCTTGAGATAGCGATCGAAGAAGCGCTTCTGCAGCGCCACGTTGCCGGGCTGCAGGAACGTGTGGAAATAGGATCCGGACTGCACTTTCAGCCATTTCTGCCGCGAGCCGAGGCCCATGTAGCCGCGGATCGTGCCGCGCAGATGCAGGCCGAGCCCGCCCCAGTTGGCGACCACCAGCGCCGGAATGTCGATCTTGGCGAGATCGGGCGTGCGCGCGCGATAGAAGTCGTCGTTGAGCGGATGCGCGAGCACGTCGCCCGGGTAGTCGGCGCGGTTCGCGGCGAGCTCTTCCGGCGCGAGCGCTACCGGCCCGGTGACGCGCGCGCCGGTGTAGATGTCGCGGCATTCGTTCTGCGCATTGCCGTGCTGGAAGCGCAGCACGCTGCGCGTCCACCAGCGCCCGAGGAAGCCGCTCGCAAAAATGCCGTCCTGCCGGGTGCGGTCGCGGTAGAAATCATAGGTGCCCTGCCAGGGCAGGATCGCGGCGAGGTGCGGCGGCCGCATCGCGGCGACGAACCACTGCCCGGCCGCGTAGTAGGAGATGCCCAACAACCCGACCTTGCCGCTGCTCCACGGCTGCGCGGCGGCCCATTCGATGGCATCGTAGAAATCGCGGAACTCCGCCGGCGAGTTCGGATCGAGCCTGCCGGGCGATTTGCCCGCGCCGCGCGAGTCGACGTTGATCATCACATAGCCGTCGCCCACCCACACCTCCGGGTCGGGCCGCTCGAACACGAGGTGCTTGCACGAGGACGCGGCGAGGATCTCCGGATAGGTCGCGGTCAGGCGGTCCCATGCCTCCTGCATGAAATCGCGCAGCGCCACGTCCTTGCCGTAGGGCCCGAATGTCATGAGCACCGGAAACTGCCCGGCCGCATCCGGCCGATACACGTTCGCGCGCAGGACCGCGCCGTCGCGCATGGGCACGCCGACATCCAGCTCCAGGCGCATCGCGTAACGCTCGGCCATTCGCGCATCCCCCGGGCTCACGGCGGGCTCACGGACACGTGCAAAGAGTTGTGAACGCCGCCCCGCGACTTGCGCTACATTGGGCGATGCATCGCTGAAAGTCGATCAGGAAGGATTCGCCCAATGCGCTCGACCACCCGCTCGTTCCCGCCCCTCGCGGCTGCCGTCTTGCTGGCGGGCCTCGCGCTCACCGCCGCGTCGCTGCCGGCGCGCACGGCCGAGCGCGCGACCGTGATCCCGCCACCCGCCGCCGACGCGCCGGCCGCAACCGCGGCGAGCGAGACCGCGGTGCTGGCGGGCGGCTGCTTCTGGGGCGTGCAGGCGGTCTTCCAGCACACCATGGGCGTGACTCAGGCCGTCTCGGGCTACGCGGGCGGCACCAAGGAGACCGCCGAGTACGAGGTGGTGAGCAGCGGGCGCACCGGGCACGCCGAGTCCGTGGAGATCAAGTTCGACCCGCGGCAGATTTCCTATGGCCGCATCCTGCAGATCTATTTCTCGGTCGCGCATAACCCGACCGAGCTCAACCGCCAGGGCCCGGACGAAGGGACGCAGTATCGCTCCGCGATCTTCTACACGAGCCCGGAGCAGCAGCGGGTGGCGCAGGCCTATATCGCCCAGCTCGACAAGGCGGGCGTGTTCAAGCATCCGGTGGTGACGCAGGTGAACGAGCTCAAGGGCTTCTTCCCGGCCGAGGCCTATCACCAGGACTATGCGACGCTGCACCCGAACAATCCCTACATCTATTACAACGACCTGCCGAAGGTGGAGAACCTGAAGCAGGCGTTCCCCGACCTCTATCGCGACAAGCCCGTGTTGGTCAGCGTCGCCAAGGGCACGTGACCCGCAGTCGCATTTGAGACATCTGTCGCCGTCATCGCCCGCGAAAGCGGGCGATCCAGTTTTGCAGGCGACGCGGTGTTGACTGGATTGCCCGCTTTCGCGGGCAATGACGCGGCGCATGGTGCGTGGAATCTGGCCTCAGCGCCGACATTGACGGCGCGCCCCTGATCGCTACAAACCGCGTGACGCCCGCCGACGCGGGCGACACGAGGAACCAGGATGCAGCAGCGCCGTCCCATCATGCTGGTGGTGCTCGACGGCTGGGGCTGGCGCGAGGAGGCGGCCGACAATGCGGTGCGCCAGGCGCGCACGCCCGCCTTCGACCGCCTGTGGGCGAGCTGCCCGCACGCATTGCTGCGCACCTCGGGCGAGGACGTCGGTCTGCCGAAGGGCCAGATGGGCAACTCCGAGGTCGGGCACCTCAACATCGGCGCCGGCCGCATCGTCAAGCAGACCCTGCAGCGCATCACCGACGCCATCGCTGCCCATGAGATCGACAAGGCGCCGGCGCTGCGCGGCTTGATCGAGCGGCTGCGCGCGACCGGCGGCACCTGCCACCTGATGGGCTTGGTGTCGCCGGGCGGCGTGCATTCGCATCAGGATCACGCGGCGGCACTCGCGGGCCTGCTTGCCGAGGCGAAAGTTCCAACCGTCGTGCACGCCTTCACGGATGGCCGCGATACGCCGCCGCGCTCGGCCGACCAGGATTTGCGCCGGCTCGCGGCCGCACTGCCGCCCGCCGTCAGGATCGCCACGGTTTGCGGCCGCTACTATGCGATGGACCGCGACAAGCGCTGGGAACGGGTGACCAAGGCCTATCAGGCGATCGTCGATGCCGATGCACCGCGCTTTGCCGACGCGCAGGCCGTGATCGCCGACGCCTATGCGCACGACAAGAGCGACGAGTTCGTGGTGCCGGCGGCGGTCGGCGACTATGCCGGCATGCGCGACGGCGACGGAATTCTGTGCTTCAACTTCCGCGCCGACCGGGTGCGGGAGATTCTGCTGGCGCTGCTCGATCCGACGTTCGCCGGCTTTGCGCGCGCGCGCACCGTCAAGATCGCGGCGGCGGTCGGCATGACGAACTACAGCGACGAGCTCGATGCGCTGATGCAGGCGATCTTTCCGCCCGACGATCTCCCCAAGGTGCTGGGTGAGATCGCATCAGCGGCCGGCCGCGCGCAGCTGCGCATGGCCGAGACCGAGAAATATCCGCACGTCACCTATTTCCTCAATGGCGGGCGCGAGGAACCCTATGCGGGCGAGGACCGCATCATGGTGCCCTCGCCCAAGGTCGCGACCTACGACCTCAAGCCGGAGATGTCGGCGCCGGAGCTGACCGACAAGGCGGTCGAGGCGATCGGCTCCGGCAAATACGACCTGATCGTGCTCAACTATGCCAACCCCGACATGGTCGGACACACCGGCAGCCTGCCGGCCGCCATCAAGGCCGTCGAGACGGTCGACGCCGGCCTCGGCCGCATCGCCGACGCGATCGGGAAGGCCGGCGGCGCGCTCCTCGTCACGGCCGACCACGGCAATTGTGAGCTGATGCGCGATCCCGTCACGGGCGGCCCGCACACGTCGCACACCACCGGCCCGGTGCCGGTCCTGGTGTACGGCATCGGCGGCGGCGCCGCGGCGCTGCGCGACGGCCGCCTCGCCGACATCGCGCCGACGCTGCTCGCGCTGATGGGATTGCCGCAGCCGAAGGAGATGACGGGCCGCTCGCTGATGCGCGAGATGGCGCCGGCGCGCCACTGACTTTCGCGCATATCGCCGCCAACCGGCCCTTCGTGCGCCACGATCCGTCGGACCACCTGCCGCGACATTGCTTCGCTACCCCTCGTGCCGGAATTGCGATAACGTCCGGGTAGAGCCGCCAACGGCGTATGCCGACGCGCCGCGAATCAAAGGTGGCGATGCTGCCTCCGGCGGGCGAGCTCTTTGCACATCGACATCGTTTCTCGATCGCCTTCCGCGCCGCGGCGGGCGCGCAAATCCGTGGAGGGCATGATGACGCTTCCCCGCAGACG
>Ga0126371_10006687_pt1 | contig 10278 bp, 7 predicted proteins | sample PanSoiMetaPlot_4_FD_110145 | JGI IMG/M metagenome (GOLD analysis project Ga0126371, IMG submission 110145) | Tropical forest soil microbial communities from Panama - MetaG Plot_4 | ecosystem: Environmental > Terrestrial > Soil > Tropical forest > Bulk soil | place: Panama | collected 2016-02-17
CCCACTTCCAACTCGACGAACTCACGGTGTCGTTGCGGTTGGTAGCTAAGCTTCCAGCCAAGGCCTAAACCATCACGGAAAGACTAACCTTCGGGTGATGTCACCAGACATGACCCATGCGTAGTCTTGTGTCTCTACGGAGCAGGAAGGAGAAATATGGCGGACCTGTACATGCAGATTGACAGTCTTAAAGGGGAGTGCACTGATTCGGATCACAAGGACTGGATCGAGTTGCTCTCTTACAACCACTCGATTTCACAACCAGCATCGGCGACTGCAACTTCAGCCGGCGGAGGCACGACGGCACGTTGTCAGCACTCCGATTTTTCGATTACGAAGTACGTCGATTTGGCATCGCCGAAGCTTTACGAAATGTGTTCCTCGGGCAAGCACATCAAGAGCGTCAACATCGAGATGATGCGAGCCTCTGGCGACAAGCGGGTTAAGTACATGGAAGTGAAGATGGAACAGGTAGTGATCTCGCATGTCGCTCCGGCAGGCGGTAGCGACTTTCCATCGGAAGCTGTGAGCTTCAACTACGGATCCATCAAATGGACGTATACCCAACAGAAGCGTGCCGATGGATCTCAGGGCGGCAATACGACGGGCGGTTGGAGCCTTGTGGATAACAAGGTCGCTGCCTAAGGAACACACAATGCATTCGTAAATGCCAGACGAATGACAGCTGTCGACAGAAAGGAAACGAGATGGTCGGAACAGATCCACTTAAAGCCGGCCGGCTCTCGGAAGCACTTGGGCGCGTGGCCGAGGAAGTGAAGGCCAAGCCAAGCGACCTGGCCGCGCGCACATTCTTTTTCGAGTTGTTATTGCTCAACGGTGACCTGGATCGGGCCGCAAAACAGCTGGATGTGTTGGCCAACGAAACCGGTGAAATGGGGAACCTCTATCTAGGTGCCATCCAAGCTGAGCGAGAACGCCGAAGCTTCTTTCATGGAGGGCCAAGGCCCAAGCTGCTCGGTGATCCCTCATATGCGAGCCTGTATCTCGAAGCGGTCGAGAGCTACGCTGCGGGCCAATCGGCTGCGGCCCTTGAACGCGTTCAGGCTCTTGAGTCACACTCCCCGTTGCATGCCTTGCTGAATGGCAGCAAAGTTCAAGAATTGAATGACTCTCATGATCTCCTGGGTCCTTTTCTCGAGCTGGTCATCGATAACCATTACGCGTGGGTTCCGTGGGAGTCGATCCAGTCGTTGACGATTCCCGAACCCAGATATCTGCGCAACACCGTATGGACTCCGGCGTCCTTGTCATTGCACTCCGGAGATCAGGGCCAAGTTTTACTTTTCTCACTTTATGTTGATTCCCATCTGCACGCGGAAGATATCAAGCTCGGCCGCCGCACCATATGGGAACAGGACCCCGCGGGCTTCACGATCGCCTATGGACAAAAAGTGATCGCGACTGAAGAACGCGACTGGCCCATTCTGGAAATTCGAAGTGTCGAGGTGGATGCATGCCGGTTAGTCGCATAGTCGATGAAAAGGTTCTGAGCCCGATCTCTGAGCAGAAGCCTGCGGGTGACGACCTTCGCGCGCTGAAGGACTGGGTTGAGATCCGCAAGGCCAGGCCCAATCCGAACGATCGCACCGACAAGAAAGACTGGGAACCTGCCAACCCCACCAAGGCCGATTGGCCCACCTATAAAGATGTCGTCGAAAAGGCCCTGCGTACGAAATCGAAGGATCTCGAATTGGGGGTTTTCCTAACGGAAGCCTGCGGGCGCGTCTACGGATTTGCCGGAATTCGCGACGGCATCTGGACGCTGAAAGGTTTGTTGAATGAATTCTCGAATCGAGGACTCTACCCACTTCCGGATGAAGACGGCAGCCTTGAGTCGCGATACGGCAAGCTCGACTGGATGAATGAAAAGCTCGCCGAGTTGGTGCGCGACATTCCGATTACCATGCGGCCCGAACCGGCAGATAACTATTCCATGAATTTCCGAAACGAAGCGCTGCGGCCAAACGGCATGATTACGGCTGCTGAGTTCGACACCGCGGTCGCAGTCGGCACCAAGGAACAGTACGAAGCCCTGAATAGAGAGATCGACGAAGCGAAGGCTGAATTTGGTGAATTTGAAGAAGTAGTTGTGGCGCAATTCGGTCCGAATGCTCTTTCGTTTGTCGATTCCAAGCACGCGCTGGAAGAGTGCCAAATCGCGATCGCGAGTATTCTCCGCAAAAAGCAACCTGCTTCAGGTAAACCATCGGGAAGCGGCGTGACCATCCCATCGCTCGGCTCTGGCGCTGGTGGAGGACTGGCCGAAGGCATGGTCAGCGGCGCGTGGGCCGAGGCGGAGCGCATGGCCCGTTCCGGCGAGATTGACACGGCGCTCTCAACCATGACTGCTCTCGCGTCGGCGGAAGCAAACGGCCGCATTCGGTTTCAACGGAAGCTGCTGTTGGCCGACATCTGCATGCAAACCAATCGCGTCAGGCTTGCGCGATCGATTCTTGAAGAACTCAATGAACTGATCGACAGACACAATCTCACGTCATGGGAGACATCGGATCTGGTTGGCGCAGTTTGGGCCCGGCTGGTTCGTTGCTACCGCGACAAGAACGCCGGCACTGCTAGTTCCGACAAAGCTGCCGAAGTATTTCTCAAGTTGAGCCGCTTGGATCCTTGGCAAGCTCTCAGCCTCGGAGAACCCACAGAGAGTCAATAATGGCCATTGAAGACCAAGTCGAAATTTCAGGGTCGCTCCTCGACAAGCTTGCGCCCAAGGAAGAAGCTGTCGGATCGCGCTTCTCGGCGGATTCTATCGAGGAGTCCATCATCCGCGACCTGGAGATGCTGCTTAACACCAGGCGTGAGGAATCTCTCATTCCACCTGAATTCGAACAGACGGCAACTTCGATCGTGAACTTCGGCATCCCCGACTTATCCAAATGTGGCAGCCTGAGACTTGGACCTGAACAGACGAAATTGTGCCGCTGGATTGAAGACGCCATACGCATGTTCGAGCCTCGATTGGGCAATGTCGCCGTCAGAGTAGTCGACCGTGAGAACGTAAATCCGGTTTTGCGTTTTCGCGTCGAAGCAAAGGCCGAATTCACGGCGCAGCGGGTTGCTTTTGAGCTCGGGTTGAAGAGGGATAACGGAGAGCTTGCGATTCTTCCAGGAACAATGCGATGAGTGCCGAGCTGCTTCCATATTATGAGCGCGAGCTGCTGTTCATCCGCAAGCGAGCGTCGGAGTTTGCCGAACGCTATCCCGAACGTGCGGCAGCGCTGAAGCTGACGCATGCCGGTTGCGATGATCCTCATGTCGAGCGAATGATCGAGGCTTTTGCGTTGATCGCCGGCCGCATACAACGCAAGATCGACGACGAGTTTCCCGAGATCACTCAAGCCCTGCTTGAGCTTCTCTACCCGCACCTGGTGCGGCAGGTCCCTTCGATGGCCATCGCCCAGTTCAAGGTAGATACGGAGCAGGTGAAGTCTGCCACAGGCCACGTCGTTCCTCGCGGAAGTATCGCTTACAGCGAACCGGTTGCCGGTGTTCAGTGCCGCTTCCGGACAGCCTATCCGATTCGACTTTTTCCGATCCATGTTTCGTCCGCAAGTTTCTCTCATGCCGCGAATGTAGCAGGCGGTGTTAGCGGTACGAATGCCCGCTATGCAGTCCGCATCGAAATTCAAACCGGGGGCACGGCAAAGTTTTCCGCCCTGCAAATTCGCGATCTCCGCTTTCATCTTGGCGGCGACCTTCAGGCTGCACATTGGCTGTATGAATTGTTGTTGACCAAAACCAGCCAGGTGCTGCTGCGCTGTCAGGACAAGAGTGGTAAGTGGTGTTGCGTCCCACTCCCAGCGGGATCAATCCGCGAGGTCGGTTTTAATCGCGAGGACGCGGTCCTTCCGTACGCGGACACCAGTTTTCAAGGCTATCGCCTGCTACAGGAATATTTTAGTTTCCCGCAGAAATTCCTGTTCTTCGATCTCACTCAGCTCGACAAGATAACTGGCGGACCGTTTTTCGATCGGATCGAAGTCGTGATCCTCCTGGATGATTTCCAGCGTGCAGAGCGTGTCACATTCCTGGAATCTGCCGTGACAGCTGAGACATTCCAACTCGGTTGCGCCCCTGTCGTGAACTTGTTTGATCTTTGTGGCGAGCCTATCCGTTTGTCGCATACCCGAACCGAGTACCTGATTGTGCCTGACGTGCACGCTCCCCTAGCGGCAGAGGTATATTCGGTCAACCGCGTCACCTCCGTGGTGCCGTATTCCGAAACGCCAAAAGAATATCGTCCGTTCTACTCATTTCGCCATGGCGAGCATTCGAGTGCGGAAGCATTCTGGCATGCCACGCGCCGTCCGTCGGAGCGAGATGGCGATTCCGGAACCGATGTCTACTTGTCACTTGTCGACCGTGACTTCGAGCCTGTGATGCCTGCGGCCGAGGCAGTGACGACATACCTCACATGCACCAACCGCAATTTACCAGAGCGCCTTGGATTAAACGGAACCTGGGGTGAACTGAGCCTTGATAGCAGCGCCATTGTGCAGACGCGAGTGGTACGCGGACCCACCAAAGCGATACGGCCACCGATGAGGAAGGCCTTGCAATGGCGTTTAATCTCTCACCTCTCGCTAAATCACCTCTCGCTGGTGGAAGGTGGGGTTGATGCTCTGCAGGAGATTTTGCGCCTGTACGACGTGGCCGCAAGCTCCTCGAATGCACGCCAGATATCGGGCCTGTCGGCTCTGAGCAGCCGTCGCAAGATAGCTCGGGTCGAGTCCGAGCACGGACTAATGTTCTGCCAGGGCGTCGCCGTTGACACCGAGTTCGACGAGGAACAGTTCGTCGGCAATGGCGCGTTCCTCTTGGCATCGGTGCTAAACCGGTTTTTGGGACTCTACTCAGCCGTAAATTCGTTTACTCAGCTACGGGTCACGACTCGTCAGCGGAAAGGAATCGTTTGGGCATGGCCGCCTCGAACTGGGGAACAGATCGTCGCTTAGACGAATTCTTATTCGCGAACGCTTGCGAGTTTGATTTCTTCCAAGCCGTACATCTGCTTACGATGTTCCGGGAAAATAATGGCGCCGGAGAGGAACCCACGTCTCCCCCTGTGCGGTTCCGCGCTCACAACTCGCTGTCCTTTCCTGCAAGCGCAATTGCGGAGTTAGATCATGCGGGGGATGGCCCGAGCATGGCTGTTACCTTTCTAGGGATGACCGGACCGCATGGTGTGCTTCCGGTCGCCTATACCGAACTGGCGGTCGAGCGAGAAGCGTTTGGAGATCGGTCATTCTCCGAATTCCTCGACGTCTTCAATCATCGCCTGATTGAGTTGTTCTACGCGGCTTGGAAGAAACATCATTTCGTTGTTGGCTACCAACAGGCGCAGCGGAAAGAGTCCGCAGACGACTTTACCGCTTATCTGTTTGACCTTATCGGGATGGGAACAGAGGGTCTTTGCGGCCGAATGCCAGTTCTCGACGCTGCTCTGCTCCACTACGCGGGACTGCTCGCACAGCGCCCACGCGCCGCAGAGGCTCTGCGCCTACTTTTGCAGCATTACTTCGAGGTTCCCGTACGGATAGAGCAGTTCGTCGGGAAGTGGCACGCACTTGAACCGGATGAGGCATGCAGTCTTGGGTCGGGCGAAACTAGCAGTCAGTTGGGTGGGGGCGCTGTCGCAGGTGATGCAGTTTGGACTCTCGAGTCTTTAGTTCGCATTGTTCTTGGGCCGCTTACATTCGAACAGTTTCGCGGCTTTCTTCCCGACGCAGAAGGCTTTGAGCAAGCAACTAGTCTGGTTCGGTGGTTTTTGGGAAGTGCGCTCCAGTTTGAAATTCAAGACATGCTCCGGCGCGAAGAGGTGCCCCCTTGTCGCCTTGGCGACGATCCCGACGGCGCACGTCTGGGATGGTCAGCCTGGCTGCGCACCGAGCCGTTCTGGTTTCACGCGGACGACGCTATTTTTTCGGAAGAGGAGAGGGTGAGTCAGGAGGCGTGATATGGCACTAAGCAGAGAAGGACTAGTTGCGAAGTTGAATGCCACATGCCGCGAGGGCTTGGAGGAGGGGGCCAGACTGTGTTTCAGCCGCACCCACTATGAGGTAGACCTTGAGCACTATCTGTTGAAGCTCACGGAAATGCCGGATGCAGACATCGCCGCGATCTACCGGCATTTCGAGATTGAATCCTCTCGCGTTTCGCGCGATCTGACGCGCGCTCTCGATCGGATGCGCTCGGGGAACTCGCGCAACCCTGCCATTTCTCCTCGTATCATCCGCTTGCTCTCGGAAGCCTGGAGCCTCGGCTCGGTCGAATATAGTGCGTCACAGATTCGCTCTGCGTTTCTGCTGGCCGCGCTTTTGAGCAGCGACACTCTTTCGTCATTCGCTACGAATAGCTGTCCGGAACTAAAGCGGATTTCGGTCGAGGCTCTGCGCGGCGACTTGCTCTCGATCTGTGAGAACACAGTCGAAGACATGGCGGGATTCATTAAGAAGGAGAAAGCAGAAGCTGGAGACGAACCGGAAACGCAGAGTGGACCGCCTGCTCACTCAAAATCAAGTCTTGATCAATTTACTGTCAATCTGACGGAAGCTGCGAGAGCGGGCAAGATTGATCCAGTATTGGGTCGTGATTTCGAAGTTCGGCAAATCATCGATATCCTCACGCGTCGCCGCCAGAATAATCCCATTCTCACAGGCGAAGCAGGAGTTGGAAAGACCGCAGTGGTGGAAGGATTTGCGCGGCGGGTCGCATCCGGAGACGTGCCGCCGTCGCTGCAAAACGTTCAGATTCGGACTCTCGACCTCGGGTTGTTGCAAGCCGGAGCCGGCATCAAAGGTGAATTTGAAAATCGCCTCAAGAATGTAATCGCCGAGGTGAAGGCCTCTCCCACTCCCATCATCCTCTTCATTGATGAAGCGCACACAATGATCGGTGCTGGCGGTCAAGCTGGGCAAAACGACGCTGCCAATCTGCTGAAGCCGGCCTTGGCGCGCGGTGAACTTCGCACCATCGCTGCTACGACCTGGTCGGAATATAAGAAGTATTTCGAGAAGGATGCTGCTCTCGCGCGGCGGTTCCAGGTCATCAAGGTCGAGGAACCCACTGAGCAGCAATGTGACGGCATGTTGCGCGGGATCAAGGCGACACTCGAGAAGCATCATGGCGTCGTGATTCTCGATGAGGCGGTCAGTACCGCCGTGAGACTGTCGCAGCGCTACATTTCTGGCCGCCAGTTACCCGACAAGGCGGTTAGCGTCCTTGATACCGCGTGCGCCCGTGTTGCGCTCGCGCAGAACGCCACTCCTGCGGCCCTCGAGGACGCTCAACGGCGCGTCGAAATCATCGAAATCGAACTGGGTATTTTGGAACGCGAACAAGCTACCGGGTTAGCCCACGAAGAGCGTTTTTCCGCTCTGCAATCCGAGCGAGAAACGGTGAAGGCACAGATTGCCGATCTGCAGTCTCGCGTTGAGCAGGAACGCGCGGTCATCCAGAAGATGATCGCACTGCGCAAGAAGATTGAGGAGATCTCGGTAGCCAAAGCCGAATCAGTGTCAACGGTTCCAGCGATGACAGGAACCGGACCAGTTCTGGTAGTTCCTCGACCGTCAGTTGAACCGACTGCCGATCTTCCGGGGATGCGGATCGAGCTGTCAAACCTGGGAACCGAGCTGGCAACGTTGCAGGGAGAAAATCCCCTCGTTCGCCCCTATGTCGACGGAGGAACAATCGCCGAGGTGATCGCAGGCTGGACCGGGATCCCAGTCGGGAAGATGCTCAAGAACGAGATCCAAACAGTGCTCCGACTCAAAGATCTGTTGGCCGAGCGTGTCATTGGCCAGGATCACGCCCTGCAGGCGATTGCGCAACGCATTCAGACTGCGCGCGCCGGGCTTGATGATCCACGGCGTCCTGTCGGCGTGTTTCTGCTGGTCGGCCCGAGCGGTGTCGGAAAGACTGAGACTGCACTGGCGCTCGCGGATACTCTCTATGGCGGTGAACGCAATCTCGTCACGATCAACATGTCGGAGTATCAAGAGGCGCATTCTATCTCTGGACTGAAGGGCTCGCCTCCGGGATACGTTGGTTATGGCGAAGGTGGAGTGCTCACCGAGGCTGTTCGCCGGAAGCCTTATTGTGTCGTCCTTCTCGACGAAATCGAAAAGGCGCACACCGATGTGATGGAGTTGTTCTATCAGGTCTTTGACAAGGGATTCATGGAAGACGCGGAAGGCCGCGAGGTCGACTTCAAGAACACGGTGATCCTCCTGACGTCGAACGCTGGCTCGGATCATCTGATGAAGCTCTGCGCCGATCCAGAAACGCGGCCTGACCCGCCCGCTCTGGCGGAAGCGTTGGGACCAGAACTGCGCAAGATATTCAAGCCCGCCTTCCTCGGGCGTCTCATTGTTGTTCCCTATTACCCGATTGATGATGCGTCACTGCGCACCATCATTCGACTGAAGCTGGAACAGATCAGCAAGCGAATGAAGGAGACGCACCATGTTCCCTTTACCTATTCCGAGGAATTGGTTTCTTCCATCGTAAGCCGTTGCACCGAGGTCGAAAGCGGTGCGCGGAATGTAGACCATATCCTCACCGGCACACTCTTGCCGGAGGTTTCCAAAGAGATGCTGTCGCGGATGATGGAGGGAAGTACTCTTTCAAAAGTGCATGTGTCTGCGGATGCAAACAAAGCATTCGAATACGAGATCAATTGAAGACGTCTGCAGGGTTACGAGATTATGGCTGCTTATCGTAGGAGCTTTCCGTTAAGGCAATCGTTAACGAGTTTTCACGTGGAAGATGGGACTACTTGTCGAATGCCCAGTCCGCTTCCTGGACCCTTGCGCGGAGAATCCAATTTCGAGCCAACCGGTCTACGCGGCCGTCTCGACCATCCTGCGCCAGGTGGTAGTTCGATTGCGATATCACAAGTAATCCCGGTAACTCTGATAAAGGGAGAGGCCGCCTAAAAGCGAGGTTTACGTTATGCCTATAACTCAGGCGACTCGACAAATCGGCATCGATACACCGCTGGGCCAGGATGCTCTCATCCTTCGCTCATTCCAAGGACAGGAGGCTATTTCCAAGCTATTTGCCTTCGAACTCGACTTGGTTTCAGAAGAGCCTTCGATCAATTATGACGGCATCGTCGGGCAGGTGGTTACGGTTCGTGTCAATTTAGCGGATGAGTCTTCGAGATATTGGAACGGCTACATAAGCCGCTTTGTTCAAGCTGGACAAGATAGCAACGTTGCTGTCTATCACGCGACGATGGTGCCGTGGCTGTGGTTTCTTGATCAGACTACGGATTGCCGAATCTTTCAGAACAAGACCGCTCCTGACATCATCAAACAAATTTTCCAGGAGTATGGCTTCAAGAACTTCTCATTGAGTCTCTATGGAGACTTCGTCAAGCGGGACTACTGCGTGCAGTACCGTGAGTCTGACTTTAACTTCGTCTCTCGCCTCATGGAGGAAGAGGGAATCTTCTATTTCTTCCAGCACGAGGATGGAAAGCACACGCTGGTGTTAGGCAACGATCCTGGCGCGCATAAGCCATGCCCGAACCAGGATACGGTTCGCTACGAAGGCACCGCGGGAGGCTGGCAGGATGACGACGTGGTTTTGCAGTGGTTGCAAGAACAGGAAGTCAGGCCAGGAACCTTCACCTCCACTGACTACAACTTCGAGACACCTACCGCGAACATGCTCAGCTCCGTCAACGGCAAAGGCAAATGGGAGATCTACGACTTTCCGGGCGAATACACCAAAAAGGCGGATGGCGACAAGCTGGCAAAAGTGCGGCTTCAGGAGCAGCAAACCCCAAAATGTGTCGCGCGGGGTACAAGTGACTGCCGCTCGTTCAGCGTGGGATACAAGTTCAAGTTAACCGACCACTACCGCAACGACCTGAACCAGGAATATGTCATCACAGCCCTTCGTCACAGCGCGCATCACAATCTTGGGCTTACCAGCGGCGCGTCAGACACCACTCCCGTTTACGAGAACAGTTTCGAATGTGTTCCCTTCTCTACTCCGATCCGGCCATTGCGCAAAACTCCAGTCCCAGTCGTACAAGGCTGCCAGACTGCGGTCGTTGTCGGTCCCGATGGAGAGGAGATCTTCACCGACCAATACGGCCGCGTAAAAGTCCAGTTTCACTGGGACCGTGAAGGCAAAAAGAACGAAAGCAGTTCGTGCTGGATCCGCGTCTCCTATCCGTGGGCCGGCAAATCGTGGGGAGGCATTCAGATCCCACGCATCGGGCAGGAA
>Ga0126371_10006688_pt1 | contig 10277 bp, 9 predicted proteins | sample PanSoiMetaPlot_4_FD_110145 | JGI IMG/M metagenome (GOLD analysis project Ga0126371, IMG submission 110145) | Tropical forest soil microbial communities from Panama - MetaG Plot_4 | ecosystem: Environmental > Terrestrial > Soil > Tropical forest > Bulk soil | place: Panama | collected 2016-02-17
AGCCTGGGGTTTGACACCAAACTCATTTCACCGGCGATTGCGCCGCGAAATCTCAAAGAACTGCTGGATTCCAAATGGAAGGCCAAAATGGCGATCACTAGCACAACCACCGGAGTGCGTTGGATCGGCAATGTGCTGGATGCGATGGGCCGGGAGTATCTGGAAAGATGAGCGAACAGGAGGTGAGCGTTCAAGACATGGCGCCGGCGGCATTGATGGGATTGGTTAGTTCGGGCGAGGTTCCGCTGTCACCAACGATCTTCGATGCCAACGTGACGCTGGCAAAGGAGAAGGGCGCGCCCGTCGAATGGCGTCCCTTGGAACCGGTGGTGACTACCGTCGGCTCGGCCGCATTAATGTCCAGGGCACCGAACCCGCACACGGCGTTGCTTTTCATCGATTTCCTTCTTTCCAAGGAATGGTCACCCCGTGAGGATGTCGGGACGGTAGAGCAGAAATTTAAGAAGAGTTATTTAGACGAGAAGTACTCCCTTGAGGAGCTGGAGGTGAAATTCTCTCAATGGGAAAATCTGTTGCGGCAATTGTTCATCCGAAAACGATAGCAATGCCCTCCGGCTGGTGGATCGCGCCCGGTTTAATTTGAGCCTCCGGATATCTTTCTGACAGATGGATGAAAATAGAGCACAGTCGCGAGGACTCCAGTAAAGAATAGGGCATTTACCACTCCAAACACCAACAGCACCGGTTCCGGCGATTGTAAACTATGCGGCAACATCGCCATCACACAAAACCACACCCCCACTACCCAGAGCAAACTGATGTCTTGTGATGAGCGACGGCGAACGATTCGAATAATCAACGGGATATTAAAAAACGGCATGAGGATGCCGCTGAACATGGCCAGGGTCTGAATCATAGTTTCTTTCTATTAATGGGCTGAAAAAGTCGCCGGCGAATCGTATCGAAATTTTGCTTAATGACTTTCGAGCGAACGGGCCGGAACGAAATCTAACTTCTGTCGGCTTAATCACGAGGACGGGATTTTGCTATGGCTTCCACCCTGCTTTGTTCAGCTGCTGGTCGGCATCGAGGGCAAAAGTAAAATCGTACGCCTTGGCGTTCGGAACCGTCTCGCTGGCATTTACTACCTGGCAGATAATGGCAAGATCGTTTCTTTGGGTTTCCTCATCCACGGCGCCGCTGCGCGTGAAAGTGGGTATGAGATCATCGTAGACGCGGTTGGCTTGCTGCCGTGAAACGCCGGAAAATTTTAGCAGCGCCGCGATCGTACCTTCCTTGTCTTGACGAATGTAGCGTAACGCTTTGATCGTCGCGCGGACAAATCCGCCGACCATCTTCGGGTTTTCCTTGATGAGTTTGTCCGTTGTAGCCAGCGTGCCCCAAGAATTTTTAACTTCATTGCCTACGAAAAACATCTCGCGCATGCCTTTGTCTAGCGCCACATATCGCTGCTCGACACTGAGAACGGCGGCATCGAACCCTCCACCCAATAGCGCCGTGAGCTGATTCCCCTGACCCACATCGAGGTAAGTCACGTCCTTGTTGCCATCGAGACCATGCTTGGTAAGAACCTGTTTCACCATAAAGGTTGCGATCGCGCCGACGCCGGTAGTGGCGATTTTCTTACCTTTAAGCTCTTTGGCGCTGGTGATCTCCGGGCGGGTGACCAGCCATTGAAGAACCCGATCGTTGGTCGCGACAACGACCTTTAGCGGTGTATTGCCGCGCGCGATGCTGACGAGCGCGCTACTGCCCGCGCCGGTGAATTGAACATCGCCGCCGAGCATGGCCTGAATGCTCGTTGTCGGAGCGACAAAGATTACTCGCTGATCCAGCCCTTCCTCCTTCATATAGCCCTTCATCTGCGCAACTGGGTAGATCACCATCTGAAAGCTCTTTGCAGGGATCGCCATGTTGACGACGTGGAGCAATTGAGCGCCCGCATCGCGGGTCTCTGATAGCTGAAGGCAAATAATCAGAGTGATCGCTAAGGCCGAGCTCACGGATCTCAAAGAAGGCCCCTGCTTTGAACCGCTCTTCATTGCTTTGCTCCCTCCAGCAGGAGTCGCAGGACTAGTTCAACGGGTAAAACAGCTTTGGATTATCAAAGAAAATCTTATCCGTCAGCGCCCGCGGAATATCCTCCCGCGCCCTCATGGCCGCCACCAACTGGCGCTCTTCAGAGGGATCCTGATGACCATAGTCAGAGCCGATGAGGAGATGATCCTCTCCGGTGAACTGCGCAATGTAGTTGACATCCTCATCCGCTTCGCAGGCGACAAAAATCTTGTACTCACGGAACATGTCTTGATCAGAGGAGAACTTCCATTTGTCGCGAAATAGCCTCTTCAGAATATGGAGCAGGAACGGCACCCATCCGGCGGACGCTTCAATGAATCCGAACTTGAGACGCGGAAACTGCTCGGGAATCTTGTTGGCAATGATGTCTCTGAAGGCGAGCAACGGCTGAACTCTGCTGTGGCCGAAGGTATGGTTTCTCTCGACATCGAATAGGCTCAGGAAGAGCGGGCAGCCGGCGCCGGTATGAATGCAAATTGGCAGATCGAGATCGTTGGCCGCTTGGTAGATCGGAAAAAGATAAGGATTGTCTAGTGTCCAATTCCCCTCAATGCCGCGGAAGAAGACGCCAACCGCGCCATGGTCTTTAGCCCATTTCAGTTCTTTGACCGATTCGTCGATGGATTTAAGCGGCGGAATTACGGTCCATCTCATTCGGCTACCCGCTTTGGCACATGCCTGCGCGAGGAATCGGTTGTAAGCGCGGCACAAGGCGATGTCCAGGGCGGGGTCATCCGTAAGATAAATGAGGAACAACGTCGGAAAGACTACCTGGGTTTCCACGTTGAGTTTGTCCATGTCCTTAAGCCTGGCCGGAATGTCGGTCATTTCCCGGCAAGCGAGGTGAATATCTCCCCTGGAGGACTCCAGCTTCGACGCCGACGGAGTGATGAGGCGAAAGCTACCCTTGCCGTTGGGCTTGGGAAAAATATTGCCATCGATGAGCCAAAACGCGTTTCGCGGTCCGTAGAGGGTATCCTCCGGACCTTTGAGCAGCACAGGCCGGCGGTGGTACATCTCCTTGTCCATCATTCTCCACATCGCTTCGGACTCCGCAATGTGTGTATCCGCATCAATTATACCCGCCATAAAAACCTCCTTGTGAATCAAGATTGTTCAATGTCCCAAGTTTAGAGTTCAACGTGCCTCAATCTGTTTTCGCTTTCAACTTTGAACCCTTGAACTTGGAACCTTACCAGCATATAGCAAGAAACTCGTTTTCGCGGTAGTAGGAGCGACGCGCGCTATTTATCCCTTCAGTGCTCCCGAAACAATCCATTCCAAAGCCACCTGCTTAGCGCCTCCCGGAGTGTCGGGCGCCACCTGGAATAGCAGTCTCTCCAACTGTTTAAAGTCCACCGTCAGCCACTCGTCGAGCCAGACCAGATAGTCGTCGAATGTCTTTGCGGCAAAAGACGGTGAGTGGTCGAATTTCGCGCCGAGGAGCTTGATCGTCTCGCTGCGGCTTGATTTGAGATGGCGAATACCTTCCTGGTGCGCTTTCAGGAACGGACTGAAATCATCCCGCCTTTCCTCCAGAAGGTTCGCCGTGGTTTCGATGGTGATTGGCAGCGGATCATCAACGATGTCGGGCCAATCAGCGATTCTTTTAAATCCTCGGTCTTCTGCCCAAAAGCCGAAGGGCCGAGGCAGCAATGCGGCCTGAGCCTTGTCCCGGACCAGTAAGTTGAACGCATCGTGATCGCCTCTCGGTAACTGCAGCGCGAGATCTTGCCCTAAACGTAACCCTGATCGTTCTTGGAACGTTTGCGCTAACGGGGTATTTCGCGTCGGCGCCTCGCGGCAAGCGATTGTCTTACCTTTGAGGTCGCTCAGAGAGTTGATGCCCGGACTAACGATCAGATAATAGGGACAGCTATTCATAGCGCAGCCTAGAATTTTGGTCGTTTTCCAAGCAAGGAAATGTTGAAGCGAGGCGCGTCCGACCACCAGAGATATCTGAGCGGTGCCTTCTTCGAGGCGGCGATAGCGTTCTTCAGTTCCTTGCACGTGCTGCCACGAAACCTCAAGTTTATGCCGGGCAAAAATTCCGGCCTCAATGGAAAGATAGCCGCTTGGGTCACGCGCGAATTTGCCCGCGGTTCCTTCGAGGTGTCCATACATCACCGTCAGTTGGGAGAGGGCCATTTTTAATCCTCCGCTGTCGCTGGTACGTATCAGGGTCTATATTCAGGGTCTATATTATGGTTATCCACTGTTAACAACCGTTGAATGTAGTCCAGGATGAACAAAAATCGCGGGTGCCATTGGCCTTGACTCTCCGTCTATGGCGGGAATAAAGTCGAATGCAAAGATCAATTACGTTGGCTTTGAATAAACAAAAGGAGGGCTCCATGAAGGTTTTGAATGTCTTTGAGATGGCGAAGGGGAGAAAAAAAGGCGAACGCCGCATGGATCTATTCAGGAGAGAAAATCTCGATACTTGGATTCTCTTTTTTCCTCCGGGTGATGTGCAACGCATGCATAATCATCCGTCAGATAGAACTTACTACGTGCTCACGGGCCGTGGAATCATGAAGGGGCTCAACGAAACCCATGAGCTTTCTGCGGGACAGATTATCAGCATCCCAGCCCATGAATTCTATGAAGGATCGAATCCCTACGACGAGCCCATGATTCTCCTCGGAAACAGCCATAAAGCCACATTCGAAGACTTGGCCAAAGCCGGTGGACAGCGAAATGAGATTGACGAAAAGACCGGTAAGAGAATCATTTATCAACACGGAGGCGGCAGAGATGCTGGCGTGTTAGCAGATTGAAGTTCGGAAACTGCGTTGGGTTTTTCGCGAAGCCCGGTCCGATCTTAACCGGCCGGGCTTCTTTATTATCATAGGCGGAGCTAATTCTGACTAAATCGAGGGCCGCGCACAGTGCGTGCACGGCGAAAGTAACTACGCGGCGTCGGCATGTCGGACAGCTACTTGAAAGAAGTGAAAAAGACGGGCAAAGTAAATTCTCGCGTGCGCGACATACAAAGCAGTTTTTCAGCCCGTAGACTAAGCAAAGGCTCGGGCGAAAACACTACGTGACTGATTTCGCAACAGTGCCGGAGTGGTGGAATGGCAGACGCGCCGGACTCAAAATCCTACTAACGACTTAATGATAATTTCAGCAGAGACGGCGACTTAGCGATAGGTCGCCGTTTTTGTTTGCTTTTTGATTTTACCTAAAATTCCTGGGTTCAGAACATTAGCTTGAATTTTTTCTAATTTTGCATAAGAAATGTCAACGCCGGTTATACGGGAAAAATCATCTGCTAGAAAAACTCCCGCAACAACCTACTGATTACGAATCGAAGAACGGTCGCGGTAGGAACCAAGAAGACCCGAGCATCCCCAATGATTTTGGTAGTTTGAGATTAGCATCATTGGGTTTGTTTGGGTCTCTTGGGCAGGATTTCACGGACAAAAGACGGACACTGAAAAAATCGCAGACCCGGCACGAGGATTTTCAGTCCTCTTGCCGTAGCGCGACTATGTGACACCATCGGTCGCTATTGGTGTCTATTCAAGCGTTAAACGGCGGTCTCATCCGGTCGATTTTACCGATTCGAACACATAGATGCATATAGTTCTAGCAAAGTAGGCTTTCTTACCTGATCACTTTATCCGCCTTTGCGAGCAGATCGACGAAAATGTCAGCCCGATAAAAAAACTAAACAAGGACGTAATGATCAGTGAATTTTTCATGGCTAGATGACCTCCCGGAATCGGAACAGGGCAAAAGCCATGCCGTATCAGCAATTCTTAATGTCAGTATAACTATCTAGGATAATCCCAGTGATCAATTTGTAAAATCGAGAAAATCTGTCGCAAGACTTCTCAGCCATAGGAATAAGACCTTTGCAAAAAGCAAACCCGCTTTGGCGCAACTTCAGCAAGACTGCCTGTAAAAACCTAGACCCGAGATAGTAAAGGCAAGCATCTGCTAAAAAGTGGTGAAGGAGCGTAGGTGTGGATACTTGGATGAGCGAGGATTACCGCATGAGTATTTTTGATGCGGTAGCGCTAGCGGTCACATTTTGAGGTAATCGCTATAAAAAAAGTAAAAGAAAAAGGGCCCGCGATAGAGGCCCTTTTTCAATAACATTAAAGTTATTAGCAGCCAGAACTTTCCGTAAACAGGGTTGAGCTGTCCATGTGTAAAAGAAGAGTTGTGTTGGCGTCTTGGCAAGAAAACGGATTAAATTAATAGGAGGAGTAAAGTTAGGTATACCGTGCTACCCCCTTTGAAATCCTGACCTCATCAAGATAGCCATATAGACTTCCTAATTTGATCGATCATAATCGCTGCTGCATCATTCCAGCACGTGCACGCGAAAATCGGATAGCTTGTCACACAACAGAGAAAGAGCACCCTATTATGTCACCGCTAAATAGACCGATTTTGGTGTTGAGGGGCCTCAGTCCGACCACGGTAATACGCCTCACGCGGTAACGGGACTGAGTCGACGGGTTCGCTTTATCCCCTCGCCGCTACTCCGGCGATCGTTTCGAAACTTGATTGCTGCCCTCTTTGGGCGATAAAACACTATACATTAGATAGCTAACTTCTGGTTTAGGAAGGAGGCATTATGTTTCGTACTTTATTCTGCTGTGTGCTTGCGGTGCTTTCCTGGCCGGCAGGAGTTCAATCCCAGTCGCCTTACGCGGGTCAGGAATTTCGAGAAATCAAGACACTATCGCCGCAGGAGATTTCCGACTATTTGTCAGCCAAAGGAATGGGGCTCGCCAAGGCGGCCGAGCTCAACGGTTACCCCGGTCCCGCGCATGTCCTCGAACTAGCCACACAGCTTCATCTCACCGCCGACCAGAAGGCCAAGACCGAAAATTTGTTTAAGAGAATGCAGGCGCGTGCGATCTCTCTCGGCAAAGAACTGGTCGAAGAGGAACGCGCGCTGAATAATATTTTCGCCTCACACTCTGTGACTCCCGAGGCGTTAGGTGTTTTACTGACGCGGATTGCAAAACTACAGGGTCAAGTACGCCAAGTGCATTTGGAGGCGCATCTCGAGCAGACAGCTTTGCTAACTCCTGAACAGGTTGGAAACTACAATCGGCTTCGAGGTTATGCGACGAGCGCCAGCAACGATAGCCACGAGCAGCGAAGAGCCACCTAGCACTATTGTTTTAGCCGACGCATCGGCTGAACACTAATTCGACACGCCACAAACGAGGAACACATGACGGATGAACGACATGGACGTCTTGTTCTTCTCTCTGGCCCTTCGTGCGTAGGGAAGAGCCCCCTGGCCAAAGCTCTCGCTAAGTTTTATCCGGAGCTGCGAAAGACGTTGCAGCCACTCGTGCTTTATAATAGTCGCGACGCTCGACCAGGGGAGGTGGATGGAGTCGACTACCATTTCCGTTCCCGCGAGCAAATAGAGCATCTGAAGGTGAACGATCACTTCGTGGTTATGGATGTCCGGGGCGATCTGCAGGCCTTGGATCTGCAGGAGTTGTCGGCGTCACTGGCCAAGGGCGACGTATTCTTCGAGGGGAATCCCTTTGTCGGCTGGGCCTTGCAGACGTCCCCTGCTCTAGCCGAGGTGAACCGGCTAAGTGTATTCATGTCACCGCTCTCTCGTGACGAGATCATTTTCCTCAAGGCGGCGGAACCTAGGGTGTCACTTCCCGACCTCATTGCCGATGTCATGAGACGAAAGCTGCTGCGTCGAACCCGAAGGCAAAAGGGCGAGCTTTCGCTCAGGGACCTAGAAAACATCGAAAAACGCGCTTCGAGCGCCTATCGCGAACTACAGGAAGCTCACTAGTTTCAATGTCATCCCTAACCACGACGGAGAAGACAGCGATAACTGGGACGCTTTTTACTACCCTCTCGGCAACGCACGGACGGCGTTGATCGCATTCGTCTCCTTGCTGGCAGGTAAGACGCCGTCGGGAGTAGAGCACTGGGAGAAAGACCTGATCCTCTAGCGAGACAGATCGCGACAGTCCGTACGCGTTGTCGAACAAGCCGGATGCAGGCGACGGCCTGTAGCAGTGCCTGATCCCGCAACAGTAACCGTGTAATTGAACTGTATTCTCCTTAACTCAAATCCTGCAGCGTCTCGGCCATCTAAAGGCTGCCCATCATTTTCACAAACTGCGGCCCCAAATCAGTCAGTTCATCGCACAAGCAAGAAGACACCGTTACAGCACACTGGATAGACCGATTTGGTGCTGAAATTTTCAGTCCGACCACATTAATCATGCGGTAACGAGCGTTTGCCGGATTAATATCCTTGACAGGATCGTGGTAACCGGGGGATAGTTCGAGCGGTTTCGTTTTCGTGGGATCGAGAAAAGTAAACGTGAGACACCGCCAGACATTCGGCAGTAGACTTATAGTAGTAGTTGTAGAAAGATGCCGACCGCACGTATCGCCGAGCCAAGAGATGCCGATGCTGCCGTACGCGTTCTGCGGCGTTCGATCACGAACTCTGTGTCGCTGACCACCACAATGATCCGACGACACTGCAGAAGTGGCTTGAGAACAAGACTGTCGAAAACTTCCACTCCTGGCTAGCGGAGGAGAACAATTTTTGCGTGGTCACAGAATCGAACGCTGAAATAGACGGAGTCGGCCTAGTCCATCGCGCGGGGGAGATTCTGCTCTGTTATGTCGCGCCGCAAAGTCAGGGTCACGGCTACGGGAGCGCAATCCTTGCGGCTCTCGAGGAAAAGGCTCGGACATGGGGATTAGACAAGCTTCGTCTTGGGAGTACAGTGTCAGCGCGCCCCTTCTATGAAAGACATGGTTACATTTCTGCAGGCGAGTCCACCTGCAATTTTGGGTTGTCTCGTTGCTACCCTTACGAAAAGATTCTGCAAACTAACCTCACGGTTGACGCCGACGTTCGCAAAGGCAACGCGCGCGGGTAACCGTGAACGTTAGGGGCACTGCGGCTTTGATGGCTCGAGGCGACTTCACTCGATGGTTGTACCGTGGGCAGCGACCCAACTGGATCGCGAGGATTCTGAACAGAGCGTCAGCTGCTGTGGGCTCGACGGGTGTCGCCTCGAACTACCTCGTTACATTGGAAGTGACCGGACGAAAGTCGGGGCAGATCTTCTCGCTGCCCTTGGTCATGGTCATCGTCGATGGACAGCGATACCTGGTGTCGATGCTCGGAGATAACGTGCAGTGGGTCCATAACGTACGTGCAGCCGGTGGAAAGGCGGTTCTCCGGCATGGCCGCCGAGAGGAGATTCGACTCGAAGAAGTACCCGCTAGCGAGCGGGCACCCATCTTGAAGGCTTACCTGCAGCGAGCACCGGGAGCGCGACCCCACGTGCCCGTAGACAAGGACGCAGCGCTTTCGGAGTTCGAGAAGATTGCGGCAGCCATCCCGGTGTTCCGGGTGCTCAGCGCCGAGTAATGAGACCGCCACGCCTAAGCGGCAATGCGTCAAGTTTCTAATTGAATTGTTTTCTCCTTGAATCAAATCTCGTGGCCCGAGTTTCTAAAGGTTCCGAATGATTTCCAAAGCACTGCGCCCGAAATTCGGTAGTTCATCGCGCAAGGAAGACAACACCGTTGCAGCACCAATAGATAGACCGATTTTGATGTTGAAAGCCTCAGTCCGATCGCAGTAATACGAATCAAGAGGCAACGGGAATTGAGTTGAAGCGTTCAAGATCCCTGGAGGTTTATCTTTGTAAGGAGTGTACCGCACTATGGCCACACGAGCGTTACAGTCAGCCATCTACGAGCTCGCCGATGCGTTGGACGTGAACGAACACTATCAACAGAACGGGTGGACCGATGGCCTGCCGATTGTACCGCCGACGGAAGAGCTGGTGCGCGGGTTCCTCGACGCTGCTGGTCTTGCGCCAGGGGACATCATCGGCGTGGAGTCGGTGCGCCAGCGTCCGATTAGTGCGGAAAAGGCCGCCATCAATGCGGTCATGGCCGGCTGCCGCCCCACCTATATGCCTGTCGTTGTGTCCGTCTTGCGGGCGATGTGCGTGGCCGAGTACAACATGCATGCCAGCACCGCCAGCACCGGCGGGAGCGCGCCATTGATCGTCGTCAACGGCCCCATTCGGACCGCTCTTGGGATGAACGCCACGCACGGCGTGCTCGGCAACGGTAATCGTGCTAATGCCACGATTGGCCGTGCCATCCGCCTGGTGCTGATCAACGTGCTCGGGTGCATTCCCGGCCAGATCGATCGCGCAACACTCGGGCAT
>Ga0126371_10006689_pt1 | contig 10276 bp, 12 predicted proteins | sample PanSoiMetaPlot_4_FD_110145 | JGI IMG/M metagenome (GOLD analysis project Ga0126371, IMG submission 110145) | Tropical forest soil microbial communities from Panama - MetaG Plot_4 | ecosystem: Environmental > Terrestrial > Soil > Tropical forest > Bulk soil | place: Panama | collected 2016-02-17
AGCGCTGTTCGGCTACCCGATAAGATCGATCACGCCTGCTTCCGATTCGTCGCATCTTTCAATCGGCCCGATAAGCTATGTCACTGCTGGGCTCTCCGAGGGATCTCTGTTGACCTCGTCGGGTTCACTACGAGTGTCCAGCAATCGACCGGCGCGAAGACAAGAAAGCCGACGAAACACTATTGCCCGCAGCCCGAGAAATCTAACTGCCCAAATGCGAATTTGCGTGTGGAAACGGGAGAACGCCACTGCCAACTTGGCAGTGGCGTTCATGGTTGCGGGGGGCGGATTTCGGGGATTCGATTGGAGCTGAAGTCAGAAGGAGGGAAATTGGTGCAGCTTGAGGATGCTGACCAATTCCTTTCTCAAACGGTCCAATACACCGCTGGAAGTGATCGGCGGCTTGGGGTACTAGCGATCCTGGACTGTTCTCCGAAGACGAGCGCACCCGGATCGGTCGGCAATGACATTCTTGTGAATGAATCAGCAGATCTCGATTCAATAATTAAGGGGAACTGTGGGCCAGTTCCCCTTATTGGACAGTTTTGGACAGTCGCTACAAATGCCGAATTGCCCGTAACCCTATGAGTTCTTTGGTTGCGGGGGGTGGATTTGAACCACCGACCTTTGGGTTATGAGCCCAACGAGCTACCAGACTGCTCCACCCCGCGTAAAGATCATAACAACCACATCTGTGAGCGTCAAATACGGAACGCGTCAAATCGTGCAGCGTAATCTCCACGTCCACGAGACGTTTCCGTGACGCTTTTTCCGTGACGCTTGAGGAGTCAATCCTTGCCGCAAATGCTAGAGCGCCCCCTGAGCATCCTTTGACGCCTTTTGCCACGGTCGCGACGACAAACGCTGGCCGCGATTTGCAGCGCAGCGGCGCTCTTGCGACCGCGCGCGCTCACTGCTTCAACTTCGGTCGTTCGCACGCGTCAACAATTTTCTTCGGATCGATCGCATCGCGGTCGACCTGCTCCTCGAGAATCTTCCCGTCTTTCCCGACGAGAAAATTCACGCGTCGCGCCGCTTTGTACTTGTCCACGAAAACGCCGTACTGTCGCGTTACCTCACCACCCCAATCACTTAACAACGGGAAAGTCACACCAATCTGGTCGGCGAAGGCTTTATTCGAGAAGGGGCTATCCATGCTCACACCCAGGACCTGGGTGTCGGTCGCTTCCAGCTTTGCCAGATTCTGCTGGAAGTTTTTCATCTGCTGTGTTCAACCACCAGTGAACGCAAACACGTAAAACGCGAGCACAACATTCTTCTTGCCGCGATAGTCACTCAAGTGTACGTCTTTTAAATCATGGCCATCGAAATACTGGAGCTTGAAATCGGGCGCCGCATCACCAATCCGCAGTTTGGGCGCCTCCGCCGCGGGTGTCTGCGCGACGGCTGATCTTCCAAGCGTCAACATGGCCAACCCGCCGATCAACAGTCCTCGCAAAACGCTTTTTTTAAGTTGTGTCTCCATCACCCCTCCTTGCGCACAAGAGCCTATCTGGATATATCCGCGAAAGACAATACCCCCGACAAAGCTTTTACATTGCGAAACGTCCACCAGACCCGTTACATTTTTGTCAACGCGTCTTGAATGCCTGAAATGATGACCCGTCTGTCGCCGATCCGAACCAACGTCCACATTCCGAAATCATCACAGCTGGTCGCAGAACTTCTCTTTCAACAGCAGCCTCGTTTCCACGGGACGCAACGCAGACCATGAGCCTCGTCAGTCTCAACGAAATCTTCTTTTCTATCGTCGAGCGTAACCGTGAACGTGTGATGTTGCACAAGCCTGCCGCGCAGTGGCTGCCGATCCCGGCGCGAGAGTTATATCGCAACGTCGCTGGTGTCTCGCGAGCCATGATGAGTTGGGGCATTGGCAAGGGAGACCGCGTCGCGATTCTCGCCGAAAACCGTCCGGAGTGGACCATCGCCGATTTTGCCTGCCAACTGCTTGGTATCGTTTCAGTTCCGATCTACGCCACGCTGACCGCAGAACAGACTGCGTTCATCCTTCAGGACTCGGGCGCGCGCGCAGTGTTCGTTTCCTCGGAGCAGCAACTCCGGAAAATAGAAGCTGCGAAAATTCAGGCGCCCATGGAAAAAGTTGTCGTCATGGATCCCGTGGAGACCGCCCACGCGAATCACATGGAGCGACTCATGCTCGCCGGACCAACCCAGCGAGACCGCGAACTCGATGCCGTTGCGCTGAAAATTGGCCCCGACGACCTCGCCACTATCATCTACACATCCGGAACGACCGGTGTTTCCAAGGGCGTCAAGCTCACCCATAGAAACCTCGCCTCAAATATTGAATTCTCGTTAAAGGGATTCAATATCGGGGAAGACGAACTTAGCGTTTCTTTTCTGCCGTTGTCACATGTCACGGCGCGGCATGTTGACTTTGCGTTGCTCTACAACGGCGTCACCCTCGCCTACTGCCCATTTCTTGATCAGTTGCCAAAGGCTCTACTCGAGGTGAAGCCTACGATCTTCGTAGCGGTTCCGCGCGTATACGAAAAGATTCATGCTCAGGCAGACATCAAGGCGAAGGGCTTTCCCAAAGAGTTCATCTTTCGATTGGCACTCTCCATCGGCGGATCGCAGCGCGGCAAAATTCTTTCCGGCGAAACGCCGTCTTCCCCAGCATGGGCGCTGGCCAACAAACTCGTCTATGAAAAAATTCGCGACGGCATGGGTGGCCGCGTCAAGGTCTTCATTTCGGGAGGCGCGCCTCTCGGACGCGAACTCGCCGAGTGGTACGCGCGCGTCGGCATTCGCATCCATGAAGGTTACGGTTTAACGGAAACATCCCCTGTCATCGCGGTGAACACGCCGCGAAATCATCGAATCGGCACAGTCGGCAAACCTCTCGGGAACGTGGAAGTGAAAATCGCCGACGACGGTGAGATCCTTGTTCGCGGCCCCTCTGTCTTTACGGGTTATTGGAAGCGGCTGGAAGAAACGGAGAATGCTTTCATCGACGGATGGTTCAAGACCGGAGACATCGGAAATCTCGACGCCGGCGGCTATCTGTCGGTCACTGATCGCAAGAAAGACCTGATCAAGACGTCTGGCGGAAAGTTCATCGCTCCGCAGCCGATCGAAAATTCGCTCAAGCACAACGCACTGATTGGCGAGGCGCTCGTTCTGGGTGACAAGCGAAAATTCCCTGCCGTCCTGATTTCGCCCTACTTTCCACTACTGGAAGACTGGGCGCGGACCAATCAGATCTCTTTCTCATCGCGCGCGGATCTGGCTGCCAATCCTAAAGTTCAGGCGCTTTACGAAGGCATCGTCGAGGATCTCAATCAAAACCTCGCCCGCTTTGAAAAGCTAAAGAAAGTCATTCTGATTGCTGAAATGTTCTCCGCTGAGCAAGGAACACTCACCCCCACCATGAAACTGCGGCGACGCACCATCGAGGAACGCTATCGGCAAGTCATCGAAGAAATGTACGCCCAGGCCGAGTCCATTTCTGTCGGCGGCCACATCACCGGGTGACCGCTTCTATACCACCCCCAGCCGCTTTCATTACAATAAAGAGCATGTCGGATCCATTGGTTATTGCTGGCCGCCAATTGCGCTCGCGCCTGATCGTTGGGACGGGCAAGTACAAATCGTTTCAGGAGATGGCTCGCGCTCTGAAAGCAAGCGGCGCGGACATGGTCACCGTCGCGGTACGGCGCGTCAATCTTGATCGCAGCAAGGAGTCCCTGCTCGATTACATTGATCCCAAAGAATATGTTCTGCTGCCTAACACGGCTGGATGCTACACGGCCGATGAGGCGGTCCGCGCCGCCCGGCTTGCCCGCGAAGTAGGCCTCTCTGATTGGGTCAAGCTCGAAGTTATTGGCGATCAGGCAACGCTCTACCCCGACGTTCAAGCCACACTCGAAGCAACGACCGTGCTCGTGAAAGAGGGCTTCACGGTCCTCCCTTACACCTCCGACGACATCGTCTTTGCCAAGCGCCTGCTCGATGCGGGAGCATCCGCAATCATGCCGCTCGGCGCACCAATAGGCAGCGGCCTTGGAATCCAGAACCAGGCCAACATTCGGATTCTTCGCGAATTGATCACCGGCGTGCCGCTGATCGTCGACGCCGGAGTCGGAACCGCCTCTGATGCTGCCATCGCGATGGAGCTCGGCGCCGACGCGGTCCTGATGAACACGGGCATCGCGAACGCACAGGACCCGGTGTTGATGGCCGAGGCGATGAAGAATGCGGTGGCCGCAGGGCGCCAAGCGTATCTTGCAGGTCGCATGCCGAAGAAACTCTATGCGACTGCAAGTTCGCCGCTGGAAGGCGTGGTTCGCTGACTCAAATTGTCAGTTACTCGGGTCAACGCCTAACTCAATTAGACGCGAAAAGGGCGACCAGGTCGGCCGCCCTTCTGTCACAGAGGTCTGGAAGGCCTGCAACATCTCAAAGCATCTTCACGCTCATCACGTGAATGCTGTCGCCGGCGACGTGACCGCTCACGGCTACATGATGACCCTCGTGGCCTTTCAGAGCGTCCGGATTCTCGACCGCAAGTATCTTTTGGTCGCTGTCAGTCACCACTACCATCTTCGCCCCCGCGGCCAGGCACTTCTTCGTGCAGGCTTCCGCGCCAGCATTGGCGCCCTTGGCACCGCACTTGTCGTCGCTGATCCAGCCCTTCACGGTGGTCTCTTTGTCATCCCATGCTGACGCGAGTGACACGACAGAGCACACCATGCACAACACGAGAGACAGCGCGAACACTTTCCTCATGACCATCCTCCTTGGTTTTTGACTGGCAGAATTCTGCTAATTTTCAACAAATCCCCGAGCAAGAAAAACAGGTGCTCATCCGAGTCGCCGGAATGGCGAAATTGTTGGTAATTCCCCGAGAAGTGGCGTCGAGAATGCTACCACAATCGGAGATAGGAATTGTCTCTGCTGTGGACGAGGAAAGTTCACTTCTTGGCAGAGTGGTTCGCGGGCTTTTGCGACGGAGTAGGCTCGACGTAAACAACTTCCCCAGGTCTTGTGTAGTGAAGCTGTTCCCGCGCCTCCTTCTCGATTGCTTTCGGATCGCTTTGCAGCGCCTTGATTTCCTGCGTGTAGGCTTCGTTCTCCTGCTGCAAACGATTGATTTCAACCTGCAGCTTCTGATACTCGGCGCGTTTCGAGCGGTAAACCACCATGCCATTGGCGCCGAACATCACGTGCAAGAAGAGCCACGCCGTCAGCAGAACCACGCCTGCCGTCGCCAGCCGGCGACGCCCTCGATACACAGCGCTCCGGAACGGCTGCGTCTTCGCGATCCAGCGCTCCGCCAACGCCTCGGCGTGCGGTGCGTGTTCCACAACCGCGCGCAGCCCATCTTCTGGCTTCGGGACCCGGACTCCGGAAAACTTCCTTACTCGAAAATCCATCGCTTGGCGGCTGGGCTCAGCTCGAAAGTTCACTCGCATTCGCCGCTTCGGAATAGACCCGTACCACCGGCTCCGTGCCGGAAACCCGGTAGCAGATCCACGATCCGTTGTCGAACACGAGCTTCAGCCCATCTTTGCGCACCAATTCGGCGGCCTTGCGGCCGAAGAACTCGCGCGGTTCGGACTGTAACTTTCCAGTGAACTTGTCTTTCACCTCGAGCGTCAAGCGGAAGTTTTCCCGTTGCGGACAGAGGGAACCAACTTTGGCAAATGGTTCCCGTAATTGTTTACCGAGCGTCTTGCCCCGTCAACCCGAAGTCCCAAACTTCATCGTCGTTGCCATAAGGAGAACCCTGTACGCTCGCAATCGAACATAGCTTTGCCCGATCGCAGCAGCGTTGCATATTATGAATCCAGGCCGTGGTGTGGGGCAGAAGCCTGCCTTTCGAGATTCGCTTGCCGATTTCTGAACAGCCGGGCCTGAGCGAGGCCGATTTCATATGACAGACAAGAGGGTCGTACTGACCACTGCCAGTTCCCAGGATGAAGCTCGCCGGATCGCGAATACACTGGTTGAACGGCGTTTGGCCGCTTGCGTCAACATCGTAAGCAAGATTGATTCAATTTACCGGTGGAAGGACAAGATCGAGGAATCCCAGGAATTTCTTCTTCTGATCAAAACCAATCAGAAAGAAGTTGCAGACCTGCGCGACGCGATTAAAGAACTTCACTCATACGAATTGCCAGAATGTATCGCTCTTCCCGTTGATGATGGTAGCGAGGACTACTTGAAATGGATCGACGACTCCGTCGGCTCGGATGAACGCAGGAGGCCGCAGGCTGCGAAAGTGGTGTCGGTTAAATCGCAGCCAAAGCCTGGTCCAGATCGTCGATCAGGTCCTCGACCTGTTCAATCCCCACAGAAATCCGGACCAGGCCGTCGGTAATCCCGATTTCCCTTCGACCTTTCTCGCCGAGCGCGGCATGCGTCATGGTCGCTGGATGAGAGATGAGTGTCTCCACGCCTCCGAGCGATTCTCCCAGCGAGGAGACCTGCACCTTGCGCAGCATCTTGTTGGCATTCGACAGCGATCCGGTCTCGAACGTGATCATCGAGCCGAAGCCCGACATCTGCCGCTTGGCCAATGCATGCTGCGGATGGTCCGCAAGTCCGGGATAAAAGACCTTCTTCACTTTCCTGTGCTTTGCCAGGAACTCCGCCACGACGCGCCCGCTTTCGTCATGTTTTTCCATGCGGACGGCGAGCGTCTTGACGCCCCGCAAGATCAACCAGCACTCAAACGGTGAAAGGATAGCCCCTGCCGCTTTTTGCAGGAACGCAAGCTTGTCTGCTTGATCCTGACGCGTGCAGATCGCCACTCCGCCCAATCCGTCGCTGTGACCATTCAGAAATTTCGTCGTCGAGTGCACGACCAGGTCCGCACCCAGAGCGATCGGCTGCTGAAAGTATGGGGACATGAATGTGTTATCGACGACCAGGTCGATTTTCTTCGGCCGGCAAACCTCGCTTACTGCACGAATATCCGTGAGCGCCATCAGTGGATTGGTCGGCGTCTCGATGAAGACCATGCGCGTGTTTTTCTTCAGCGCGCGCTGCACGTTCTTCGCGTCCGACGTGTCGACGTAACTGAACTCAAGACCGAAATCGGACCAAACCTGGTTGAAGAGCCGCGGCGTACCGCCATAAAGATTGTTGCCGCACACCACGTGGTCTCCGGCTTTCAGCAGCGTCGTGATCGCGTTGATGGCCGCCATGCCACTGGAAAAAACTCGCGCCGCCAGCCCACCTTCAAGCGACGCCAGATTTTTTTCAAGGCGGGTTCGCGTCGGATTCGACACGCGCGCATATTCATAGCCCTTGTGCTTACCGATTTCTTCCTGCACATAGGTCGACGTCGCGAAAATCGGTGGCGCCACCGCGCCTGTCGTGGGATCCGGTTCCTGCCCCACATGAATCGCCCGCGTCGCAAATCCCTTGCCATTCTTTTTCGCAGACATTAGTCTTCCTCGCGCTGTTTCATCGCGCCTTGATTGCGTACTCGCTGTTTAGGCCCTTGGACTGATCCTAAGCGTCGTGACGACCAAAAGCCGACGACTGCTTTCTAGATCCCGCCCTCAAATATCTTCTTTGACAGATACCGCTCCGCAGAATCGGGGATGATGGTCACAACCCGCTTCCCTGCGCCGAGCCGTTTAGCCAGGTCCAAAGCCGCGTAGACGCTCGCGCCGGCGCTCGATCCACCCAGCACGCCTTCCTTCGCGGCGAGTTCCTTCACCATGTCAAACGCCTGATCATCGGTAACCATCATGATTTCATCGCACACTGATTGGTCAAAATTCTTCGGAATGAAACTCGCCCCGATGCCCTCCACTTTGTGTGGTCCGGGTGGTCCGCCGCCCAATATCGACCCTTCGGTCTCCACCGCAATCGTGTGCACTCGCGACAACCGTTCTTTTAGGAACCGCGCAATTCCCGTGAAGGTTCCGGCGGTTCCCGATCCGATGGCGATGCCGTCTACCCGGCCCTCCATCTGTTCGAAGATTTCGCGGGCGGTTGTGTCGTAGTGATAGTCGGGGTTAGCGGGGTTCTCAAATTGTGCTGCCATGAAGGCCTTCGGATTGGAGGCAACCAGCGCGTTCGCGCGATCGATGGCTCCTTGCATGCCATCGGCTTCCGGAGTGCGAGTCACCTCGGCGCCGAGGGCTCGCATGATCATCACTTTCTCCTCAGAAAATTTCTCCGGCACAAACAACGAAACCCTGTAACCACGCTTCACCCCGATCAGCGCCAACCCGATGCCGGTGTTCCCTGCTGTCGCCTCAACAATAGTTCCGCCGGGCTGCAGCCTACCGTCTTCTTCGGCGCGTTGAATGATGCCAATGGCGGCGCGATCTTTCACGCTGCCCCCAGGATTCAGATACTCCAGCTTGGCAAACACGTCCGCGGCTCCGTTTGGAACGAGCCGTGTGAATTGAAGCATTGGAGTTTCGCCGACAAGCTGCGTGATGTCGTCGGCCACGCGCAGGCGTGAGGTCGTGGTTGTGGTTCGCACTCTACAGAGTAAGGAAGCCCACCCGCCAGCGTCAACGCCACACAGGTGCCAATTCGAAGTGACTAAGGTCGACCCGACCGACCGGCCGCTTCCACACTTAGCGTCGGATCGGCTCCCTGCCATGTCACGTCAGCCGTTGGAGCATACGTCGCCGGCACCGACTTTCCCATCAGCCGCACATACACAGTCAGCTGCGTACGATGATGGGCCGTGTGAAGTACGCGTCGCCAAAAGATCCAGATTCGTTGCCGCTGCGCGTCGAAGAACGGCACAACAGTTAGCCACCAAGCCGCATCGCGATCCGCAAGAAAAGACAACCTCGGCAAAGCGAGCTGCAGCACCCGTTCTTTCAGCCGCACCACCGAAAGTTCCGCCCGCAGGACCGCCTGAGCCTCGACCTCGGGTAATCCCAGAAACTCCGCAAAGAATCGACGTTCCGACAGAAGCTGGTGCTTCATGATGTCGAGAACGCTGCTCGACTTTTCATGCGGCTTGAAGGTCAGGTCGCCGTCGACAAAGTCGTTCCACACTGAGATGACTTTGTTCGTCTCGCTGGCGTACGTGTCGATGATGTGCTGGAAAATCGGGTCGCGTGCGCGAGGCACCTGGGCATCCGATATGGCCGTGAACTCATATCGCATAGCAAATCTCGCGACTCTCTATTTTGTTTCGGACGAGGCCCGTTCCTGTCCCGCGTAGTAGCCGCTCTTGGTGCGCACCGTCAGCTTGCCGTAGCCTTTTGCCTTGGCTTCAACCTTGATCGCCCGATACCCCCCGGCGCTCTTTGGATTCGTTGGCTTGTACCCGATCGTATATTGGCTGCGGATGTCGTGCGCCACCTGGCTGCTGATTTCGTCTACCTGGTCCAGCGTCTTCGGGAAGAACGCGATGCCACCGGTCTTCTCTGCGATGAACTGCAGCGCCTTACGCGCCCTCCGTGCCTTCTCGTCCCCCAGTAAGCCGATCGCGTAAACGGTCGGCCCATTCTCTTCCTGCAGACGCCGGATCGCCTGCTCCAGCGATTCCTGGCTCTCGTTGTCTTCCCCGTCGGTCACGACGAACAGCACGCGTTTTTCGAGCCGCGCGTTTTTCTTCAAATGATCCGCCGACGCGACCACCGCGTCATATAGCGCCGTCCCTCCACGTGTGTCCACCTTTTCAAGGGCCTCTTTCATTTTGCTAAGGTCGTTGGTGAAGTCCTGATCCAGGTAGTACTCGTCGTTGAAGTTGACGATGAAGGCCTCGTCCTGGCGGTTGCTTGCCCTCACCAGGTTGATTGCCGCCTTGTTGACCTTCTCACGCTTCTCGCGCATTGAGCCCGAGTTGTCGATGACGATTCCCATCGCCACCGGGATGTCTTCGCGCCGGAACGAAACAATGTTCTGCAATTTGCCATCTTCAAAAACATTGAACGCCGTCTTGTCGAGGTTCATCACCATGCGCTGCTTGTCGTCCACGACAGTTGCGTGCAGCACGACTTCCTCAACCTGCTTGTGAAAGACGAACCCCTGATCCTCCTGGCTGGATTGATCCTGCGCCGGTTCAACGGCATCCTTTGCCGGATCAGATTTTGGAGGGTCTTTTTGAGCAGGCGGAGTTTTAGGTTGTGCGACCTGCGGCGGAAAGGCATCGCCGGGGTTTTGCGCCCCCGCCCTGCACAGGAACAGAATCAGAATAACAACGAGAAATCGGCTATTCCGTAGGTGCGTAGTATCCCGTCTTCGCATAGACCCGCAGCGGTGGCAATCCCTTGGGTGGAAGTAGCTTCACCTTTATCTTACG
>Ga0126371_10006690_pt1 | contig 10275 bp, 7 predicted proteins | sample PanSoiMetaPlot_4_FD_110145 | JGI IMG/M metagenome (GOLD analysis project Ga0126371, IMG submission 110145) | Tropical forest soil microbial communities from Panama - MetaG Plot_4 | ecosystem: Environmental > Terrestrial > Soil > Tropical forest > Bulk soil | place: Panama | collected 2016-02-17
TCAAATCGGGCGCGCAAGGACAGATTGACACCGCAGGCCTATCGAAGTTGGTGAACGAAGATGTTGCGGCGTTGATGATCACCAACCCTTCGACGCTTGGGATTTACGAGCAAAACTTGCCGGAAATTTCGCAGATTTTGCACGCCAAGGGCGCATTGCTGTATATGGATGGCGCGAACATGAATGCGCTTGCCGGCGTAACTCGCCCGGGCGATCTCGGCGTGGACGTCATGCATTTGAACCTGCACAAAACATTTTCGACGCCGCACGGCGGCGGGGGTCCGGGAGCCGGCCCGGTCGCGATGAGGAAAATTCTGGAGCCGTTCCGCCCTGTGCCGATCCTCGTGGAAAAAGACGGAGGACGGCTGGCGCTCGAGCCTGTGCGGCCAGACTCCATTGGCAGAGTGAAGGCGTTCAGCAGCAATTTCGGCGTGCTGGTTCGTGCGCTGGCGTACATCCTTGCTTACGGTCCAGGCGTTCGCCAGGCCACCGAAGACGCGGTGCTCAACGCGAATTACATTCGAAAGCACCTCGAAGGCGTTTACGAGTTGCCCTATTCCCTGCCCTCCATGCACGAAGTGGTTTTCAGCGACGCGATTCAAAAGAAAAACGGCGTGAACACGATGGACATCGCCAAGCGGCTGATTGATTACGGCTTTCATCCCTATACCACCGCGTTTCCGCTGATTGTTCCCGGGGCGCTGATGATCGAACCGACGGAATCAGAGTCGCGCGAAGAGTGCGATCTGTTCATTGATGCAATGAAGGCCATCGCCGAAGAAGCCGCGAGGGAACCGGAAATCGTGAAGACCGCGCCCCATACCACACGCGTGCGGCGGCTAGACGAAGTTGGCGCCGCGCGCAAGCCTGTGCTGCGCTGGAAGCCCGCGGCGCCTCGAAGCACCGCCGCGGATTAGGTCGCGCGGAGAAAATCCTTTTTCCTTGCCCGGCTCCTCCGAGACGCCAGCGCTGGTCTCTAGTTGACCACAACCTTTTGTTTCTCAATCATTACGCAAACAAGAAAACAGAAGAATTGACGCACAGCAACTCTGAACGAAAATCTCCCTTGAACACTTTCTATTCCTAAGAGTTTCAGTACCCGGACTGCGGTCATTCACCGAGCCGACACGCTCCGTTTTCCTTTCTGTAACAAGGCGCACATAGTGTCTTCGGCGGGACGATCGTTCCTATTTGTCTTCCCAATTAAAGGAGATTGCCTTTGAAAGAAAGAATTCTCGCTGTTACTCTGTTTTTTGGCCTGATCGGATTCGCGATTCCCGCCTCTGCGCAAAACAACCAAGACAACATCACACACGTTCTGCTCATTAGCATCGATGGCATGCATGCGGTAGATTATGCAAACTGTGTCGCGTCCGGTAACTGCCCGACGCTGGCGTCTCTCGGCAAGACCGGCGTCAATTACACCCGCACCACCACTTCCCGGCCATCCGATTCCTTTCCCGGCCTGATGGCCCTCGTGACCGGCGGGAGCCCCCGAACGGTAGGCGCGTACTACGACGTAGCTTACGACCGTGTCCTGGCACCGCCCTTAATGACCACCGGCAATGGGCTGCCAGGCACAAGTGACCCGAAGAACAGCCCTGCATTATCACCCTGTGTCCCAAATCAGGTTTACGGAACGCAGACCGAATACGAAGAAGGCAACGAAATTGATCAGAACCAGCTGAATGGCGGGTTTCCCGGATACGCCCTTACCGACGGTGGCGTTAAATCGATCCATCCCAGCAAGCTGATACGCGATCCCTTCAACAACTGCAAACCCGTGTACTCCTGGAACTTCGTTCGCACGAACACCATCTTTGGCGTGATCCACTTTGCCGGCGGCTACACGGCCTGGTCTGACAAACACGCTGCTTACGCCTCAGTCTCGGGGCCCAACCCATCGCCCGACCTGCACCCCGAAGTGCCCGCCAACGTGGATGACTACTATTCGCCTGAAGTCAACTCACTTCAGATTGCGATTCCAGGGCTTAAGACAGCTACCGATTTCGATTGCAGTAAGCTGGTTCCCAATGGCGATGACTGGACCACCGATTTCAATGCCATCAAATGCTATGACCAACTGAAGGTCGACGCCGTGGTCAACCAGATCCATGGTAGGACGCACCTGTGCCCACTGAAACCATGCGCAAACGCCCCGGTCCCAGTGATCTTTGGGATGAACTTCCAGGCGGTCAGCGTTGGACAGAAGCTGATCGAACCCAAGTCCGCCATCAGAACTGACTTGAACTCTGGCGGTTATGAAGATGCCTCGGGCAAGGCGAGACCCATAATGGTGGCCCAGATTCAGTTCGTGGATGCGGCGATCGGGCAGATGGTCGCGGCTCTCAAACAGCGAGGTCTTCTGGATTCGACCACCATCATCATTACCGCAAAGCACGGGCAGTCGCCGATCGACCCGAACCGCTTTTATCCCATTCCGGGCCATTCCGGAACCAACGGCACGCCGCCATCCGGCATCATCGGAAATCTTCTCCCGGCGATTTACAACAACGCCAACAACGGGCTCGGCCTTGCCGAAGACGACATTTCCCAGATCTGGCTGGCAGATCCAGACAGCACTGCGGACGCCGTCGCGGCTCTGGAGGCTGCCCAGGCAAGCCCCAACGTTATCGATCGACCCGGGCTGGGCCAGATCTACTATTTCGGCTCACTGAACACGCTGTTTAACCCACCGGGCGTACCGAATAACCCCGGCCCCTGCTGCCAGCTTCGAGCAGGCGGCGACCCGCGTACCCCCGACATCGTCGTGATTCCAGACTATGGTGTGGTCTATACCGGAAACCTAAAGAAGCAATCCGAACATGGCGGCTACGCGTGGGACGACACCAACGTGATGTTGTTGGTATCCAATCCTGGCCTGCCGGCCCGCACCGTCAGCAGCTTTGTTGAAACCGCCCAAGTGGCTCCCACGATCCTAAAAATCCTGGGCCTGGACCCGAACGCACTGGATGCTGTTAGGATCGAGGGAACACCAGTGCTGCCGTCCCTATTCGGCCAAAACCAACAATAGCTCGATCGGCTAGGATGAAAACAAAGGGCGTTCCCCAGCGGGAGCGCCCTTTTTCTATTTGAGCCATCGCCGGTCACGCGATTGGAGTTATTGCGACTTTTTCGTGAACCGCACACTGTCGAGGATGGCATCGAAGGTCTTGTCGTATTTTTCGTAGGCGGCCTGCGGGGCCACGCAGACGAACGAAACCAGCCCTTCGGGACGTAATGTAGTGATCATCCAATCGGTTTCCTGACCGCCTACCGGAGAATCGTTGCTGAGATAGGTCGCGAGGCTGGGCTGGCCATTCAAGCGCATGCGCTCGGGCTGGCGCGTAATCTTCATGTTCGGGTTCGACTTTTGAAGGTCGTGAATGGCCTGCTCGGTGGCGTGTTCCAGAGCGTATGAATCGTTGGGATCGCCGTTGGCCTGAGACACGTTGACGATAAGCCCGTAAGCGAGCGCAGCATGACCCGTGCCGTCGTCGACCACTCCGGCTTCCGGCGCGAACGAAGCGTCGTTGCCGTTACTGTCGCTATACTTCTTCCAGTTGTCCGGATATTTCAGCGTGTACCCGCTCGCCTGATAAGCGGCGAAATTCCCTGAAGGAGGCGCGGGAGGTTTTGCCGCCCCGCCAGCGCCCGGTCCCGGCCGCTTCACCACCGGCAGAGCCAGCACTTCGCGCTTGACAGCCTCGAATTCGGCGGAATCCCGCTTCGCACTGGGAGGGACGCCACCCAGTTTGTCGATTTCCTCGTTCACGCGCTCGACTCGGTGTTCGGGATTCGGATGGTCGGAGAGAAACTCGGGCGGATTTTTCCCCTTGGTCTCCGCTTCGAGCTTCTCAAAGAACTGCGCCATGGCGCGGGGATCGTAACCGCTGTCGTAGAGCACCTGTGTGCCCATCACATCTGCTTGCGATTCGGCGCTTCTTGAGTAACGCAGCAGCACCCCTCCAGCGGCAAACGCGCCCAACTCGCTCAATAGCGCCCCGCCGGTCGAGCCGCCGAAAATGGTGCTGGCAATCCCGAGGAAACCTTCCGCCGCCTGAGCCTTGGTCGCCTGATTCGTCCCGTGGCGCAACGCCACGTGCGACAGCTCGTGCGCCATCACGGCGGCAAGCTGGGCTTCATTGTCAGCCACCTCGATCGCTCCACGATTGACAAAAACGTATCCGCCGGGCAAGGCAAACGCGTTGATGGCCTTGTCGTTTACACAATGAAATTCGAAAGGGTACTGCACTCCGCCAGTCGGGAGTTTCGCCACCAGCCGCATTCCCAGCTGCGTCAGATAGGCGTCGACTTTGGGCGCGTGGCAAAGAGGCAATTGCTTCGCCGCATCCCCGGCAGCTCGCTTGCCCAATTCGATGTCCTGCTGCGGCGTGAACATGTTCCATCCTGGCCTGAGCACGGTGCGCTGCGCGGAGGCCACCGGCATGAGTAGGGCGAGCAAGCACAAAAGACCAATACACCCGCGCGCGGCGCGCGCCCCAAGGCGCGGGCGCCCTTGGCTCTCATCCTTTAACCGTAGATTCCCTTTGCGACTCGACGCCCTCACTACCGCCTCCGCGATAACCCATACGATGGCCATTTCCGCTCCAGAGTTACTTTAGCACCGGGGAGAGGCAAAAAGAAAAAGCCCGGGTGGCTGGGGCACCCGGGCGGGGGGAGTTGAGGGCCTGAAGGAACTTGATTACCGAGCCAGGCGCGGCGAAGGCTCAGGAGAAGGCGCGGCACTCGGGGCATCGGCCGCCTTGCCATTGCGGGCAGGAGCGGCTTTCGCTGCAGGCGCCGGCTCCGGTTTGCGCGCCGGCATGGCCAGGTTTTCGCCTTCGCGAACAAAGGTCAAGCGGTCCTGCTCCTGGTTCCAGTCGATGCAAATGAGGTCGCCTAGATGAACCTGCTCGGTAGCGAGCAGGTTGGCCAGGGGATAGACCACGTGGCGCTCGATGGCTCTCTTCAAGTGGCGCGCCCCATACCGCTGGTCCGTGCCTTCTTTCAGAAGGAACTGGCGGCCCGGCTGGGTCACGCGGAACAGAAACTGCCCTTTGGCTGTTTCCAGAACGCGCTCCTGCACCTGGGCCAGTTCAATCTCGAGGACTTGCTCCAGCTGTTCGCGGCGCAGGGGATGAAAAACCACCACTTTGTCCAGCCGGTTCATGAACTCCGGCGAGAACTTACGGCGCGCCGCTTCGACCGCGGTGCGCTCCACTTTTTGATCCAAACCGGCGGCGGGCTTGTCGGCCGGCTGAACGAAGCCCATGCCGCCCTGCATCATCTCGCTAATCTCACCGCCGCCGAGGTTCGAGGTCAGGAAAATGACCGTTTGCGAAAGGTCGACGCGGCGATTATCACCGAGGGTTAGCGTGGCCTTGTCCAGCATCCCCAGCAGCAGTTGCCAGAGCGCATCGCTGGCCTTCTCAATCTCATCGAAAAGCAAGAAACTGAGCTTCAGCTTGTCGGTGTGGCAGGCTGCCAAGGCCTCCTGGGTTATCAGTGGATGGGTTTCGCGGTGGCCGAGGTAGCCCGGAGGAGAGCCAATCAGCTTGGCAATCTCGTGGGAGTGCTGAAACTCCGCGCAATCCACCTTGATGACCGCGCGAGCATCCCCAAACAGGATCTCCGCCGCCGCTTCCACGATGCGGGTCTTGCCGGAGCCCGTCGGCCCGAGAAAGAGCAGATTCCCTACCGGGCGGCCCGGCGAGTTCAACCCGGCGCAGAAAACCTGGTACATGTCCACCAACGACTGTATGCCCTCTTCCTGGCCAACAATCTTGGCGCGCAAGGAAGCATGAAAATCCCGCGTACCGTTGCTGCGGATGCTTGGGTCCAGTTGATGACGGACAGCAGCTCTCATCACTTTGCCTCTTCTCCGCGTCTGTTCCCCCAGACGCGACGCGCGTCTCAGGCTCCGCGCGGAAAATGAGATAGAGCATGGAGGATGCCAATCTTTTTCGCCCTGTTGCTCGGGAGGAAACACACTAATTTCAGTAAGATAGAGGATTTTCAAGTTTTGTAGCCGTCTCACAAGCTGAGATTGCGTTACATTTGAAGTCAAAAATGAGAGAGCCAGGGCATGGAATGAGAACACTTTGTGTCACGCCGCAAACGACAAAAAGGGGCGCAGTTTCCGTGCCCCCGTCCACCGGAGTTAAAGTTTTACGTTAAGAGGCTCTGGCGAAAGCAAGGCTTAGGAGTTAGAGCGATCTTGCTTTTTGCGGCTTTGTGGCGCTGCGGCGGGTGCCGCTCCAGGCTGGGCCGCACGAGACTTCTTTTCCTCCGCGAGGGCCTCCTCGGGCGCGCTCGCGGACTTGCCGTCGGTGGCTTCCGCCCCGGCTGCCGCGGCTCCCGTGCGCTTTGCCGCCGGTTCCACCAAGGCTCCCTCGCCCTCCCGCACAAAAGTGAGCCGGTTGTTCGTTTTATCCCAGTCGATGCACACCAAATCTCCTAGATTCACCTGATCGGTGGCCAGCAGGTTCGCCAGGGGATAGACGACGTGCCGCTCGATGGCCCTCTTCAGGTGGCGTGCGCCGTAGCGCTGGTCGGTGCCTTCCTGCAGCAGGAAGTCGCGGCCAGCGGGTGTCACGCGAAACAGAAACTGGCCCTTCGCCGTGTCCAGCACGCGCTGCTGCACTTGACCCAATTCGATGTCCAGGACTTCCTGCAGCTGCTCCTTGTGCAAGGGATGAAAGACCACGACTTTATCCAGGCGGTTCATGAATTCGGGGGAGAACTTGCGCCGGGCGGCCTCAACCGCGGTGCGCTCAACCTTCTCATCCAGGCCAGTTGCCGGTTTGTCCTTCGGCTGGATAAAGCCCATGCCCCCTTCCATCAGTTCGGTGATCTCTCCGCCGCCCAGGTTGGAGGTAAGAAAAATCACCGTCTTAGAGAGATCCACTTTCCGGTTGTCACCCAGGGTCAACGTGGCCTTATCCAGGATACCCAGCAGGAGCTGCCACAGTGCGTCGCTGGCTTTCTCAATTTCATCAAAGAGCAAAAAACTTAGTTTCAGCTTCTCGGTGTGGCAGGCCGCCAGCGTCTCCTGGGTGATCAGGGGATGAGTTTCCCGGTGCCCCAAATAGCCCGGAGGCGAACCAATGAGTTTGGCAATTTCGTGGGAGTGCTGAAACTCCGCGCAATCTACCTTGATGACCGCGCGGGCATCCCCAAACAGGATTTCCGCCGCCGCTTCCACGATGCGCGTCTTTCCCGATCCGGTAGGCCCCAGAAAAAGCAGATTCCCTACCGGGCGGCCCGGAGAATTCAAGCCGGCACGAAACACCTGATACAGGTCAACCAGCGCCTGCACGGCCTCCTCTTGGCCCACAATCTTCGATCGCAGCGCCGACTGAAAATCGATCGTGTCCGTGCTGCGCTTGTTTGGATCGAGAGAAACGGTGTAGTCGTCCATGACCGCCTCCTAGCGAACCCGCCCGTGCGGGTTGCCGTACCGCCCGCGTCCCCGGTCAAACTGTTCCAATTTGACCTGGATGGTCGACTGCAGGAGCCGTAATTGTACTAGCAACTCCCTTGCCACCACGGGCGATTCTGAAATTCGGACGAGCGGCGGAAAAACATCCGCCAATTCTAGATTGAGGGTACGAAGAGAAGACACGAGTTTTTGGACCGTCGGAGAGTTGCGATCCGCCAGGTCCGCGGAGTGATTGCACTGCTCTCGGAGAGCCCTCCAATTGAGCTCCACAAACGGATGCTTCTTCGATACTTCCTTGACCACCTCATCGGTAATACGCGCGCGCTGTCCGAGCCGCGCTAAATGCAGTTGCTGTACTTTTTCGCCGCGGCGCACATTGTGCACCAGGTAGAACGAATTCCCTTTGCGGCGAACAAACGCCATGACCTTACCTCGCCTCACGCTCGCTTCAGTCCGCGTAGTGTAACGAGCTTCCACTACGCTCTGCAATATTAGACACGGAATTTCATCAAAAGTTGCACCGTATCAGTAACGACTTCACCCTAAACGTGATAGCGGTTATAACCCCGTCGTTCTTGCTCGGCGGCATTGCTGTTTCCTCGCTTGTTTGTCTCAGTACTGCTTTTCACGCTTCCGCCGAGCTATTCGTTGGCCGGGATCCATCGCCGTCTCCAACTGCCGTCGCCAGACTCTAACCATTTTATTGAACCCCGTCACGGTATTTTTCTCTTGTTCTTCAGGTGTGCTCGCACCTACCATACGCAAATTCGCTTTTTGGAGTCCTCGAATCTCGGGAGTGATTCCGCGGATGTCCTGGGATAACGTATACCGTCTCGTGCAACGCATTCCCCGTGGAAGGGTTCTAACTTATGGAGGGCTCGCCAGAGCCCTGGGTTTGCCCGGCGGCGCGCGCACCGCCGGACGCGCCATGGCCGCCACTCCTTCCGGGAAAGGCATTCCCTGGCACCGCGTGATCGGCGACCGCGGAAAAATCCTCATTCGCGGCCCACACGCGTTGCTGCAAAAAAAGCTTCTCGAATCCGAAGGAGTTTCCGTCGTGGAATTTCGTGTGGATTTGAAGCGACACCTGTGGCAGCCGGCGAAAATTCGCAAACGGAGAGCCGCCGACCCGCGAACAAAGCGCCGGAAGTAAGACCCGGCAGGCATGGCGAACTGGATTATTTTCCCATCCCAAGCCGCGGGCGAATTTGCTCAAGAGCAAATTGGGTCGATCGGCGAAAAGGAAGGGCGGCCTTCCGGATTACTCCTCGCGCAGAACCTGCATGGGTTCCACTTGCGCGGCGCGCATTGCCGGCACGAGAGACGCGGCCCCGGCGACCGCCAGTGCCAGAAAAATGACCGCGGACAGTGTTGCGGCGTCGGTGGGAGAAACGTCGTACAGCATGCCGGACAGGATCCGCGCAAGGGCTGCCGCGAGACCCCACCCCGCGACACAGCCGAGCAACGTCACCCGGAGTCCTTCGAGGACAAACTGTTTCACGATTTGTTCCCGCAAGGCTCCGAGAGCCAGACGCAAGCCCACTTCCCGCTGCCGGAGGCTCAAGGCGTAGCTGAGTGTTCCATACAAGCCTACGCAAGCCAGAGACACCGCGGTAAGTGCGAAAAACGTCAGAAGAATTGTGCGGAGCCGGTTTTCCGAAAAGGCCTCGGTCAGATGCTCTTCGAGCGGCACGATGTCGAACACCGAGCGCGCGGGTTCGATGTTGCGGACTTCCTTCCGCAGCGTCTCGGCCAAAGCCATCGGTTCGGCGTGTGTGCGAACCAAATAGTAGGGATCCGGGCTCGGAGCGCTGATGCACCAGTCCACCGTGGGACCGGGTTCGCGATTCAGCCCCTCTTCCCGGGCGTCTCCGACAATCCCGCGAATCTCACCGGCGTCTTCTGGCCGCAGAAAAGCATTTCCCACGGCTTGAAGATGCCGCCCGATGATATTCGAGCCCGGAAGATAGGTATCGGCGAAACGGCGATTCACGAGGGCGGTTATGGATCCAGCTTCCAAGCGGACGCCGCCCGGACTACCGGGGCTAACCAGCAGTTTCGGCTCTTGGCAGGGTTCCCCCGCAAGTTGCGGGATTTGCTTTGTCGAAAAATAGCCCGGAGAGACGAAGCGGCTTTCCGCCACGATTTTGTGCTCCGGATCCGCCGGGCCCTCCGCAAACTTGAGTTCCGTTTGGAACTCCGACGGGACGCCCGGCAGTTCTGCAGAATCCGCGGCGGCCTGCACCCCGGGCGTATTTCGCAAGGTCTCGATGATGCGGTCGATCCGCTGCGTCAGCCCCTTCATGTCCGCGGTTTCTCCCCACGAGCCGCTCACATGGAGAGTCAGGACGTGGCCCGCATCAAAGCCCGGCGAGACGTGGCCGAGAGCTTGAAAGCTGCGCAGCAGCAATCCCGCTCCCACCAGTAGGGTCACTGCCAGGGCCACTTGCGTACCAACGAGCAACCACTCGAGGGAAATCCCCCCGGAGACTTGACCCTGCATCCGGTGTGCGCCAAGGAACTCGATAGATTCCTTCGCGTTCCACGAATCGCGGGCAATACGCCACAAAGCAGGGTCGCGACCACGGAACATAACAGGGAATATGCGACGATGCGCATATCCAGGTGAATCTCATCGACACGTGGCAGGCTGCCTGCGAGCGTGCGAAATACTCTCGACACTCCGCCCGCCACGATCAACCCAAGCGGCGCTCCCGCGAGCGCCAAGACAAACGTCTCGGTCAGGAGCTGCGCCACCAGCGCCGAGCGCGGCGCGCCGAGTGAGAATCGTACGGAGATTTCATGCTCGCGCTGCGTCGCCCGCGCCAAAA
>Ga0126371_10006693_pt1 | contig 10274 bp, 8 predicted proteins | sample PanSoiMetaPlot_4_FD_110145 | JGI IMG/M metagenome (GOLD analysis project Ga0126371, IMG submission 110145) | Tropical forest soil microbial communities from Panama - MetaG Plot_4 | ecosystem: Environmental > Terrestrial > Soil > Tropical forest > Bulk soil | place: Panama | collected 2016-02-17
CCCGAGTGACTGCGGTCCAAGTGCCAGTCCTATCCACCCGCACACCGCGATCAGCAACGGTAGAGTTGCGTGCCAATTCCTCTCGCGCTGGCGGTCCGAGTGCCAGCCATTCACCTGCATCGCAAGAAAGCAGGCAGCGAAAGGCAGGGCGCCCAGCAGTCCCAGCCGCAAGTCGGAAACGTCCGCGATCCGTTTCAACATCGTCGGGAACCAGAACATAAAGATGTAGGACGGAGGGTTGTTCATGAAATAGGCGGCGGCCAGCATCAGCACCGGAAGTGAGCGCAAGACCTGGCGTGCAGGCATCGGCTTGGAGCCGATTCCTTGCTCAAGGCGCAGGTTTTGTTCGACCCAGGCGCGCGCTTCCGGCCCGAGCCAATTCGCCTCAGTTGGTCGGTCCGTCAAATAAAAGAAGGTGACGACGCCGAGCAGGATCGCCGGAATCCCCTCTGCGACGAACAACCAGCGCCATCCACTGACGCCGAGCCAGTGGTGGCTGATGATCCATCCTGCTATCGGCGACCCAATCACGAATGAAATCGGAATTGCCGCCATAAAGTTACTGGTAGCCTTCGCCCGGTCCGTAGTTTGAAACCAGTGGCTCAGGTAGACGATTACGCCCGGAAAGAACGGTGCCTCCGCCGCGCCCAACACGAGGCGCGCCGCGTACAAATGCCAGGGTGTCTGGACCAGGCCAGTCAGCACCGTTAGGATTCCCCAGGCGATCATGCACCCTGAAATCACCCGGCGCGCGCTCCATCGCTCTACCAGCAGCGCCCCCGGAACCTGCAACGCCATGTAACTGGCAAAAAAGATCCCCGCTCCCAGCCCGAATACGCGATCGTTGAACCCTAAGTCGCGTTCCATACCGATCGCGGCAAACCCAAGATTCGTGCGGTCAACATAATTAACGATGTACAGGATGAAGAGAAACGGAAGGAGGTGGAAAGCGATTTTGTGGCGCGTCCGGTCCTCAAACCCGGACGGAACAACTGCGGCCAGCGGAGATGCAGCCATGCAGATTCCTGCTAGGGTCGTTTAAGGCTCGGGCGAGTATATCGGACTTTCCAGCCGTTGCAAAAATCGGATCCAACAACCTCCTGTGCGATAAGCCGAGGCCCTCCTTTTTTCACGTCCATGCACTTTTGCAACTTTGCGCCGCCTTGCAGGGTCAATGAGTGTTAATCAGGATGTTTCGCCAATCTCAGTTCTTTCTGACGGTCGGAGTGGAGACTCGTCAGTGCGCGAAGCCGCAATTTACGGCTCCCGCGGGTCGGCACACCAGCGGTCGCCCGGCCGCTTCAATGATCCATGGATATTTACGCTGCGGCTCGGATCTGCGTGGGCGGCACGACGATCTCAACCAGTCCGGTAGCGACGTCATAAACGAGGCCTGATATGAGCCACTCTCCCGGCAATCCGGGAATCGCTCGGAGCAGTGCGACATCGACAGCAACCGCCGCACGGGGATCGGTAACTTTCTTGTTCTTGAGTTCCCCTTCCTGTATTTGAAAATAGCGCGATAGCATGGAGGGATCGCCGGCGAGATACGTAATGCCGCAATTGGTGTGTTGCATCACGATGAGATGAAACTCCGCGCCACCTCCAGGAATCGCTTCAGCAGCTTCACCGATTCTTCCGAGTAGGCCCAACTGCTCCAACAACCCTGGAGTAATTCGACCGCCGATGTTACGCATCACGACGGCCTCGCCAGGTTTGATTCCAAGTACATGAGCCGGATCGACACGCATATCAGCGCAACCGATAATGATTGCTTTTACATTCGGTAAAGCACGGGGCATAAGCTCGCGTGCGGCAGACTGACTGGCAGCAAAATCTTTATTACGTTTTAAGAAAGAATCAAGACTATTCATGTGGGTTTCTCCTTGACAGAATGTTGCGTGACACTTCGTTGATTTATGTGGAGGGTGAAACGTGTTCGCCAGCTTGAGGGCTACTTTGATATCAGGCTTACGCGTCTTGATTCAAAACTCTTGGGATATACTGTGAACACTGTATTTGAAACAGGCACAATCAGCGTCGCCGCAACTTTTGCATCGTGTTGAAGCACCCTTGGACCCGCCTTGATCGATATTCATTGCCACATCCTGCCCGAGGTGGACGACGGCCCGAAGACTTGGGATGTCTCGGTAGAAATGTGCCGCATGGCCGCGGCCGACGGCATTACCCACACGGTTGCTACGCCTCACTCGAACGACCGCTATCAATATGACCGGGCAAGCCACGCAGAGCGCCTTTACCGGTTGCAGGAACTGGTCGGGGATTCGCTGACCCTGAGCCTCGGTTGTGATTTCCATCTTTCGTATGACAACCTGCAAAGCCTGCTGGCGGACCCGGAGCGTTACACGATCTCGGGATCGCGCTACTTGCTGGTGGAGTTGAGCGATTTCAGCATTCCGGTGCAGATCGGAGACACCTTTCTGAAGCTGGGCGACGTCGGGGTAACCCCGATCATCACGCATCCGGAGCGCAACGCGATTCTCAGGCAGACGCCCCAACGCGTGCTGGAATGGGTGGAACTCGGGTGCGTAGTACAGGTGACCGCGAATGCGCTGACCGGTTACTGGGGCAAAGGCGTCGAGCGGGTTGCAACGTGGTTGCTGGAGCATGAAGCGGTTCACGTCATCGCATCGGACGCTCACGATACGAAGCACCGTGTTCCGAATCTGTCGAAAGCGCGCCAGGCTGTAGCGGCGACCCATGGCGCCGAACTGGCGCAAGCGCTCGTCGACGATAATCCGCGAGCAGTTTTGGCCGGGCAGCCTCTTCCTTACTTTCCGAAGCCGGTGATCAAACGCTAATTTGTCAGGAAAAATAAGCAGCAGCGATTGTTGCGGCTAGGGTTGAGGCGCGCCCTCGTTGCGAGCGGGTGCATGCGTGGAGGCGTTTGAGGCGGACGAAGTGTCGGGCACTGTGGTCATCGCGCTCTCAGGGTTCAGCAGGTGGTCGTGGCTGGGGCCAAGTCCGAGTTTGATCAAAGCCCGTGAGTCGGGAACGGTCTTGTTCTGCCAACCATTGTCGGTCTGGAACTTGCGAAGCGCGTCTTCGGTATTGGCGTCCCACTTTCCAGTCGGTTCACCGTTCAGGTAATGCTGCTTGATGAGAGCTTCCTGAATCTGCTGGGTGCGTTCGGAATCGATCTTCTGCTGGCCGCGCTTGGCAGACTTCCGCGACTTCTTACCCTTTCGGGAAGCAGTTGACGAGGTTTTGGGTTTAGAAGTCTTGGATTTGCCCGAAGCGGACGCTGTCTTGGAGTGAGTCGACGACTTCGTTTTGTTCGCGGGCTGATCCGAATCTGCAGAGGCCAGGGAGCACACGAGGAGCAGCGTGGCTGCCAGTCCCCCCGCGATTCTCCAAATGGCAATCTTCATCGGATTCATCCACCTGCTGTCAGATCAAACCCCGATACCGCCAAAACGACTTCCCGAAAATCGTGACAAGGTACACGAAACCAGGTGCAAATGCAAAAACTACGCCCACGGGTCCGGCACCGGATGATGATCCCTTGAATCGGGGTTCCAGTGCCAGTGACCGTGGGACGATACCGAGGTTACGGAAGTGTACCGGCTATGAAGATCGTGCCATCCTGCCGGCCAGCACCTCTCGGGCGAACAAGGAATACAACATCCTGGCCGCTCTTGAGGGTGCTTTCAATCTTGGTGAAGTCTTCCGCCGTGTTGACCTGCTGCTTGTTGATTTCGAGGATGACGTCGCCGCGATTCAGGCCAATGTCGTCGGCGAATGAGCCACCCTTGACGTCCTGCACAATGACGCCCTTGCCGGCAGGTAGATCGAGCCGGTCGGCAATGTCGGGCGTAAGGGGCCGGACGGTCAGGCCGAGTTTGCTTTCCTTCGGTTGCTGCTCGTCGTTCTCCTGCTGATCCTCACCCAGCCGGGCTGCGAACAGCTTGGAACGATCGGCGATCGTAACGGTGGTTTCGTCTTTCTTGCCGTTGCGGACGAAGCCGATCTTCGCCTTGCTTCCGGGCTTGCGGGCCGCGATGTCAGAGACGAGTTCGTCACCGTTCTTGACGTCCTTGCCGTCTACAGAGGTGATCGTGTCTCCGACCTTCAGGCCGGCGGAATCAGCCGGGCTTCCGGGAACGACGTTCGAAACGGTAACGCCGGACTGCACGCCATAGACGCGAGCGATCGCGGGAACCGGCTGCGCGGCGAACTCAACGCCGATCGATCCACGCGTGACCTTGTGCTCCGGACCAATTAACTGGTTGTAGACCTGAACCACGGTGTTCGACGGCATCGCGAAACCGACGCCCGCGTAGGCATTGGTTTCGGTAAGGATGGCCGTGTTAATGCCGATGACCTCACCCGCCATGTTGACCAATGGGCCCCCAGAGTTGCCGGGATTGATGGCTGCGTCCGTCTGGATGAACGATTGGAACTGGCGGTTGGGAACGATGTTGCGGCCCTTCGCCGAGACGATGCCCGCGGTGACGGTCGCCTGCAAACCGAAGGGGCTACCGATCGCGAGGACCCAGTCACCCACTTGCATGCCGTCAGAATTGCCCAATTTCGCCGTGGGCAAATTGCGTTCCATTTCGACCTTGATCACGGCCAGATCGGTTTCCTGGTCGGAGCCGATGAGCTTGGCATCGTGCTGCACGCCGGGAGCGTCGTCCTGGAGGCGGACGCGAATGCGATCCGCCTTCTCAATCACGTGCCGGTTGGTGACGATGTAGCCCTTGCCGTCGACGATCACGCCAGATCCGAGGGAACGCTCTTTCAAATCGCCCGCTCCGGGGCCGCCCTGTCCGCCACCCTGTCCGCCGAAGAAGCGGTCGAAGAAGTCATCAAATGGGCTGCCGCCACCGCCCGGACCGCTATCGTTGTCATCGTCGCCCGGACCGGGACGGCTGCGGCGACGGTGCGGATTCTTTATGGTGGATTCGGTGTTGATGTTCACGACGGCAGGTTCCATCTGCTTCGAAATTTGCGTGAACGCGTTGGATAGCTGTTTGACCTCGGGCACGGTCAGGGGCGCGGCTTCAGTTCCCTTTTGACCTTCTTTCCCTTTAACCCCATAAGAGACAACTGAGCCGATGAGAATGCCCACGGTGAGTGTGGCCAGAATGCTCAATGAGTAGAGCCAGCGATTGGCCTTGAGACTCACCCAAAAAGCGCTTTCGCGCGGTTCCATAAGGTACTTCCTCCGGAAAACTCGTAAACCCTCTAATTATACCTGTTTAGCGGGTTATCGCAGCCGTGATTGATCTGTCAAAAGCTGCAGAATGTGGTTATTAGACGCCCTAGTACTGGAAAGTGTTTCATCGCCCCAATATTTACATGCGGTCGATGAGCGCTACCAGAAACACTCCAGTGTAGGTAACGATCACGAGCCCCACGAGCATTGCTCCGACCGACAGCATGGTCAGAAGATTGAACGGTGGCTCGACGCATCCGCGCGCCAGTTTCCACATACCGGCGAATTCCGCGGCCAGGAGGACCGGGAACAATACAGCGCTCCAGACCATGGCGTGCGAGACACGAGGGGAGAACACAAACACGACAAAAGAGGGGAAGAACAACAGAGCGGGAACAATTGCCAGCGGAGCGCCCCAGTAAAGCAACCGCTCTCGACCGCGCCAATCCACGTCTCAAGTTTAACAAGTACGGAGTGGGCTAGTTCGCCTCGTAGACAGTCTTCCCGCCAACCACCGTTCGCAGGACCTTGGTCTGCAGAAGCTTTTGCGGAACGACGGCGGTGACGTCGCGATCGAGCACGACGAAGTCGGCGAGCATACCGGGAATCATCAGGCCTTTTTCTTTCTCGGCGAATTCCGCGAAGGCTGAGCCGGTGGTATATGCAGCGATGGCCTGATCCATCGAGATCTTCTGATCCGGGTAATACTGCTGCTTCCCCGACTCGCTGGTGCGCGTGGTGGCGGCGTAGAGACCGCGGAACGGCGAGATGGGCTCCACTGGAAAATCCGTTCCGAACGCGAGTGTGACGCCACGCTTCAAGAACTCGGCCCAGGCGTAGGAATGCTCTGCTCGTTTAGATCCGAGTCGCGCTTCAGCCCATTGCATATCGGTGAGAACGTGGCTGGGCTGCATGGAGGCGATGACTTTCAAGTCCCGAAACTTTACGATCTCGAGCGGTGTGACAACCTGTGCGTGCTCGATGCGCAAGCGATAATCATCGCCGCCATTGGCGGCTTTGACCTTCTTCTCTTTCGCAGCTTTTTCGGCATCGGCGAAAGCATCGAGAGCCATCTGAACGCCGCGGTCTCCGATGGCGTGGTAGCCGATTTGAAATCCGGCCAGCACGCGTTCTTTGGTCATCTCGTTTAGCTTGGGCGCGTCGTAACGAGGCAGGCCGTAATTTTTGGGATCGTCGAAGTACGGCTCGATCATTGCTGCAGTGTGTGAGCCGAGCGATCCATCCATAAAGCCCTTGAGCATCCCGGTGTGGAGCATGTTGTCGGATGCAGGATGCGACTTTCGCTTTTCGTCGAGTTTGTCGACCGGATCGTCGAACGGCAACCACTCGCTGATGCGCGCGGTGAGCTTGCCCGCTTTCTCGAGTTCTTCCAGAACCTGAAAGTCTTCCCAGCTGCCGGAGTTATCCTGCACGGAGGTGACACCCCATGAGGCGGCTTCGGCGAGCGCCAGTTCCATGGCCTGACGACGCTTGTCATGCGTGGGCTTAGGGACTGCGTCTTCTACAGCTTGTCGCGCGGTCTCACGGAGAATTCCGTTGGGCTGGCCGTTGGCATCGCGATCGATTTTGCCGCCTTTTGGATCGCGGCTGGCGATGGTGATGCTCGCTAGTTGCAGGGCACGGGAATTCGCGACGGCAATGTGGCCATCGACTCTGCCGAGAAAAACAGGGTGATCGGTGGTGATTTCGTCGATGTCCCAGCGCGAGGGCAGAGCTCTCACCGGCCAAAGATTTTCGTCCCAACCGTCGCCGAGGATCCAGTCCCCGGGGGCCGCCGTATTAAGCTTCGCGCGGATGCGCTCACGAAACTCATCCAAAGATTTCACGCCGACGAGATTGACGTTCATCTTCTCGAAGCCGCCGTCGATGAGATGAGCGTGGGCGTCGTTGAAACCGGGCATCACAAAGTGGCCGCCCAAGTCTATGATCTGTGTGTCCGGGCCCTTCAGCTTGAGAATCTCAGCGTTCTCGCCGACCGCTTCAATTCGATCTCCACGGACGGCGATGGCTTCGGCACGCTTGATCGCTTTGAATGCGGACATGACTGGCACGCCTGTATAGACGTTACCGTGCGTAAAGATGACATCGGCCTTCGGTTTCGCGGGTGGCTCTTGCGCCTGCATATACACGGCACATAGCAGAATGAGGCCCGTTCTAGATTTCATTCCCCAACTCCGGCCAGTGCGAGAAGTGTGAGAAGAATCCGTTTCAATCCCAGTTCCCTGCCGTTGCAATCGAACCATTCCTGCAGCGTATGAGCGCCGCCGCCGGAACCGCCGCCACCGATGGCCACGGCTTCGCGTCCGAGAGATAACGGGACGTTGGCATCGGTCGAGGCACGCTGCACCTGTGCGACGTTGCCCAGATGCACATCCACGGCGCGAAGAACTTGCAGGATGCGGGCATTGGGTTCCAGTTCACCTGCCGGCCGATCTCCGATCACAACCACTTCGCTCGTCACTGCGTGCGTCTTGCGTTGCGCTGCGCCACGCGACTCGCCGAGATGTTGTTCGGCACTGACCGCCTCGTCCAGGCAAACCCGGAGCGAGCGTTCGAGCCGCTCAAGTTCAATCTTGGAAGTGGATCGCAGATCCACACGCATGCTGGCGGACTCAGGAATTGAATTCACCGAGGTACCACCGCGGATCACGCCAATATTGAACGTGCTCTTTGGAGTTGATGAGACAGGCGTCTGGCAGAAGCTTTCGATCGCACGGGCCAGGATCACGATCGGGTTGGGCGCACCGAAGTCGCTCCAGGAATGACCGCCTGGACCGCGAACGATGATTTCGAAGCGGCGGCTGCCGAGTGCCTCGGCGACGATCGTGTCGGAACCGGCGCCGTCGAGAATCAGACTGTAGGCGATCGAATCTTTCCAGCGCGGAGTCGCAAAGATGTGACGCATGCCGCGCAGATCGCCCTCGCCTTCTTCCCCTACGTTCCCGATGAAGAGAAACGGCAGCGCATGGCGAAGACGAATCGAGCGGAGGAGAGCGACGATGGCCAGCATCGCGGTGACACCGGCGCCGTTGTCGGAGACTCCTGGCCCGAACAGACGGCTGCCCTGCTGCCGGACGTTGAGCGGAGTTCCCGCTGGAAAAACCGTGTCGATGTGAGCGCTCAGCGAAATGTAGCGGCGACCAAAGCCGGGATGAATTCCGAAGACATTGCCGACGTCGTCGATGCGAACGTCATCCAGGCCGAGCTCGCGGAAACGTTCCGCCAACCACGCCGCGCGGGCGGCTTCCCCAAAAGGCGGCGCGGGGATGCGCGCCATCTCAAGCTGCCAGTGCGCCAGTTGGGGTTCCTGCGAGCGAAACCAATTGAACGCCGAGCGAATTTCGGGCGAACCCGAAAGGCGCGCAACTTCTTCCTGCACGGTGGGATAGCGATCCGACACTTCGGCGCTGGAACCAAAAGGCATGGGGGCCAATTGGGTCATCTTACAACGTCGAATAGGCCGATTGGGTTGCTTTTGCAGGGTACCGTGATTACCTGTGGGCGAGTAACGGCTACCAGCGGATGGTGGATTGAACCGTTTCTATCGTGTCGTGATTTGTGTCGTGAGGCGACCGAAATTACTGACTATGAGGAGGGGCAGAAGTCTCAGCGTGGACGCATTCGCGGATCTCGGCCTCGGTGAGAGTGTGGTCCGAAGCTTTGGCCCGCGCAAAGACACGCTCAACGATCTCATCCGTTGCGGGAATGCCGTGGCGCTCGAGCCAGAAGAGCACATTCGACTTTCCGCTCATCGGTCCGACGTCGATGATTTGTTCCAGTCCGAACACGTGCGAAGGCACGCCCGAGTAGACGGCGTTGGCCAATTCCACATCGTTTTTCTTGTAGGCCTTGATCACGGCGGCGGCGTGCACACCAGTAGCCGTCCGGAAAGCGTCTTCCCCCACCACAGGATAGTTCGCGGGGATTGGAATGCCGGTAGCGCGCGAAACGGCGAGACAGTATTCCTTCAACTTGGTGAGATCCTGATTTGCCCACGGCTCGATGCCCATCAACTTGAGGTTGACGAGCATCTGGTCCATTTGCGTATTGCCGACGCGTTCGCCAACGCCAAGTGCGGACGCATGCACGCAATCCGCGCCTGCGACCAATGCCGCCATCGAGTTCGCGATGGCTAATCCGCGATCGCAGTGGCCGTGCCAGTCGACGCGAATTTTCTCTCCTGATGGCTTGACGACTTCATCGAGAACGAAGCGGACCAGGGCGAAAGCTCCCATCGGCGTAGCGTGACCTGCCGTGTCGCAGATCACGATGGCGCGCGCGCCGTTGCTGATCGCGGTCGAGTAGAGCTTCCGGATCATCTCGGGGTCGCAGCGCGTTGTGTCCTCGGTGACGTACATCGAGTCGAGGCCCAGCGAGACTGCGAGCTTCACTGCTTTCTCAGTGGCCTGCAGCAGGAAATCGCCGGTCCAGCCTTCCGTGAAGCGGCGAATCGGGCTGGAACCGATGAAGGTCGCGGCTTCGATGCGCAGGCCTGTCTTCTGCACGATGTCGGCGATCGGGCGAATGTCGTTTTCGTGCGTGCGCGCCGCGCAGTTTGCGCGCATCTTGAGTTTGTGCTGCACGATCTCGCGCGCGAGCGCGGTCACGTGTTCGACAGCCCGCGGCCCTGCGCCCGGCAATCCGAGATTCGCCGAGTGGATGCCCAGTGCTTCCATCAAGTGGAGGATCTCGATCTTCTCCTCGATCGAAGGATCGCGAACTGAAGGCGACTGAAGGCCGTCGCGCAGAGTTTCGTCGTTAAGAAGAACGTCGCCAGCTGGGCGCAGCGATTTTGGATGAATCGCATTCCAGTCGTAGATGAGTTCAGACGTATTCACAGATTTCTCAGACGATACGGCGGCCCGAGTTGGGAGGCTGCGCCCGTTTACGATTTGGCCTTCTCTTCCTTGGGAGGAATAGTCAGTCCGAACACCGAAATGCGGCCAGTTCCGGCAACGTTCACGCCGCGAGGGTCTTCGGAGGAAGGCAGGTACAGAGTCTTGCAGGTCTCGCAACGATAGACCTCCGCGTTCTTGCCCCATGCTTTTTCGATGTCGCCGCATTCCTGCTC
>Ga0126371_10006694_pt1 | contig 10274 bp, 11 predicted proteins | sample PanSoiMetaPlot_4_FD_110145 | JGI IMG/M metagenome (GOLD analysis project Ga0126371, IMG submission 110145) | Tropical forest soil microbial communities from Panama - MetaG Plot_4 | ecosystem: Environmental > Terrestrial > Soil > Tropical forest > Bulk soil | place: Panama | collected 2016-02-17
GACCGCGGTCCGTTCGTGCAGGGGCGGGTGCTGGACCTCTCGGTCGGCGCCGCGCGCGCACTCGGGATCGCGAACCGCGGCATCAGCCGCGTGCACGGCCAGGTGCTGTGACGTTCAAGGTGCTGTGACGTTCAAGGTGCCGTGACGTTCGCGCCGGCGGCGGGCCACGGCCCAAGTTCCGCTTCGCGCGTGCCGCCCGCCGCGGCGAATGGTTTTCAAGCACCGTTGCGTTGAAGACTCGCGCACGCGAAGAGTCGCTCGGCCGCTCGCGCGCGGCCTCCACGCTCTGGAAAATTATCGGGAAACGACGGCCACGGCTCGGGACGTCGCCGGCGCGCGCCGGAAAATTTTCGGGAATCGACGGCCAGCGTTCGGGAATCTGATCGTCATCGGCGCACCGCCGCTTGCTCGAAAAATCGCGCCGACGTTACGTTCGATGCGCGGTCATGCGCACACCAGATGCGACATAAGAAACGCGCACGGCCGTCCATTCACGTTGGGAGGAGACAATGTCGATCCGAGGACGGCTGCGCCACCTTGCGGTGGCGACGGGAAGCTTTTTGCTCGCAATCTGGATCATGAGCTTTGCGGCCGCACCGGCGCTCGCCGCGCCGACCTGCGCAACGCTCGCGACCGATCCCGCCAATGGTCTCGCCGGCGATCCGGCGCTCAAATCGGCGAGCAGTTCGATCGTGCCCGCCAGCGGCAGCAACGCGTCGTACTGCTTCGTCCATCTGCTCTACGGGACGAATCCGAACCAGAACATCAACATCGTGCTCGCCTTGCCGCTCAGCGCCGCGGACGGCGGAAGCGGCGGCCTGCAGGGCGCCTGGAACGGACGCACGCAAGGCCTCGGCGGCGGCGGGTGCTCGGGCATCTCGGCCGTCAATGCCGCGATGCTCGGCGCATTGAACACCGGCTACGTCGCCTCCGGCACCGACCTCGGCCACAGCGGCGGCAACTGCGAGCCCGGCGTCAATCCGGACGGCACCTATAACTTCCAGTTCATCAACGACTTCATCCGCAACGCCATCAAGGAGCAGATCCTCTACGCGAAATCGGTCGCCAAGGCCTATTATGGGCTCAAGCCGTCCTACAATTACTGGAACGGCTGCTCGACCGGCGGCCGGCAAGGCTATCTGCTGGCGCAGGAGCTCCCGCACGAGCTCGACGGCATCCTGGCCGGGGCGCCGGCGATGTTCTGGACCCGCTTCCAGACCGCGCAGATGTGGGGCCAGATCGCCATGAAGGAGCTGGTCGGCGCGCCGATCACCGGCGCCAAGCTCGCCCAGGTCCGCGCCTCGGCGATTCTCGCCTGCGACGCCGCCGACGGCGTCAAGGACGGCATCATCGACGACCCGCGCACCTGCACGTTCGACGCGACGCAGAACGTGTGCGGCAGTCCGAACGCGCCGGCGGCGAACTGCCTCACCGCGGCCGAGGCGCAGGCGGTCAACAAGATCTGGGACGGGCCGCGCAACCGCAAGGGCAACCGGATCTGGTTCGGCCTCGATCGCGGCACCGACCTCGCCGGTCTCAACGGGACGAACCCGTTTGCGCTCGGCGTCACCCAATTCCATTGGGACGAGCACAATCTCACCTTCGACTGGCAGACCGTCTCGATGGAGGCGTATCCGCAGGTCGCGCAGGACGGCTCGCGCAACATCGCCGACGTGACCGACACGTTCGCGCCGCTCGACGAGTTCAAGCGGCACGGCGGCAAGCTGCTCACCTATGTGGGCGGCAACGACCAGCTGATCTACCCGGGCGGCGTGATCGACTACTACCGCGAGATGGCCGTGCGCTACAGCCGCTTCGGCGAGCCGGACTTCGAGAACCTGCAGAAGTTCTACCGCCTCTTCCGCGCGCCCGGCATGGGCCACTGCGGCGGCGGCCTCGGGCCCGCGCCGGTCGACCCGTTCGGCGCCCTGGTGACGTGGGTCGAGAAGGGCGTGCCGCCGCAGACGCTGCTCGCGAGCGGCGGCTCGGCGGCGCCGGCGACCGGACGCACGCGTCCGCTCTGCCCCTATCCGCAGACCGCGATCTACAACGGATCGGGCAGCATCGACGTCGCCGCGAGCTTCCACTGCGGCGGCAACCTCGAACGGCGCGACGTGGTCTGCAACATGGTGCTGGCGCGCTACAAGCACGAGGTGCACGGCAATCTCGACTTCAGCGGCACCGGCCTCGCGCCGGAGGATTGCCACGTGCGCGACCATGACCACGACCGCGACGACGACGACGACGAGGCAATGAACCGGAGGGACGATCACTGATCGCCCCTCGCGCATCGGTCACGCATCGACATGCATTGAGCCGGCCGCGCCGCTAGGCGCGGCCGGCCATTTTGTCTTTCAGCGGCATCCGGAGATCACGCGCCCGTGCCGCACGGCTCGCCAGTGCGCCCGAACGCTGCTAAGCATTCCGCATGACGATTCTGCTCGTGCGTCATGGCGAGACCGACGGCAACGCGGCGCGGGTTCTGCAGCGCCCCGACGTTCCGCTCAACGACCGCGGGATACGCCAGGCCGAGCAGCTCGCGCGGCGCCTGGCGGCGCACGGCTTCGTCCACATCCTCTGCAGCGACCTGGTGCGGGCGCGCATGACGGCGGCGCCGCTCGCCGCCTGCTCGGGAATTGCGATCGAGGAACACCCGCTGCTGCAGGAGCGCAATTTCGGCGATCTGCGCGGCACCCCCTACGACGCGTTGAGCGAAGATCCGTTCGGGCCCGACTTCGCGCCGCCCAACGGCGAGGACTGGCCGGCATTTCACGTGCGCGTCGCCGATGCGTTCGCCTTCATCGTGAACCGGCGCCGCCGCATCGGCGGAATCCTGGTGGTCGTCACCCATGGCCTGGTCTGCCGCGCCCTGGTCGAACGACACACGCTGCTGCCCGTGGGCGCCGTCTGTCCGGAGCGCTTCGACAATACGAGCGTCACCATCCTGCACGAAGACGCCCCGCACGGGGTCAGCTTGATGAATTGCACCCGGCATCTCGCGACATCGCTCGACGTCGACCGCGCTGCCGGCCGCGCCTAGCCGCAGGAACCCTGCTGCGTCGTTTGGTCCGGTCGCGCGATCGCGCATCCATCCTATGTCGCGGGGAGGGCGACGACTCCAATCACGAGGTGTGCTCGTGCTTGCACATTTGGCTGCAATTGCCGTCGTGGGCTTCAGCCTATGGACGCTGGTGTTCGTCGCAATGCCGGCTGCCCTCCACTTGGCGGACAAGGATCAGGAGCGACGATGGGGCCGACCGAAAGGCGGATCGCATCGCGCCCGATCTTTCGAGTGACCGGCTGGGGCGGGGCGACGCATGTTCCGGCGACGTGGATGCCGGATTTAAGGATTGCCGCGGACCGCGATGCTGGTCTGCGGGTCGAGATATGATCCGGGAATGGCGGCGTGTTCGCGCTCCAGCGCCTGGGCCTCGGCTTCAAGCTCGGTCGCCTTCAGGACTTGCGCCAGGCGCCGGGCGGGGTCTTCGATCTCCAGCGCTTCGTCGTAGAGCCGTTTGGCTCGCGCTCGCATGATGTCCGGATGAGTCATTGTCGCCCTCTGGGCGCCTGCGCCCGATGAGACACGGATCGTGACTGAAAACCCGCCCGAACCCTTCCGGTTCCCGGCACCACAGGATGAAATGCGTGCAAATCCGGTGCCCGATCCCCTGGATGCCGGGCTGGCGGGGCCGTTTGTGACGAAGAGATGATGAACCTGAGCGCGTCCCGCGCTTCGACCTTGCCCGACGGCCTGGAACGGGCCACCATGGGCCGGCTGTCAGGATGGGTCGCCGCCAGGCTAGGCGGCGCGGAGGGCGGACGGTTGGCACACAGCGAGGGACATTCATGAGCGCTCTTCGTCACACAGCGATTGCGATCTGTCTCGCCGGAGCCGCAATGACGGCGGCGGCGCCGTCCGTCGCCGGACCGCTCCCGACCGGCATCGCCGGCGCGAGCACACGCGCTGCAACCGGAGTGGTTCCGGTGCAATGGAGCGGTCGGAGCTGGAGCGGCGAGTTGCCGCCGCGGCCGCCGGTCGCGCCCGATCTCGCCCTCCGTCTGGCGGAGCGCGGCCACTACCCGGCCGCCCGCTATCCCTATTATCTGCCTTACTACTACTACACCTATCCGAGGTATTCCTCGTACGATTATAATTACGAGTGGTACTACACCCCGTTTTACCTGCACTCGGGCCGTCCGTACTGACGGGGCGTTCCCCACGTCGCATGGCGCTTGCGAGCGCCAGCGAGCGTTGCTGGTTAATGCTCGCGAAGGCATCTCGTGCGTCGCATTTTCGGTTCCGCGTACCGTTAATGCGTCCACAAGTTACCATCATTTCACTTTAAGTTTTCCGGGCGATGGGGCTCTGCTAAGCCCATAGCGGTTCGATCCCTCCGAGTTTTCGTTGGATGCCGCTGTCTCTGCCCATCTCCGCCGCATTTATTACGCTCATAGTTCCGGGATTTCTTGCGGCGAATATCTTCCTTCTCCTGATCCATATGTGGGTCGGCCGCTTGCTGCGCACCGATCCATCGACGCGCGAGAGACTGCGCATCGACATGGCGGACGATACCTTCGGCTGGGCCGTTACACCGGGGAATCGGCGGCGCGTTTTCGTTCCGCTGATCGGCACCGTATTTGCAGCCATCGCGCTGACCATCGCCGAGACGGTGATGTTCGGCGTCGCCAGCGATGTCCCTCGCTTCTGGTACCAGGCAGGCGCGATCGCGGTGTGCGTCATGGTCGTGTTGCCGTTCATCGCCGCCGGATTGTTTCGCAATGCGCTCGGCCGGCGCGTCGACAGGATATTGGCGCAACGCGCCAACGAGCAATACGCGTTCGCCTTGCCGCTCCTGTTCGCGGCGGCTCAAATCGACGCCCAGGCGAATGAGCTCTACGCGTCGCTCGGTTTGCGGCCGCGCACGCGCGCATTGGCCGATGGCCGACGGATCGTGCTCGAGCAGGCCGGCGCAGGAGAGGGCGTGGTCCTGTCGGCGCTCGAACTGGCCAAAAGCGCGGCCGAACGCGAACTGCGCAACCTCACATCGCTCGTCACGGAAATCCAATCCGGCATGGCGGTCGTCGAGCAGGTGAGGGCCCGGCCCGCGGAAGCGGAGTCGCTCACGCAGGAGTGCGCCCGCGTCGCGGATGCGACCGGCTCCCGCGCGCTGGCCGACGCGCTCGAGGCCGGACAATGGTCCGACGCGGGCCTCATCATCGAGAAGATTCGTCCCGACCTCGACCGGCTCGCGGCCGCGCTCGGCGCCGACTCCGGCGTGCCTCGGTCGCTCGACGATGCTTATCGTGCGTTGGATGTGCGCGATGACACGCCGCTCGAGAGCATCAAGACGATTCTCAGCACCTACCGGCGGATCTGGCACCCGGATCGTGCGCGGGACGACGCCGAACGCGTCCTCTTCACATTGAAGACGCAGCGGCTCAATGTCGCTTGGGATTTGATTCAACGGGCGCGCGGCGTGATCCGTCCGCCCGTGCAAGCAACCGAGGTCAAATAACCGGAAAAGCTATTCGCGCGGCACGACGTACGCTGCCGGCGGTTCCGCTCCGCGATGGATATAGATCGTGGTGAACCGCGCATCCGCGGCGCGGCCGGGCCCGATGCTCGACGTCACATCTGGCTGCTCGTCTTGCACCTCGCGCGCGTCGGTGCGCGCATCGCGGCTCGTTGTCGAAGCCGGGGGAGGCTCCGAAGCGGGCATATTCGCGTCGACGCCGAGCAGGATCGCGGTGCTCGCGGCCTCGGGCATCGGATGCGCTTCCGCCGAGCTTGCTGTCGCCGTGGCCGCATAGATTGCGGACATCGGATGCGTTTCGGTCGACTTTGCCGTCGCGCCGGCCGCATAGAGTGCCGCGTCCGCGTCGAGCACGGCGCGCGCCTTGTATACCGCCGTCAACGCGACCGTGATCGCGCCAACCGTCAAAAGAAACATCCCGCCGCTGCGCGCGGCGAGCATGAGTTTCTGCAGTGGTTTCGGGTGCGAGGCAGACACGCCACAGCTCTCATTTCACAGGCAATTCGAGATAGTCACATGCATTCTTCTTCTAATTGCGGGATTTGACTGACGCATCCGGCCTTTGTCAACCCGATTATGCCGGTGTGGAAATACTTGCGTCGCCTTTTTGTTATACGCTGAAAACAGTCGGACGAGTTGCATTCGTTTATTAATTCATCGCATGGATGCGGAATCGCAAAAAGCCGCTGAAAGACCTTTCCTTTTCGAGCCGCGGCGTTGGATGCAAAGGCCGTCCGCGTTAGTCAATACGATCCGGCGAGCCGCGATTGTTTCTATTGGTCTTGCGCCAGCACATTCCTGATCACGAGCTTCGACAAATGGATCACCAGCTTGCGCAACTCGGAATTCTCTTCGCGGAGCGCACTCATTTCCAGCTCGTGCCGCTCGGCGTCGCGTCCATCGAGAAGATCACGCACCGGATGATCGCGGCGGCGTGCAGACGGTTCGACTTGCGCCATGGCCCACTCTCCCACGCACGGCCAACCCAGCAATAACTACCATTGACTGTTGCCGGGCTAACACGATTCGCGGGTGCGGCTGCGGTGCATTGTTCCGGCGGCCGCCGTCAATTTCGCGCCTGCCCCATCATTGCACCGCAACGGCGCCCGCGCGCGCGGCCGGAGCAAGCAGGGGCGCCGACGGGGCGCCCATCGATGCGGGCACCGGCGTCGCCTGTGCGCGGTAGAGAGGCAGCTCGTCCTTGACGGACGCGAATCCGCCGAGCACGAGGCTCGACCAGACCGCGACGCTGAAATAGAGCGACATCCACGGAATCTCGTGCCGCCAGGGCGTGAGATCGTGCCTGACCACCCACCGGGTCGCGAGATCACGCAGGCCCGACACGAGGCCGAGGAGGGGCCGCCCGCTCGCGGTCTCCGCCCGCCAGCGCGCGGCGTACATCGGCACGTCGACCGTCATCATGAAGACGATGTAGCCGCCGATTCCGACGACCGTCGCCGCGATGCCGAGCTGCACGATGCCGGAAAAACGGCTCGCCAGCGGCGCGAGCGCGAGACCGACGAGCACGAACGTGATGGTCCACAGCGAATTCTCGATGACGTTGCCGATCGAGTCGGTGGTGATCACCGCGTACCAGCTGCAGCACTCGGCGAGCACGATCACCGGCAGGATGGCCTGCGCAACGGCGCGCGCGAGGTCCGAGTCCGCCGCGTTGGCGAGCGCACCGAGCACGATCGCCCATTGCGCCGCGAAGCACAGCTCGGCGACGGTCGCGACCGATCGGCCGATCAGGATGCTGGAGAGAAACGTGTCGAACAGGCAGATCCGCTGCACGTCGGCGCGCGGCAGCACGGAGCGGAAGGCGCAACCCAGCACATAGGCGGCAGCGAGCAGCAGGAGCGGCGGCGCGGCGAGCACGTCGTGGTCCTCCTGAGGTGCCCGCAGGTTCACGAACAGCCAGACCAGCAGCAAAACATTCGCGGCGCTGACCAGGACCAAAAATATCCACCACACCGCGATCGGTTTCGACCACTTTGACCAGGCGAAGCTCATGTGTGCGAAGCTCATGCGTTCTGTCACAAAACCGTAACAATGTTAAACGCAACGCGTCGCCGAAAAAAGGGTTCCGTCGGGCTCCCCGCATGGTACGCGGGCGAGCATCTGTCGGGGCGTGGGTGGGCAGGCGCCGCCGCGGTTCATCGCCCAGGTCCGACCTTGCGCCGGAATCGGCCGGTCATTCCGGCCAGGTCGCGAACGACGACGCCCGTTCGCTCTTGACGCAGATCTCCTGATCCATGCCGACCGGATCGACGAACAGGCGGATGCGCAGCGCATAATCGCCCACATGGGCGATCGGCGGACCGACCCGGAACGGCCGGTCATGGCCGGCATAGATGAGGTCGGCGCAGCCCAGGGCCTTGGCGAGACTCGCATCCGCCTGGGCGCCGTCGGAAAACCACTCGCTTGCGTGGCCGCGGGCGGCGTCGCGGGCGCAGGCCACCGCATCGCCGGCCAGGAGCTCGCGGCCGGCGACCAGCCCGATCGAGCCCGGCGTGTGGCCGGGCAACTCGACGACGCGCAGGCCGGCCGCGATGTCACATTCCTCGCTGACCGGTTTGAGCCGCAGCTTCTTGAGCGCACGCGCCATGTAGGGCGGGGTCGCCCAATCGTGCGCCGCCGGCTTCTCCGCATAGGCGAGCTCGCGCGCGTGAACGACGACATCGGCATTGGAAAAGAGGTCGGCATTGGTCGCCGTGTCCCAGTGCAGATGCGACAGCACGACCGTGTCGATATCCGCCGGCGCGAGGCCGAGGCGCTTGAGCCGGCCGAGCAGGAGCGGCCGATACGCATAAGGGCCGGCGTCGAACAGGATCAGGCGGCCGTCGGTCCGGCACAGCGCGACGGTCGATGCGCCGACCCAGAAGCCGTCCGCCGAGGCCGGACACCCGGTGAAGAGCAGGGTGATCTCGCACGCCATCGGTCAGGCCCGATCGGCCGGCAGAAGTCCGCCGGTAAGCGCCGCGCCGGTTTCGGTCGAGAAGGCGCAGGTGAGGTCCTCGGCGTAGGGCTGAAGCGCCATCCGCAGCCGATACGCGCTCTGCGCCAGATAGCGCACGCGCCCGTCCTCGAGCCGGAACGGCCGATCGTGGCCGGGATAGTAGATCGTCCCCGCCTCGAGCAGCTTGGTCAGGCTCGCGGTGCCCTGCTCGACATTGTAGAAGGCGAGGTCGGGCTTGCCGCGCACGACGTCGCGCGCCGACCACAAGGCATCGGCGGCGAGCACCGCCTTGCCATGCTCGGTGTCGACCACGAGCCCCTGCAGTCCGATCGAATGGCCGGGCAGCGAGATCGTACGCATTCCGGGAAACAGCTCCTCCTCGCGGTCGTCGAGCAGGACGAGGCGCAGGCCGCCGAGGATGTCGCGGACGAACGGCGGCGTGCCCCAGTCGCTCGGCGCGATCGCCGCGGTGTAGTCGTATTCGGTGCGCGACACATAGATGTCGGCGTTGCGAAAGAGATCGACGTTCTCGACGTGATCCCAATGCAGGTGCGACATGTAGACCGCGTCGATGTCGTCCGGCGCGAGGCCATGCGCGTTGAGCGCCGCGATGAGCGCGCCGCGGACGCGGTACGCACCGGCATCGAACAGGATCGTCCGCCGGCCGTCGCGCAGCAGGACCAGCGTGCAGATCCCGAACAGAAAGTGGTCGGTCTTGGCCGACAGTCCGGGGATGAGCAGATCGAGCCGCACCATGGCGCACGCTACTCCGGCAGGGGCTTGCCGCGCGTTTCCGGCGCGAACCACACCGCGACGAGCCCGATGACGTAGCTGATGGCCATGAACGCGCCCGCCTTGGGGATGCTGCCGAAAAACGCGACGAGGGAGCCGGCGATGAACGGGCCGACCGCCGCGAAGATGCGGCTGACGTTGAACGCGAAGCCGACGCCGGTCGCGCGCAGGCGGGTCGGAAACAGCTCGGGGAAATAGGGCGTGAACGTGCCGAACACGCCGTTGGTGAACAGGCCCATCAGCGGCGCCACCATGAACAGGGTCTGATAATCCTTCGGCACGAGAAACGCGACCGGCAGCACGATCATGTTGCCGAGGCAGCCGACGACGAAGGCCGGGCGCCGGCCGATCAGCTCGGTCAGCCACGCGAAGGTCAGGAGGCCGACGACGGCGGCGAGGTTCAAGATGATGACGGCGCCGCTCGCGATCTGGACCGGGTTGGCGCCCACCGCGTTGGCGAACTCGATCGCGCGCGCCGGGATCCAGGTCTGCGTGCCCCAGAACCCGGCGGTCGCCGCGAAGCACATGAAGGTGGCTGCAAGCGTGTGCGCGCGCCACGGCCGCTGAAACAGGCCGACGAGCGTGAAGCCGGTCAGCGTGCGGTGCTCTTGCGAGAGCGCGTGGCCGGCGCGCGCCCGCTTGCTCGCCGCGGCGCGTTCGGTGGACACCCGCTGCCATCGCTCCGATTCGGGGATTTCGCGCCAGATCAGCGCAATCAGCGCGCCCGGGACGATGCCGACGAAAAAGACCCAGCGCCAACCGAAGGGGCCGATCAGCAGGTTGACGATTCCGGCGAGCAGATAGCCGAGCCCGAAGGCCGACATCATGATGCCGCTCGCGGCGACGCGCGAGCGCTGCGGCCAGGTCTCGTTGATGAGCGCGGTGCCGACCGCCCATTCGGCGCCGACGCCGGCCGCCATCAGGAAGCGGAAGATCGCGAGCGCCCACCAGGTCGGCGCCAGCCCCGACAGGGCGCAGAAGACCGAATA
>Ga0126371_10006695_pt1 | contig 10274 bp, 9 predicted proteins | sample PanSoiMetaPlot_4_FD_110145 | JGI IMG/M metagenome (GOLD analysis project Ga0126371, IMG submission 110145) | Tropical forest soil microbial communities from Panama - MetaG Plot_4 | ecosystem: Environmental > Terrestrial > Soil > Tropical forest > Bulk soil | place: Panama | collected 2016-02-17
TCGGTAGTGGAACTCGTCCATAGTCAGCGCCGAAGCGGTCGCGCTCGATTGCGACGATGACCTTGATTGGTTCGGCGCCGGCCAATCACGAATTGGCCGGCGCTTGCGCAATTACCTTCAGTGAACCCGCGGGCCGGCCGGCACGTGCTCGCCTGACGCAACCCATTGGTCATAGGTCTCGAACGTCACTCCAACCTTGTCGTAGAAGACCCGCAGATAGCCGTCGCGTCCGCGCACCACGGCGGACGGTATGACGCTCTGTACCTCTTGCGCCATCACACCCACATAGGCCTCGTTACTGCCGTTGTAGGCGAAGCGGTAGAAACCAAGGCCATTATCGAGGTGACCAAGCAGTATGATGTCGTGTTTGAGCGCGATGTCGGACCGCCGGCCGCGTCCTCCGCCACCCCCCGCGCGCATGCCGCCGCCGCGCATGCCGCCGCCAATGCTTTGGGCCCGGCTGCGCGCGCCAGGGCCACGTGCCGCAGAGCGCATTTGGCCGGGACGGTTTGCCGATCTCTGCTGCGCCTGACGGTTCGCGGCACTTGGCCGCTGCGCCTGACGGTTCCCCGCGCTTGGGCGCTGCGCCTGACGGTTTCCCGCGTTGGGCCGCTGCGCCTGACGGTTTCCCGCGTTTGGCCGCTCCGCCTGACGGTTCCCCGCATTGGGCCGCTGTGCCTGACGGTTCGCGACGCCTGGCCGTTGCGCGCCACGCAGTGCCGCGCCGGCACCGGCGCCTACGGCGGCGGCGCCGATGTGGCTGCCCAAGTTGCCGCCTAAGTTGTCGCCCGCGTTCGGGCGCTGCTGGGCGCCGGCGCGGCGGTTGGCGTCGCCGAAGCGCTGCTGGACGTTGGCGTTGTTGTACCGGACGCCCATGCGATGCGCGGGATTGTGCTGCCAGTTGTTACCGATGTTATTGCCGATGTTGTTGATGTTTGTAACGTTGTAGGGCGTCGCTCGCGGCCAGTTCCTGATGATATTGCCATTGCCCCAATTGACGCGGCCGCCCCAAGCCCAATTGCCCGATCCCCACCTGCCGAGTGCGTATCCGGTACCGAACCAGAGGCCACGTGCGAGCACGCCGGCATCGATGGCCGGATATCCCCAATCACTCGGGTATCCCCAATAGTACGGGGGATAGTCCGCATATGGCCAAGCGCCGTAGACAACGTTGGGGTCGTAGGCTGGGACATAGATCGTGTCGTCGCTCGCCTGCTCGATGGCGACGGTCTGTCGATTGTCCTGTTGCTCGACTGTGACCTTCTGCTCCCGGGTGGTTGTGAGCTTGCCGTTCTCCTGCGCTCTCAACCGCAACCGCTGGATTGCGTCCATCAAGTCGGTTTGCTGCGCAAGTACTGCATCGCCGAGCTTCTGCGTCCAATCGATCTCAGAGTTCATCATCGCGAGGACCGACGGAGTTGCAATCAGCGCCTTCACGCTGTCGTCCCACGCCTGCTTATCGACCGCGGCTTTCAGCGCATCGGCCGAAAGGGTCTTGTTTTTCGTCAGCCAGCGCTCGGCCTGCACGATCTCGAGCGGATAAGTCGAGGCCATCAGAACCGTGGACAGCAAGCTGTCCGGGTAGAGCGCGATGGGCGACACCAACGCCGCGAGCTGCTCTGGCTTGAGCAGCTGGTCGCCGGACGCCTGCGCCGGAGGACTCAATGTTTGCGCCGTGGCGATTGCCGGGACGAGCAACAATAGCAATGTGGTCAAGGTTCGCTTGATGCTGCGCAAGATCATTCAGGACTCCTGCTTTGGTGGTGATTGCAGAATCACCGTCGCTTCGCCAGAGGGGCACCGCAGCATCGCTGATAGGCCCCGGGCGCGGTGGGTGGTTGATATATGTCAATTATTTGAATTGGGTCGCTCACAGCGAGGCAGCGCGGGTAACCCGGCTCAGCGGTAATGGTGCCGCGGATATGGCGATCAGCGGTGGAGGCGCTCTATTTGATCTATGTCAACACCATAGAACAAATTGTTGCTGGAAGCTTAATGCGATCGGGCGGGACGAGATATCTCATGGTAGATGAACCGTTCGCGACGAGCGATTTTCCATTATCGGGCGAAAGACGTTCGACAGGATGGTCGGCCTGCAACAAGGGCGGCATGCCAGAACTGCGGAACACGGCGGATGGAAAACGTTGCAGAGAACGGCCGGTGGCTCAAGGCTGCCAACGAGAAGATCACGTCACGCCTGTCGGGCAACGGAGTGAGAGGCTGACGCACCTGGGCTTAGGCCCTCGTCTTGCAAGCTAAGACGCTCCTCACTCCTGAATATCGAGGAACGGGCTAATGTCCGGCGCGGCACTTCAAATATGAGTGCGGTGGACCATGCAAATAATAAGACCCCGTTCATTGCCGTAATTGGACCGAGCCGCGGCCCGGCAGGCGACCGCGTTTCCTTGCTGTGCGCCGAGGTCATTTGCGGAGGTTAACGATGCTGCCGGACGAACAGACGCTTTTGGTCCCGGCGCACCATTCGCCCCATAAGAGAGCAGCTTGGTTTCCCGACGGCGACAAGAGCACATTGAAGCCTATTTGTTGTTCCTTACGCTCAAAGCGCTGCCTGGCGATCACCATGCCGGCCAGGTTGCGAACATCAACAAGGAATGCAATTGGCAATATCAACGCGTCGCCGTCGACTCGACGATTCGGGTCCTTGTAGACCTCCTTTATAGAGGCGATCGTCCCCTCGCCAAACGACACCTTGTCTACGTCCGAAATGATCGGGCGACACGGTACGGAGGATGTGACCTTGCAAACAAAAATCGAGCCCGGATAAGCGACGACGTCGTTTTGCTCCGACCTCAAAAACAGTAGTACGCTGCCGTCGCGAATGAAGGCTCCATTCTCGAACCAGGTCCCGGGCGGAAGATCGGCGGTCGCATCCTTTCCGCTGTCGGCATCGATGACCTGGATGACTTCCTGATGCGGGGACTTGATTGCATCCCCGTCGCGGGGCGCCATGATGTTGAACAACCGCGACGAATCCTGGCTCCATTGGAGAGGACTGAAGCCAGCCTGCCTGGAATGACCGACGGATATGAGCCTTATGTCCTCAGGTTCCGCCTGCTCTATCTGCACGAATTCGGATTCAAAAGCCAAATATTTGCCATTTGGAGAGATCGTAACGCGTCCCCTCCCAAGCCTGTCTCGCTTGAAGCGGGCGACCGTGCTCCCCGTCTTATCCGCGAGGCTTACTTTCCAGATCAAACCAAACTCGCTGACAAACAGGTTGTGTCCCGTTTCATCGCATTCCACGTAGCTCGCGTTCGTCCGCAGGGGAATTGCGATCTCCTTGGATCGGCCTTCGACCCAAACCTCGGACGCTCCACCTGTCGGGCTTTCCCTTGTCATCAGGAAGGCTCCGTCCGGGCCGCACCAGCGCAGGAAGTGCCCCGCCGGCAAGGGCGTGTGCGGCAGACTGTCGAATGTCGGGCTCGAGTTCGCACGTGGAGTCGCGGGCAATGTCTCCGGCGAAGCGAACCGTGATCCGAGCGCGACAGCTTGCAAGCAGAGACAAGTGAGCAATACGAACGAACTGGCGCGACGCTCTTTCAGCTGCACGGAGTACCTCCAATTGCCGGGGCGACGTCGCCACGCGGCGGAAATGAGCGCCTGCAATATCATCGGCACGGCTCCACGTCATGTGGCTTCAAGGCCCGATACTTTGCCCCCGGGGAACGATAACGCGCCATATTTCGCAGCGTTCGTCGTGAGTTCGTGCAGCACCTTCGCCAGCGCCTGGACTTCGTCAGAGTTGAGTAAAACGTCTGCCCCGCTGATCTTCACAGCGCCACCAGCAACAACAACGGCAGCAATCAGCGCGCCAATCTCAACGCCAAGCGTCCGGCCGATCCGCAACTTGTGAAGCCATTTGCCCGTCGCGGCCGCGGGCATCACCGATCCACTCAGTCGAATGCTTGTCGCACTGCTACCGACCCTGCGGCCGGGTCGGCTTCATTTCGCCAAGGAGGGTCGGAATGAGCTCCGATACGGTGGGGTGAATGGGCACCGCACGTTGTAGCACCGTGTAGGGGATCCTGGCGTTCATCGCGTCAACGATTCCGTGGATCGCCTCGTCGCCGCCGGGTCCCAGAATGGCAGCCCCGAGGATGAGGTGCGTTTCGGCATCAGCGATCACCATCATGAATCCTTGCGTTTCGCCCTTTTCGATCGCGCGGGCCACGCGGGTCATCGGACGCCGGGCAACAAGGAGCGAACGTCCGGTGGCGCGCGCTTGAGCCTCGGTCATGCCGACGCGGCCGAGCGGCGGATCAATGTAGAGGGCATAGCCCGGAATGCGATCGCTCACGCGCCGTGGCTCCCCGTCCAAAAGGTTTGCAGCGACAATCTCAAAGTCATTATAGGCCGTGTGGGTGAAGGCGCCGCGGCCATTGCAGTCGCCAAGCGCCCAGATGCCGGGCGCGCTGGTACGCAGCTCGTCATCGACGACGATGTAACCGCGTGCGTCGATCTGAACCCCGGCCTTGTCAAGTGCTAGGTCATCGGTGTTGGGCCGGCGCCCGACCGCGAGTAGCACGTGGGAACCGGTGATAAGCGGCGCTCCAGACGCGCATTCGAGACCGACGGCGATTTCCGCGCCGCGCGGCTCGAATCGGATGCATTCAGCAGCGACGCGCACCGCTATGCCCTCGGCTTCGAGAATCTCCCTAACCGCGGCCGATACGTCCTCATCCTCACGTGCGATCAGCCGCGGTGCCATCTCCACGACAGTCACCGCTGCGCCGAAGCGGCGGTACATCTGTGCGAACTCGAGGCCGACATAACTGCCGCCGACCACGACCAGATGCTGCGGGAGCATGTCGAGCTCGAGAATCGACGTGTTGGTCAAGGTGGCGACGCGATCGATTCCGGGCAGGCCCGGAATGAGCGCGCGGCCGCCCACATTGATGAAGATGTGCTTGGCAGCGAGCCGGTCCATGCCTACCTGCACCTCGCACGGCGAAAGAAAGCGTGCGTGGCCGCGGAAAACCGTGCAACGCTCCATGCTCTCAAGCCCGGATTCGACGCCCTCTCGTACTTGCCTCACGATCATGTCTTTGCGCGCCCGCACGGCCTTCATGTCAACCGTGACCTTCCCCGCGATGCTGACGCCATATTCCATTGCGCGACGCGCGAGGTGCGCGGCATAGGCGCTAGCGACGAGCGTTTTGGTAGGGGTACAGCCCGTATTGACGCAGGTGCCACCGAAAAGCTTGCGCTCGATCAGGCCGACCGACATGCCGGCCGCGGTAAGCCGGCCTGCCAAAGGTGGCCCGGCCTGGCCAGCGCCGATGATGAGGGCGTCATAGGTGCTTGTCATGCGAGAGCTCCTACGAATCGAGCTGAAGGGAACGCCCAACCCGTCATCATGGGTGGCCTATTGTAACGCGCCACGGCAATCATCGGCCGACGTGGATTGCGCCGGCAATTCAAAGCCTGTTCCAGACGCCAACGCCAAACGAAAGCGCGGGCTTGGATCGCAGCCGGAAGACGAATTCTTCCGATCTGCCGCCGTTGCAATCCTGATACCGCGGAGTCCGCGCACGTGGCGATCAACTCGGTGCCCTGGCGGGGCTTGCGGCACGCTCAATCGCATCAGAGATCGATCACGATCGCGCTCCGAGGCCGGGAACAACAGATCAGCACGTTGCCGGCAGCCGGTGGGTCGATTGGGTCGGGCTGGTAGGCGACCGTACCGTTAACAAGCCCGGTTTCACAGGTGTGACAGACTCCAGTGCGGCACGACCATCGCGTAGGGACGTCGCACGCTTCGGCAAGCTCAAGAAGGCTCTGATATGGCGCACCCCAACGGACATCCAAGCCGCTCCGGGCGAACGAAACCAGCGGTCCCGCACCGGGCGGCCCGGCAGGCAGGTGCGGCGGCGGATGCGCAGAAGTGGCAACGCCTGGGGTGTTGGATGGGCCTGGGCCGAAAAGCTCGGTATGGATACGACCTGCAGCGACGCCCCAAGCTGCAAGGTCCGCGGTCAGATCACTCATGAACCCCGATGGCCCGCAGACGAAGAAGTCAGCGTCTCGCGGCGCTTCCAGTTCCCGCAGCACCCCGACGTCCAAACGTCCATGAGAATCGAAATCTACGCCTAACCTATCTTCAGGATCGGGCGAGCTGTAGCGTATGTGACTGCGGCTCTGGCTCAAGGCTTTGAGGAGGGTGCGGGATTCTTTGGCGAAAGGATGCTCGCGGCCGCGACGGGCTGCGTATAGCCACCAGACTTTCCTCGCCGAGCCTTCGGCCGCCAATGCGTGGAGCATCGCGAGGACAGGAGTCGCCCCGACCCCTGCACTCAGGAACACAACAGGAGCATCTCCCGGCCGAAGAGTGAAGTTACCTCGTGGCGCGCTCACGTCCAGCACGTCGCCAACCTGCACCCTCTCGTCGATGTAGGCGCCCGCCGCACCGTGCGGTTCTCGCTTAACGCTTATGCGATAGCAGCCGATACCGGGTTCACCCGACAGCGAATAGCTGCGCAATGTCGTCGGACTACCGGGCGCTAGTCTCAGGCGCAGCACTACAAACTGGCCGGGGAGAGGCGTGGCCAGGCGGAGGCCGTCCATAGGCTCGAGCACCAACGACACCACGCTACTGCTCTCGCGAATCTTGTGCGACACCCGCAGCGGGCGGAATCCAGCCCATGCCGAAGCTGGTCCGGAATCCGGAGCGAGTCCAGCATTTCCCGTCGTCGCGCCGCCGTTCTGCACTTGCGCAAGCAGCGCCCGCAAGGAACCGCGCCAGCCCGGGCTCAGCGCCGGGATGCGCAGCGCGCGCTCGAGCTGGCCGCGGGGATGACCGGGCATGTATAGCAGCGCGTTGATCTCGGAGACGGTCATTCGCTCAGGGCCCACCGTGAGCTGGACGATCTCATCTCCTGCTTCGACTTGGCCTTCCTCCAGAACGCGGAGATAGAAACCGGGCCTGCCGCGCGCGACCAGCAGTGCGGCCATTTGTGGCTCGTTCATGCGGATGCCAACCCGGTAACAAGTCACACGCGGCTGCGTCACTTCGAACAAGGCGCTGCCGATCCGGTAACGGTCGCCAATGCACACCTCGCCGTCCGGCAGACCCGCAACCGTGAAATTCTCCCCGAACTGCCCATAGGCGAAGTCGTTGCGACCGAGCTCGCTTTGCCAGTATCGATAGGAGTCGATTTGATAAACGAGAACGGCTCGCTGCTCGCCGCCGTGCCCAACCAGGTCGCCTTGCCCATCGCCATCGATATTGAGCCGGCGTACCGCCCGCGTGCCTTGAACGGGTGCCTTCCAAACCGCGGTGTGGACGGTCTTCCCTCGCCACGCGATGTCCTGCGGCAGGCCCACGTTGACTGAAAGCAAACGAGCCGTCACTTCCTCCTCCTCCGCCGCCATCGGTATCGCTAGCCAAATCTTGACCAAGTGACGCGGGAATCTCTCAGTGGCTTAGCGGCCGTAGCCTGAACCACCAAGGACGAGATGACCGCCGCCCTGAAAGGCAATGCGTGGCATCAGGCGTTTGCTCACGCGAACAACGATCCTAGCCCCGTTCACCGATAGTTTGGGCGTATGTTTCGCCATAGTCGGGCCGGCACTTCTTGGTAACAGCACGTAGGTCCTGACGCAGATCTTCCAGCGTGGGTCGGCCGAAGAACCAGTAACCATTGTAGTTGCATACGCAGTCGCCGACGACAGCGATTCAGAATCACCCGGCATTGGATTTGCGGCTGGCGCTCAATCCCGGCAAACGTTCCCGCCTCGCGGTTTCCTCCCTCGGAGGTTTTCGGACGCCGGCCTTGGGGTATCGCCATAAAGCGCGCAAGCGGCTCGGGAGCGTCTGCAGCGAAATCATTCGGAAACGCATCGGGGTTGACTGCCAGAAAGCCGTCGCCAACTGGTCCGATGCTCTTGGCAGCCGCCGGCCTTTTGCCTGCCAGATCAGACAAACTTTCGCCGACGTCTGGTTGGACGGCCGCTACATAAACAAGAGCCTTGATGTCGGGATGCATACCCGCCTCGGTGATGATCAGCCCGCCATAACTGTGACCGACCAGCACACAAGGACCTGCCTTGTCGAGAACGCGGCGCGCTAACGTTGGCGACGATCATAATGCACGGGAACAATCCGCCACTATCGCGCAGAGCAGTGTTGTGTCGCACGGGCCCCACGTGCTGGAATGGATCAGCCAACCCCACCTTAAGGCTGACTTGGTGGTCGCGGTATTGGCTTTTGGGCCAACAGCCCAAAAGCGAATGCCCCCGGTAAAGCTCGTCGTGAGCATTAGACGTCCGCTTCCGCCGCAAGATGCGGTAATCGGACGACCGGCTTGTGGATAGCTGAGGATTTTGGGTGCCGCGCTTCAGGCTGATCGTGAAACGAGGACTTGATCACGGCCTCAAGCATCAGAGCGCAGCATGGCCCATTTTGCTGGACTGCACGTTTCGGTCAATAAGACGAGTGTCGGCATCGTGGAAGACACGAGCAGGATCATGCGGGAAGTGAAGGCGCCAGTGAACCTGACGCTCTCCTGCCGGTGCTGCGGACTCCGCCTACCGTTTCAAGCGAATTGGACTGGAAGCTCGGCCACTTGTGGCAACGGCTATTCAGCGCTCTCGCCGAAGCCGAGTTAGCGGCCGCTCCATGTTGAAACGCCGTACCGCGAGGAGATGCGCCACAAGCGGCTCTCGCCCGGTCATCTTCTTCGTGGTCATCCTGCTGCTGGTCGTGGTGCGCCTCTATACCTAGCGCTATTGAGCTGGCGGCAACCCGGCACTGGGATATTCCGTTGAGATCGCTCGCGATTTCGCCTGGGCGCCGGGCGAGGAAATTTTAACCATCGTGGCCTAGCCTGCCAGCAGAGGTCCTGCCTCCGGGATGGCGCGTGCCCGCGCCTGAGCGGCCTCGCCGTGCGGAGCACTTGGATGCGTTCGAGTCGTGGTCGAGGGCTGTTGGCGGCGGCGTGCCTGTTGGGACTCAGCGGCTGCGCGACCTCGACCAAGCTCGGCGACTTCTTCCCCAAGAGCGGCGAGCAGACCGCTCTCACCGATCAGGCTTCCGCGGTCGAGCCGACCACGACCGGCTCGATCGGGGAGCCGGCGGGCCCTGCCGATGCCGGATTGCTCGGCAGCAATCCGAGCGAGGATGTCGCGCTGGGCAGGAAGCAATACCGGGCCGGTAATTTCGGCGTCGCGGAGCGCTATTTCCGCCGCGCCGTCGAGTCGCATCCGCGCGACGCCGAGGCGTGGGTCGGCCTGGCCGCCGCCTACGACCGGCTGCGCCGCTTTGATCTCGCCGACCCTGCCTATGACCAGGTGGTCGCCATCATCGGGCCGACGCCGGAAGTGCTCAACAACCGGGGCTATTCCTACATGCTGCGCGGCGACTATCCGCGCGCGCGCTCGACCCTCTTGGCAGCCGCCGCCAAGGACCCGAAGAATCCCTACATCAAGAACAACCTCGAGCTCCTCGACAGGAGCGTCCGCAGCGGCAAGGCTGTGTCGCCATAATCGGAACAGGGAAGCCCTTGTTCGGCAAGCCGGCGCAAGCCACCACCGACCAGAAGGCCCCCCGAATGAGCGCGATCGGCTACCGCCACAGCGTTGCAACGCAATAGGTCGGGGCGCTGACAAATTGTGAATGGTTCCATCTGCAAATGCAGCCCACTTTCCCCCGCAATGCAGCCCATTCTGGCGTTTACAAATAGGGTGGCGCCGCCATGGGAGATGGCCGTGCTGCAAAAACTCGGCGGCCAAATAGCAGATTGCTGGGCGCGCGCCGAAGAGGCCGAGCGTCGAGCATCGGAGGCCACTGATCTGGCAGTGCGCGCCGACCACGAGCGCGCGGCCAAATCCTGGCGTCACCTTGCCAGAAGCTACGAATTTGTGGAGAGCCTAGAGCGCTTCCTGCTCGACGCCGAAAGGGCCAAGGCCGCGCACGCGCGCGGGCGTGCAATTTGCTGCCCGTACTGCGGTCGCGGAATGCGCCTCTTGGGAATCGAGCACGAGCTTGATAGCCGCGATGTCTTTTCAATTGAATGCATCGGTTGTGGCCACCTCGAAGTCATCGGCGCTCCGACGAGGTAGGCACCGTGTGATCACTCCATACCGCGCTGTTCAACGGATAGATTCTTCTGGAACTGCTCACTACCGCGCGATATTCATGGCGCGCGGTCTATGGGGGGTGCGTCAATGTCGCAAGCAAGGCAGGGCTACAGCTTCTTCTCGGTGACGGCGCCGGGCGTCTTCGTTGAATACGAGCTGCCGACCATGCTGGGGCA
>Ga0126371_10006698_pt1 | contig 10273 bp, 10 predicted proteins | sample PanSoiMetaPlot_4_FD_110145 | JGI IMG/M metagenome (GOLD analysis project Ga0126371, IMG submission 110145) | Tropical forest soil microbial communities from Panama - MetaG Plot_4 | ecosystem: Environmental > Terrestrial > Soil > Tropical forest > Bulk soil | place: Panama | collected 2016-02-17
CTCGGTCAGCGCTTGGTCCGCTTGGCGCCTTTGGGAAACGGGACGGTTCGCCCACGCGTAGAACCCTGACCGGGAGGCCCCGAGGACCCGGCAGAGCCGCCAGTCGCCCCAGACGCCTCGGTGCCCGACCGGCGAACCGGAAGCGGCAGACCGGATCGTCTCCCGCGCGAAATAGGCGGCCGCCTCCCGCAGGATCTCCTTCTCCACCCTCAGCTCGGCGTTCTCCGCCCGCAGCCGGCGCAGCTCCTCGAACTCCGACGGGCTCACCCTCAGCGGATCAGCCGCCCGGGCTTCCTCGGCCTGATGAGCATGCACCCAGTTCCGCAGCGTGGTCTCGTTCACCCCCAGCCTGCGCGCCACCGACGCCCACGACGTATCAGCGGCCAGCGCCAGCTGCACCGCCTCCCGGCGAAACTCCTCCGGATACCTCGACGGCCTCGCCATCTCGGACTCCTTTCTCCGGCCTAAACCGAATCTAGGTGTCCACCAAAGCGGGGCAAGACCACGGCCGCCGACGCGCTCTGATGCCGAAAGTAGTGTGTTTACCTGAGTTCGTTGCTTATGCACAAGCCGGCAAGAGGTTCGTTCGGACATTGGGACCGACGGCATCCGGCCATCGTGACCTGACAGCCACCGAGCCCATTTCGGCGCGCGCGAGCGGTGCCCTTTCGGGCCGAGCGGGCTAGCGCTGTCCGATGGCTGCCCATAGCACGATGTAGTTACTCCTGGTCAAGGTGGCAATGGTCGAGTTATCTGGGTTAAACGCGACCCAGGATTCGCCGCCCATCGCGGGCGGGTTCACCAGGACACCGACCAGCGTTGCGGTCGCGACGTTCCACAGGTAGATGTGGTTATTGCCATCCGCGGCAGCCAGCACGGCGCTATCGCGCTGGAAGGCCAGCGCGTCCACTCGGAATGGATCGGGATCGGTGAACGTGGCCAGCCGCCGGCCGGTCGCCACTCTGATCAACGTTGTGCTGCCCCGGCCGCCGCCGGCCGCGATGACCGTGCCGTCCGGGCTGAACGCGGCCGAGTCCACAGGGCCTGCCGCCAGTCGGCGCGCAAAGGCCGCGCCGGTGCCGCCCCGGTCGACGGCCCACAGGTCCAGATGCTGGCCGCCGTCCACGACGGCGATGAATCGGCCGCCCCGGCTGAACGCGACCGGGTGCCCGGTTGGGCCGAGTACCGTAGAGCCGCCGACCGCGCCCGGAGGGGTGAGCGTGGCGAGCCGCCGGCGTGCCGCGACCGCCCACAGGTAGGTGCTGCCGTCGGAGTCCTGAACGGCGAGGAGCCGACCGTCAGGACTGAACGCCACGGCGTAAGCGCCGTATGGCGAACGGGTGGTGACGGAGTTTGGTGACAGGTCGGCTTGCGGGCCGGGCAAGGTAGCGATTACCCGGCGAACAGCGACGTCCCACAGGACGACACGGCCGTCCATGCCCCCGATGGCCAGGGTCCGCCCGTCCGGGCTGAACGCCGCCGCCACCACTTCCGAGCCGGCGAACCCGCTGGGCCCCCAGCCGGGCAGCGTGGCGATCAGCGCGTGCGTGCGCACATTCCACAGGTAGGTCCGGCCGGTAGAGTCGCCGGCCGCCAGCATCACGCCATCCGGGCTGAGCGCGGCCGCCTGGGTGATCACGCTCCCTGGACCGAGCAACTCGGCCGATGGCCGGGTCGAGATCACCGGCCTTCCGGTCACCGGCAGAGAAACCGCAGGCCGCGGGACGTGCCCAGCCGGGCCACGGAGCAGGCCGGGCAGCGCGGCGGCGAGCAGCGCGAGCCCGGCAGCGGCCGCAGCGACTACGGCCCGCCGGCGAACTCGAAGCGCCCGTCCCCGCCGCAGCACCGCAATGACCGGAGCGCGCGGGGCGGCGACCTCATCCAAGGCGGCACCGATCCAGGAACCGGGATCAACGCTCATAGCTGGCTCCCTCCGCGAGGCCAGGATCCAGCCGGAGCCTGGCCAGCGCTCGCGACACCTGGCTTTTGACCGTGCCGACAGAGCACCCAAGCGCGACAGCCGTGTCGGATTCGCTCATGTCAAGCCAGTACCGCAGCACGACCGCGGCGCGCTGGCCCTGCGGCAGGCTCATCAGCGCGGCCAGCAGGGTAGGCCGGTACTCCAGGCCCTCCAACTCGCCGTCCGACCCCGGTCCGATATCAGGCACCACAGCGGTCAGCACCTCGGCCAGCCCGCGGCGGCGGAACCTATCCCGGCTGGCGTTGATGACAATCCGGCGCACATAGAATTCCGGGCTACCGGCCCGGGAAACCCGCGGCCACGCAGCGCAGGCGCGGGCCAGCGCGGTCTGCACCACATCCTCGGCCAAGCCAGGATCGCCAGTGAGCGCGTAACCCAGCCGGAACAGCCGCGCCCAACTCCCGAGCATGAACTCGGTGAACTCCGCCTCAGCCCGAGCCTCCAACGCGACCTCCTCGCCCATAAGACTGCAATGGCGGGTGACAAGGTTGTCAGGGATCGCGCGCACCTGCCCGCCTCACCCCGGCCCGTGAGGTCTCCCATAGTCCCCAGGTCCGCTCAGCGCCGCACATGCATCAACCCGTGACCCAGCATGGCCCGCGACCCATCTCCCGGTTCGGTTCGACGTACGGGCACAGATCCGCGCACAGCTATGCCTTCGACACGAACTCTCATGCCACGATGAAGTGCGTCTGCCGTGGGCGCGCGCGGGCCGACCTGGCGTGGCGGGAGCACCCAGCCAGGAAACGCGACGGCGCACATCCAAGTCGGCGTCCTGCGCTACCGAAGCGTAGCCGAAGTTACTCACTGTGATCAGTGCCGCAAACATGCCACACGCATGTGGCTCTGATTTTGTGTCGGGGACTGTCCGGAGAACGGTGTGTCGTGCCGGCGCCGATTCGATATCTGACGGGGCGCACATATTGGTTATTCCGATCTGGTGCGTCGACCGCCTTTCGAGGCGCCTGGGCTGGGCAAGCCGCCGAGCCGAGCATCGGCGCGGTACATGGTCGGATGATCTGGGCGCTGAACTGGTCGTGACTGCTGGCGAGCGGAATCTGGTTTCGGTTAGTCGGGGAGTTCGGGGGTGGGCAGGAGGGATGTCATTTCGGTGAGGCCGTTGAGCAGGGCATCGGCTTCTTGCCCGTCCGGTGCCGCGTAGGCGGGTTCGAGGAGTGTGCGGGTGAGTTCGTCGGCGCGGGCGAGCCGTTGGGTGTCCTGCTCGGTGACGTCCGGGGCGTCGGTGGCCTGGTAGCCGAAGCTCTCCCAGGCGTCGGGCCGGGTGAGCCAGTGCGCCTTCTTTGGGTCCAGGCCGACGGCTGCAATGGCCAGCAGGTGCACGCCCCCGCCAAATTCGCGGATCGCGGTGACGGCCTGGGTAGCCGCGCCGGCGAGGTCGCCGGGCAGGGCGAAGGATTTGACCCCGGCGAACAGCGGCAGCGCCAGCGAGCTGGCCACAGCGAGCACCTTGGCCGCGGCCGGGACAAAGCTGGCCAGGAACGGCGCGCCGTCGAGGTGCTGCCGGCCGAAGTCCCGGCAGCACTCGATGTGTGCGGCGGCGGCGGCGTGAGGCGGGAGGATCGACCGGCCCGAGTCCCAGTAGCGGCGGACCACCGATGGCGCGAAGTAGCCAAGCGCGGCATCGACGACGGCGGCGTCAACGTCGCCGAGGGCACCGCCGCGGCCGAGGAAGTACCACTGCGAGGGGTTCAGCCCGAGCGCCGCCGCCCGGTGCAGGCTGGCGGGGGCGAAGTAGTACCGCCCGCCGAGGTCACTGACCACCGGATGGGCGCGGCGCACCAATTCAGACGGGGTCACCGGGCTCCGTTCGTCCCGGCCCCGCGTACTGCGGCCTGAGCTCGCGGAAACGCTCGTGCGGATCGGCTGGTTGCCCGGCCAGCACCGCTGCCAGCGCGTCGAGATGCCCGTGCCAGCCCGCCGCGAACCCTGGTCCTTGCTCGGCCGGTACACGGGTGTGCGCGAGCACGAGGACGGTTCCGGTGCCCTCGGATCGCAGCTCGAACCGGACCAGCGACTCGACCCCCAGTGCCGCCTCGTTCCAGGTGTACTCGAGGAGCTGCCCGGGCTCGAGCGCGGTGATGACCCCGCGCATCTCGTCGGCGCCCTCCCAGCGCAGCCGCACCGACCCGCCGACCCACGCCTCGATGCTGACCTCGGCTCCCAGCCAGCGGCGCATCCGGTCCGGATGTGTCAGCGCGTCCCACAGGTCCGTTAGGGAGGCGGCATACCATCGCTCGAAGCGCACGGCGGCGGCCGGCCCGTCCCTGCTGATCGTCCCGAAATCGGTCATCTCTCCTCATTCCCCTGCCTTCGGCCGCGGGCCAGTTCTGTGTCGAGTGCGTCCAGCCGCTGACCCCAGAAGTGCCGGTACCGGTCGAGCCACTGCGCCAGGTCCTCAAGTGGCCGGGGGTCCAAGGCGTAGACACGTCGCTGGGCCTCCGGCCGGACCTGGACCAGGCCTGCCTGCCGCAGCACCCGCAGGTGCCGGGAGACCGCCGGCCGGCTCACCGGAAAGGCCGAGGCCAGCTCACCGGCGTCGCGCTCCCGCTCGGCGAGCATCTCGACGATCTGCCGCCTGATCGGGTCGGCCAGCGCCGACAAGGTCTGCACCAGCTTTATGTAACATGACGGTTATGTAATAGTCAAGTTACGAAAGCGCTGTTACGCATGGTGCACCGCGGGTTTGCCGGAAGCTCATGCACGACCCCGCCCGGAATCGCATGGCTGCGCGCCAGGACACGGTGCCGGTCCAGAACGGCGACGCACTCACGTGCCGCGATGAGGAACATCTGGTCGGCTCCCGCGCAGAACTCGCACGCCTGTGTCAGCTAGGCGTGCAGTTATGCCGCCGTCCGATCACCGGCCATGGTCGCCGCGGCGACCTGGTCTACGCGCAAGCGGCTCTGGCGTGGTTGTTCGTCCTAATCCGGACAGTTAGCAAGAAACCGAGGTGGTCATTCTGCGGCCGACCGCGGTCCGGGTCGGACGCTATGGGACCGTTGACTGCTCGGCACGGCGCTGTTTCACATGAGGTTGGCGCTCGCCGATGTGCCGGTGAGACACTCGCATTCCCGCCCGGGGCAAGTGCGCTCGGCCCGTGTTTCATATCTCCAACGCTGCCTCTTTGATGAGACAGCCGCGGAAGCTAGTCCAAGGCACAGCGGAATCCTCAGGCCCTGTTGCATCCATGGTGCGCGGAGGGATTATTGACTCGCACCGAGCCGCGCTGAGAGGAGTGGGAAATGGGCGCTCCTTCGGGCCAGATGGCGGGGGTTCAGCGTTACTGCGACTCGTGGAACGCCGGCGACCCGGCGGGCGTGCTAGTTGCCTTCGCACCGGGCGGTACCTTCACGGACCCGACTGTGACTGGTCCGCCGCTGTCGGGCCCGACCTTGGAGGAGCATGCGCGAGCCCTTTTCCTCGCGTTTCCGGATCTGAGTTTCGAGGTGGCAACCGGCGGCGCCATGAATTCCGGCATGGACGACCGCGATGTTGTCGTGCGGTGGCTGATGCGGGGCACGCATTCGGGGCCGCTTGAGGGCTATTTCCCATCGTCTGGCTACTCGGTCCTGCCGCCATCTGGCGGCGCCCTGGCTCTGCCGGGCGTGGACCTCCTGACCGTCACAGACGGCCAGATCGTGGCGGTGGAGCGTCACTTCGACCGGCAGGCCGTGGCGGAGCAGCTCGGGTTCCAGGTGATAGTTCAGCCAGATACCGATGGGATGTGGCAGAACGGCTTCGCGGCGCGGGCCACCGGCGGCAGCACAGCGGTTCCTGGCGCCATCAGCTTGACCTGGGCCGATGTACGGTCGAGCGAGGAGGCCGGGCTGATCGATGAGATCGGCGGGCAGTTCGGTACCGAGCTGACCGAAGCGCCGGGCTTCATCAGCGTGGTGACCGGCGGAATCGGAAGCCGATTGTTCACGATCGCCGCCTGGGAAGACGAACAAGCCATCCGGTCAGCGCTCCGCAACAAAGTGCACTCAGGTGGCGTCAAACGGTTCTACACCGAGGACTTCTTGGGTTCCTTCGGCTCAGGAATATTTACCGCAAACCGAGTCGGCCCGGTTTTGGTGCGCTGCACCACCTGCGCCCGCCTGCTGGAGCAGGAAAAGACCGACGGCAACTGCAGCTGCGGCGAGCCCCTCCCCAGACCGCTGCAGCGGTGGTGAGTGACCAGCGTTCATCTGACTGCTCTTGCCGGCATTGCTGCCGGGCAGCCCTGACCCACCGCAACGCCGCCTGGCCGCCAAAGCCGTCTAATCTGCCGGTCCTTTTGGTGAGACAGTTCCGATGGGGCACTGACCGGCCGATCTTAGCCAGATGTTCTGTGCGCCGAACCGTGCAGACGGCTGGCAGCCAGCGCCTCGCCCAGAATCGGCGCTCGGGAGCGTGTGCGAGAGATGTCGGAACCTGGAGCGCTGTCGGGGTCGTGACCTGGTGTGATGTCGCAGCTTAGGGTGGTGGTGTCGATTGTCTGCTGGGGCCTCGGCTGGCCCAGCGAGCTTGCGGGGTCCCGGCGCGAGTTCCGGAGGTCCCAATGACCACCACCATCCCCTCTGCCGCCATCGTCCCCGCCGCGCCGGTCTTCACCGGGCCCGAGCAGCTCGCGCTGGCCGGCTACAGGGGCCTGACCCGCGACGCGTACATGCTGGATTTACGGCAGTTCACGACCTGGTGCCGCGAGCACGGGATGCATCTGTTCGAGGCCCGGCGAGCCGACATCGAGTGCTTCGCCCGCGACCTGGAAGCCAAAGGCCGCGCCCGCTCCACTGTCTCCCGCCGCCTGGCCACCATCGCCGGGTTCTACCGGTACGCGGTCGAGGAAGACCTGCTCGTCCATTCTCCAGCCGCGCATGTGCGGCGGCCGCACCTGGACTACGAGTCCCATGCCATCGGCCTAGACCGCAACGAGGTCGGTGCCCTCCTCGTCGCCGCCGGGCTCGGCACGCCTGCTGAGCACGCGCTGGTATCGCTGTTGGCCCTGAACGGGCTGCGGGTGTCCGAGGCTGTCGGCGCGGACATTGAGGACCTGAGCAGCCAGCGCGGTCACCGCGTCCTGGCGATCACCCGCAAGGGCGGTAAGAAAGCTATCGTCCCGCTCGCCCCGCGAACCGCTCGCGCGATCGACCTGGCTATCGGCGAACGCTGCACCGGACCGATCTTCCTCGGCACGTCCGGGGACCGGCTGGACCGGCATGAAACCGGGCGGATAGTCCGACGAGTAGGCCGCCGCGCCGGGCTGACCAAGAACATCGGGCCGCATACCCGCCGCCACGCGTTCATTACCGCCGCGCTCGACGCCGGCGTCCCGCTGCGAGACGTCCAGGAGGCCGCCTCCCACGCCGACCCGCGCACCACGATGAGATATGACCGCGCCCGCGCCTCACTTGACCGGCACGCCACCTACATAGTCGCCGCCTATATCGCCGGAGCCGCCCGCTAAGCCCCTCCACGACTACCGCCTGGCGGAGCGACTCTGCCAGGCGGCCGGCACCCGAGACACGCGTGCACTGAGTAAGACCCGGGGCACTGGTAGACATTGACGCACGCCTGCGGCTCGATCGGTGCTGTACCTCAGCAGCACCGCATGACTCCTGCGCGACCCAGAATGCGGGCGACTTGTGTGGATCGGTTACTGCGGGACTCCTGCTTTCTGCTTACGCCTCTGCTCAGCCTGCCTGCGGAACTCACAGATCGTCAGCAACGCGGTCTCTGCCGCACCCAGCCAGCCATGCCCAGGATCGTAGGCGGGCGCGGCGTTGATGGGCACGCCATCGACTGCGATCATCCCGTTGTCGTACGCGGTGACCCGAAGAGTCAGCGTCAGGCCCTTGTCGCGAGGAGTGGGCTTGACATCCATCTCGCCACGGATGCGCTTAAGGGTTCCGGGCACGGCGGTCTCCTTGGCAGGGGCTATGACGGCAAAGTCGGGTGATGCCTCGGTGTTAGGAGGCTACGCCGACATCGAAAGATCCGGCCACCGGACGCCGCTCAGCAGATCCCGCCAGTTAGGCCGACGGCAGCCAGCTGTTTCGTCACCTAAAGTCACCGACGCGGCTACATGAAGGCTCGATCTGGCGTCTTAGGTGTGGCCGGTCGCGCTTGGCGTGATCGTGCCATATCGGGTTGTTCTGGCCGCGGCCCATGGTCCCGCCGGTATGGGCCCGGATCGCCTGGGACCCTCACGCGGGCGAGGAGTCGGCACCAACCCACCCAGCCAATCAGTCGTGCGCCGAAGGTACCGGCCGACGCAGACAGGCCCATCTGAAGTACGGCCGCGCCGCACATGGCAAAGGCCCAGGCGGACCTCGCCTGGACCCATCCAACAAGGCAGGAGTACGCCACAACGTTTCGTCTGCCCTGCTCAACTTGACCAACAGCGATGTCGGCGCGCATATTCCGCGTTCCGAAACACCAAGCTGGCCGGTGCCGCTAACCTGCGGGCCGCGGCAGCCGGCCTGCTCGGCAGCGTGACCGGCGCTGCGGCCGCCGCGGCTCAGCCGTCCCCGGCCGGCACTGCGCCGCTGGCGGAACCAGCGCAGCCGTCCATCTCGTCGGTGTCGTTCCGCGGGACCAGCGGTCCTGGCGTGGCCTCGCCGACAATCACGGTCACCGGGAGCGACTTCGGTGCCAGGGCACCACGCGGGACCGGTGATGACACCACCAGCTGCGGGCCCTATACCGCCAACGGCCGGGTCTACGGCGACGAGCTCTACATCACCGACGACAAGAACTTCGAGGCCGGGTACGGCAGCAGCACCAACGGCGCCAACTGCATCGGCATCATCGTCAGGTCGTGGAGCGCGACGAAAATCGTGCTGCAGTTCGGCAACGCCTACGGCACCTTTGCCCGCTGGTACCTCAGGAACGGCGACGGGTACGCCGTTTCGATCAAGAACGGAATCTGGGGCGGCAAAGTCCGCGGGCTGAGCTGACTCGGCTGGCGTCGCACGCCGGCTCCGAACAGCGGCCGACGCCAAGCCGTGCTCCGGAACCCCACAGGGTCCAGCCGTCCTGCAACCAACCCGGGGGCAATCGCAGCCCGGCCTCCTGCTAGCGCAGCAAGGCCGGGACCGGGGTCGCGAATCGCCGCCAGCCGTTCGGCCCTGGCGTCCGTCGGTATCGCCACGACCCCTGGGAACCCTGATAGGCCAGCAGGAGACCCGGTAGCTCCGCGTCATCACCACCATCTGGTGATCGGAGCACGCCATGGGCTCGATATGTACACGATGGCGGTCGTGATGGTGAGGGTCGGTGCCGCGCCGGAATGGACAATCTGTGCGAGCGCAGCCGGGTGCGCATGCCCGCTCATGCCGATGAGCGCGCGCCAAGCGGGGTGCATGCTTATGCGCGCCTACGCATAGCTGCGCCGGATTATCACACCGTCGCCATGTGCCGTCGTTGGGGTTCAGAGGCCGGGAACTTTCCGGGCCGTGCGCCACGTACCGTTCTTCTCGCTGACAACAAACGCCTGATGATGGAAGGGGCGTGCTAGGTCGTACCAGCCGCCGGCGCTGCAGTTGCCTGCCGAGGCGCACGATATGGTGATGTGGGCCTCCAGGTTGGGTGCCGTCGGGGCTCCGGCCAGTTCGCTGGCCTTGCCCCAGGTGCCGTGCTTTTGGTTGATAACCGCTATCTGTGTTTGCCCGTCAGCCTGGCCGTAGTTCCCGCCCGCGCTGCAGTTGCCTGCCGAGGCGCACGACACTGAAAACATCTCTCCGGGAAAAAAGCCGATGGAAAAGATCTTTGCCCGGCCCCAGGTGCCGTTCTTCTCGCTGACCACGAACATGTAGCCGTCGCTGCTATTGCCACCGCTATTGGACCCCGCCGCGCTGCAATTGCCCGCCGAGGTGCACGACACCGAATAGACCCCGGTATAGATGCTCGTGTCAAGGCTCGACGTGCCCCGAACCTGAAAATCCTTGCCCCAGGACCCGTGCACTTCATTTACCACGAACGCTTCGGTGTTACCGGAACTGTCGACGAAGCTCCCGCCGGCGCTGCAATTCCCGGCAGACCCGCACGACATCGAGTCGACCGGGGTAAAGGGCGGGCTGGCCGCTGTGCCGGGGACTTCAATGGCCGCGCTCCAGCGGCCATGCACCTCCCCGGCCACGAACCCCCGGATGCCGTTGGGCAAGGTTTGCTGGTACGTCCCGCCGGCGCTGCAGTTGCCCGCCGACGCGCACGACACCGAGGTGACCTGGGCGCTCCCGCCGGTGTTGAGCGCGGCCGTGCCGGGGACCCGCCGGGCCGGCCGCCAGGTGC
>Ga0126371_10006699_pt1 | contig 10272 bp, 8 predicted proteins | sample PanSoiMetaPlot_4_FD_110145 | JGI IMG/M metagenome (GOLD analysis project Ga0126371, IMG submission 110145) | Tropical forest soil microbial communities from Panama - MetaG Plot_4 | ecosystem: Environmental > Terrestrial > Soil > Tropical forest > Bulk soil | place: Panama | collected 2016-02-17
CGGCGGCCGTGAATTCGATCAGCAGCGCTGCCATCGACCTGTCGGGCAGTAGTAGCACGATCATCGCCGAGACGCTGGTTACCGCCGGCGAGGTTCTCGTAAACGGGACTGCGATCGATCCCACCGCGCCACCGCCGCAGCTTATCCTGTCCTCACCGGCAGCAATCGGCTTTCCAGCCGCCACCGATCCGTACGCCGGTACTCTCACCCACCCCATGCTCGCAACGGGCATGCCGAAGACGGGTGGTTGCAAGTCCAGCACGACAGGCGGTTTTCGAGTCTACAAAGGCAACTGCATTGTCCCCGGTTCGTCATTGGTACAACCGAAGATAAAGTTGACTGGCGGGACTCAGATCTCCGGGGGATGGACTATTCTAGCCGGGCAAACGGTTGATCTATTGCCCGGGACATATTGGATGACGGGCGATCTGACTTTGCAGTCAGGCGCAGTGCTCGAGTGTTCAGCCTGCAACAATGCCCTAGGGATTGGCGTCACCATCATTCTCGCCGCGCAGGCCAACGGGGTGGGCGCTCTGTCGATAGCCAGCGGTGCGGTAGTGAATCTGAACGCACCACGCTCGGGTCTCTTCGCGGGCCTGATGATCGTCCAAGACTCGAACAACTTGCCTCCGGGTACGAGCTACACCTCGCAAAACAGCGCCATTGGCATGAAGCCGGGCGGGTGGCTGAACGGTCTAATTTACTTTCCGAACTCCTCGCTGACTTTTCACGGAGTGCCCGACTCGATCGGCCCGAAATGTCTTCTGATCGTCGCCAGCACGTTAAAGCTCGACGCGACATCGACCCTCGATGCAACCGGATGCGGTGCCGCCGGCCTCACCACACTCCCGGCGCTCAGCAAGGTTGGGCTCGCCGAATGAAGGCGCTGCGAACTCCCCGGCAGTTGTATCGTGTCGCGATAATGCACCTTGGAAATATGATTGGAAATATGAACGGCAGCGTTGCCGCGGAATTCGCGCTAATTGCTCCGGTTCTGGTCCTGCTAGCCGCCGGCGTCGCCGACTTCGGGCTGCTGGCAGACAAATCGGCCGGGATGGCGGCGACGGTGCGCATAGGCGCCGAATTTGCGCGGATCCATCCCGACGACACGAGCGGCATACAGAACGCTATGCGAAGCGCCATGAACTTCGTCCCGCCGCTGGTTTTCTCAGGGAATTTTCCACGCAGATGCGAATGCGACGATGGCACGCCGATAGCCTGTAGGGAGTCGTGCGCGACGGTTGGCCGCCCCTCACCCAATCGCGTCTTCATTCGGATCACCGCCAACCAATCGTTCACGCCAATTGTGGCGTGGCCCGGTATTCCCACCCTCGTCACCGGGACGACCGAGATACGGTTGCAATGAGTTGCCGAACGCCACCCGTGGGAAGGGGAGAGGCCGGCGCCGCGGCGGTGGAAGCCGCCGTCGCAATTTCTGTCTTGCTGCTGGCGATCGTCGGGATACTCGAATTCGCGAGAGCCTTGTGGACCTACGGCACGATGCTGGTTGCAGTCGAACAGGCCGGTCGGTATGCGATGACCTACAATCACCGTCCGCCAATGAGCTGTTCTGCTCAGGCCCAAGCGCCGCGCTGCCCTGCAATTTCGAATACACCGGAAGCAAATTGTTCCGCCTGGTACGCTTCGCAGGTGTTGGGCGCTTACCAGGTTTCCGGGATTGCTGTATCGGCTGCGGCGGACACGGCGACATCCCCGGCAACCGTCACCGTTTGCGCGAGCTATTCATTCGACTTCATTTCGCCTCAACTCATGCCCTATGGGCCGATCCCACTTACAACCAGCGTTACAGTGCCTGTGTTTTGAACTCCCGCGCTGTGCGTGAGGCACAGCGCCGCCAGACAACAGGAAGATGCGGCGACGAAAGCTGCCCATCCGCCAATGACGAACGCGGCGATACTCGATGAGCCGCCGACATTACGAGGGTCAAGCCGAGGAACCATCCACCAAATCCGTCCTCTGGGGGACGATTGCGGGGATTCGATATCGGGTGGGCTCCGCCCAATTGAGCGTCAGTCTTGCCGCTTAGCGAATATCAAAAGGGCAGCCTCTTCATTAGGTTTCACGAATCCGGGCAGGCCTGCCGGATCTCTCGATGGCCCTCCAAAAGAGGCAAAATCAGACCGACCCACATATCTTGAAACAATTGGTCGCGATCCGACGTAATTTTGCCATAATTCGTACATAATAGCACAGTAAGACCAATGGCGGGTCGCCTGATGCCTCTTGTTTGCCGGCGGCGCTTTGGTTCGCGCTGCCAAGGGGACACCCTGAAAACGGATGCATGGTTCGGTATTTCCAAACCGGCAGAGAAATTTACTCAGCCTTATTGGGACATGAAGCATGTCTTTGTCGATTAATTTGCTCGGTCCGCTAGTAATCAAGAGTGATGAGTGTCGCCTCGACAAGCTTCCGAAAAAAGCTCGAGCCTTACTAGCGTTTCTCGCAGCCCAGCGCGGGCAGGCAGTGAGCCGCGAGCGGCTCGCCGACTTGCTTTGGCCCTATCAAGGGTCGGAACAATCCCGCCACAGCCTGCGAAACTGCCTATTGGAGATGCGCAAGACGCTCGGACAGCCGGCCCACTCGCATCTGGCGGCCGAGTTTGCCAATTGTCGTCTCCGGGATGCGATTGTCGACCTCGACAATTTCGACCGGCTGTCGCGTTCGCCGCGCCAGGACGATCTGCACGCGGCCGCAGAACTTTACCGCGGCGATTTTCTCGCCGATTTCTACATCGTTTCCGAGCCATTTCAGGAATGGCTCGCGGCCGAGCGTGAACGCCTTCTGGGCGCCGTCTGCAATGTCTTGCACCGGCTGACGCTGCAACAGGATGCCGCCGGTGAGCACGAGGCAGCAATCCACTCCGGGCGCCGGCTCGTGTTGCTTGACCCGCTCTCCGAAGCCGGCCAGCGGGCGTTGATGCACGCCTATGCGCGCGCGGGGCGTCGGGGTGAGGCGCTGCGCCAATACAAGAACTGCACGGAAGTCTTGCAACGAGAGTTGGGCGTCAACCCCGACGAAGAGACGCAAGCGCTGGCGCGTGCGATTGCAAGTTCGGGCCGAGAAACAGTCGATTTGACGAACGGCGCGGCGGCGACCCGGGCGAACGTCCCACCGCGCCGGGCTGCCGATGGCGGGTTAGGCGGCAATCCACGGCTGCAAAATCAGTCCAGTGCTGCGAGTGAGAAGCCGCAATGGCCATGCTCGTTGCCCAGTATTGCCGTTGCTGTGGCGCCAATGCGCAATCTGACAGGCGATCCCAATCGGCAACAGCTGGCAGAGGCTTTTACGGACGATCTGGTTACCGACCTCCTTCGCAGCGGGCGCGGGCTCTCCCTCAGGCCTCTGTCGGGCGAACAACACGCGATCGGCAGGCTCGCTCGGTCACCGACGCACGAGCGGGAATGCGACTACATCGTCATGGGGAGCACTCAGCAGGCCCGCGCTGGAACTTTGCGGGTCAACATGCGCATCATCGATGCTGCCACCACGGAATACTTGTGGGCCGGGCGGCATGAGTTTCGCCCAGAAGAAATCGCGCCGGTCCAGACCAGAATCACGCGCCGGATCTCCCGGGAACTACACCTATTGCTGCTCCAGGCGGCGAGTCGGCGTGCATTGCTCGAAGTGGGGAGCGACTATGGTGTGACTGAGGCCCTGTCGCGGGCGGCGAGCGCGTTGCAGCGCGGCATGCGCGCGGAATTGTCGGCAGAGGCTCAGCGCTGGTATCTGACGGCATTGGCGATCGACCCACGCAACGTCGAAGCGCTGACCGGTCTAGCGACAACGTGTCAGCATCTGGTCAGCAACCCCTGGTGGGCCGAACCGCGCGTAGTCGCCAGCGCCGCCGACCTAGGTCGAGAGGCGGCATCAATGGCGCTCTCGCTCGCACCGGGGCATGCCGCGGCGCATTGCATCCAGGGTATGCTGTACTCCGCCGCCGGGAGCCTCGATGACGCGGCGAGCGCCTTCGAGCGGGCGCTGGCGGCCGATTCAGCCCATGGTACCGCGCACGGTTTCGCCGGCTACAATGCGGCCTTTCTCGGGCAAGTCGATGCGACGCTGCCGGCGATCGAGCGCGCAATGCGCCTCGATCGGGCGGAGCGGCGGCACAGCATTTGGCTCTTCTTCGGCGGGTTTGCCGAACTGCTGCTTGGCCGAACGGAAGCCGCTGCCGGTCTTCTGAGCAAGTCTTTGGAACGCAATCCGAGCTATGGGAGTGCGCGGCTTTTCCTTGCTGCTGCCCTGTCCTCGCTCGGACGGCGAGCGGAAGCGGCCGAGGCTGCGGCGACATTCCGTGCCCAATATCCTCAGCACCGGACCCGCGGGCTCGAACAGCTCTGGCTTGCGCGATCCGGGACCCCCGCTTACCGCGCCCAAATCCATGCTCCATTCGAGAGAATTCGCGCGCTCGGCCTCGCCAACTGATTTGATGTGGTTTGATGCGACCCAGCCCGGCCGCGACGCTCGGGGGCGCCGCTGGAGGGCCCTTGCTGGCCACCGCTGCGGTTAGCGGAAGAATTCGACCTTCGCCTCGCGGAACCAGAGGAAATTTGCCGGCGCGGCGGAAATCGGCCCGTTAATGGCGAAGACTGCGACCTCGAACCTGTCGCCGGGGGTGACTGCGCTGCTGAGCACGAGGCGATGAGGCATGTTGAAGCCCTGGATGGTTCCCGGGCTGGGCCTGCCGCCCGCCCGCGGCAGTTCGCCGTTCACCCAAACCTCCGCGTAGTCGTCGACGTTGACGCGAAAGACGGCCAACGATCCTGCCGTGTCGAAGCCGCCGACACGGACCGGTATCGTCAAGCCAACGCGAAACCAAAAGAACGACACCATACCGCCGCCGCGCTTGGCGCCCAACTCGCCCGGGGCAACCGCCGGCCACTCGGAGTCGTCGAAACCGCGCTCCTCGGCGTGCGGTTCTATGTCGTAGGTCGTCTTGAATTCTGGCATGGCGTCCGCTAAAGCCGGACATTCAACGATCTTGGCCTCTTTCGCCCTCCATTGCGCGCCAAACGCCGCCGAGCCGGCGTCGGTCATCAGATCGACGACATAGACCGGCGGCAGCGAAGGGGCGATCGCCGGCTGATGCATCAGCAGCGGGGGCATTGGCGGCGCAACAGAAGATATTGGCCTGGTCCGTCTGGTTTCGGGCATACCTGTTTTCCCTCGTTTGTCGAAGAGCGGAGTATAAACTGGCGACGCCGGGTGCACGAGACCTGCATCAGCCATTCAAATTCACAAGACGTCCTTTCTCGCCGGCGCCGACGAGGCTCGGCTTGAGGAAAGCGGAGCGGGTCGCCAACTAGAGATCCCCGTCGCCGCGACAGGCTCGAACCCCATGCGGACTCCCGAACGAAACGAAGTGGGCACGACCCGGATGCCCGGTAACATGATCGAAATCGTCAACAAGGTTGTCCGCATGGCGCGGCGACTCTTGCTCGAGACCGGCCGCGAGCCGACACCCGAGGAGCTCGCCGAACGACTGGCGATGCCACTCGATAAGGTGCATCGGGGCCTAGAGATCGCCAAACGCCCGATCCGGCTAGACGTGACTGCCGCCACCTGACTCGGCCGGATGCTGCGGAGCGCCTTTAGCCGCCACGCGGGTTTGGGGTTTCGGAAAATCTTTCGATCCGATCGAAATCTGGTGCAAGTTCAAATCAGATCATCGACGGATCGGGAGGATCTCGTGTCTGGCGTGCTCGACGGCGTTCGCGTCCTCGATTTCGGGCGCTACATCGCGGGGCCATTCTGCGCTGCATTACTCGGCGATCTCGGTGCCGAGGTGATCCGCATCGAGCGGATCGGCGGTGGTGAGGACCGCGGCATGATCCCGGTCGGCGCCGGTCCCGCTGCGGAGCCCTTTACCGGCGGCGGAGCGATGTTTCTCGCGATGAACCGCAACAAGCTTGGGATGACATTGGACCCGGGGGCGCCGAAGGGCCGCGAGATTGTCCGCAAACTCGTCGCCACAGCCGATGTCGTCGTCGCCAACCTGCCGCCGCGTGTCCTGCGCTCATTGGCTTTGGATCTCGACAGCCTGCGCCAGACCAAGCCCGATATCATCCTGACTACCGTCACCGGCTTCGGCTCCGGCGGGCCTTTGAGCGACAAGCACGGATTCGATGGCATCGGCCAGGCGATGAGCGGCGCGGTCTATCTTTCCGGCACGCCGGATCAGCCGGTCGCAATCAAGGTGCCATGGGTCGATTTCGGGACGGCGTGCTTGTCGGCATTCGGCACATTGGCGGCGCTGATCGAACGCGGCAAGACCGGCCGGGGTCAGAAGGTCGAAGGAGCGCTGCTGCGCACGGCGATCGCTTTCGCCAATGCGACCTTGATCGAGCAGGCGCTGACCGGTGTCAATCGCACTGCACTCGTCAACCGCGGCTTCAACTCGGCGCCGGCGGACATCTTTCGGACGAAGGACGGCTGGATTGTCGCGACCGTGATCGGCGCGCCGATGTTCCGCCGCTGGGCCAAAATGATGGGCGAAAAGCATTGGCTGAGCGATCCCCGCTTCCGGGACGACCAGTCGCGGGCCGACCACGGTGAAATCATTTCGGCCCGCATGGCCCAATGGTGCGCGTCGCGAAGCTGCGCCGAGGCTCTCGGCGCGCTCGAAGATGCCAGCATCGTCGCTGGCCAGATCTATTCGCCGCAGCAGGCGCTCGACGATCCGCATATCCGGGCCGCCGGTTTGATCGAGGAGGTCACCTATCCCGAGGTCGCTGGCACTCTGCCCTTGGCGCCGACGCCGATCGAGCTGTCGGAGACGCCCGGCATCTACCGCCGGCGGGCGCCGCTGGTCGGCGAGCACACCGGCGAAATCCTTGCGACCCTGGGCTATGACGCCGCCGCGATCGCCGCATTGCGCGAAGAGCGGGTGATATAGAGACGCAATGGCCGCCGCGACATAGGAATGCAATGGCGATCTTTTTCACCAGCGACACGCATTTCGGCCACGGCGGCGCACTGGGCCTTTACCGGCGGCCGTTCCCGTCGGTTGCCGCGATGAACGCGGCACTCATTAAGCACTGGAACGACACGGTGGGTCCAGGCGACGAGGTGTGGCATCTGGGCGATTTTGCAATCCGGCAAAGGTCGGAGGCGGTCGCCGAATTTCTCGCGCAACTGGATGGCCGGAAGCACCTGTTGACCGGCAACAACGATCCGCCCGGGACGACCGAGCTCGCCGCCTGGGAAAGCGTGCAGCCCTATGCCGAGATCACAGTCGAAGGCACCCCGTTGGTGCTCTGCCATTATCCGTTTCGGTCATGGCGCGGCATGAACAAAGGGTGGGTCAATCTGCACGGCCACTGTCACGGAAGGATGAAGCCGTCGCCGCGCCAATTCGATGTCGGTGTCGACGTTTGGGGTTTTCGCCCGGTGACCCTGCAGGCGATCCTCGACAGCCGTTCTCGACGATAACTTTTCGGCGACCGGCGGCGTTCGAAGCACCGGGTGGCGGTCCGATGCACTGGCGAACCGAGCCACATTCAGGTAGAAGGGCGCCGCGCGGTGTACGCTAAAGGCTTCATGATTTGGCGGCCTGCCGAGGACAATCGATCCCGATTTTGTCATCGAAGCGCGATATTTGTGAGCATGTGATGGAACGGGAACGGGACAAGCCGCAAGTGTCTTTTCTCAGCCGGCCGATGTCGCCGGCTGTCCAGCTAATATCAATCTCGCTTCTGGTTCTCTTTATCGGCGGTGCGATCCTCGTTTGGCCGGTGATCGGCAAAAACAGGCCGGATCAGGCCGAGCCTGCTCAGGCGATCCGCTCGGCCACTCCCGGGACCTTCCGGCCTACGAAGGAGCAATGGGCGGGGTTCAAGATCGAGCCGGCGCGCCTCATCATCTTCCGGCCGGAACAAATCACGGAGGGTAGCATCGCGATCGATGACGATCTGACCACGCCGGTGTTTTCGCCATATTCCGGTCGGGTCATCAAATTGATCGCCAAACTGGGAGACCATCCCGAAGCTGGCGCACCGCTTTTCGAGATCCAGGCCAGCGAATTCGTGCAGGCCCAGAACGATCTGATCACTGCGCTAGCCAATGTTCATACTGCGCGCTCGCAAGTCGTCCAAGCGCAAACCAACGAGAGGCGCACCCATGAGCTTTATCTGGCGCAGGGCGGTGCGCTGAAGGATTGGCAGCAAGCCCAGACCGATCTAATCGCAGCGCAAAGCACGCTCCGCAGCGATGAGATCGCGCTCGCCGCTGTGCGCAACCGGCTCCGCATCCTCGGCAAGAGCGACAAGGAGATCGCCACACTTGAAGCCCAGCCGACGCAAAAGCTCGATCCGGTGACCGTTGTGACTGCACCAATCGGCGGCACCATCACGCAGCGTCAGATCGGGCTCGGGCAATTCATCAACAGCACTACCGGCGGCGCCTCGGCTCCGGTCTACACGATCGGCAATTTGTCGACCGTCTGGCTCATCGCCAATGTTCGCGAGGCGGATGCGCCCTTGATGCGCATCGGGCAGCCGGTCGAGGTGCATGTTCTGGCGCTGCCGGGCCGCGTCTTCAAGGCCAAGATTTCCTGGGTCGCGCCGTCGATCGATTCCAATACACACCGCCTCTCGGTCCGGGCCGATGTCGAAAATCAGGAGGGCGAGCTGAAGCCCGGAATGTTTGCCAATTTCAGCATTATTACCGGCGAGGCTGAGACCGCTCCGGCGGTGCCGCAGCGCGCAATCGTCTACGAAGGCGATGCCGCACGCGTCTGGGTCGTCGAGGATGACGGTGAGATTGCCGCGCGTTCGATCCGCACCGGGCGGATCGCAGACGGCATAGTCGAAGTCCTCGCCGGCCTATCTCCCGGAGAGAAGGTCGTGACCAGCGGCGCGCTATTCATAGACCGCGCGGCCGGCAGCGACTAGGCGGACCCGGGCAAATGAGCCCCGTTATCGCCTTCGCGCTGCGGCAGCGCGCGCTGATGGTCGTGCTGCTGATGTTTATGCTCGGGGCCGGCATCGCTAGCTTCGCCAAGCTCAATATTGAGGCTTACCCCGATCCGGTGCCGCCGCTCGTCGACGTCGTCACGCAGAACCCGGGCCAGTCGGCCGAAGAGATCGAACGTTACATTACGATCCCGATCGAGATTCAGATGGCGGGGATCCCGAATGTCACGGCAGTGCGCACAATCTCCTTATTCGGGCTCTCGGACGTCAAGGTGCAGTTTACCTATGCCTTCACCTATGACGAGGCGCAGCAATGGGTCATCAACCGGCTGTCGCAATTATCGCCGCTGCCCAATGGCGCGACGCCGCAGATTTCGCCCGACAGCCCGACTGGTGAGATTTATCGCTATCGGGTGTCTGGTCCGCCCGGCTTCAGCGTTACCGACCTCAAGACGATCCAGAACTGGATCCTGGAGCGGCGGTTCAAGGCAGTACCGGGAGTTATTGACGTCACGGGCTGGGGAGGCAAAACCAAGACTTATGAAATCACCGTCGATCTCGACCGCCTGCTTGCGCAAGGCGTGACATTGCCGCAGGTGTTGGAGGCGCTCAACAACAGCAACATCAATGTCGGAGGCCAAACCGTCAATTTCGGGCCGCAAGCGGCGATCGTTCGTGGCATTGGCCTGATCCACTCGATGGATCAGATCCGCGACACGATGATCATCGCGGTCAACGGCGTTCCGGTGCGGATCGCCGATGTCGCGACCGTTACGGCCGGACACCAGCCCCGTCTCGGCATTGCCGGCCAGGACGATGACGACGACATCGTTCAAGGTATCGTCCTGATGCGCCGGGGCGAGCAGAGCATGTCGACAATCCAGCGCGTCGAGGCGGAAGTCGAGAAGATCAACAGCTCGAACATCTTGCCGCCCGGTGTGCGGATCGAACGCATTTACGACCGCAAAGACCTGATCAATGTTACTACACGTACAGTATTGCACAACATGGTGTTTGGGATTGTTTTGATTTTTTTCGTGCAATGGCTGTTTCTCGGGAATCTTCGCAGTGCGGTGATCGTCGCGGCCACTATCCCGTTTGCACTATCCTTCGCGATTGCGATCCTGGTATTGCGCGGTCAATCGGCGAACCTGCTGTCGGTAGGGGCGATTGATTTTGGATTGGTCGTGGATGCCACCGTGATCATGGTCGAGAATATTTTCCGGCATCTGGCCCAGCCTCCGACCGAACTACGCCGACGCACGATTGAGCAGGCTCGGCGGGCGAGCGGGTTGTCCGGTAAGCTCGTCGAACTGTATGCCTCGGCGAGCGAGGTAAA
>Ga0126371_10006700_pt1 | contig 10270 bp, 10 predicted proteins | sample PanSoiMetaPlot_4_FD_110145 | JGI IMG/M metagenome (GOLD analysis project Ga0126371, IMG submission 110145) | Tropical forest soil microbial communities from Panama - MetaG Plot_4 | ecosystem: Environmental > Terrestrial > Soil > Tropical forest > Bulk soil | place: Panama | collected 2016-02-17
AACCGCAGCAGCTTGCGGTGGCTTGGGATCAGCACCTGATTGCCGAACCCGAAGGACCTTCCTTCATCTCTCGTACAGTTATGCACCGCCGTTTGGACCGGAGATGCTCGTGTCACACGACCCGAAGCCGCCTTCAAGCCGGCAACGCTGCCTCTTTTGCCGCACCTTGGCGGAAGCAATCAGCACTCGGCGCGTCCGAGCTGACACACTCCCGCTCGCGATCTGATACGCGCGACTAGGCAGGGCGGCGCGCCGGGCGGAAGAGGGCTGAGAGAAATCTCGCCGTCAAAACCAATAGCCTGTAGCATAGCCGACACCCGATCAGCCGCGGGATGAAAGCCCTCAAGGCCGACCAGAGAGCAGCCCACGTCGTTCAGCGTGGAGGTTGGATGCGTTCCATGCGGCCATTGGATCAATGTCGGTGCAATACCTTGGCACGGGAGAGTGCCGTCTTTCGGAATCGTGATGCTCCAATGGAGTTGGTCGCGGGTAATGAGCTCGACGCTGCCCAACGGGACGGGCGACAGCAAGACCGCGGCCTGGATGTCGTCAGTGCGGGCAACCCAGGTTGCCAGACGGGGCGGCTCATCAGGCCGCACGTGATCAAGGCCAAACCATCGAGATCGTTGAGGCGGTGGGGCGTTCGGGTTGATCGCTATAACTTCCAGATAGATCCCATCGCCGAGCTTCACGAAACAATTGTGGGTCCCCATGCGCGGATGCTCGCCGCCCTTTTGAGGGTGCACGCCGAGCGTCTGACGCACATAGGCAACGCCTGCCGCCAAGGATGGCGCCGTGATAACGATGTGATCGAGTTGTGAGCGAGGCATACCGTCTTCCATAGCGAGAAACGAGGATGACCTGTAATAATTCGGGCTCCCAATCGCCCCCAAATTGGTGACCCACGCCGGACTGTCCGGTTGCAGAGAGCATCATGTGCCGCTGTCCTTGCGCGGTGCACAAAGTGGGTCGCCTCTTCAAGGGAAGGACATACGGTCTGGGGTACTTCGGACGTACCGCTCATGTTATCGGCGCAGCCGTTCGTGAGCCGAAAGAGACATCGGCCGCTGGCTTATTCTGACACGGACCCTTCCCTTTCCCAAACGAGGATGCCGCGCATCACCCGGCCGCCGCAATTGGCATGGGCTGGGGCGTGTCAACGCGAGCGGATCGTCGTCGGTCACCCTGCATCTACCTTCTCCAATATCACATAGGCCACGAACTTGCGCTGTGCGTCCCGTCGCGCCTTCGACATGAACAGCGATAACATTGCAAACAACGCCATGCCTAGAATTGGAATCGGGATCGGACGGTTGAGCCGTTTGCCCTCACGGGAGATGAAACGTATCTCGCCAACGCGCCAGCCGTGCTCGGCGAAAAAGCCGAAATAATCACTGGGCTCGAACAGGAACGGTGCATTCTGCATGTACCTTTGCACCGAGGCACGTTTTCGCAAGCGCACTGCTTCGGATGAGAAATAATCGACGATCCAGTGTCGAAACGAAGGCTGCGAGCGCAGATCGTCCGCGAGCTTCGCCACCTCCGCGTTGCTCATATACGGGATGACACCCTCGGTCAGCACCATGACCTTATTAAAACGGGAGCCGAGGTCCGCAAAGAGCTTTGCTCGCGCCGGAAGATCGGCGAGGTCGAGCTTCACCCGTTCGAGTCGGCAGCGCGGCTGCTCCTCAGCGAGCCGCTCCTCCTTGAGATCGATCACGCGCGGATAATCGACCTCGATCCAGGAAAGCGATGAGGGGAGCTGCATGCGATAGGGGCGGGTGTCCAGCCCGGCGCCGAGATTGAGGATCGCGTCGGCGCCCTGGGCGATGGCGGAGCGAATGAAATCGTCAATGATGCGCGTGCGGATCGCTATCATCCAGATCATGACGCGCGCGCGCGTCGCGGTCGGCCGTCTGAAAAGTCGGCGCGACATGCTGTCAACCATCCGTTGCCCAAGATCGCCGGCGAGCTTGCGCGCCAGCGGATCGTGAAACAACGCATCCGGGCGCTCGCTCTCGATCGCGCGATAGGTAGCGACCATGAAGGCCGTGTCGGAAACATTCCTAATGAGCGGGTCGGTCATGTCGCGCGAGCGTTCCTGCTTGTCGTTGCGTCGCGTGCTCAGGAACGCTTCGCATGGATCGGCCCTAGGGCGGACCGCGTCATCATTCCGGCAACACCAAGAACCATGCCTTGGCGCATCGATTTCCGCAATTGGCCCTCAACGTCGGTTCGCCGCGCCGCCGCAATCTTTCCGGGTCGGAGGTAGACCGGACTTGTCGCGGGCATCGCGAAAACGGCGCTCGTGACCCAATGTATGGTCCGGCCGTGCGTCGCAAATGTATGGGTCGGGTAGCTGGGTACTTCGGACATGCTGCTCATGTTATCGGCACAGCCGTTTGTGACCCGAATTAGGCGACATCCAACCCCTCAACCCAAGCTCTACTCTGGTAGTCCGGCGAGACGCAGCGCGTCCACGAACGCAATTCCCCACGGGGTTCGATCCAGAAACCGGACGCGGGTTCGCAATTCAGCAATGGAAAATTGCGGCTCGATCTGCAGCAATTGCCGAGCAACGTCGGCCGCCTTTTCTGCTTCTCCAAGTCTTGCCAGGCTTGCTGCAAGGCAGCGCAGGGCAACCGTGGACCGCGAATTCTGAGCCAGCGCCGCCTCGGCCCAAAAGGCGGCCTCCTCGAAACGTCCTGCATTGAAGTGCGCCGCGCTCAAGCCTGTTGCAATGAGCCACCCTCTTGGATCGCGTGGACTCAGCCGTTCGGCAAGATGAAGCAACTGTATGGCCTCGCTGAATTGCCCGATTTGCATCTCCGTCCAGGCCGTGATGGCCAGAGCAATTGCGGAATTCGGATTGAACCGCAGGGAACGCTTGGCGAGCTCTCGAGCGCGCTGCGCATCATGTGTCAGGCGCCAAACGGCAAACGCCGCCATCCACAAGACATTGCCATCGTCCTTGCCGAGCTCGGCGGCCCGCCAGGCCAAACGAAGTCCCTCGGCGGCTTCCCCTGGGAGGTCTTGAGCCCAACCTTCAATACGACGCTCTCCATAACAGTAGGCCGCCAAGGCCATGGCCGGTGCATAGGAAGGATCGATCGCAAGCGCCTCCCTCAAGGAGCGAAGCGCCGCCTCCAGACTCTCCTCGGTGAATTCATACGCGAGCTGCTGGGCACGGAGGGTCAGATCGTAAGCTTCGAGACTCGCTGCTGGCTTGCTCTTGAGCCGTCCGATCTCGGCGAGCTGCAGGTTTGGCTCGATCGCGGCCACGATGCTTTGCGTGAATCGATCCTGCAGTTCGAACACATCGCTCATGTCGCCGTCAAAGCGATCGGCCCAGATATGGGCCCCCGATGTCGGGTCAACGAGCTGGCCGGTGAAACGCAACTTGTTTCCGCCACGCCTTACGCTGCCTTCCAGGACATAGCGTACGCCGAGGTCGCGCCCGATCTCGCGCACGTCAACGGCCTTGCCCTTGTAAACGAAGGATGAGTTCCGGGCGATGACAAACAGCCACCTGCAACGTGACAACGCCGTGATGACCTCCTCCGTCATGCCATCGGCAAAATAATCCTGCTCCGGATCGCCGCTCATATTGGTGAACGGCAGGACCGCAATTGACGGGCGATCGGGCAGCACCAATGGCGGCCTTTCCCGCTCCGCAGAGGGCGCGGCCTTGGCCCTGTCCGCGGCCTTTTGTGCTTCGCTCACCTCGCCTACGAAACGGATGCCCTTGCGCGGAATGGTCTTGATCAGACGTTGTTTCTCGCCGCTGTCGGCGATCGCAAGCCGTGCCGCATTGATCTGAGTGCTGATTGCCGATTCCGAGACGATTCGTCCCTGCCAGACCGAAGCGATCAGATCATCCTTGCTGACGATGCGATCGCGGCACCGGATCAAATGCTCCAAGATATCGAACACTTGCGGCTCGACAGGGACCGTCTCGGTCCCATGCCGCAACTCGCGGCGGTCCGTGTCGAGCGAATAATTGTCGAATAGATACAGCAACTTGCCGGTCCCTGCGTGGCTGACGCGCGGAGCGCCGATTCTAGCACGCCTGTTCTGGAGAAAAACCAAGATCGTCCTGACAAAAACAAAGGGCTTCTGAAAGACGGCCCTTACGTGAGATGGCATCTACGCAAGTAGAAGAAAGCGTGCTGTGTTGGTGAGAAAGCCGTGGCAAGGTCCCGTGCACGAATCGCCAGCCCGGCCGCTGGAAAGCCGTACCTTGCGCCGTTCAGCAGGTGAAAACATGATCCAAAGTATCCGGATTTTAGCCGCGCTCAGTTACCTCCTGCCTTGGGCGGCACCGGCACAGGCTGAGATCTATCCATTCAAGCCAATCACTCTGGTGGTCCCTTATCCACCCGGAGGAGCAACAGACGTGATCGCGCGCGCGATCGCCCAACGGCTCACAGGTTCGTGGGGCCGGCCGGTCGTTGTTGAGAACAAGCCAGGCGCCAACGGTCAAATCGGGGGGGCCTACGTCGCCAGGTCTGCGCCGGACGGCTACACGCTGCTCGCGACGGCCGACACGGACTTTGTCGCGAATCCTTACCTCTACCCCATGCTATCTTACGATCCAGTCAGGGATTTCTCGCCGGTCAGCGGCCTGGGCATCATCAACCAGGCACTGGTAGTGCATCCTTCAACACCAGTCCGAAATCTCGGCGACTTGGTCGCGTTGGCCAAAGCCAAGCCTGGCGATTTGAATTACGGGAGTTTTGGCGTCGGCTCTGCTTCGCGGCTCAGTATGGAGCTGCTGCAAGCCATGACAGGAGCGAAGCTCAGCGCCGTTCAATACAAAGGGGCCGGGCCCGCGCTCACCGACGTCATCGCCGGCCACATCCCGACGATGTTCATCAGTGTGGGGCTCATGGCGCAGCCCTGGAAAGCAGGCCAAATCAGAGCTCTCGGGATTGGAAGCAGCAAGCGCCTCCACGAGTTCCCCGAACTGCCGACCATTGCCGAGACCCTGCCGGGCTTTAGAGCGACGTTTTGGCTTGGGCTTTTTGCGCCGGCCCGAACTCCGAAAGATACCGTTCAAAAGATAAATGCCACTGTTCAAGGCGTCCTTGCTGATTCCAGTTTCCGGGAGCAGTTCCTCGTGCCGAACTTCTATGAGCCGATGACCGCCTCACCGGAGCAACTCGCCCGGTCCATCAGGTCGGATGCGGACAAATGGCGCAAACTCATTAACGACGCCAGGCTCACGTCCGACGAATGAGCCCTCGCGCTTGACGACGTGGAGATGGGACATGCACCAAGTAAGGCCAAGCCGGACGGGTGAACTAACGGCGATCATGCGGGCCATTCACCAGACCGCGGACGAAGAGCCAAAAATCTTGGCCGATCCGGTTGCGCCGCTCCTCGTCAAAACCGGGAATGGCCATGATGATTGGCTCACATCCATCCTTCGTCACCCCTTCGCGAAGCAGTGGCGCTCCGGTTTTCTGATACGCAATCGATACGCCGAGGATTGCCTCGCCGAGGCCGTTAAACGCGGGGTGCAACAATACGTGATACTTGGTGCCGGGCTTGATACCTTTGCGTATCGTCAGCCCTCGTGGGCAAAGTCGCTTTGCATATATGAGATTGATCATCCAGCGACGCAGAGCTCGAAACGCACTCGGTTGGCAGCAGCTGAAATCGCGGCTCCTCCGAACCTGACATTTGTGCCGATCGACTTCGAGAGACAATCATTGGAGGGCGCATTGCGGGTTGCCAGCTTCGACTTTGGCCGCAAGACATTTTGTTCGTGGCTTGGCGTTACGCAATATCTCACGTCCGACGCTATCCGGCAGACACTGGAGTTTGTCCTTTCGCTCGTCGAATCCAGCGAAATCGTTTTCAGTTTCGTTCTCCCATCCGAAATGTTGACTGACTCCGAAGCTGAAGCGCGGGCAATGGCCGCGCACAGTTCGGCTGAAGTAGGGGAACCATACTTGTCCACCTTCCCCGGTCAGGATCTCAAGGCGCATCTAGCGGCGATGGGATTTTCCGAGGTAATCCACATGACGCCCGGCGAGGTGCACGAACGCTATTTGAAGAGCCGGAGCGATGGGCTCAAAGCACGGTTCGGTGAACAGCTTATGCGGGCAGTCGTTTGACTGCCATCCTCGAGTCCGGTCTTGACCGATTTTGTTGCAAAACGATTTTCGGTGCTGGTACGAAGAACAGTTTTCTCACACCTAGATCGAATCGTGAATTTTGATTCGCAGAACCGGCCATTTGGATTCTATTATTGCCGAATTTCCCTGGCCGGACCGCTCCTCGGGGGCTTTTGCAACAATATCGGCCCGTCTGCGAAATCTCTTGCCCCTGCCACAAGGCGTCTGGTCGTTGGGTGCTGTAGACTCGCTTTTCTCACCTTGAGTTCTTCGCATTTTGACCCCAAGCGGCCATAGGCCGGGCTGCAATCCCGCAGCGCAACAGCGGTCTATTTCTTTCGCTCGGGATGTGACGTCGCATGCGCGAATGCGCTGCGGATCAGATCCCCAAATTTCCGTGCATCAATGCCTGAGGTTGTCTCAATGGTGTCCAAAGCCGACTCATACGGATGAATATTGCAATTATCGACAGGAAATATCCGAATAACATCGGACGGTCGATATCTTGCTACCCAAACATACCGTGCATTCTTATAAAATGACGGCCATCCCCTGGCACCAACCCATGAGCAAAGGTCCTTTCGTAATTCCTTTAGCTGCCATGGAGAAAATTTCGGTTTCTTCGAATTGAAGTTGCTGAGCGCTTGAAACGTTAGTGCGCCCATTTCCAAGGATGTGTAAGACTGCGGTAATGAACCTGTTAGAGCAACTCTTTCCGTCGGGCCCTCGTTCTCGGGCCACCGCTGGCAGCTTTCTTCAATGATCCAATATTTACTGGAAAATTCGTAGATAGTGCAGCACTCAGATGCTTGTTCGGTCATGACTGAACTCCAACGTTTGGCTAGAGCGGAATCACGCGTCGTCCGACCGGTGCTCCTCGTCGTAGATGTCCATCATCGTCTCGTGGCAATCCGCAATGCGCCCGCCCGTACCCTATCACGCAGGCCGCCGTGTTTTCGCGTGGGTCCGTTGCGGTGCGGGAGTCCGAAAATGGCCTCAACGTCGGTTCGCTGCCCGGCCACAATCCTTCCGGAGTCGGAGGTGGAGCGGACTCGTCTCGGACGCCGCGAAAACGACGGTCATGATCCGGAGCGGAAGCACGTCATTCGAAAGAAATTTGCAATCGGAATTATCAGTTCGTGTTCCCTTGGAGGACAGCGTCATCCCTTTCTCCATCCAGGACCTCTTCGAATTGCTCGGCAAAATCCATCACAGCCGCATACTCCGTCAAGAACCGGATAGTGGCGCAGTTCTGCAAATCGGCATCAGGTGCTTTCCAGACCCCTGAGGCGAGGTCGACGTGGACAAGAAGCGTTCCACGGGTGTTGTAAGGCTTAACACTGATCCTAAGATGGCATTGGTCGAGACTGCCCCTGTCGTTCCAGAAGCCGCCTTCGATCGTCGGTGGATTTGTTAACGTAAGCGGGAAGGATCGGAGGTTAGCGATGAAAGTCTTTTTCACATAAGTGCGGTCAAACCACGCCGACCCTTGCGCAGAGAAAGCGCGCGATTTCACCGTCGCGATGATTTCGCCCGTATACTCTTCATCTGACCTGTAGGTGACCCGCAATTCTGCCGTGCTCATTATGCAACGCACTCCCTGAGGTCCCCATTCCGATCATACCAAGGCCGCGTCACGCGAGAACAAGCGGGTTGAGCCACTACCGACTTTGACGGTGCCTCAAGTCGGCAGCGATCGGGGTACACCGGTCGTGACGCCCCATGTAGCCGCATCGTAGCCTATGACCCATTTGTCGGCGACTTCACAGCATTGCTCGGCTTGCGTTTGTAAAGCTCTCGGGTACCTTTGCCATGTCGCTCGGTTCTGATCACCGGGAGACGAACGTTCTCAGGGCGGGGTGGAAGTCCCCACCGGCGGTAATTGCGAGTAACGCATCAGCCCGCGAGCGCTTGCCGGTTTACGCCGGCTGGGTCAGCAGATCCGGTGAAATTCCGGGGCCGACGGTCACAGTCCGGATGAAAGAGAGCAAAATCCATCCTTGGTGGGCTCACAGGCCCGCGGGGTGGAGACGTGCGCCCTGATTCTGGTCCTGATCAAAGAGGAAAACCATGAATCAGCTCAGTCCATACACCAAAACTTCGACGATACCGACACAAGACAAGGCGGAGCACGGCTCAATCGCGTTTGTCCAAGCCTGTTGGCACAAGGAGATCGTTGATCAGTGTCGCATCGCGTTTTTAGATGAAGTGGCGAAGCGCTATCCGGAACCAAGGGTCGACGTGTTCGAGGTTCCGGGTGCGTTCGAGATCCCGTTGCAGGCGAAACTCCTGGCCCGCACCGGACATTACCAAGCCGTGGTCGCCGCCGGGCTTATAGTCGACGGCGGCATCTATCGTCACGAGTTCGTCGCACAGACGGTCATTGCGGCATTGATGCAGCTTCAGCTCGAGGTAGAGGTGCCGATTATTTCAGCGGTATTGACCCCGCAACAATTCCACGATCACCAAGAGCATCGAAAATTCTTTCGAGACCATTTAGCGTTGAAGGGGATCGAGGCGGCGGCGGCTTGTTGCATGACAATCGATAGGATTTGCAGCATCAAGCGTTCCTCCTAAACGCTTCCAGTACCAACATGTGCGACTTCGACCGGACGATTTTGCCAAGGCCCGGTCGATCTTTCAACGAAGCAGCATCGGAGTCGGCAAACATCTCCGCGTCAGTCTTCCAGGAACTTTTACGGAGAATTAGTGATTGAGGCCCCTGCTGCCGGCTGGCCGCACTTAGCCCTGAGCGACCGTGACGCTCGATCAAGTCAGCAGGGCTGCTATCCAAGGACCTGCGGACCCAATATGGCTTTACGCGGTGGTCGATCGCCATGCTGACGCCGCGGCCGTGAATGCGGATCCCGTTGTTTGATATTGTACTATTCGTCAAGCCCAGACAGGCTGGACGACGAAGCACGGTACCAGCACCTGCTTCAAGGCGGACCTCCCCACCTGAAGTCTCCCAACCGAAGTCTCATGCGGGGGTCCAATTGCCGGAAGAATGCCGATCCCGGTATCGCCCCGCAATACCTGGAGACAAGCAACGCCGCCGAGCCAAAGCAACATTGCGCGGGCCGAGCGCATCCTTGCGAGCACGCAAGGCTTCAATGACGGCGCCGGGGCGCGGAGTATGCGTTCGCTTACTCCGCGCTTACCGCAAGTACAGACCCTATAGATTGCCTAGCAATTATCAGAGCTTAGCCAATTCCGCTACGTATTCCCAATTGACCAGGTGATCGAGAAACGCCTTGAGATAGTCAGGACGCCGGTTGCGGTAGTCGATGTAGTAGGAGTGCTCCCACACGTCGCAGCCGAGGATCGGTTGGGCACCATGCACGAGAGGACTTTCGCCATTCGGCGTCTTGGTGACGACGATCTTGCCATCCTTGACGGCGAGCCACGCCCAGCCCGACCCGAACTGGGTGACGCCGGCCTGGATGAAGTCCTCTTTCATCTCGGCGACCGAGCCGAGGTCGGCGACGATCTTCTTTTCAAGGTCGCCCGGAATTTTGTCACCGCCGCCTCGCGGCTTCATCCACTTCCAGAAGTGGAGGTGATTGTAATGCTGGCCCGCGTTGTTAAAGAGCCCAGCGTTCTTGCCGAAGGAGCCTTTGACGATGTCCTCGAGCGATTTGCCTTCCCACTCGGTGTCCCTGAGCAGATTGTTGCCATTGTTGACGTAGGCGAGGTGATGTTTGTCGTGATGATATTCGAGCGTTTCGCGCGACATGTAGGGCGCCAGCGAATCATGCGAATATGGCAGATCAGGCAACGAGAAAGACATCGGAGTTCTCCTCAGGCTGGGTCTTCAGCATTGTAAACGCAAACCGGCCGTCGAATGCTCAAACGGTCGGCTCACCTAATAGGGCGTGCCAGCCGGGGCGGCAACCGTGTCGCCGCACAACCGCCAATCCCACCCTGCGCCGGTCGCCGCGGCAGGTCGGGCCGGCGTCATAGGCCGGGGAGGGCTGAAGGTGAAGGGCGTGCCCGCGTGGCACGTTGATCGCACCTGGCTCGACCCCTGGCTCGACCCCCACCCCAACGCCTTCCACAGGCTGCGATAAGGGAGCGTCCGCGGGCAGCGCCGAAACTTAGCCTAACGCCAAGGGGTTGGGGTTCCGCCAGGACAGTTTTGCCGCAGG
>Ga0126371_10006701_pt1 | contig 10270 bp, 10 predicted proteins | sample PanSoiMetaPlot_4_FD_110145 | JGI IMG/M metagenome (GOLD analysis project Ga0126371, IMG submission 110145) | Tropical forest soil microbial communities from Panama - MetaG Plot_4 | ecosystem: Environmental > Terrestrial > Soil > Tropical forest > Bulk soil | place: Panama | collected 2016-02-17
GCCCCGCAGCGCCGATATCGAACATCATGCGCCGCGTGCGCGCCGGCGCGCGCATCCGGATGAACGCGCCGAAGGTTCCGATAATGAACAGCGACGGCGGCGACGGAATGAAATAGGGCAGCGAAGTATCGACGCTGTGGTAGCGCGAGGTCAGGTAGTGGCCCATCTCATGTGCAAACAGGATCGCCATCAGCGGGAGCGAAAAGGAAAGGCCCGAACTGAGTGCCGCCAGCGCGGCAAACGGATGCAGAAAGGGAACCTCCTCGCCATTCATGTACGCGCCGGCCGTTGTGGTCGTCAGCAGAGTGAGCAGGAACAGCGCCACGTTGAGAGTCGGCACTTGCGGACGTTCGAGCGCGCGCTCGGCCGGTCCGGCGGGTGCGGCGTAGCGAGGGATCTCGGTCAGGACGGTGGGGTTGTCCTTGTGTGTGACGACTTCACTCATGATTAAGTGCGACCTGCGATCAGTGATATCGGTGTGCCGGGTCCGGCGTCGAAATGCGTGGCTGCGCTGCCGTCGCGAACTGCAACTTCGAGCAAGCCGAAGCTTCCATACAATGCGAGCGGAGCACCTCTGGGCGCGTCACCATAAGCGGTAAGTATTCGCATGCCCGCGCCACGTTCGATCCTAACTGAAAGGGATTTGTGGTGAAAGCGAGTGCCGAACTTTTCGGCCGCGCGGCGATCGATGTTGCTGACGAGGTTGCCGAAGCCGTCCACATAGAGCACCTCGCCGCGCAACTCGCCCGCCGACTCAGCCGGGCGCGGCAGCTCCAGCTTGACCATCGAGGCGGGGCGAAGCGCGGGCCCCAGCGCGGAAACAGGCGTGCCGCGCCACAGATGTGCGGCCGCGGGAGCAAAGACGTCGCGGCCGTGGAACGTCGCGCTCACCTCCTTAAGACGATACCGAGGCGAAGTCAGTTTCACGATTCGTGCGATGCCGGCGCGGTTGGCGGCCGGCCAGAGCAGGCCGTTGTCGGGTCCCACGAAGCGAGCGCCGGCTCTGGTCTCGATTGCGATCGCGGCGCGCGCAGTGCCGACCCCCGGATCGACTACTGCAAGAAAGACCGTGCGCGCGGGGAAGAATGCCCACGACTCGCGCAGCGCAAGCGCGCCCGCCACGATCGATTGCGCCGGCACGCCGTGCGTTATGTCGATAGTCACTGCACCGGGAGCAATCGACGCGATGACTCCCTTGATCACGCCGACGTAATGGTCGCGATAGCCGAAGTCGGTTATGATTGCGAGCGGGAAGGGACGTCGCGTGGCCGTCGGCATTGCGCATAGTAGACGCGAAACATCTGCGGCACGCAATTTGCCGCTGCCGACCCATCGGACCCCAGACAATTCGCCGTGGCGAGCTTTTTTGTACGAGCAATGGCGAGGACCCGCGGGAGCCGTACTACTGCTGGCTGTCGTGATTGGCACCGCGTTGCGGTTCGCCGGTCTGGGCGCGCGAGAACTCTCGATCGACGAGTCACTCTCGTGGGCCGAGTCGGCCGGTCGCAGCGTCGCGGAGGTGCTGCGAACACAGCATCACCTTGATTCGGGTAAATTTCCTGTTTACGAGCTTTCCCAACACTATTGGATGCTGCTTTTCGGCGACGGCGAAGCGGCGCTGCGCGCATTGCCGGCTCTGATCGGATCGCTGTCGATCGTGCTGGTGTTTGTCCTCGCGGTCGAGGTGATGGCGGGCGCAGGCCTCGCAAAATCGGATGACAGCGATGAGCGCCGCAGCTACATGACGGCTGCGGTGTGCGCGCTTTTGTTTGCGGTCGCGCTACCGTCGGTCGAGATTGCGCGCCAGGCGCGCATGTATTCGATGACGCTAGCCTGGATTCTCATCGAAATGATCTTCGTGGTTCGTGCGCGACGGCTGGGCGGACTAGCAAACTACGCCGGTATCGCAATCTTCTCTGTCCTCGCGGTAGCCACCAATTTCACCGCGACGCTCGTGATCGCTGCAGAGGGTATGTGGATCATTTTTCGGCGCTTCTTCGACGTACAGAAAGGCGATAAGCCGCCGAGCAACGCGCCGGCGCTGATAGGAGCTGCGCTGGTAGCGGCGATGGTGTTGTTGCTGCCTTTCTATGCCGGGTTGCGATACGGCGTCGAGGGAGTAGAGCGGGGCGACTACGACTGGATCAGGCCGCCGGGGCCGTGGGAGCCGCTCGCCACATTCGAGAGTGCGCTGGGTAGTTGGGTGTTTCCGCTGTTTGCGCTGTTGGCAATCATGGGTGCAATCAGGCTGTGGCGGTCTCATCGCGATCAGGCGTTGCTGCTGCTCCTGTGGTTTGGCGTGCCGCCGATTGTCTTGTTCATCGGATCGTACATACTCACTCCGATGCTCGTGACGCGGTACTTGATATCCTCCTTCGTCCCATTGTTTATACTCACTGCGGTTGGCATTGAGTATCTGCCACTATCGAGCTATCGAACACTTGCTATGGTCGCAATAGTAAGTCTGTCTTTATTGCGTGTGTCCTGGGATTTCAGACCGGGAGACCACCGCTGGCGCGACGCGTGTCAGGTGGCTCTCACTAACGTAGGACCGGATCGGCGCGTTGGCGTATGTCATGAATTCTACGTGGCGAGCTACTACATTCACCAGGCACATGCCGATGATGTGCGACTGGTTCGTGTCCCCCTTGGCGCAGAACAAGAACCTGCGCCCCGCGTAGTGATCGTTGCGCCAACTGCATCGCCGGCACAGGTGGCTGAGATTCGTCGCGGGTACCCGTCGATCCTCGCCACGTTCAAGAACGTAGTGGTGGCGGCGCGCAGCGACGCGGCCCACTAATCGCGGGGCGCGACCGAGACGTAGCGGTTGCCGCGTTCGTAAAAGCGCCAGGGTTTAGACGCCCAATGGCCCGCATAGTCGACATTGATCCTGGCCGAGCGTCCGATCTTTCCGACCGGCAGGTTGCAGCATTCAAGGTAGAGCTGCCTGCCGCATAGATCGCGCCCGTAATCGGCGCCGGTAATAGCCAGTGCATTAGTCAGTTTGCCGGGACCATTAGTCAGTTCGCGGGAATCGGGCGATTTGTTCCGGCGCCGAGCCATCAGATCGACGCCGCTTAGCGGCTCGATCGCCCTGATCAACACCGCGTGCGGCATGCCGTCGGCAGTGGTCACGATATTCATCGCCCAACTGACGCCGTAGAGAAGGTACACGTACGCGTGACCCGGCGGTCCGTACATCGCGGCCGTTCTCCTGGTCAATCCCCGCGAGCTGTGCGCCGCCAGATCCAACGGACCGCGATAGGCCTCGACTTCCACGATTCGGCCGGCGGCGACGCCTTCGGCCGTGCGATGCACGAGGACCTTGCCGATGCATTCGCGGGCGACTTGCAGCACGGGACGAGCGTAGAACTCGCGCTTCAACTTCAACGATTGGGTCATTGCAACTCTAAGGACCGAGCGTAGCAGTCACTACGCGCGACGTGGAGGTGAGCACGAATCGCGCGCCGAATTTTCCATGTTGACGCTCAGTGACACCGCGCCGATCATGGGCGGCGATCTCTTTGTCGAGGCTTTCGCGCATCGCGCGAGCGCGAGTGCCTGACGAAGCGGCGTACCTAAATCCAACTGGCAGGGGTTCAGAGCCATGACAATCAGCAGGAGATTCTTTTCGATCCTCGGCTGCGCGCTGATCGTGACCGCGATGGCGGGTTATGCGCGCGCGGCAGGATATGCACAAACCAACCTGGTATCCAATGGCGCGGTACCGGCGAATACCATCGATCCAAACCTGGTGAATCCGTGGGGCATCTCGTTTCTCCCGGGTGCAAGTCCTTTCTGGGTTTCCGACAACAACGCCGGCGTGACGACCCTGTACGACGGCATGGGCGTGCCATTTCCCTCAGCCGCAGCCGCACTGGTGGTCGACATCCCGTCACCCACTGATCCGACCAAGGGTGGCGCTACTGGGACGCCAGACGGTCAGACCGCCAATCTGACGCTCTTTACGCCCAATCTCGAGTTCTTTCTGGGTCCTGGCGGCGCTTTCGGACCGGCGCTCTTCATCTTCGCCACCGAAGACGGCACGATCGAAGGATGGAACGCGGCGGCGTTCGTGATGCCGTTTCCCGGGATTCCTGAACCGGACGGCCCTCCTGTACCGGATCTGGGCGTACCCGACGACGCCTTCATTCAGGTGGATAACTCAACCAACCCGACGCCGGCCGATGGCGCCGTTTACAAAGGCCTCGCGCTTGCGAACCGGACCGTTGGCACTGCCAGCCTGGGCTTCCTCTACGCGACGAATTTCCGCAGTGGCACCGTCGACGTCTTCGACGGCACCTTCGCGCCGGTGACCGTGCCGGGAGGGTTTGTTGACCCCAACGTCCAGCATGGCTACGCGCCGTTCGGCATCGCGAACATCAACAATCACCTGTGGGTGACCTATGCGGAGCAGAATGCGGCGAAGCACGATCCCGTGAACAAGCCGGGGCATGGGTACGTCAGCGTGTTCGACACCGACGGCAATCTGCTCAGCCATTTCGCTCAGCGCGGCCACCTGAGTTCGCCATGGGGCGTAGGGCTGGCACCGGCGGACTTCGGACAGTTTTCCAACGACATCCTGGTCGGCAACTTCGGCGACGGGCGCATCAATGCGTACGACCCGGCAAACGGACATTGGCTCGGGGTGCTGTCCGACGCGAACGGCAGTCCGATCGTCAATCCGGGCCTGTGGACGGTGATGTTCAGCGGGCCGGCAGGCGCCACTGCAACGAACGCCGTGCCCGATACGCTGTACATCACAGCCGGCCTGATCGGTCCCACGCACGAGAACGCGGGAGTGTTCGCCAGAATCGCGCCGAATCCGTAGACGCCTTCGTCTGCACTGACTCAAGAGGCGCGAGAAGCCGAACATGGCCTCGCGCCTCTTCGCCTTCAAAGAGTCGGGACAACGCCGGGCGAGCTTACTGCAGGCGCGAAAAGCAGGGCAGTTCGGGCGTCAGGGTGTAGGCGTACTTGTGACCATGCCAGCTGAAAGTACCCTGCGCGACCCCGAACGAATCGCGCATCGCGGCAAACCTTTGGCTGTCCGCGGGGTTGGCGCTATCGAGCGGAGCATAAGCCAGGAACATGCTCGCGCGCGTCGCCAGCGCGGGCTCCAGCGGCGGCTGGAAGTCGAGCTTGTCGATGCCCGGCTTCGGCGCCCATCCGGCCGGCGAGCCGTCGGCGGTCCGCACGAACACCCAATGGCGTTCCGAGCCGTTTGCGATCAGCGTCCATTGGCGGCTGTCGACCTGATTATCATTCGAACGAACTTCCTCGACTCCGGGGGTAGCGGCCGCGAGTTCATCGCAATGTTCGTTCTCGGGGCGGCTGGCATCGTCGCGCAACTCGGTTTGCTGCTGGATGTACGCCTGGAGTTCCTGCTGCTGGACGGCGGGGTTTGCAGGCGGCGGCGTCTTGCTCCTGAACAGAGAGCATCCCGCCGACGCGAGCGTGAGCACGCCCGCGATCGATGAGAGAACAATGCGACGCCGATGTCGATGAGCCATGGCAAAAGTCTTTGGAAGCGGCCGATCGAAGTCAATCGGGCGGAGATGCTTCCACAGTGGCGAAAGATCAGACGCACGCGGGTTGTCGGGGATTCAATTTGACAGTGTCGAGGGGGGTACTTAGACTCGCGACAGAGCGGGCGTAATTCAGCGGTAGAATGCCAGCTTCCCAAGCTGGACGTCGCCGGTTCGACCCCGGTCGCCCGCTCCAATACTTCGTTTGGAAGGCAACGCCGGGCGTCCGCGCAAAACGACGGGCGCGAGCAACGTGCTTGTAGGCCACGATGAGCGGACACGCTCTCACGACTCGCAGCAGAACTCGACGGAGATTCGTGCCGTGGATCGAGGGTCTCTCTAGTGCGAAGCCCTGCCCGCTTGGGATAGGTGCGTTCGCGGAATGACTCTACGAAACTCTGGAGGCGCCACCTATCGCGCTCGCAGCTAGCGCCTCGCGCGAAGGGCAATGAGGGAAGATAGTTGCGCGCGCGAGCGAAAGCGAGCGGGCCAACCATATCCTATTTCTTTTGTCCGTTATCTTCGGGCTCAGGTTTGGGAGTGACAAGCAGTTCAAGGTGGTCAAGCAAACTACGGAGCTGACTACGGTCAAGCGGTTTAAGCAGCTCAAGCAAACGGAGGTTAGGGTAGATCACATCACGGACCTCATACGCCAGGGCGGCCATGTCCGTTGGGCTTGGCGCGCGTCCTAGCGATCTCACCCGCTCCAGAGTCTCTTCGATCAGATCGCGGTCGGTACGTTTTTGGATTTTCCTCTGAGACGCTGGCGCTTGAGCAATTGCCTTTTCGAGGTCTGACCACCAACGTTCGAAAGTTTCGTTCAAGGTCGATTCGGCAAGGCGGCGGTCGCCCATCGCCTGATTAATATCTTTCAGAAGAACTAGAGTATCGGACTTAGTCGCTTTCTTCGATTGAAATTGTCCTAAGGGTCCGACGACTTGGCTGGCTTCTGATATGTCAAGGAGGTACGGACAGACCGCGCCCTCGCCGAGTTTCTTCGCTAGTGCGCCCGATTCAAAATTGATCCATGGTGCCTCCATGTTGTCAGGTGTCAGCACCACTATTCCAAAAGTTGTTTCGTCGAGTTGACGGGATAGCTCAGAGAGCCAGCGGTCCCCTGCATGGATGTCAGTCTCTGACATCCAAGGATCTACGGCCTGAATGACCTTAGGTAACCATCCTCTTAGAGCTAGCGCGACGTGTTTGCTGCGCTCCCCAGACCATCCAATGAAGATTCTCATTGATCACCCCGCAACGAATCTGTCTGCCATCATGGGGCCGAAGACCCTTCGCCGCCCTAGCGCGTCTGCCTTTAGCGTAACGCTCGTATTCGGCGAGACGCGCTTCGAGCTTTGCGGACTCTCGCATGAACGTGCCGTCGAAATATCGCCACGCCATGCGAGCGCGCGCGAGGCCGCCTGCGCGTCCGCGCGGAGACGGTGCGCCCATCGCTTGACCAAATCGAAAGCATGTCGCCGACAACGCGAGCTTGGGTGCGTATGCGGTCGAGAATTAGTGGCCACGTTGTCGCTGATTGTACGCTCGGAGTTAGTGCGCGGAAACGCCCACAGGTTCTGCTATCCACACTCGCCGGCGGGCGGGCACCTCCGGGGCGCTTCAGGCTCGACTCCCGATCAGCGCAGTCGTTCGACCGCGAACAGAATCGCAAGAACTATCAGGAGACTACCGGCCGCTTGTTCTGCCCGGCGTTTGTAACGCTCGCCCAGCCGCGCGCCGAAATTCAGACCTACTAGCGTGAAGCAGGTTGTGGTTCCGGACAGCATGACCAGCAGCGGCAGGAGCGGGATCGCAACGCTGGGCAGCGCAGCGCCGACGCCCAACGAATCCAGACTGATCGAGAGCGAGGTCAACAGCAGGCCAAATCCGCGAGTCGCTTCAAAATCCGGCTCGCGTTCGTCGCGCAGAGATTCCCGGATCAAGAGCACGCCAACCGCAGCGAGCAACACAAAACCCGCGAACGAACCTATTTCGCCGAGCACTTTTGCAGCGCCGATGCCGAGTTGGTACCCGAGAACCTGCATGGTGATCTCGGAACCGGCGAAGGACAGTCCAAGCCTGATGCTTGCTTCGCGCGATACCTGGGCAACGCCCACCCCGATCGATAGCGCCAGCACATCGAGGCCGACAGCCAGAGCGACCGCAAAGGTTTTGGCCAGAGTAATCAGCTCATGGTGAAGGTCCAAGATTTTTACCCCACAACTGATCGAGACGGATTGAGTATCCTATCCCGAAATAGTGATCGACGGTGCTGCTGTTCAGACCGAAGCCGGCGTGAAAGTCGAGTTGCTGCGTTTTCGTGAAACGCCAGCTTCCGCCGCCGTCGAGCAATTGCGAGGGCCGCCGGTGGTCGTAGTCACCAACGTACTCGACGAATAGTCCGGCGGTCTTGCCGAACTCCCTGCTCAGCGAGAAGGTCGGTTCAAAGGTCGGATTTCTCTGCGATTCGCTCGGGTACCAGGTCACCGTGAACATCCCTGCTACGCCCCAGCCGTTCGCGATCTCGTGAGACCACGGGAACTGGATGTACGGCTGGTATCCGGACCCCGAGATCTTTGAAGAGCCGGAAGGAAAACCCAGCCCGCCGGTAGCCGAGAGATCGAAGCCGAAAGGCACCGGCAGCTGGCGCTTGAAGGAAACGACCACGTCGGAAAAGCCTGAGGCCTCGGAGCCGTTCAACGAGCCCGAATAACTCGGAATGTCGATCAGAAACTCCGTGCAATCGGCGATGCCGGCGCGTAGCCGCGTGTTGGTCGCGTCGAGGGAATTGGATCCGTGGCGAACCATCCAGTCGACGCCGTTTTCTGCCTGGAGGCTGCCGAAAGGTACAACCAGGCTCGAATTCGTAACGTCGGGCCGGTCGGTCGCGATCTCGTCAGCGGCGGTTGGGCATTGGTCGGCGCGTGCCGGGAGCGACGCTCCGACGGCGCAGACAATTGCGCAACAGGCGAGTAATCGAAGCGATAGTCGTGAGCTGTCTCGCATCCCGGCCTTTGCTGGCCGGGGCATCGGGCGAAACGAACCTCGGCCAGATCTAGTCTGGTCCGAAGGTCTCGTTCGCCTCGCGGTGAGGTGGGGGACCGAGCCCGAAGGCTGGTATGTCGATCGCCCCTACGCCGTTTTTGCCGGCGTGAACTACTCCCCTTTGGAGTGGGATCTTAACTATCAGGCAACCAGATTTGCGTCAAACCTGCTGCCGATGGTGACCGAGACAAAAGAGAACTGTGCGTTCACTCGCGATTCTTCAGTTGCTGGCCGTCGCCGAGCCCGTAGACCATCGCGGTCTTGGTCGTGCCCAGCTTGATCCATTCTGCGCAATCGAGCTGGACCTTCTTGTAGAACTCCTCGGAGAGTTCCAGCGACTCCTTCTTGACGTCTTCGAGCCGATCGAACTTGCACTGGAATGCGAACTCGCCGGAGAGCGACTTCTCCAGCGCGCGGCTGCGCCAAATCGCGATCGTGGTCTTGCCCTTGAAGTGGTGCCCGAAGTGGATGATGCCCATCGTGTTCTGCACTTCCTCGACCGCGACGTTGTTCACCAGCATCATCTTGGTCCGCGGGCGTATGTCGATCTGCTCGAGGCTGGGGAAGGCGCGGGTGATATCTTCGACGCCGCGGTCGAGCTCGATCTTCGGCGAGGTAAGGACGCATCCGTGCGAGTAGACGCTGCGCATCCCGCCCAGGCGGTCGCGCTCGAGCAGCAATTCCTCCTTGAACTTGACCTCGTCGTGCCCGCCCAGTTGCGGACGGACGTCGACGGCAGCAGCGGCCTTCAGGTCGGGGGCGCGGAACTTGAAGGTCAGCTCGTGGTCTTTGCGCGGCCAGCCCTGATCGTAGAACGTGCGTTTGCGAAGGATGAAATGGTGGTTGTAGAGATCGAACTGCGGCGTGTCGTAGAACAGCACCTCGCGCACCTGGCTGTCGAATGCGTGCTTGTCGATGTCGACCTCGAGGCGGAGCTTCTTCAGCGTCTTGCAGGCAGTCTCCCAAAATTCGAGGAAGCCGTGCTTGCTGGTGAAGCGATCGGGCTGGAGCAGAATCTTGTATTCGCGGTAATGAACGACGTCGTTGGGCAGGTGCTTCGTTTCGGCATGTTTGCTTATGTGCTTGTCCATCGATCACACCGTGGTCGAGTCGATTTTTGCAGATCGTAATTTATAGACGGTGCGAACGCAATTGCAGAAGCCCGGGCCGCGTCTGTGCAACTTGGGATTCAAGCGTCATATTGGAGGCGCATCTAATCCAGGCTCAGATTTGAAGCTCGCGCCGATCTAGAAGGAGTCAACGGTGAAGATTTCCATTTACACGATGGCGACCGAAACGGTCGTGCCGATGCTGCGCTCGCTGTCCGGCCTGCTCGACAAGGGCGCCGAGCACGCGCGAACGGCGAAGTCCGATCCGGCTGCGCTGGTGCAGGCGCGGCTGGCGCCGGACATGTACACGCTCGCGCAGCAGGTGCAGCTCGCGTGCGTTAATGCGGCGGACTCGATCGCGCGTCTCACGGGTCAGGAGCCGCCGAAGTTTGAGAACGACGAAAAGACGATCGAGCAGCTAAAGGCGCGCATCGCCAGGACGATCGAATACCTTGAGAAAGTGCCGCAGCGCGCATTCGACGGCGCCGAAGATCGCGAGATTCGGATTCCGATTCCCGAGCTAAGCGCCGAGTTCCAGATGAACGGCCTTCAGCTCTTGAGGGATTGGGCCCTCCCGCACTTCTACTTTCA